>Ga0335073_10012029_pt1 | contig 12160 bp, 10 predicted proteins | sample Lox_Sample_22_FD_207093 | JGI IMG/M metagenome (GOLD analysis project Ga0335073, IMG submission 207093) | Soil microbial communities from Loxahatchee National Wildlife Refuge, Florida, United States - Lox_Sample_2.2 | ecosystem: Environmental > Terrestrial > Soil > Wetlands | place: USA... | reverse complement strand
TGGGCAACGAGCGAATCGGTGAAGAGATTATCGCCCGGGCGATTTTCGCCGCCGTATTGAGGGACGGCGTTACCGGTTGCGTAGTAGTTCAGGTCCAACCGCGGGTCTTTGGCTCCCACCAGCCAGACGGCGCCGCCTCCGTGCTTCCACGAGTCGTTGTTTTTCGGCCACGTCTCAGAGCCGGGTTCGCCGGGCGCCGGAATGACGAAAAAGCGCCAAGCCTCGCGTCCGGTCTTGGCGTCGACGGCGACGATTTGGCCGCGATAGCCGTAATCGGCGTTGAGTCCGACCGAGACCAGGCCGTCCGAGTAGAGAGGAGCGCCGGAAACGCCCGCGGCCGGCTCATGCTCCGAGTCACCGATGAATGTCTTCCAGACGAGTTCGCCGGTATCCTCACGCAGCGCGACCAGATTCGCATTGGAGAGGCCGACGAAGACAAGGCCGTCACCGACAGCAACCCCTTCTCGATCGGGGAGGCCGGGCAGCGCGCTATAACGCCAGGCGATTTTTCCCGTGTCGATGCTGACGGCAACGACGTTGGGCGGCGCAGTGAAGATCAGGAGGCCGTCGTCGACCACAGGCATTGCGCGGGATGAAGGCGCGACGCCGACTTTGTCCGAGACCCATGCCGCTCCGAGTTTCGCGACGTTTTGCGCGTTGATCTGCGCCAGGGAGGAGTAGCGCGTGTTGGCCGAGTTGCCGTCAACTGTGGACCATTGGCGGCTCTCGACCTCCGTCGCGAGAGCGAGCCCGCCGGACAGAGCGAGCGTTGCAATGAATGCGATGAAAATACGGCGAGCGGCGTTCCTCGCTCGGAAATGGTTTGCACTGATTTTCATGTGGAACCTCGCATCTTCGGGCTCGATCGCATGGCGGCTTTGAATAATATGAGGGACTCCTGGAGCCGAGGTGCTATATACTCGGGTCGTCTTCTTGTTGTCAAGACATCATCCTGAAGACAGCGCGCGCAGTGGATTGGCGCGAGGCCTTGGGTAATTCCGGAGAGGGCTCGATGAACGCTGGCGAAACGCGCATGGCTTCCTATCCGAAGGTCTTTGAAGCGGCCCGGAGCGCGCGACCGGAAGCGATCGCCTCAAGGCACCGGCAGGAGCATGCTCCGCATATCGATGCGCTGATCCGGCTCGTTTCCGTGCGCATCGTTCGCCTTTCCGAGCTGATTTTGCGGATCGGGACACACACGTTCAAGGAGCGCTTCGGCGTAAAGCCGACAGATTTGCGGATTCTGGTGATGCTGGGCGCGTACCAGCCGATTTCGGTGAATGAAGTGAGCCGCCGAACGCATATCGACAAAGCGTGGATCAGCCGTTCGTTGAGAGGGCTGCTGCGACGCAAGCTGATCAAGAGAACATCGCATCCCTCGGACAGCCGGGCTTCGCTGCTCTCGCTGACCAAGAAAGGCGAGGCGCTGCTGCGAGAGATTGCGCCCGTCGCGGAAGAATACCAACGCCAGTTGCTGCAAGGGCAGCGGGCGCGCGACGTCGAGAGAGTGCTCGATTTGCTGTCGGCGCGCGCCGAGGAGATGTTTGAGGCTGCGGTGCAGCAAAAGGGCCGCGGTACGCGCCGCTAGATTTTCCTCCTGCAAGACTTTCTTCGCATTTGCCTTGCCCTCTTGGACTCATCTCAGAAAGTTGTTTTGACAACGAAGTGAGGCGCGACTAGAATTGCCCCGTCGCGGCAATGCGCGCGCATCAGGCGCTGCTTGGCCAGGAGGGACCATGGAAGAGAACGGGAAACTGACGGTGCTCGATCCGCACGGACAGCCCTCGGGAATTTTCGGCCGGCGCCTGGACGCGCAGTCGAATCCCCGAGCGATTCTCGACCCTCGCGAGCAGCCGAGCGGCGAGCTGAAATCGATTTCGATGGCGCCGCGGCTTGCCGCGCTAGACGGCAAGACGGTTTACCTGGTGGAGACCGGATTCGCGGGCAGCTTCGAATTCATGCAGGAGCTGCAAGAGTGGTTTTCTAGAAACATGCCGAGCGTGAAGACGGTGATCCGGCACAAGCGCGGCACGATGTTCACCGACGATCCGGAACTGTGGAAAGAGATCAAGTCGAGTGGAGGGGACGCGGCGATTTTGGGCGTGGGCGGTTGAGAGGCGTGTTCGGCGAGTGTCGCCGATTATTCGCGATCTCTGGAAGATGAATTTGGCGTCCCGACCGTGCCGCTGGTGACGGCGCGTTTCGCGGACTTCGTGGAACGCGATGCGCGGACGCGAGGAACGCCGCTGCGCTTTGGATTCCCTCCGTACCCGGTGGTCGGAATGTCGCGCGCGGTGCTGCGGCAGTACATCGAAGGCAACGATCCAATCACAGTGAAGCCCTTGATGGAGGAAGTGATCGAAGGGCTCACGTCTCCGCTGACAGAAGGCGAGAAGCATCCGACGCCGGCTCCACGGAAGCCGCAGCGGCCGCGTCTGCTGGCCGCCGACAGCGCCGAGAATCTGCACCGGCAATTCATGGAAAACGGATGGACGGACGGCCTGCCGATCGTGCTGCCGACGGAGAATCGTGTGGCCGAGATGCTGGCCGGCACGGACCACGCGCCGGACGAGATCGTGGGCCGCATGTGCGTGACGACGCACCAGGAGAGGCTGGAATACACGGTCGAAAAAGTGGCGGCGATCGCGGTGATGGCGGGCGCGCGGCCGGAGCATTTTCCGGTGATTCTGGCGCTGGCGGCGTCGCAGGAGCCGTCGATGCCGAGCTCGACGACATCCTGGGGCCGCATGATGATCGTGAACGGGCCGATTCGCAACGAGATCGGGATGAACTGCGGCGTGGCGGCGCTGAGTCCATTCAATTTCGCGAATTCCGTGATCGGCCGGGCGTGGACGCTGATGAGCATCAATTTCGGCGATGCGCGCGCGGGCGAGAACTTTATGGCGACGTTTGGCCACAGCCTCAACTACAACAACATGTGCTGCGGCGAAAACGAAGAGATGAGCGTCTTCGAGCCGTTTCACGTGCAGAAGGGATTTCGCCCCGACGAAAGCGTGGTGAGCCTCTTCCGCGGATGGAACGTGCTGAACTTCGGGATCGGGGTGGCCAAAGAGATGGCGCACGTGATCTCGACGTTCGGATCGATGGGGACGAGTGTCACGTTCGTGGTCGATCCGCTGGTGGCGAAGAACCTGCGCGCCGAAGGCTTCCGGACGAAGCAAGAGGCGTGCAAGTGGATCGTCGAGAATTCGACGCTGCCGGCCGGGCATTACTGGAAGGGAGAGATGCAAGCGGGCTTCGCGGCCGGATTGGCGAAGCAGGGAATCGAGCCGTTTGCGTCATTGGCCAAGCTGCCGAAGGACGCGCCAATCGCGCCGCGCCACTCGCCGAACGATATCAACATTGTGGTGGTCGGCGGAGAGACGAACCCGATGTGGATCACCACGGATTTTGCGCACACGCAGAGCGTCTCGATCGACAAGTGGCGGCCGAAGGGCGGGCTGAAGCGGGACGCGAAACCGCTACGCATGCCGGAGCCCGTTATTTGCAAGGACGGATTGTGTGGAATCCCCGAGACGGCGCCGAACGCAGAACCGGTGACTGCCGCTGACTAGAACGAGTGCGCGAAAACTCTACGTCCACGCGTCGATCGAGACCGTTTTTTCGGGCGAGAAGTCAGTGGCAAACCAAACGCTCGCCGTCTTTCCGCCGGCCACCACGGAACGGATATTTCTCGCATTCGCGAACGGCTTGATCAGCGTGTCGTCAGGCAGCTTCTTCCATGTGGCGTAGGGCTCGAGTCCCTGCTCGCCGAGTGGGCCCAGCATGCTGGAGACGATCGAATTTCCCCAGTAGGACTGCGCGGTCTTCTGGACATTCTGTGAGAGCCAGCCGCTGAGAGCTTCTTTTGTGCCGAAGCCTTGCACGTTGTGGAGCAGCTCGGCAACGGAAGGGTCCATGATCAGAGTGGCGCTCATTCCCGAAAGCGAAGACATGTAGTCGCGCATGAGGAACTGAGGCGCGTAGTGCTGTTCGACCCAGCCGGTGCTATTGATGAAATTCCAGCCGGTCAACATCGTTACCGTGCTGTCTGTCGGCTTGTGGCCGAGCTGCACGTGAAGCGGCAACCAGCCTTCGGGCAACTGCTCTTCGTTTTCGGCGAAACAGAGGTTGTCGTACCGCAGCGGGTTGCTGAGAGATGCGAAGCCAGTGACGCCCTCGTCGTAGCCCTGAAGGATTTTGTGGATGAGCGTTTTGGAGCGCCCGATGACGGAGTTCGCTTCGTTATCCGGGCCCAACGCGCCCAAGCCGGAGTTCATTCCGATTTTGTTGCGTATCGGTCCATTCACGACGAGCATCTGCGCGATGGACGTCGTGGAATCCTGATACGGCACCATACTGGACAGAGCAAGGATGACGGGAAGGTATTCGGGTTTCGCGCCCGCCATGACGGCGACGATGGCCACTTTCTCGACGGTAAAGGGGCGACGCGTACCAAAGGTGCCGGCGGCGGATTTCACGATCTCATCGGGCTTGTGGCTGGTGCCTCTCAGCATCGCCGCCACGCGTTCTTCGGTCGGGATGATGACCGGGTTGAAATCGGTCCAGCACTTGTCCTTGAAAAGGATCTGGAGGCTGTCTTCGGTTTCGGGCGGGAGCAGTCGCGGGGCGGGCATTGCCTCCGCGGGAGTGCCGGAGATTTTCTCTTCGGCGGTAAGCGGTTTGGTGAGGCCGTCGACGATTGCCTGCATCATCGGCTTGCCGCTGACTGTATCTTTACCTTCGATGTAGGCCCTCAGCACCGATCTCGGCTGGCCGGAAAACGGAAATGGCACGCCTACATAGCGAATGGGCATGCCGGTGTTGTAGGTGAAGTTGGCGTTGATGCCGAAAGTGACGACGTTCGAACCGGCGAGGGCGACGGTGGGTATCTGGTACTTTTGCTCGATTTCTCCGGATTCGCGGCTCACGGCCCCGACGCAGCCGTGTCAACCGGCGACGCCGAGAATGACGCCGTCTCCCTTGGCGTCGGCAATCTCCTTCCACAGTGCCGGGTCGTCAGTGACAAAGTTCCCTTTCTTCACTTTGATGATCGTTTTGACTGCGGGCAGGTGATCCTTGAACCACGCCTGCATTTCCTCGAGGATGCTGCCGTTCTGGCCCATGCCGCCCCAGTCGGTGTCGACCAAATAGATCGTTTTGCCATTCAATGTGTCGAGGCGAGGAGCGAGGGGAATCCGTTTTGCCAACTGGGGCGTGACGGCGGGATTCAGGGCGGTGATCAGGTTGCCCGCCAGCGAGCCGACAGGCCTCGCAACGTTCTTGGGAGCCGTTCGCGCGTAGGAAGGCGAACTCGCGGCGAGGGCCGGGCTTGCACCGAGGAGCGCCAGCATCTTGCGTCGATTCATGGTCGTCTACCTCCTTAGCTTGGTGGTGATCAGGGTTCGTCCGGGAGGCCGCAGCTTCCGTCGGCGCAGCCGTCGGTGATTCGTTTCGCGCGCCACTTGTCGACGGAAGCGCTTGTGGCGTACCCGAAATCCGAAACTTTCCACATGGGGCTCGTTTCGCCGCCCACGACGACGATGTTGATGTTCTCGGGTTTGTCGTAGGGCGCGATGAGCGTGTCTTCGGGCAATTTTTTCCACGACGCGTAGGGCTCGACGCCTTGGTCGGCGAGCGGGGCCATCATCATGTGGATCAGGTCGGTGCCCCAGAATTGCCCGGCGGGAACTTTGAAGTTTTCGGAAAGCCAGCGTGCGAAATCGAGCTTGGTCTGAAAGCCGTCGTTTTCCTTCAGGTGACGCGCGACGAGCGGGTCGAGGATCAGCGTGGCGGCGGAAAACAGGCCCGGCATGGCGCCAAGCTGCAGGAACATGTCGCGGCCGACGGAGCGGTGGGACGAGCCGACGACGTTGTTTACGAAGCTCCAGCCGCGGAACAGGCTGACGACGCTTTCTTCGGGGCGGAATTTCTTCTGGACGTGAAACGGTTCCCACGCGCTTCGCTCTTCATTCTCGGCGACGCACATGTTGCTGTAGCCGATGGGATTGCCTTGCGAAGTCCAGAACTGCTTTCGGAGGCGCATGTAGCCCCAGTTGATTGTGAGGAGCGTCCAGGCGCGACCGATGACAGAATTCGCGAGCGTGCGCGGGCTGAAGGCGCCGATGCCGGAGTTCATTTCGATTTCATTGCGGATCGGGCCGTTGACCAGGAGCATGCAGGCGAAAGGGGTCGTCGAGCCGGGGATGGAGGGATGGCCGGTGGAGGCGACGGCCAGAAGGACCGGCAGGTGCTCGGGTCTAGCACCCGCCATCACGGCGACGATGGCGACCATCTCGACCGTGAATTTGAGGTACTCCTGCGAGTCGTGCAGGAAGATTTCGGCGACAACTTCATCGGCGGGGCGATTCGTACCGGCGAGCATTTCGGCGACGCGTTCTTCGGTGGGGAGAATGATGGGCAGGCCATCGGTCCAACCGCGCTCGTAAAAGAGGCGCTGCAGGTTGTCTTCGGTGTCCGGCTCGAGAATCGTTTGTCTCGCTCCGGTGCGCGAGACGGGCGCGAAGTCGCCGGTAAATTCGGCGTCGCTGACGGGCTTCGTCAGGGCTTCGATGATCTCTTCGATCACCGCGCGTTGCGTGGCCGGGTCTTTGCCTTCGATGTAATCGTGGAGAACGGACGGCGGCATGCCTGCGACGGGGTGCGGGGTGTAGACGACGCGCAGGGGGACACCGTGGAAGCGGAGATCGTCACCCATGAAGCCGGCGAATTCGAAGGTCGAGACCGGCGCGGTGGGGATTCCGTATTCCTGTTCGAGTGTGCGGGAGCAAGTGGCGACCGCCACCGCGCAGCCGGGTCAACCGGCGACGCCTAAAATCGCGGCATGGCCCTTTTCCTTGATTTCGCTCCAGACGTCCTTGGTGTCGTCGCGAAAAATGTTTCCGGTCTTGCGGCGGCGGACCGTGATGACCGAGGGCATGTGCGCGGCGAGCCAGGCCTGCACCTGATCGAGAAACTTGCCGCTTCCGCCGAACCCGGTGTCGACGAGATAGACGGTCTTGCCGGTGAGAGTATCGAGGCGCGGAGCGAGGGAAGAGAATGACCGAGCCTTGGCGGCAGCGTTGTCACCGGCGGCTCTGACAGTGCGGTACGCTTCGGGATTCAAAACCGCCGAACGCAACAGCGTGGCCATGGAGTAGCTCCTGAACTCGGCGAGACCGCATAATCCAGCGAGACCCGGCAAGCGACGTAAGTACAACAGACTGCCTTGTAGTTGTCAAGACAACACAGGTCGTCCGGTGAGACCCGAGGCGAGCGGCGGCGGACAGTTGTTTTGACAACGAGCGGGCACTACAATAGATCTTACTGAGGGACGCTGCCCGGCTGTTTTCAGGGCCACGGCGATTTTCATATGATTGTGGCTGAGGGCTCGTCCGGATATGATCTGCCCTTCGAGTTAACCGGGGGACGCGCCGGGCGAATCAAAGGAAAGAGAGCTTTGGGGGCGCCGTCGAGCCGGACGGCATGGAATTGCCAGGTCACGACGCGATCCGCCGGTCAATCGATATCGGGCTAGTTGGAGGCAGACAGGATGAACCCAACCGTAACCACAAAAGCGAAAGGCTTCCCGCTTCCGAGTTCCCTGAAGGTGGTAACGGGCACGGAAGGGGCGCAGGCCGCTTACCCTTATTACATGCAGTTCAGCAAGGAAGACGACGAGCGATTCTGGTTCTACAACTCGATGCACTTTCCCGAGCCAATGAGCGTCTTCGACATGATCACGGCCGAGGCTGCGTATTGCGCGCTGGGTTCGGCGAATACGCGCGTGCATTGCCTGCCGACTACACTCGGCATCGACTATCGGGTGATGAACGGGCGCGTGTACATCGGCGGGAACGGCGTGACCGATCCTGCGGAAATTGCGAAGCGCACCGAAGAGTTCAAGCGCCGGGCTTTCTATTACTACGGAAACTGGGAGCGCCTTTTCGCGCAATGGAAAGACAAGATGATGGGGCTCATCCGGGAGGCGGAGGCGCTGCCGAAACTGGAACTGCCGGAATTCGAGCCGCTCGAGCACGTCCACGCGGGGCGCGGGATCGCCTCGAACCATTACATTCTCGAGACGTATCAGAAGACGCTCGAGGGCTACTTCCGGATGTGGCACCACCATTTCGAGTTCCTACTGCTCGGATACGGGGCGTACCTGACCTTTTTCGACTTCTGCAAGAAGGCGTTTCCGGAAATCAGCGACCAGACAGTGGCGCGAATGGTGGCGGGAATCGAGGCGGAGATTTTTCGCCCGGATGACGAGTTGAGGCGGCTGGCAAAGTGCGCGATCGATCTGGGAGTCGACGGTCAATTTCGAGACGGCGTTCCGGCGAACGAGATCATTCGATCGCTGCAAAAGCTCGGCGAGCCGGGTGCGGCGTGGCTGAAAGAGCTCGCGATCTCGCGTGATCCCTGGTTCAACATCAACGTGGGCGACGGCTTTTACCATTACCACCGTTCGTGGAACGACGATCTTTCGATGCCGTTCGCGGCGCTGCCCGGTTACATCGCAAACGCGAAGAAGGGCGAGCGGCTCGAACGGCAGACCGACAAGCTGATGGCCGAGCGCCACCAGTTGATTGCGGATTATCGCGAACTGTTGGAAACCGACGAGGAGCGCGCCGCTTACGACCAGATGATCGAGCTGGCGCATCGCGTTTTCCCGTATGTAGAAGGACACAAATTCTATTGCGAGCATTGGTACACGAATCTTTTCTTCAACAAGATTCGAGAGTTCGGGGCGCTTTTATCTCAACACGGTTTTTTCCCGGAGACCGAAGACGTCTTTCATTTGAGCCATTACGAGCTCGAAAGCGCGATCGTGGACCTGATGACTTCGTGGTCGAACGGTTCGGCGCCGCGAGGAACGGCACGCTGGCCAGAAATTGTTCGGGAGCGCAAGGCGGCCATCGCGGAATGGGCGAAACATGAGACCGCGCCCGCGCTCGGGCCGGTGCCCGACATCATCGACGATCCCGCGATCGTGATGCTGTGGGGAATTACGCGCGAAAGTCTCGATGCGTGGTTGAAGGCGGGAGAGGAGCCGGATTCGGACGAGATTCGAGGCTTCGCTGCTTCGAGCGGAGTGGTGGAAGGGGTGGCGCGCGTCGTGAAATCCGCGGAGGAGATCGGCCGATTGCGCCACGGAGATATTCTCGTTTGCCAGGTGACCAACCCGAGTTGGGCTCCCGTTTTCCAGAAGATTGCCGCGGCGGTTTCGGATATCGGCGGTTCGATGAGCCACGCGGCGATTGTGGCGCGCGAATACGGCTTGCCCGCGGTGGTAGGAACAGGCACTGCGACGCATCGGATCAAGGATGGCCAGCGCATCCGCGTCGACGGCGGGCGGGGCATCGTGACTCTTCTCAGGTAGAATAATCGCAGACGTGCCCTCTTCAGAGATCATCGGCTGGTTCGCAGACATTGGCCTCTCCGATCGCCCCACCGTCGGTGGCAAGGGCGGCTCTCTGGGCGAACTGACCCGGGCGAACATACCAGTGCCGCCCGGATTCGTCGTTCGCACGGCGGCGTTCGAGCGTTTCCTCGAAGCGTTGGAGAAAGTGGAGCCGGTTCGCGCGAAGGTCGAGGTTCTGCGAGCGGATGATCTCGATAAAATCCTGGCGCTCTCGCAAGAAATGCGCGCGCGATTCGAACGCGTGCCCCTGCCGGACGACTTGAATTCGGAGATTTTGGCGGCTTATACGGAACTCTGCGGCACGGACAGCAACCCCCCATTGGCGGTGCGATCTTCGGCCACGACGGAGGACGCCGCGGACGCAAGTTTCGCAGGCTTGCAGGATACGTACCTGTGGACGATTGGCGCGCAGGCGACTTTGCGGTGCATCCGGTCTTGCTGGGCCAGCCTCTATTCGGCCGCTTCGATCTCGTATCGGCGCAAGCACGGCCTGCCGGAGGGCGGCGTGGCGATGGGCGTTGTGGTTCAAGGCATGGTGAACGCGGAAAAAGCAGGCGTGATGTTCACGCGAAGCCCGCTGACGGGGGACCGTTCCGTGGTCACGATCGAGGGTGCGTGGGGGTTGGGTTCGGCCGTTGTGAGCGGCGAGGTGACCCCCGATCGATTTGTCATCGGAAAAATAACGGGCGAGATTTCGGTGCGCGAGATTTCGGATAAGCACGTCCAGCATCTGCCGGCGCCGGGCGGCGGCGTCGGGGAAGCAGAGACGCCCGAGGAACTTCGGCGCGTGCCTTGCTTGAGCGACGCGGAGATTACGCGACTAAGAGATATCGCCAGGAAAGTCGAACGCCACTACGGGCGGCCGCAGGATATCGAGTGGGCCATCGATTACGCCGGCGAAATTCGCCTGCTGCAGAGCAGGCCGGAGACCGTCTGGTCGTCGAAAGAACGAGCGCCGGTGGCCAAGCCGGCCGACGATCCGTTGCAACACGTGATGAAGATTTTCGGAGGGCGTCGATGACCCTCACGGCCAAAGACGTGGCGGAAATTCTGCGACTGCTCGAGTCTTCGACTTTCGACAGCTTGTCGCTGGAAATGAATGGCGTGAAGCTGAATCTGCAGCGGGGCTCCTCCGTGCCCGCGCGCGTGGTTCCGACTTCGCCTGCGGAAACTCATGCCGCGGTCGAATCGCAGCCAGCGCAGCCTGTCGCGCGGAAAACGAGAGCGGCTTCGCAGGCTGGTCTCGGGGAAGTCCCCTCTCCGTTGCTCGGAATCTTCTATCGGGCGCCGAAGCCGGGCGAGCCGCCTTTTGTCGAAGTCGGATCGAAAGTCAAGGAAGACACGGTGGTTGGGATCATCGAGGTGATGAAGCTGATGAACTCCGTACACGCGGGCGTCAAGGGCGAAGTGGTGGAAATCCTGGCCGAGAACGCCGCGCTCGTCGAGTACGGCGAGGCGCTCTTGCGCGTGCGCCTGGAGGTCTAGTCATCGCTATTCGCCGCATTTTGATCGCGAACCGCGGCGAAATTGCCGCGCGCGTGATTCGCACGTGCAAGCGCCTGGGAATCGAGACGGTGCTCGCGGCGTCCGAAGCCGACATGGATTCGCTGCCCGCTCGGATCGCGGATCGCACGCTGTGTATCGGGCCGGGCCGTCCCTCGGAAAGTTACCTCAGGGTTGACACGATCGTACAAGCCGCGTTGGGTGTGAAGGCAGACGCCATTCATCCCGGCTACGGATTTCTGTCCGAGCGTGCGGCACTCGCGCGAGTCTGCGAGCAAGAGGGAGTGATTTTCATAGGGCCGACCGCGGCGCAGATCGAGGCCGTCGGCGACAAATTGCGGGCGCGCGCGGAAGCTGAGGCTGCGGGCGTGCCTACGGCTCCTGGCGGAGCCGTGGAAAACGTAAGCGAAGCGATGCTGCTTGGCCGCGAGATTGGAGCGCCGCTCCTGATCAAAGCGGTGGGCGGGGGTGGCGGGCGCGGCATGAAGCGTGTGGACCGGCTCGAGGATTTGCCGGCGGCGATGGACATGGCCGCTGCGGAGGCGGGCGCTGCATTTGGAGACACGCGAGTGTATCTCGAGCGCTTTGTGGCGCGCGGCAGGCACGTGGAGGTACAGATTCTCGGCGACGGCGCCGGGAAAGTGATTCACCTGGGCGAACGGGATTGCTCGGTGCAGCGCCGCTATCAAAAGCTGATTGAAGAGACGCCGGCTCCCGGCCTTTCCGATGAGTTTCGCGCGCGCATTCACCCGGCGGCCGTGGAGTTTGCGGAGCGACTCAGCTATCGCGGCGCGGGTACGGTGGAATTCCTCGTCGACATGGAGCGAGACGCCTTTTACTTCCTGGAAATGAACGCGCGGATTCAAGTAGAACACCCGATTACGGAAGCCGTGACCGGCGTCGATCTGGTGGCCGAGCAAATCGCGACCGCGGAGGGGCGCGGATTGCGTGTGAACCAGCGAGACGTCCGGCGCGACGGCTGCGCCATCGAGTGCAGGATCAACGCCGAAGATCCGGCGCATGACTTCCGGCCCAGCCCCGGCACGGTCCGGATGGCGGAGTGGCCTTCAGGAGAAGGCGTGCGGGTGGATACGCACATTTTTTCCGGCGCGCGGATTCCGCCGTTCTACGATTCGCTGATGGCGAAGATTATCGTACACGCGGAGAATCGCCCATCGGCGCTCGATCGAATGCGCCGCGCGCTCGCGGCGACTCATATCGAGGGCGTCGCAA
>Ga0335073_10012028_pt1 | contig 12161 bp, 9 predicted proteins | sample Lox_Sample_22_FD_207093 | JGI IMG/M metagenome (GOLD analysis project Ga0335073, IMG submission 207093) | Soil microbial communities from Loxahatchee National Wildlife Refuge, Florida, United States - Lox_Sample_2.2 | ecosystem: Environmental > Terrestrial > Soil > Wetlands | place: USA: Florida... | reverse complement strand
GGTGACCAGGAACGGGATCAGGATGTCGGCCAGCCTGCCGAACTCGCCGTGCCGGCCGACCAGGTAGTTCTCGTGACAGCCGTAGGAGTTGCCCGCGGAGTCGGTGTTGTTCTTGAACAGGTAGATATCGCCGGCGATGCCCTCTTCGCGCAGTCGCCGGTCGGCGTCGACGAGCAGGCCCTCCAGGATCCGCTCCCCCGCCTTGTCGTGGGCCACCAGGTCGAGCACGTTGTCGCATTCGGGGGTGGCGTACTCCGGGTGGCTGCCCACGTCGAGGTAGAGCCGCGCCCCGTTCCTGAGGAAGACGTTGCTGCTGCGGCCCCATGACACCACGCGCCGGAAGAGATAGCGCGCCACCTCGTCGGGCGAGAGCCGGCGCTGTCCGCGGAAGGTGCAGGTAACGCCGTACTCGTTCTCGATTCCGAAAATTCGCCGATCCACACGCCAAGGCTACGTCCCGTCGCCCCCTGGCAACAGCATCCCCCGCGTGTTGGCGGCCCGTGAGGTCACTGATGAGGCAGTTCGGCCAGAAGGTTCTTGTTCCACACGTACACGGTGTAAGGGCCGACGTGGTACGTCCTGACCGGCGGGCCCAGCGCCGCCAGCGCGGCCCGGTTGGGCTGCCAGTGGTTGAAAAACCCCGGCGTGCTGCTGGTGACCAGGAAGTTCGCGTGGTTCGGGCCGGCGTCATACCAGGAACCCTTGGCCTCCCACAGGTCCGGCTGCAACGTGCCCGGCAGCACGGCCCGGATGGTGACGGCGCCGTTGCTGCCCACGGTGACCACGCTCGACTCCCAGTAGCCGCCGATCCCGCTGGTCAGGTGGTGTGCGGACAGGAACGTCACCAGCCGCGCGTTCATCGCGGGGACCGACGGCTGCGCGGCGGCCCAGCCGAGGCTGGCCCCATAGCCGACTAGCAGAGCACCGATCGCGCCGGCCAGCAGGGCCGGCCGGGCCCAGCGGCGCTTGCTGTCCCGGAGGCTGACGGCCAGCGTCCGGCCCGCCAGGACCGCCCCGAACGGCAGCACCACGGCGAACTCACGGGCGTTCAGGTCGGTCGCGTTGGCCAGCGTGCTCGGCACGTACGCGACCACGTTGAGGACCATCGCGACGAGCAGGATCTGGCTGATCATGTCCGGCCAGGACAGGAAGCGCCGCGCCACCCGCAGCACCGCCCAGGCCACGAGCGCCACCCCGGCCAGGTGCAGCAGCGCGAAGGCCATCGCGGCGGGCGGCCCCTCGGGCTTGGCGCCGAACAGCAGGAGCAGCCCCTTCGCGGTCACCCAGGCGTGCCTGGGCCAGGTATGCACGGGGGCAAGCTGATAGCCCAGCGGGTGCAGGTAGGCGTGGAGCAGGCGTCCGGCCAGCGACGCCAGGCCCTGGGCCGCGATGGCCGCCACGGCCAGGGACAGCTCGTACCAGCGGGCCCGCAGCACGGCCAGGACCGGACCGTCCTGCCGCCGGACCAGGTCACGGGATACGCGCAGCGCGCACACCGCCGCCAGCGGCACGACGCCCACCAGGAGGACCAGCGGGTCGGCGATGAGCACCCAGGTCAGCAGCAGCCCGACCAGGACAGGTACCCACGGGCGCGGCGGGCACCGGTCGATGACCAGCCAGGTCAGCATGAGCGGCACGGCCGTGCCGATGTGCCCGAGGGACAGCAGCAGGACGAATACGCCGACGCCGAGCTGAGGGGCGAACATGAGGCCCGCGGTCAGCAGCATCCTGGCCCGGCCCTCGCGGCGGGATACCCGGCCCCGGGCCAGCAGCACCGAGAGGATCACGACCAGGGTGTACGTCATCGCCGCCGCGATGTGAGCGGTGTCGGCGTGCAGTCCGAACAGCCAGACCAGCAGGGCGTACTGCGGCAGCTCGGTCGTGAGGAACGATACGTCGGACAGGTACCAGCCGTGCAGCAACACGTTGCCGTGCAGCATGTCCCAGGCCATCAGCAGGTCGTTGGACTCGTCGGAGTTCTCCGGGTACGTCCTGGACATCCGCAGGTAGGCGACGAAGAGCAGCGCCACCGCCAGTGCGGCCGCCGCCGCGGTGAGCAGGCGGCGGACGGCCACCCGGCGGCCCGGCGCACGCCCCGTCTCCGGCTGGGCCGCGGCCCGGGTGCCGTCTTCGGCCGGGGCGGTGGGGGGCGGTGCGGAGGTCTTCTCCGGCATCCCGCTCTTCGGCACGGCAGCCACACGTCCTTCGGGCTCGGTGTCATCCTCGCGAGCGAATGGTATTCGTCGCAGCCTGTCACAGCGTAAAGGGTGGCTCTGGTAAGCTGCGCGCGCTTGGCCAAAGTATCTCCCTTCGCGCTGAGATAGCCACGGTGGAGGCTTGCGGGTGCAGCTCACGTCGACGTCGGAAGAGGACAGGTCTCTCCGGCGCAGCCCGCCATCGCTGTGGTCCAGGCTGAACCATCCGCTGGTACCGGGAGTCATCGCCTTCCTCGGCTGGCTCGGTTTCGCCCTGGCTCGCTGGCAGATCTGGGCCAAGGGGCATCTCAGCCTGTTCATCATGGCCGGGCACGTCTACACGCACCGGGCCCAGCTTCCGCACGGCCTGCTGCTGGTGCCGTCGGCGGGCTATGACGGCCAGTTCTACTACCGGCTCGCGCTGGACCCGGCCAACTGGCACGCCACCGCGTTCGGCATCACGATGGATCAGTCTTACCGGTACACCCGCATCGGGTACCCGATCCTGGCCTGGATCTTCTCGCTCGGACAGCATCAGCTCGTGCCCGTCGTGCTGGTCGTGCTCAACCTCTTCGCGGTCGCGGCCATGGCCGTGCTCGGCGGCATGTTCGCCCGTCAGGCTGGCCGGCATGCGCTGTGGGGCCTCGCCTTCGTCGCCTACTTCGGCCTGGTCATCAGCGTCGGCCGGGACACCGCCGAACCAGTGGCCGAGGCGTGCATGCTGGGCGGCCTGCTCGCCTACCGGCGGGGCGGCACCCGGATGTACCTGCTGGCCACCGCACTGTTCGCCTACGGCGCGATCACCAGGGAAACCATCTTGTTCGCCCCGGCCGCGATCGCCGTCACCCGGCTGATCGCGATCGCCAGGCGCCGGGCCAACCCGGGCCTGGCCGACCTGACCTGGCTCGGGCCAGCCGTCGCGTTCGCGCTGATCGAGCTCGCGGTGCATTTCGTGGTCAAGGGCCAGCTCCCGTTGCTGGCGAACAGCAGCCGGAACCTCACCGTGCCGTTCACCGCGCTGGCCCACGCGCTGAAGTACAACGCCGGGCACCTGTCCATCGCGCACCTGAGCCCGATCGATATCGCCATGCTCGAGTACGCCACGCTAGCGATCTTCATCCTGGCCGGGTTCGCGGTGCTCATGCTCACCAGCGCGCCCGGGCACGAGCGCCTGGCGTTCGTCTTCTTCGTGCTCCAGCTGGGCCTGCTGTCCAGCCAGATCTGGACCAGCACGTTCGGCGAGGGGCGCTCGCTTATCGAGCCTTACCTGATGTCGCTGGTGCTGCTGGTGAGCACGCCGAAACGGTACCTGTCCTGGCCGTATCTGGCCATGATCGCCGCGTGCGTGCTACCCGCGCTGGCGGTGGTGGCCAGGCGCCGCATCCTGTACATGTGACGCACGCGATCCCGCGGCGCCTGGCTCAGGCCGGCCTGTCCAGCCTGGCCAGCACGTTCGCGTTCCAGACCATGATGGTGTAGCCGTCGGCCTGGTAACTCCGGGCCGGGCGGCCGAACGTGAGCACCGCGGACAACTGCATGGCCGGCCACGCGCCGGGGCCGTCCGTCACGACGAAGTTCGCGTAGTGCCGCGCCGGGTCGTAGCTCGTGAGGTCGCTCTCCCACAGGTACGGCACGAGGTGCTCACTGGCATCCGGCACCACCGCGCTGACCACGACCCGGCCGCTGCTGGCCACGGTCGTGCTGTTGGCCTGCCAGTAGCTGGCCAGCCCGCGGGTGAGCCCGTGCGCTGCCAGCCAGCTGGCCAGGGGCTGGCTCTGGGGCGGGACCGAAGGCTGGGCGGCGCCGAATCCGAGCGCGGCGAGGTAGCCGACCGCCAGCACGGAAAGCGCCGGGACGAACCAGCCCTTCGCCGCCCGGATCCAGACCGCCATCCGGTCCCCCAGGACGCGGCCGGCCAGCACCGCGCCGAGCGGCAGCACCGCCGCTATCTCGCGCGCTCCGAGCAGGTCCTGCGCGCGCATGCTGATCATGTAGGCGCCCAGGTTGGCCACGATGGCCACCGCGAACACCGGCACGATCAGCTCGCCGGGCCGGAAGATCCGCGCTAGGCCCACGCCGAGAGCCCAGATCGCCAGGACCGCCCCGGCCAGGTGCACCGCCACGAAGACGACCTCGAGCGCGGGCCGGGCGCCGAGGAAGGATATGTGCAAGACGTTCGCGCCGAAGAGCTCGAGGAAGCCCCGCAGAGCCGCCCACGACCCGTGCTGGAGCTGGCCCAGGTCCGTAAAGGACACGACGGGTGACTGCCGGTACCCGCCCAGGGCGGCCATCACCCGCGGCCCGAACGATCCGGCCACCCCGGCCACCGCGGCCGCGCCGGCCAGGCTCAGCTCGTACCAGATGGCCGTGCGCCGCTCCTTCCGCCTGATCAGCCCGGCGAAGGCACGCCCGGAGCCGACGAAGACCAGCGGGACGATGCCGGTGAGCAGGATGATCGAGTCGGCCACCATCGTGGCGGTGAACAGCAGGCACACCAGCACCGGCACCCACCACTGCGGCCGTACGCGATCAATCAGCAGCCAGATGACCAGCAGGGGTACCGCGGTCCCGGTGTGGTCCGGCGAGAGCAGCAGGACCGGGGTGGCACTGAGCTGGGGCGACAGCATCAGGCCCCCGGCCAGCAGGGCGCGTCCCCACCCGGCGGCGCCCTGCCTGTGGCCCCGGGCGAGGAGCGCGGCGAGCAGCACGAGCAGCGTGTAGGTCATGGCCGCGGCGGCGTGCACCACCCAGGGGCCCAGCCCGGCCAGCGCCTCGATCAGCATGTACTGCGGCAGCTCGGTGGTGTAGAAGGACACGTCCGACACCCACCAGTTCTGCAGCAGCAGGTTGCCGTGCAGCATGTCCCAGGCCTGCAGCACGTTCGACGAGCCGTCCGAGGACAGCCAAGCCGCCTGCGACTGGCGCCAGTAGCAGAAGAACAGGACCGCCGCGGCCAGCGCGACCAGGCCGGCCCGGACCGCGAGCGCGGTCACGGTGAGGCGGCTCCCCGGGTTCGGGGTGGTAGGCCCGGCCGCCTTCGCCTTCTCGCCGCCGGCCGTCATGACTCAGATGGTTCCTGCCTTGATGGCCGCGTCGATCCAGGGGATGACCTCGTCGAGCATCTGATCCAGCGTGGTGGTGGCCTCGAACCCGAGTATCTTCTTGGCCTTATCCGTGTCGGGCACCCGGCGCTGGACGTCGTACTGGAACGGGTCGTCGTGGACGAGTCGCAGCGGGAGGCCTTCGCCGTGGACCTTGCGCCAGATGAGCTCGGCCAGTTGCCGCACGGTGGTGCCTTCCGCCGTCGACAGGTTGAAGTCCTCGTTGAGGGCGTCCCCGTGCTCCATCGCGGTCACCACCCCGGCGGCGAGATCACCGCCGTACGTGTAGTGCCGTACCTGGTCGCCGGATCCGAGGATGTGCAGCGGGTCCTGGCCCTTGAGCACCTTCTGCACCAGGTCGGGGACGACGTGGCTCATCGCGAGCTCGACGTTGCCGGACAGGATCTCCCGGTCGCCCAGGGCGCGGCTCTCGCCGATGCCCACGCAGTTGAACGGGCGCACGAGGGTATAGGGAAGCTGGTACTGATCCCAGGCGGCCCGGGCGAAGTACTCCACCGCCAGCTTCTGGAATCCGTAGGACGAGAGCGGCGGCGGGATCTCCCGCTGCTGCCCTTCGTAGGACGGCCATTCGTCGGCGCTCTCGAAGACCATCGAGGAGGACAGGTAGGTGACCTTCCGCAGCCGGCCGTCCCGGTGCGCGGCGATCGCGGCATCGCAGGACGCCGCGATGATCCGCTCGTTGGTCGCGAGCAGGTCATAGGCATATGCGTGGAAATACGAGATCCCGCCGATCATGGCGGCGCCGGCGATGAAATGGTCGCAGTCGGCGAGCAGCCTGCTCATCAGCCCGACGTCCCTGGCGTCGCCTTCGACCAGGCGATAGCGCGGATCGTCGTCGTAGGACTTCCTGATCTTCCCGTACTTGGAAAAGTCGTCCAGGCCCACCACCGCGTAGCCGCGATTCAGCAACTCTTCGACCACGTATCCGCCGATGAAGCCAGCGGACCCGCTGACCAGCACCTGCTCCATCAGGACTCCTATGTTCCTTCCCGTTGCTCCTGCTCTGGTTTATTTGCCGTCCCGAGGTGCCGGACCTGATCGGCGGTCAGCCGCGGCCCGAACGCGAACCGGTACCAGTGGAGGTAGCTCGGCACCCATTTCGCGATCTTGAAATTCGACACCCCGGCCTGCCGGTCCAGCCAGATCGTGGGGATCTCGGCCACCGGCAGCCGCAGCCGCTTCGCCTTCGCGGTCAGTTCGATGCCGATCTCGAACCCGTCCCTGGAATCGATTCCGACCTGCCGGACGAATTCGGTGGAGTAGGCCTTGAACGAGTTCGTCGCGTCCCTGGTGCCGACGTGAGCGAACGTCCGCAGCGAGCGGCCGGCCAGACGGGACAGCGTGCCTTTCAGGACGGGGCCGCCCACCTGCTGGCCGCCTGGCATGTAGCGGGACGCGGCGGCCACCGCGACCCCCCGCTCGACCAGCCTGACCAGCTCGTCGATCTGCCTGGCGTCGTCGCAGCCGTCTGCCATGGTAACCACGGTCACCGGCGCGGTCGCGGCGTCGATGCCGAACCTGATGGCATTGGCAGGTCCCCGGCCGTAGGTGTTGACCAGGCACCTCAGCCGCGGTTCCTTCTGCGCGTACTCCTCGGCGACCGGGATGGTCGTGTCATCGGCCGAGTCGACGACCACCAGCACCTCGGACGGCAGCCGCACCGACTCGAACAGCCGGTCAAGCACGGTGACAACCCCGGCGGCCTCGTTGTAGGCGGGAACGACCACCGAGACGCGGGGCCGCTCGGTCATACCCGGACCCCGTCCCCGAGCACGTCCCAGATGTCGGCGGCCGGCGTGTCGACCACCAGCCCCCGGTACTCCGGATGCGGCGCGCCCACCACGAGCAGATCGGAGCGGGCCAGGACGTCCTCGAGCGGCAGCAGGCTGGGGTCGACGGTCACGTACGGGTCGGTGCACAGCACCGCGTCGGCCTTGAACTGCAGGATCCGCTTGAGCTTGTAGGAAAGGCTCGACCTGATGTCATCGGAACCGGCCTTGAACGCCATGCCGAGGATCCCGACGGTCATCGAGCTCAGGTCGAACCGCTGCTCCAGCCGGTGCACCACGTAAAGCGGCAGGCCTTCGTTCACCGCCATCGCCGCGTGGCCGAGGGGGAAATTGTTGTGGTTGAAGGCCGCGAGCTGCATCGTGTCCTTGAACAGGCAGGGCCCGGCCGCGAAGCCCGCGGCGGGCATGTCCGCTGCCCGCGGGTAGTCTTCGGCGAGCCCGCGCCGGATCCGGTCGAAATCCAGGCCCTGCTCGTTGGCCATCATGTAGAGCTGGTTAGCGGTAGCGAACTTGATATAGCGCCAGACGTTGGTGAACAGCTTGGCCAGCTCCGCCTCTTCCGGCGACATCACCACGATCTTGCTGGTCAGCCTGCCGAACAGCGCGGACGCCCGCTTCGCACCCGCGGGCGTGCGGGAGGAGACGATCTGCGGCAGCTCGAACAGCTCGGTCATGGCCTTGCCCTCGGCGATCCGCTCCGGGCAGAAGGCCACCTCTATCTGCCGCCCCAGCTTGGCCAGCATCTTCTCCACCAGCGCCGTCACCCCGGGGAACACGGTGCTGCGCAGGACGAGAAGCTGCCCGTCCCTGAGGAACTCCGAGCAGCCGCCGAGCGCCTTGGTGATCGCGATCTGCTTGGGGTTCAGGTGCTCGTCGACCGGGGTGCCGATGACCACGACCACGTGCTCCGCCGTAGCCACGATCCCGGGATCAGCCGAGGCCTCCAGGCGCCCGGCGGCGAGCACCCGGCCCAGTACCTCGTCGGCGCCGGGCTCGGCGAACGGCATCTGGCCCGAGTTGACCGTCGCGACCGCCGTCTCGCTCACGTCGTAGATGCCGACCCGGGCACCCCGATCGGCGAACGCTAGCGCGAGCGGCAGGCCAACGTGCCCGCACCCCCCGATGACAACCACATCCCGGTTGACCTGATCAGGCAAACTGGTCACCGCATATACCTCCGGCCGATATGACAGGCCTCCGGGGGCCCTGGAGGCAACATGAATGGCCCCCGTCACGTGTCTGGCGCTTCACCTTACCGCCATAACGGCCTGGCTACCGGGCTTGTTATCGCGTTATCGCCAGGCCGGGTAACGGGCAGGTACCGGTTACGGTAAGCTCGCGGCGCGCAAGCATGGCGGTGTTCCGGTCAGGACCGCCTTGGTGAGGAATACAGCATGCCTGGTCAGGACCATCCGGCGGCCCACGCGCGGGTCGCGGATTCGGCCGTGCCTGACGCTCCGGAATCCGCCGGGCCGCCGCCCGGCTGGCTGGCGTCCAGGATGAACCGGCCTGCCGCGGCCGCCCTGATCGCCACGCTCGCCGCGCTGGTCTTCACCCTGGTCCGCTGGCAGACCTGGGCGCACGGCCACATCAGCCGGTTCATCCTGGTCGGCCGGCATTTCGCGACGCTGTCGCAGCTGCCGCCCGGCATGCCGGTGGCCAAGACGTACGGGTACGACGGGCAGTTCTTCTACCGGCTGGCGATCAACCCGCTCAACTTCCACCACACCGCGTACGGCATTGCCATGGACCGGCCGTACCGGTACATGCGGATCGGCTATCCCGCGCTCACCTGGGCGGTCTCGGCCGGGCAGCATTTCCTGATCCCGGTCATGCTGGTCGCGGTCAACATCGCCGCCATCGGCGCGCTCGGCTACCTGGGCGCCATGTTCGCCGCCCAGGGCGGACGCCACGCGCTGGCCGGGCTGCTGATGCCGGGGTACTTCGGCCTTCTCACCAGCCTGTCCCGGGACACCGCCGAACCGCTCGCCGCCGTATGCCTGCTGGCCGGGCTGCTGGCGATCCGGAGCCGCCGTCCCGTGCTGGCCGCAGCCCTGCTGGCCTACGGGGCGCTGACCAGGGAGACGGTCATGGTGGCGGTGGCCGCCATCGCCATCCTGCGAGTGATCGGCATGCTGCGCGGCCGGGCGCGGCCTGGCCGTGAGGATCTGGCCTGGGTGGTGCCCACGGTGACCTTCGCGGCCTGGCAGGTCGTGGTGAAAGCCGCGACCGGGAGCATCCCGCTGCTCGCCGACGGCGGCCGGAACGCCGGCGCGCCGTTCATCGCCCCGTTCAAGGCGTTCCGGCACAACCTCGCCCACGTCCACCTGCACCAGTTCGAGCAGTACGACCTGTGGTTCCTGGAGCTGGCGATCCTCGTCTGCTTCTCGGTCGCGGCCCTGCTCTGCCTGCGGGCCACCAGGGCGCCAGGGCATGAGCGGCTGGCGTTCGTCCTCTACCTGGTAGAGATCTGCGTCGTCACGCCGAGCACCTGGAACAGCCTGGACGCCGACATGCGTTCCTTCATCGAGGTGTACTTGCTGGCCGTGATCATCCTGCTGAGCACCCCCCGGCGGACGCTCGGGACCTGGCTCCTCCCCTCGATGGCCGCGCTGACGATACCCGCCCTGATCGTGATCGCGGAGCGCCGGTTCACCGGCTCGTGACGCCCGCCCGGCGACATCCGCTGACCCAGGCGCATCATTTAGCGTTACGGCATTCCCCGCGCTCCGTAAACTGGCGGGGTGATAAATGGCCGCCGCATCGGCGTCGTGCTGCCCGCCTACAATGCGGCAGCCACCCTGACACGTACAGTAGCCGAACTCGACCCAGAGGTCATCGACGAGATCGTGCTCGTCGATGACGCCAGCACCGACCATACGGTCACCCTGGCTCGCGAGCTTGGCCTGAAGCCGATACGCCACGAAACCAACCTCGGCTACGGGGGAAACCAGAAGACCTGCTACCGGCGGGTGCTCGAACTCGGCGCGGACATCATCGTCATGGTGCACCCGGACTATCAGTACTCACCGCTGCTCGTTCCGGCCATGGCATCGATGATCGCCTACGGGGAGTATGACATGGTCCTCGGCTCGCGCATCCTCGCCCAGAACTCGATCGCCCGCGGCATGCCCCGCTACAAATATGTCGCTAACCGGATCCTCACCTTCGTCGAGAACATCTTCCTGCGGCAGAAGCTGTCCGAATATCACACCGGCCTGCGGGCGTTCAGCAGCACGCTGATGGCTGGCCTGCCGTTCGAACGCAACTCCGATGATTTCGTCTTCGACAACCAGATCATCGCCCAGGCCGTTTCCGCCGGTGCCAGAATCGGCGAGGTGTCCTGCCCGACTCGCTACGAGACCGAATCGTCGTCGATCAACCTGCGCCGGAGCATCCGGTACGGCTTCGGCGTGCTTCGCACCTGCAGGCAGTACTGGCTGCACAAGCACGGGGTTCGCCGTTTCGCTTACCTCGACTTCGAGCCCGCCACGGTGCACGCCCGACTCCAGTCGGCCGCCACCGTGGCCAAGTCGGCGGCCGAGGCCAGAGGGTCGACTCGTACCAGCGGCTAGCACGGAGGAAACGGCCGATGTCGAAGTCACCTGACGCGGGTCCCCCGCTCCGCCCGCAGGCGCGTCCGGCCAGGCCCGAAGCAGTACCAAGGAGGCGTCCCATGACCATCGCCAGCGTTGCGCTGCTGTTGTTCGCGGTCGTCACGGCGGCCACCGGCCAGGTGATGCTCAAGCACGGCATGCAGATCGCGACGGCCCGCGCGGCTCATGACGGCGGATCGCTGGCGCTGCGCGCGGCCACCTCGCCCTGGGTGCTGCTCGGGCTGGTAGTCTTCGGCGTCTCCGCGGTGGCCTGGCTGACCGCGCTGTCGCGGGTACCGCTGAGCGTGGCCTACCCGTTCAACGCCCTCGGCTATCTCGTCATCCTGACCGCGAGCATCGTCGTCCTGCACGAGCGTGCGAACGTGCTGACCTGGGTGGGCTCGCTGCTGGTCGTCTCGGGACTGGTCATCGTGGTCCTGACCAAGCCATAGCGGCGATAGGCTTTCGGACCGTGAAGGCCCTCGTTCTGGCCGGAGGATCAGGGACGCGGCTCCGGCCGATCACCCACACCTCGGCCAAGCAGCTGGTTCCGGTGGCGAACAAGCCGGTGCTGTTCTATGGCCTGGAGGCGATCCGCGACGCCGGGATCACCGAGGTGGGGATCGTGGTCGGCGATACCGAGCCGGCCATCCGTTCGGCGGTCGGCTCGGGCCGGGAGTTCGGGCTGAACGTGACCTATATCCGGCAGTCAGCTCCGCTCGGGCTGGCGCACGCGGTCCTGGTGGCCAGGGAGTTCCTCGGCGAGGACGACTTCGTGATGTACCTCGGTGACAACTTCATCGTGGGCGGCATCACGGTGCTGGTGGAGGAGTTCCGGCTGAACCGTCCGGACGCCCACATCATGCTGACCTCGGTGGCGGACCCGCGGCAGTTCGGGGTGGCCGAGCTCGATGACGCGGGCCAGCTGGTCGGCCTGGAGGAGAAGCCGCGGCAGCCGAAGAGCGATCTGGCGCTGGTCGGGGTGTACCTGTTCACGCCGGCGGTGCACGAGGCGGTCGCCGGGCTGGTGCCGTCGGGGCGCGGCGAGCTGGAGATCACCGAGGCTATCCAGCGGCTGGTGCTGGACGGCCGCAAGGTCACCTGCACGATCATCTCGGGGTACTGGAAGGACACCGGCAATGTCGCGGACATGCTGGAGGTCAACCGGACCGTGCTGGAGGGCGTCGAGCCGTCGGTGGACGGCGTGGTGGACGCGGCGAGTGAGCTGATCGGCCGGGTGGTCATCGAGGATGGGGCCAGGGTCAGCGGATCGCGGATCGTGGGGCCGGCCATCATCGGCGCCGGCACCGAGGTGACCGGCTCCTACGTCGGCCCGTTCACCTCGGTCGCGCCCGGGTGCGTGATCGCCGACAGCGAGATCGAGTACTCCATCGTCCTGGCCGGGGCGTCGATTCGCGGGGTCCGCCGGATCGAGGCGTCCGTGATCGGGCACCATGT
>Ga0335073_10012027_pt1 | contig 12161 bp, 12 predicted proteins | sample Lox_Sample_22_FD_207093 | JGI IMG/M metagenome (GOLD analysis project Ga0335073, IMG submission 207093) | Soil microbial communities from Loxahatchee National Wildlife Refuge, Florida, United States - Lox_Sample_2.2 | ecosystem: Environmental > Terrestrial > Soil > Wetlands | place: USA... | reverse complement strand
GTTCGTACCGGCGCTTCGGCCCGGACGCCCCGCGTGGGCAACCAATCGACAGCAAATGGCCCGGCAAGCCGACCCGTGATACAACGTGACCGGAGGCTTTCGATGAACCTCGCTCAGCCCGGCACCGAGCGATACTTTTCCCGCGAGGAGTTCAGGCGGTGGTGTGAAGCCCAGACGAAGGGCCGCTACGAACGCGTGGACGGCCGGATCGTGGCCATGGCGCCCGAGCGCGGCGCACACCTGCGGATCAAGGCAGCGATCTACAAGGCGCTGGATCGCGCGGTGGTCGCCGCCGGTGTGCCTTGCCAGGCATTGCCCGATGGCGCCACCGTGGAGACCGGCGACAGTGACTACGAACCGGACGCCCTGGTGAACTGTGGCGAGCCAATGGCCGACGACGCGATCGCAGCGCCGAACCCGGTGATCATCGTCGAAGTCCTGTCACCCGGCACGGCATCGACGGATACCGGCGGCAAGCTGGCTGACTATTTCCGCGTGCCATCCGTCACGCACTACCTGATTGTGCATCCGACCCGCCGATCCGTTACCCATCACCGGCGTACCGACGACGGCATCGACACACGAATCATCGTCAATGGACCGATCACGATGGCCCCGCCTGGGATCGTCATTACGGTGGAAGAGATTTACAGCACCACGTAGGCCAACCGTCGCTTAGCATTGGACAGGCGGTCGGTTCGCCGCGAACTGTAGAGGTCGTCATGCGGTCGCTTCCAAATCGTTCGTCAAGGAGATGGTGCTTGCCTTCGGAGCTTGCTCCGAAAGAAAGTTTGGCAAGAAGAAGTCCCCGGCTTTTCCGTCGGGCAGCGATCCATTCACAAATGACCGCTCGTGAACCGCGCGATGAGCGAGGAGAGTGTGCCTGGGGCACGATTTTCTACGAATCGCGCGGTGACCCCTACGAAGCTAGTGTCCGGGGTCCTGACCATCACGGGAGACGACCATGCCGGCTGCCCCGCTGTCCCGCCCACTGATCGAGATCGCACGCGATTTGCGCGAGAAGCGGGTGACCGCTCGGGAATTGATCGAGGCGGCCATTGCCCGGCACGAGCGCTTTGGCGAGCGCCTGCACGCCTATTCGCTCTGGGCACCGGATCTGGCGCGCGCCGTCGCCGCGGCCGCCGATGCCGCGTTTGCCGCCGGAGTAGTGGCCGGCCCCCTCCAGGGCCTGCCGGTTTCGATCAAGGATCTGTTCGCCGCTTCCGGCTATCCCTGCTTCGCCGGGTCGAGCCTGCGGCTGCCGGCGGATCCGTGGGAGCATGACGGACCGCTGGTGGCGAGGCTGCGCCGTCAGCTCGGCGTCATCACAGGCAAGACCCATATGGTGGAGTTCGCGTTTGGCGGCACCGGTCACAACAGCCATTGGGGCGCGCCCTATAACCCGTGGGATGCGGCGGCCCGCCGCTCGCCGGGCGGTTCGTCGAGCGGCGCCGGCGTCAGCCTGTTGGAAGGCTCGGCATTGCTCGCCTTCGGCAGCGATACGGCGGGCTCGGTGCGGATTCCGGCGTGCATGACCGGCACGGTCGGCCTGAAACTCACGCTCGGGCGCTGGCCGGCCGATGGCGTGGTGCCGCTGTCCCCGACCTTCGACACACCGGGCCTGCTGGCGCGCAGCGTCTGCGACGTGGCGTACGGCTTTGCCGCGCTCGATCCCGCCGACATCGATCCGGCCGGCTTCATCACCCGCGCCGGACATGGCGGCCTCGCCGGGGTTCGCATCGGCGTCGGCGACCCGTTCCTGTGGCGCGACTGCGATCCCGGGATCGCCGAGACCGCGCACGAGGCCGTCAACGAGCTTGCCCGCGCCGGCGCCGTCGCACGCGAATTCGCATTCCCGGAAGCGGAAGCCGCCTGTGCCGTCTTTCTTCAAGGCAGTCTCAGCGCCATCGAGCTGCGCAGTTTCCTCGACCGGGAACTGCCGGATTGGCTCGCGCAGCTCGACCCCGTCATCGCGCCGGCAGTGCGCAATGCCGCGAGTGTCACTGCCGGCGATTACCTCGCGCGTCTTGCGCGGCTGCGAGCGTTGGCGCGCAGCGCCGCCCCGCGCCTCGACGAGGTCGATGTGATCGCCTCGCCGACGCTCTGCCTGACCCCGCCGCTGATGTCGGACGTGGCGGACGCAGACGGCCACCTCCGAGCCAACCGTCGCATCGTACGCAACACCGTCGCGGTGAACTATCTCGGGCTCTGCGCGATCACGCTGCCGGTCGGACTTGACCGCGCCGGCATGCCGGTCGGGCTTCAGTTGACGGCGGCCGCCGGCGCGGAGGAGCGGCTGCTTGCCGTCGCGCTTGCCGCGGAGCGCGTGCTCGGCACCGCCGCCGACCGGCTGGGGACGCCGCCATTGCTCGCGTCCTGACGGGGACACGAGGCCGCCGCGATCGCCCCTTTGGCAGCGGTATTATACCCTAATATTCCGGACCGCGCGCTAACCACTACTGCGGCACTGCGAGCCTCTGTTTGCGGATTCATTACGGAGTCGTTTGGCACACCGCACCCGGCGTGTGAGCTGGTTCACACAATCTGCCGTGCATTGCTGTTATGCACTGACCAGCCGCGCGGCAACAGGCGTTCGTCAACGTGGCAGCCGCGATGCCCGCTCTGATGTTGGTAAAATGCAACAGAAAATCGGACCGGTAGTACAACCAAATCCATGCTACACCAATCCAGACACGCAACCACGGACCTACGCGAATGTACGCAGCGAAGCCTCGAACCGGAAACCGCGAAGCAATTCTGGACGTGACCGAAACAATCGGGTTGGGGGCAGCATTCGCGCTCGCCCTGATGGCCACCGTCATGAGCAGTGGCCCAGCCGGCCGCCAGGGCGGCAGCAACTGGATACACCAGGCCTTTACACCGAGCCTCGCCGATCTGGGCGCGATCGTCACCGCCAGGCGCTAACGCTCCCTGCTCGAGCCGGAATCCCTGCATATGCAACAGATGGTTCTGTGGCTGCATGCCTGGCATCCGCCGGGACTGGAACGGGACAGTCTTGGCTACGTGGCCTCGGCGCTGGTGCTGGCCACGTTCTGCATGCGATCAATGCGGCCGCTGCGCGCCACCGCGATCCTCAGCAATGTCGGCTTTATCGCCTACGCGCTGGCGGATCACATCCTGCCAGTGCTGGTGCTGCACTGCATCCTGCTGCCGGTGAACATCTTCCGCTTCGTTGAGATCACCCTGTCGCGGCACACCGTGCGGCGGCTCCCGCGGCAGCTCGCCCCGGCAGAGGCCGACTGATCGAAGCATCGTGCCCCGCCACCGCGCCGGTCAGGTCGGACGATCGGCAAGACCCAACGCCCGGATCGCGTTCTGCTTCAGGATCAGTTCGTGCACCTCGGGCTTGAATCCCGCCGCCTTGAATTCGCCGATCCAGCGGTCCGGCGCAATCAGCGGCCAGTCCGACCCGAACAATATCTTGTTGCGCAACGGACCGTTGGCGTATTGCACCAGTTGCGGCGGAAAGTATTTCGGCGACCATCCCGACAGGTCAATGTAGACGTTCGGCTTGTGCAGGCAGACCGACAGTGCCTCGTCCTGCCAGGGCCACGACGGATGGGCAATGATGACCGTCATGTCGGGGAAGTCCGCCGCCACGTCGTCCAGGTGGATCGGGTTGGAGTATTTCAGCCGCAGGCCACCGCCGCCCGGCATGCCGGTACCGATACCGGAATGGCCGCTGTGGAAGATCGCCGGCAGCTTGTGCTTGGCGATCACTTCATACAGCCGGTACGCCATGCGGTCGTTCGGGAAGAACCCCTGCATGGTGGGATGGAACTTGAAGCCGCGGACCACGCCGGCCTCGATCAGCGCCTTCGCCTCGCGCACGCCCATGCCGCCTTTGTGCGGATCGATGCTCGCAAAGGCCATCATGATGTCGGCATTCTCGGCGGCGGCGTCGGCCACCTCCTGGTTGGGGATGCGGCGGTTGCCGATCTCGAATTCCGAATCGACAGTGAACATCACCAAGCCGATCTTGCGCTCGCGATAATAGGCGAGGGTTTCCGCAATGGTCGGCCGCTTGCCGACCTTGAAATACTTGCTGGCGGCGTCCTCGTAGGGTTGCCACAGCGCGTCGGCGGGCTGGCGGCAGGAGACTTCCGCGTGGGTGTGGACGTCGATCGCCACAAGGTCGCTGATGTTCATCGCACCCACTTGCTCCCGCGCTCGCGCCCCGCTCGTGAGGCTGCTGCCCGCCAATCTACCCTGACCGGTGCGAACGCAACAGTGCAACGGACTTATGCACTGGCGCCGGAGACTTCCCCGTCCGCCCTCCAGGCAAACAGCATGATCGCCGCGACAAAACAAAGGATTTTCGCAACCACGTTCAGCGCCAGCGGCAGCGGCTCCGCGGGAAAGGGGAACCCGAACGCCGCCCAGACGGCAAACACCAGAAACATCCCCGCCACCGCGTGGCAGGCGCGCGCCGTCACCCGCATCGAAGGCAGCAAGGTCAGCAGCGCCACCGTCGAGAATTCGACCAGGAACAGCGGCAGGAAGAAGAGCTGCCGATACAGCATCGGATGAGCCGGCAGCGGCGGATTGGTCCGCGCCATGACGATCAGATCGAACGGAAACTCGAAGAGCATCGGCGCGGCGGCGGTGCCGATCACGGCGCTGGCCAGCGCGACCTTCCAGCCCCAACGCCGGGTAAGGTAGAGAATGACAAAGAAGGTGACCAGCGCATCGACGAACGTGCCGACGCGCACGCGGCGCGCGACGAAGTGCGGATAGGCCTGCCTGACTTCCAGCCCGTAGACGAACGTGGCGACCAAGACCATGTAGATCGCCAACAGCCAGATCGCGATCATGAAACCGGCAATCGTGCTTCCTGGCGGCGTGACCGCCAACGGGGCGCGCAATCGTATGCCGGCATAGACGAATCCGCCTGCCACCACGAGCAATGCGATTGCCAGCAGGATCGCTTCACCGCCCGGGTAGGAAACCCAGTGGGCTGCCCCTTGCGGCCGCGGCGCGGTGCCTTCGGCCTGCACCAGTCGCAGCAGCAGATCGGCACGCGCCAGACCGCTCGATAAGCCGGCAACCATCGATCGTTACCCGCGTATCACCCACGCAGCTTCAGCAGCCGGTCCGCATTGCCATGCGCGATCTTCTGCCGATCCGCGGGCGACACCGGCAGGCTGTCGAGAAACGCCCGCGCCGGCGCATTGTCGCTGAACGGATAATCGACCGAGAACATGATGCGGTCGGCGCCGAACGTGTGCAGCAGCGCCTCGAACGGCGGCAACGAGAAGAAGCCGCTGGTGGTCACGTGCACTTGCTCCAGGATGGCCTGGCTGGGACTGCGTCGCAGCAGCCCGGCGGGAGCGCGGCCGAACACCTGGTCGCAACGCGCCAGCATGGCCGGCAATCCTTCCCCCATGTGGCCGATGATGAGCTGCAGACCAGGATAGCGGTCCAGCGTCCCGGACAGCACAAGGCGCAGCACGTGCACCGCGACCTCGGCGTGCCAGCCCCAGCCGGCGATCGACAGCATGAAGCTCAACGGGTCGGGCAACCCGTCGTAATACGCCCGGCGCACCGCCTCCGGCGGGATGCCCGGATGCAGATAAAGCGGCGTTCCCAGCGCCTCTGCCCGCGCCAGGACAGGTGCGAAACGCGGGTCATCGAGGAAGCAATCGTCGGTCAGCCCATTCACCAGCGCGCCACAGAAGCCGAGTTGCGTCACTGCCCGCTCCAGCTCGTCGGCGGCGGCGTCGGGCGCGGTCATCGGCAAATGCGCAAAGCCAGCGTAGCGGTCCGGATGCCCGGCGGCGACGCGTGCTAGCGCGTCATTGAATGCGCGCGCGAGGGCGGGCGCCGTATCAGGCGATGCGATGTCGGCGCCCGGGCCGGACACCGAGAGCACTTGCAAACTGATGCCTGCCGCATCCATGTCGGCCAGGCGATCGGGGCCGAGATCGGCCAGTCTCCCGACCTGCCGCATCGGTCCCCATGGCACCTCGGGCGGCGGGAAACCGCGACGGGTGATGACGGCCCGATCGATCTGCCGCACCAACTCGGGAATGGTGAAATGCTCTTCCAGGGCGACGATGCGCATGGCGACCTCCACTCGGCAGGTTGGCCCACCGGCTCACTGCATTGTTGGCGCCTCGCGCTTGTCGACGCATGCCAGGGCCAGGGTCCGTCGGCGCCTTGGCCGCGCGACCCGGCTCCAAGGCCGATCGATCCGTATGCTTGACGCGTAGCGCAGGCGATTGCTTAGCGCGCAGCGCAGGCGATGATCGCATCGCCGTCCCAGATACCGAGGCAGACTTGCTCGCCGTCGCGCTCCACCAACAAATATGGATCGAGCACGACATGCTCCTGCTTCAGCTCGCCGAGAATGATCGCCGTCCCCGGCACCTGGCGGCACGTCTCGCGGGCGAGCGCCGCGATTGGCTCCGGCACGCCCAGGCCGCGCAGCCACTCCGCCGGCACCCAGCGTTCCTCCCAATGCGAGCCGGCGCGGACCCGGAACACGCCGGCCGCGATCAGCATGGCGATGATCCCCATCCAGGCGAGCGTCAGCCAGCCGGACACGGCCGAGCCGTCCTGCGCCATGCGCTGTGTCAGCCCGCCGCTGACTGCCATGCAGGCGACGGAGCCAAGCAGGGCCACCGGCAGGATCGGCTGGTGGCGGTACCAGAAGCTGGGCGCGAAACGCACGAGCTGCGCCTGCTTATGCTCTGCCAGGGCCTGCTGGCTGATCGGCACGATTCCGAGGTCAGCGAGCGCATCGGCGAGCGACAGCGGCTGCGGCGGGGCAACCAGGGCGTCGAAGGGCATGGACGGGTCTCCTTCGTTGCGGGGCTCTCGAATGAGCCTAGCATGCTCCCGAAACTGTGGTCATCGCAATCGCGTGGCAGGCACGCCGGACGGACGCGAAAGGGATGCAACCACCATGCAACCGCGCTATGAGAAGATCGCTGCGGACAGAGGTTCGCAAATGACCGACCGTACCGAGCATGTGCTGCGTACATTCCCGCCGCGCCCACTGAACCCGGACGAGCGCGCGCTGGTGCAGGCTTGGCTGGCGATTGCCTGTGACGTGGCCTCGGCCTATGTCAGCGAGCGGCGCAGCGACGACCCGGCGATCTACCACCGGATCGTGGTGACGGTCGGGCCGGAACCGACCCCGTCGTTCCTGATCCATGCCCCGGCAGGCCTGAGCTGCTGGCTGGTCCAATCGGTAGGTGGCGAGCCGAGCGTGCGGCGTTTCGACAGCCTGCGGGCGGCGCTGAATGCGATTCGCCCGGTCTTTCCGGTAGCCGGCGGCGCGCGGGAGCCGTAGCGGCTCAGCCACCCAACGGGCGTTGGGCGCGTTCCAGCAAGCGCGAGAGCAAACCAGGTTTCTTCGTTGGCTTGGCGGGTTCGGCCAGCTTCTGCCTGGCACGTTGCTCGGCTTCCTGCTGGCGCTGCTTGCTGCTCAACCACTTCTCCAGCGTCATGCCGGCCTTGGCGGCGCGCTTCTCTTCATAGGCGCGCTGTCCGGCGGATAATGTCTTCTTGGCGACGGGCTTGGTTGTCACTGGTCCGGACCCCTGGCGACTGGCTGGGGGGTTGTCGCAGGCGTGAGGTGGGAATTCAAGGTATTCGCAGCGGAATGCCGGGTAATTCGACAGCCTCGCGGAACATTCACGCAGCTCTGGCAAGCGCTCACGCGCCCACCGATCGTCGGCCGCGGCTGGCGAAGGCTGGTCCCACGTCCTGCTGTGCCGCCTCGAGCAGGGCAAGACGTGGACCCAAGATCTGAACCTATGCGTGCTGACCCAACAAGCAGCTCGCGGCAGCAGATCGTTAGTTCAATTGGAGCATCGCAAGGGTAGCAGCGGAAGTAGCAGACAGTCGCGCGGGCGTTGGCAGAGTACCCGATCAGCCAAGGGCTCGAATCAACGCGCCGGAACCATGACAGCCGGACAACCTGCCGGACGGACCGATACACATGACCTCAAGGCGGAGCTCGCCAACGGGGGCTCACCCAGCCGCTTGGGCAGGCAGGTTGTCCCGTTGGTCGGGAAGGGACCGCCGCCGATGGCAGCAAATTGTTGCATGCCCCGCATCTTTTTTGGTATCATTGCGAAATTTCGATCACGATTGATTCTCTGCTTCTCAGTTCGATCCAGGGGTTATGGCTATGGCGGAGCGCATACGGCGACATTTCGCGACAATGCTTGCGAGGACGGTTGGGCAGCGGCCGGATCATTTCAATCATCGGCAGAAAACCGATGCTCCGCTTGACCCAACAGTTGAGGAGTCGAACGCGCGATCAGTGCACGAACACCGGCTCCCGCCCGGACCAGCGGGCGACTTTGTCGGCGTCGAAGACCTGTTCGGTTGGATGGTACGTAATGCTGGCCAGTTCGGCGACATCTTCAAGGCGTCCGTATTTGGCAGCAACGTCTTTGTCGTCAGCAACCCCGAGTATTGTGAACGAATCTTGCGCTGGAACTGGCGCAACTATGCGCGGAAGGGGCAGATCGTCCAACGCATAGCACTGCTGCTGGGCAACGGCCTGATAGCGAGCAATGGCGAGTTCTGGGTCAGGCAGCGTCGGATGATTCAACCCGCCTTTTCGACACATTCGATTGCCGGTCTGATTGACATGATCACGCGCGCCAATGCCGATCTGCTGGACACCTGGACCCGGGCTGCACAGCAACAAGAGACAATCAACGTCACGCACGACCTCAGCACGATGGTGTTGAAAGTGACGCTGACGGCGATTTTTGGCGACGACTACCAGGTCGTGGCGCCGCACTTCCGACTCCTCACCGACGTCTCCGCGCGCAATTTCCAGTTGGCTCAGGCGTTGCAACCCGCCAGCCAGATTGTCAGGCAGGTCGTCGAACGACGCAGACGTCTGGATACGAGTGCCGGGGGCTTTCTGTATACCATGATGCAGGGACGCGACCGGGACAGCGGCGAGCAAATGTCGGATGCCCAGCTTGTACGCGAGGTAATGACGTTGGTTGTCGCCGGCCATGAAACGACGGCCGGCTTGCTGAACTGGATTTGGTACTTGCTGTCGCGGCATCCGAACGTGCACACCCGGCTCCTGCGGGAATTGCAGGAGCTGCCATGGGGGGATGCACCAACAATGGAGGCGCTACCAAAATACGCCTATACGCGCCGGCTTATCGATGAGGCGCTTCGGCTGTATCCGCCGCTGTGGCTGATGACACGCAAGGCCGTGCAGGACGACTTTCTCGGAGAATATTTCGTGCCGGCCGGCACCGAGATCTATATCTCGCCTTACCTGATCCAGCATAGCCCGCAGCTATGGGAAGCGCCGGAGCAATTCGATCCCGATCGCATGGATCCGGCGCGCACCGGCGACCGACACGCGCTGGCGCTTTGCCCGTTCGGCGCCGGTCCACGGACCTGCATCGGCGAGCGGCTTGCGCGCGTAGAAGTCCAGCTCCATTTGATGCATGTCGCAGGAAAACTACGTCTGCGTCATGATTCAGATAGGCCGGCAGAAATGACCACGGGCTTGAATCTGCTGAGCAAGGAAGACTTCGTGATGCGACCGGAGAAGCTTTCTTATCACGCGTGAGTGATGTGAGCGCCGGCGTCGCCGCATTTTGCTTCTCTCGCGTCACGCGCGACTCCCGAGCGCGAATGCGACTTCCAGACCAGATCGTCCCTGCGCCCGCTGATGCCGGTACCTGCCTCAGCGATGAAAATATCTGACGCCAACAGCCACCGGGCCGAGGCGGTGCTCCGGGACCCCACGAAACGGCGCATGCGCTTGCTTGACCGAGCGTCGCACCCACGTGCTTGACCGAGCGGCGCACGCGCTCGCTTGATCAAGGTTGCTCCGTCGCCATGCTCCCTGGGAAAACCGCGCAGGTTCTGCGGTTCCCCATCCACCGGCGGCGAATACAAACCCCGCCGCCTGGCGCGGCATCGCCCCGATCCGTCTATCCTGGCCGCAAGGAGGACCGCTCATGCAATTCGGCTTCTGCGTCATGGCCAATATCGAGGAGATCGGCTTCTATCCACACATCGAATCCCTCGGCTACCACTCCGCCTGGGTCGCCGACAGTCAGATGCTGTTCTCGGACTGCTATGCGGTGCTGGCGCTCGCCGTGCAGCGCACCACGACGCTGCGTCTCGGACCCGGCACGGCGATCTGCGGCACCCGCATCCCGCCGGTGCACGCCGCGGCGATGATGACGTTGAACCGCCTGGCGCCGGACCGGTTGTTCCTCGGCATCGGCACCGGCAATACAGCGATGCGCAGCATGGGGCAACGGCCGATGCGCATCGCCTCCTTCGATGCCTATCTGCGGGTCCTCGCTGCCCTGCTGCGGGGCGAGACTGTGGACTACGCACCCGAGGGCGGCGTTGCGCGCCCGATTCGCATGCTGCTGGAGGCCAATGGCTGCGGCTTCCAGGAACCGAAGATCCCACTCTATGTCTCGGGGTTTGGCCCGCGCACGATGGCGCTTGCGGGTCTGCACGGCGACGGGCTGGTGTTCGCGATTCCGCCGCGCGGCGTGCCGGTGGCGGAGGCGCTGGCGCATGCTCGGCAAGGCGCGGCGCGCGGCAATCGCGCCTTCGATGCGGCGTGCTTTCACACCTGCGCGTTGACCAACGTTGTTTTGCTGCGCCCGGGCGAGGCCGCGGATTCGGATCGCGTGAAGCTCGCGATCGGTCCCAACGTCATGGCCAGCGTATATTACTTTTATGACGAAGTGCAGGAGCGCGGCATTGACCCTCCGCCATTCCTGGAACGCATCTGGCCCGGCTACTGCGCCCTGGTCGAGGCAACCCCGCCGGCGCTTCGCCATCTTCGCACGCACGAATGCCACTACACCAATCTGCATCCCGGCGAGGCGGCGTTGATCGATGCGCAGCTCATCCGCGACACCTGCCTGGTGGGTACGGCCGAGGAACTGACAGAGCGGATCCGTGACCTGGCGAAGGAGGGTCTGGACGAGCTGATCTTCGCAGTCGGGAATGCGGCGAAGTGGCAGCTCGCGGAGGATTTCGCGCGGCAGGTGATGGCACGGCTGTAATCCGACGCCTACGCCGCCACCGTCTTCTCCCGCCGCCGCTGCACCGAATTAGGAATGTGCAGCGTCTCGCGGTATTTCGCCACGGTCCGGCGGGCGATATCCACGCCCTCCCGCCGCAGCACCGCGACGATCGCATCGTCTGACAGCACGTCGTCGCAGGTCTCACCCTCGATCAGCGAGCGGATCCTGTGGCGCACCGCCTCGGCGCTATGCTCTGCGCCATCGGTGCCGTGCAGTGCCGTGGTGAAGAAGTACTTCAGTTCATACGTCCCGCGCGGCGTGGCGATGTATTTGTTCGAGGTCACGCGGCTGACGGTGCTTTCGTGCATCTCCACCGCCTCGGCGATGTCACGCAGGATCAGCGGCCGCAGATGCGCCACGCCATGACGCAGGAAGCCGTCCTGCTGGCGCACGATCTCGGCGGAGACACGCAGGATGGTCTGTGCCCGCTGCTGCAGCGAGCGCACCAGCCAGTTGGCATTGGCGAGCCGCTCGGTCAGGAACAACCGGTCCTCCTTGCGCGCGCGAGGGGCGACACGGGCGTAGAAGCGCTCGTTCACCAGCACCCGCGGCATGGTGTCGGGATTCAGCTCCAGCAACCACGAACCGTCGGGACCGGGACGCATCAGGATGTCGGGCACCACGAGCTGCGCCGGCTCATCGCTCCAGGTGGCGCCCGGCTTCGGGTCCAGCGCGCGGATCTCGCCGATCATGTCGGCGAGGTCGTCGGCGTCGACGCCGCACAGCGCCATCAGCTTGCGCGTCTCGCGCTTCGCCAGCAGGTCCAGGTTGTCGAGCAAGGCCTGCATGGCGGGATCCAGCCGGTTGCGGTCCGCGAGCTGGGCGGCGAGACACTCTTTCAGATCGCGTGCGAACAAACCGGGCGGGTCGAAGTGCATCATGCGGGCACGCACGGCCTCGACGCGGTCCAGTGCCAGCGCCATCGCTTCGGCGATCGCCGCGGGCGCGGCCGTCAACCGGCCGGCCGGACATAGCAAGGCGATCAGGTGGGCGCCGATCATCCGGTCCACGGGATCGAGGAAGGACAGCCGCAATTGCTCGCCCAGATGCTCGCGCAGGGGACGGCGGCCATCCCCGAGGTCGTCGATC
>Ga0335073_10012026_pt1 | contig 12162 bp, 5 predicted proteins | sample Lox_Sample_22_FD_207093 | JGI IMG/M metagenome (GOLD analysis project Ga0335073, IMG submission 207093) | Soil microbial communities from Loxahatchee National Wildlife Refuge, Florida, United States - Lox_Sample_2.2 | ecosystem: Environmental > Terrestrial > Soil > Wetlands | place: USA: Florida... | reverse complement strand
GGACATTCTGCCGACGGACTGACACGTGTGTCGGATTTTTCCCCGCATCGGCTGCGTCTTCATAGATTTCTGCTCTGTATCTCCCGCTTCCCAGAAAGCTCAACGAGACTTGCAGGTCGCGCGCCGTCCAGTTCGTCAGGCTTCCGAGATACCATTCGCGACCGCTCCGCCGGACAATCGTCACAAATTCGCCCGGCGTTCCGTTGAGCACTCGAATCTCGTCCCATGCGGTCGGAACATCTTCAATGAACTTGAAGCTGGGCTGGTTGGCATATGCCGAAGGCGCATCAGAAACCATCGCGAGCGGTTCTTCGAACACAACGTACAGTGCCAGTTGCTGGGCTCGGGTGCCCATCACCATCGGATTTTCATCGCGCGCGACGAAATCGTCGGGGGTAACGTTGTTAAACCCTCCCGGCGTATAGTCCATTGGCCCGCTCAACATGCGTGTGAAAGGAAATGTTGCGCGGTCCACCGGACCATCACGACTCCCGGCCTTGTTCTGTTCCAGGCCAAGCACGGCTTCGTAATTCAGAACGTTGGGATAGGTTCTTTGGATACCCCACGGCTGTGTGGCTCCGTGGAAGTCAACCATCAGGTGATGTTCCGCAGCGAGTTTCGCAACGTCGTAATACCATTGAATCCCCGCCTCATCGTTCCGCAGGACAAAATCGATCTTTACGCCTGCGACTCCCCATTTCTCGTAAAGCGGAAAGGCTTCCTGCATCTGCGCTGCAACTGATTTCGAGTACAGCCAAATCCATATCTTCACGTTTTTTTTCGCAGCATATTGCACCAGTTCCGGCACATCGACGTTGCCGCGCATTTTAAGAATGTCTTTGCCTGACCAGCCTGCATCCAGCATCATGTAGGGGAATCCGGATTGAGCAGCAAAATCGACGTAGTATTTCATGTTGTCGGTTGTGTATGCGGGCTTGCCATCCGCCCCCAGATCCCCATTCCACCAGTTCCAGGAAGCCTTGCCAGGATGAATCCAGCTTGTGTCTGACACCCGATTGGGAGGATTCAGATCGGTGAACACGTTGGATTCGACTAATTCCCCCGGCGTGTCGCCGATCAGGATCACCCGCCACGCACTGTCGTGAGGAAGACTGGCGTCCACCGCCGCGACATGCTTCTCGCGCCCATCTGCATTATTGAGCGCGGGCGATATTCTGGTCACAATATAGTGACCGGTCCAACTGCCCGTTGGATTCTCAAGATACATCGCGGCGTTTCCCTCAAGATAGGCTTCGCCCACGGCAGCCCACGCGATACCGGGCATATGCATCAACATCGGCGCGCCGTTCAGAATGTGGCTCGCCACACCCCCCTGATTACTCAGCGCACTCAACGCCAGCGGAACATATTCGCTCTCATATGCGCTTTCGTAGTTAGGCAGGCGCAATCCCCATGCTATCGCGTCCCTCACGGGACGGAATTCTGTGTCCTCCTGCGTAAGCAGGTACCGCGCCATCGCATCCTGCTGAGGAACGTGATAACGGAAGGCGATAGCCCCGTTATAGACGCGTGCTTCGATGTCGAATTTGCGTCCCCGGCTGCCGCTTTCGGATGCGTGAATGGTCAAACTATTGTAAGCATCGTGGATCGCGCTGACTTTCCCGGTGAACAGCTTGTAGTCGTCCACACCGGAGCCGGAGGTGGAGTCCGCGATGTGAACCTCAGCGCCGAGCGGTGGCTGATTGGTCATTTCAAGCGCCAGTGCTGAATTCTCAAAGACCTGCTTTTCATGAAACGAGACGGAGTACACAAGCTGACCGTCCTGCCCGGCCCCTTGTCCCTTGCCCGGTTGCACGGCAAAGCGCAACGTGATTCGATGATCGGGAGAGGTCACTTCCACGCGATGGGATTGAGCGCGACTGGTAGACGAACAGAAAGACGCTAGAACAGAAGCAAGGCACCACACGGAGAACTTCCATCGCAGCATATCTTGCTCCACGGCGGCCCGAATCCTGAAGATATTCGCTGGACGCGAAAACGGGAATACATTCGACATGAACAACCTCCCGGGGAAGATGTACGGGCCGAAGGGAGCCGCGATTGGGCAGCGCCGTTACCGCGAACAAGTCTACCGCCAGCAGGTTGATCTCAGTTAGCGGCACTCCATTGTGAAGCAAAGATTCTTGCTGAAGAAGGGCAGAACGTGGTTCTGGAACCGATCTGCAACCGCGCTGGTATGCGTGCCCGAATAGATCGCGAATGTATTCGCCACTCCATAGTTATCGAGGATATTGTGCAGTTTGATAGCGTCGAATCGCAGGCCATCCTGATCGCCAACATCCATGGCGATGGCGCGATACTGCTTGAGATTCCCGATGTACTGATCGACAAAGGCGAGCGGTGCGTTGGCCGAGTATTTCGCCACAATCTCAGGTTGGGGTACACCGTCCTTGGTCAGCAAATCAAAATAAAGCGGAGGGTTCTTGGGATCGGGTGCCCACGCCGCGGCCGTGGCGAACTGGGCGGCTGCGAACCCCGGCGACTGGGCTGCGAGGTCGGCCGGGGACTTGGCCGCTGCCGCCTTCTTCTCGCCGGCCATAGCCCTCTCTTTCATTTGATCGGCTGGACCCGGTCCACCGCCGGTCATAGGCGAGAGGCAACAGGGACTCATGATATAGAGGGCGCCGAACACATCCGGGTGCTTCATACCGATACGGGATGCACCATAGCCGCCCATGGAGTGACCAACCAGGCCGCGGCTCACCCGATTGGGGATGGTCCGGTAGTGCGCGTCAATGTAGGCAACCACATCGTGCCAGATGAACTTCTCGAAATCACCGGCGGTCGCCGAGCTTGAGTACATGGAGCCGTTGTAGATAGTTTTTGAGTCGGGTAGAACAACAATCATCTCCTTCGAGCCCAGTGCGAATGCGCCTTCAATGGTCTGAGGGACATGAATCTCGTGAGTCCACTGCTCGGCGCCGATCGAATAGCCGTGCAGCGCATAGACCACGGGATAGCGGCGCTTCTTGTCCTTCTCATAGCTCGGCGGCAGAAATACGATCACGTCGCGATCGACGGCGTCGCCTTCCAGATTGCCCTCCAGCGCCGTGCCATGGATTTTAATGTGCTCCGCCGTGACGGGCTTTGCGCTGGAGACAACCTCAGGAACGTTGGTCTGCACTTGGCCCCCGATCTGAACTGCCGGTGTGATCGCGACAGCGATTGCGTACGCAACGATCCTTTTCGTTGTCCTCATCTCGACCCTCTCTGGAATTGGCTATTGCAACCGATAGGAATAACGACGGAGACAGACAAGAATAAATCACTTCATCCCCCGCATGGACTGAGTCGAAACCGAAGCCGGCGATCAAACAGTCCCCGTTGAAAGGGCACTCCCACCCAAGCGCATTTTGGGCCTGCTTGTTGACAAACATCCAGATGCGGCGTAAGACTATTTCGGGCTGGGGAAACGCTTGCTCAAGAATGGTTAGTTAGATCTTTTCCCCACTGTAACGCAGCACTTCCCCTTTTTGCTTTTCACAGAAACGCCTGCTTGGTGGATTTAGTCTTCGTTGTCGAATCGGCAAGGCGCCGTTATTTATTTTGCAAGTTTTGCGGCTCGCGAGTTAGATTCTCCCGCCAGAGCGAGCAGTGAGAAGCTCATTTGGCATTTCTCAGCAAGATGCAATGAAGCAGGCAATGCGCGGGCCCCGCTGCTTCCAAATCCAGGAAAGTTTGTAAGGCGATTTTCCAAGCAAGTTCCGAGCACGGTTCGGAGGTATTGCGACGCATTCTATCGTCGTTTGCCTCGTCCACACACTGACGGTCATCGGCACACTTTTGTGCCGTTCCGAAGAGATGGATCTGGCTCTGGAGGTAAACGACTTTGAGGCGCTGCTCTTGAGAATCACCAATCCGAAGCAGGCTTGAAAGAACGCCGTCGCCTCGGCTTTCACCGATATTCGGCCAACCCAAAGAGATCGATTCGCAGTAGATCCCAATGGCCCAATATGCGGGAAAACGTTTACTCAGGAGACACAGATGAGCAATCTAATCGGCAGAATGATTTCGATCGTATATCGCACCGGTTCGCGACAGAATTGCGCACGCGGATCTACCATTTTGCGTTTTCCGATGGCTGCTTTGCTATTGACGCTGGCTTCAGTGCTTTTCGCGCAAGACAACGCAACTATCACCGGAACGGTGACAGACCCAAGCGGAGCAGTGGTTCCAAATGCGACCATCATTCTCAAAAATCCCGCGACTGGCCAATCCAGAGATACGGTGTCAAACAACGCCGGCGCCTACCGTTTTCCAAACGTCGGTGTGGGCGTATACACCTTGAATGCAAGTGCCTCAGGCTTTGAGAAATTCGAGCGAACCGGAATTGTTGTGAACGTTGCACAAACAGTCGAAGCAGATGTGAAGCTGCAAGTAGGTAGCCAGGCTCAGACAGTGACGGTGGCCGCGCAGGCCTTACAGGTTCAGACTCAGACCAGTGAAGTAAGCACGCTGATTAGCGGACAGCAGGTTGAACAGATCGCGACCAACGGCCGAAATTTCACTGCCCTTGCTGCGCTTGGCCTGGGGGTCTCGAACAACCTTCCGTCGTACAGCGGCGTGAATGCACTCACTTCGGCCAACGGTATCAGTTTCAACGGGACCCGAACCACCCATAACATCTACATGATCGATGGCGGCGAGCAGAATGACCGTGGCTGCGGCGGCTGTTTCATGAACTTGCCCTCCCAGGATGCCATCAATGAGTTTCAGCATCTCGACAGCAACTACAGTCCTGACTATGGCATTGGCTCAGGTGGGACGGTCTTGATGGTTTTGAAGTCGGGCACGCACGATTTCCACGGTGAGGTCTATGAGACCAACCGCAATACGGATTACAACGCGAATGACTATTTCAACAAGGCAAGCGGTACTCCGAAGCCCCGACCGGAGTTTGATCTAAACATTCCGGGAGGAAATATCGGTGGCCCAATCTGGATTCCCGGGATCTACAACGCGGATCGCAACCGTACATTTTTCTTTGTAAATGAAGAATGGCGCCGAGTCATTCAGGGCAGCCAGCCTTCGGTACAAAATGCGATTTTGGCTAGTAATTTCCCCACCGCTGGAGCGAATCTACAATACACGCCGCCCACGGGCACGGCTCCTGTCGTGCCGCTTACCAGCGATCCTGCCAAGCTGGCCCTGTACGCTCAAGATGGATTGACGCCGGGCCAACCGTTTCCAGGAAACGTCATTCCTGCAAACCTGATGGATCCGAACGCGGTGTTGGAGGTGAATGCAGGAACTTTCCCGAAACCTAACTTCAACAACGGCACACAGTTCATCGCCTCCATTCCAACGCCCACCTATGTGCGCGAAGACATCGTGCGGATCGATCACTCGATCAGCAGCAAATATCAACTGATGGGCCATTATCTACACGATACGTTAAATCAAAACTACTATCCGCCCCTGTGGGGTGACAGTACCTATCCGACTGTTGGGTCGGCCATGAACAACCCTTCCTTTTCCGCGGTGATCAAGCTGACGCAGACTTATTCTCCGAACCTGCTCAATGAAACGGGCCTTTACTACAGTGGGAACAAGATCACTCTCGATCCCATACCCGGACCAAACGGCGGAACGTTTGTGATGCCCAGCGGGTGGTCAGCCACGAGTTTTTTCCCGATTGCGAATAATTTGGAACAGCGCATGCCGGAGGTTCAGCTTCAGGGTTCGCCCCTCAACGTCACCTGGAGTCCGAGTTACTATCCCTGGAAAAACGGATACGAGGGCTTCGATTATCGCGACGACGTGTCGTGGACGAACGGGCGTCACCAATTCAAATTCGGGGTGGGGTGGCTGCATGATTACAAAAATCAGCAGCTGCAATACAACACAAACGGAGTAGTCACATTCAATTCGAGCAATTTCTCGGGTGACTCGTATATCAATTTCCTGCTGGGTATGGCGACGAACTACTCGCAATTGGAGTACCTGGCCGGCAAGCACTGGGTCAACAACAATTACAGTTTCTATGCCAACGACAATTGGCATATCTCGCCGAAGCTAGTGCTGAATCTTGGGCTCAGATACGATGGTTTGCCGCATGCATTCGAGCGATACGACAAGTTCTCGAATTTTGTGCCGGCCGATTATGACTACTCGCTTGGCAACCCTGTGCAGCCTGACGGAACGCTGCTGCCATCCTCGCTATCAACGTTCTCTCAGACCGGGACCGAAGAGTTTTATCTCAACGGTATCCGCGAGGCGGGAGTGGACGGGTTCCCCCGCGGAAACGTGCAAAACAAATACAACACTTTTGAGCCGAGGGTAGGTTTTGCCTACGACATCTTCGGCAATGGTAGAACCGTCCTGCGCGGTGGATATGGGATGTTCTTCGAGCGCGTTCAAGGTAATGATGTTTACAACTCCGCCTTGAATCCGCCCTTTGCCTATATCCCTTCTGCGAACAACGTGTATTTCTCGAATCCAAACACCAGCGCTCTCACCGGACTGACGACCTTAAACCATTTCCCGTCGAATTTGACCAACATTAAGTACAAATATCCGCCGCCTGGGACGGCCAACTTCAGCCTGGGCATGCAGCATCAGCTGGCCCGCTCCGTGGTTGCGCAGGTGCAGTATGTCGGGTCGCGAGGCTGGGATCAGGACGACGACCGCGCAATCAACACGCTTCCTTTGGACGATCCCCTCTTCAATGTGGCTGGCTCGTCGTCCAGCGGCCCGTACGATGATCGTCAGGGCGTTGCCTCCGGTGCCCTTAATCCCAATCCTTACCGGATCTTCCCGGGGTTTGCAGCAATTACCCAGGAGGAGAACGAGACGAATTTCAATTACAACTCCCTGCAGGCAGGAGTCCGCGTCGAGAATCGGCACGGCCTTACTACTCAGGTCGCGTACACCTGGTCGCATAACATCGACGAGGTCAGTAACGACCTTAACTCCCTGTCGAATCCATTTAACCCGAAGTATGACTATGGATCCGATACGGGTTTTGATCGTCGCCACATTTTGAACGTGAGTTATGTCTACGCACTTCCGTTCTTCCAAAGCAGTTCTAATCTAGCCGGGCGGGAAGTCCTGGGTGGATGGTCAATTTCCGGAATTACCGTTGCGGAAAGTGGAACGCCGTTGTTTGTGACCTATACCGGATCCGACGTGCTCGGTTTAACTGCCGGCACGAACCGTCCTAACCTGGTTGCAAAGGTCAGCTATCCAAAGAAGGTAAGTGAGTGGTTTAACACCAGTTCCTATGCGGATCCAGTTGCTCCGTGGAACGGCGGTCCGAACCAGGGTTTTGGAAGTGCCGGCAAGGACTCCGCCGTAGGCCCCGGAATCTTCAATTGGAACCTCTCGCTGATCAAGTCGATTCCCCTCACTTCTCGAGAAGGTCCGCGGATCGAGCTGCGATTCGAGTCGTTCAATACGTTCAATCACTTCATTCCGCAGGGTGTGGATACCAACAACCACGACTCCAACTTTGGAGCTGTGACGAATGACTACACACCGCGCATTCTAGAACTGGGTGCAAAATTCCAGTTCTGAGTTGAGATGCTTTCAGCCACCGCGGCAGGGAGTTAACTCTCTGCCGCGTATTCTTTGTTGATCCGGGTTCACCTAATCAAGAGAATTGCAAGGCAGGCGTAGGCTGGACCAGAATGCAGTCTTCCTGGAGGTAATTTGCTCTTGCGCAGCGTTTCCGGGATAGCGGTCGCGCTCCTCGTTCTGACTGCGATTGCAAGCGATGCCCAGTCCGTGACAAATCCTCGTGATGCTGCGTATCTTCTGGAACAACAGGGCAAAACCGATGAAGCCGAAGCCGCATGGCGCAGCATTCTGCGAGTGCATCCGGCAGATGCCGAAGCCTATGCCCACCTGGGACTTCTCGAAGCTCATCAGGAACACTACCAGGAGGCGATCACCGATTACCAAAGAGCGCTCGCTTTGAATCCGGCCATCCAGAACGTAAAGCTCGATCTCGGACTTTCGTTCTTCAAAGCTGGTGAACTGAGGAAAGCCATTCAGACATTTGAGCCGATCCTGAAGGCTCAATCGAAGTCATCACCCGAATCCTTGCGATTAATCACCCTGATTGGCCTGGCGCACTACGGACTGGGAGAGTATGCCGCCGCAGTGCCTTATCTGAAACAGGCAACAACCGACGATCCGCAGAATCTGCCCTTCCGGCTGGCCCTGGCCCAGAGCTGTCTGTGGTCGAAGCAGTACAGGTGTGTGCTCGACGTCTATCACGAGATTTTGTTGTTGAATGCCGACTCTGCCGAGGCCGACATGCTCGCCGGCGAAGCTCTGGACGAAATGAAGGACAAGCCCGGCGCACTTCAGCAGTTTCGTGCAGCAGCGAAGGCAGACCCCAAACTGCCGAACGTGCATTTTGGATTGGGCTATCTCTTGTGGGGTCTCCTGCGATATGACGAGGCAGCAAAAGAATTTCAGGCCGAGCTGGCGAACAATCCCGATCACGCGCAGGCTCTCACCTATCTCGCGGATTCAGACATAAAGATGGGTCGCCCGGCCGCTGCTGAGCCGCTCCTGAAGAAAGCAATTCAGATTGATCCCAAGATTGAACTGGCGCATCTTGACCTTGGCATCCTGGAAGGTGATGCGGGCAGGCGGGATGAGGCTCTGCGCGAGTTGAAAACGGCCGAGCGTCTGGAACCCGGGGATCAGAATGTCCACTGGCGATTGGGAAGATATTACAGGTCGATCGGCAAAAACGAAGAGGCAAAGATTGAATTCGATAAAACAAAGAGTCTTCAGAAAGCTGCAGATCAGACGGTTTTCCGTCAGCTTCATGGAGCACAATCCCAAGAGAAAGCGGTCCAGCTGCCAGGAATTCAACCGACTTCAAACCAATGACGCGCTAAAAGCGGGGAGGCTTACTTGCTACTATGCCGGCACCCTGGCGGATTACGTAAAAGTGGTCCGCTGCGAGGTCGTGTAACACCTCGGTTTTGCCATCGGGCCAGAGAACCTCTGCCTTGTCGACCCTGTCACGAGAACCGAGGCCGAAGTGAATGCGCAGATCGTTCTGCGAAAGATAGCTTCCTCCACTGATTACCTCGCCAAGTTGAACAAGGTCGCCGGACGTTGCACGCACTCGTGCATTCAGAGCGAGACGATTCGCTATGCCTTCGAGTTGGAAGCTGATCCAATGATTTGTCGGGCCGCCTTCAGGCCGCAGAATCATCGGCTCTCCCTTCAGGTTCTCGACTACGGCTTCCAGCGAGCCATCATTGAACAGGTCTCCAACGGCCATTCCGCGGCTCACCTGAGGTATTTGAATCGCAGGACCGACTTGTTTGCTTATGTCTTGGAACGACCCATCACGCTGATTCAAGAACAATAACTTGGGCTCGAGGTATTTCAAGTCCGAGTGAATCTGGTCGACCTGGGGATATACGTGACCATTAACGATAAACAGGTCCTGCCAGCCGCTATTGGCAAAGTCGACAAATGCATCACCCCATCCAACATAACCACGGGTACCGCGTCCGACGCCGGATTGAGCAGCCACATCGGTGAAATTCATCTTCCCATCGTTTCTGTAGAAGGCCGCAGACTCGTTGTCGAAATGAGAGATCACCAGAGACATCCGGCCCGTGTGCAGATAATCGCCGATCGCAATTCCCATGTTTGCCTGACGCGCGCCGCTATCACTAAGCCCCACGCCGGACGCAAACCCCACCTCCTCAAAATGTCCCTTGCCATCTCCTTGATAGAGGTAGTTAGGCTGGCTGTCGTTTGCCACAAACAGGTCCAGTTTCCCGCTACTGTCGAAGTCTGACCAGAGAGCGGTCAGGCCATAGCGATGTTCTTCGTCGGAGACACCTGCTTTCTTCGAAACGTCGGTGAAGGTCCCATTGTGGTTATTGTGGTAGAGATTATCGGGAGATCCATTGAGCCCCCGTGGCCCGCACTGCACATCGATTCCACGGTATTTGCAGATATCGCTCGGTCCAAACTGTGCGAGGTGATCCAGCTGAAGGTCCACGTAGTGCGCAACAAATAGATCTGTCCAGCCATCTTTGTCATAGTCCCCAAAGGCCGCGCCCGTGGCCCACAGTTTATCCGCGCTCAGGCCGGCTTCTGCTGTCACATCTGTAAATGTTCCGTCGCCGTTATTGCGATACAGAACCACGCCGCCAAAGCATGTCACTAACAGATCAGGCCAACCGTCGTTGTTGTAGTCGCCAACGACCGCTCCCATGGCCCAGCAGGGATAGCCAACACCTGCCTTGTCCGTGACGTCAGTGAATGTGCCGTCATGATTGTTGTGGAACAGCGCGCTCCGGGCCTTTTGGCCACGTAGGGCCATTTCGACATTCTGTGCGTTGGTGAAGTAGATGTCGGGGTAGCCATCGCGATCGTAATCGATCAACGCAACGCCGCCACTCATCGATTCGACAATGTACTTCTGATCTGGGCTGGAGAGATGCTCGAAATGTATTCCGGTAGAGCCGGTGACATCGACCAGTTGCGGGTAGTTCGACAAAGCGGGGAGCGGGGGGCCGGTGGCTTGTGCACTGGCTTGTGCCGATGACACAACGGTAAAGTGCAGCAGAATGGCAGCACCAATGAGTGCTGTTTGCCAGCAGTTGTAAGTTTGGTCCGCCATCCTCGGGGAAGATCTGTTGCCTGGATTCGCGTCGATCGATCGTCTTGCTCGGTCTACTGCCTATTGTAGCGGCACTCGACCGTCTGCGAGAGCTGAATCAATACTCGCGTGCGGAAACATAGGCGCCTTCGGTTTGACGTCCTGCATCTGGGAGGTCGGCATTTTCAGATAGGAGGGAGGCGCTCGTCCGCAAAACGACCCAGGATCGCTGAGATTCAACAGAGCACACTAGGGTAATGCGATCTCGCCAGACCAATGCAGACGCCATCGCGGGAGCGCGCTCGTACATCTGTTTTGCCTTGCCCTCAGACACAACTTGGGCACAAGTCCTCTTTGTGTTTCTACGCCTGAGGAGCCTTCAGTCGCTCTCGGCAGGAACCCGCACAACGGGCAAATGGCGAAGAAACGACATAGCGAAGTCGCTGGTACCTCGACCCCAGCGCGCAGGCAAGTAGGACGCCGCGAACATCTGCCTCGCTGCCCGTATCTCGTGTTTTTACTTCCGGTCAGGTTTGTGCGGTAGGTTGATCGCTGGAATGTTCTCATCATGCACCAGCTTGTTGAATTGCGCGATTCCGGTCGTCTCCACCTGATGAAGATGATCCAACTGCTTCTGGAGCTGAGCCGAAAGATTTTCGAAAACTTCGTACGACTGCGCAGTCGGCGCCACGTCCGACTCTTCGACCACACCTTCGACCGATGCCAGTTTGTTGTTCAGTTTTATTGGAAAGTTTAGCGCATCCTCATCCGCGTGCAGCTTTGTTTGGTAGATGGCTTCCTCAAGCCCGGTGAGCTCATCGGTGAGTTGTTTTGCCTGTGTTTTGACCTTCTCGTTCGAGTTGGTCAGATAGGGCTTCAGTTGATCCCTCGCAGCGCGAATTGCGGCTACGCTCTGATTCGCTTCTGAGACACGGTCGCGAATTTTCAGTGCAAGGTCAAGCTGCTTCTCGAAGTCTTCCGGCGTGGTGGGCGCGCGCGGATCCTTCACAACCGCGAAGTCCTGGGTCACCGTCTTGGCATCGACCTGCAATTCAACCTTGTATTCGCCGGGATTCGCGAACGGCCCGCGCAGGGAGCCATCCCACATTAGCAGGCCGGGGAAACCTGTCGCATCGTTGTAACGCAGATCCCACACGTATTTGTTAAGCCCTTCTTTGGCGGGAGCCAAAGCAGACCCGCGACGCCGGGGATTGTCAGACCCGGGCTTCTCCTCTTCCCCCTTTTGCGGTTTGCTGGAGACTTCGCGCACGAGCGTGCCGTCTACGGTGAGAAAACGCAGTTTCACTTCATCCTTCGGCTTGCTTTTCAGGTAGTAGTAAATCACCGCTCCGTTAGGCGGATTTTGTCCGGCAGCGGGATCGCGGTCGAAACCGCCGCCATCGAAGCGGATCGTCTTCTTCACTGGGAACAACTCCACGTCCTTGCTGCGGGAGAAGCTTGTCGGGTTCAGTGCGCGTACCAGCGGCATATCATCCATTACGTAGAAACCGCGCCCCTGCGTGGAGAGCACCATGTCGTCCTGCTGTTTCTGAAAC
>Ga0335073_10012025_pt1 | contig 12162 bp, 9 predicted proteins | sample Lox_Sample_22_FD_207093 | JGI IMG/M metagenome (GOLD analysis project Ga0335073, IMG submission 207093) | Soil microbial communities from Loxahatchee National Wildlife Refuge, Florida, United States - Lox_Sample_2.2 | ecosystem: Environmental > Terrestrial > Soil > Wetlands | place: USA: Florida... | reverse complement strand
TCCGACCAGGAGCGCAGACAGCGCCCTTCGGGCCGGTCCTCGGTAGTGGTTCTCGGGTCATGGCAATCCCGCCTGCGGGCGGGGCCAGGGCCGAGGGCTTCGATCGAAGACCGGCCGCAGCCGACCCAGCGCCGTCGCCTGCGCTCCCGTGCGGATCGCCATGGCGCCCGGCCAGTCGGCCTGGCCCTGGTGCTCCGAATAGTGCGGCGGACAGGCGCGGGACCTCAGTCAAGGAGGTCACCCGTGGAGGGTGTCTACACCGCCGAGGTCACGATTGACAACGGCCAATTTGGCAAGCAGAGGATCCGGTTCGAGACCGGTAGGCTCGCCAAGCTTGCGGGCGGCTCGGCCGTCGTCTATCTCGATGACGAGACCATGGTGCTGTCCACTACGACCGCGTCGAAGGCCCCGAGGGAGGGCTTCGACTTCTTTCCGCTCACCGTGGACGTGGAGGAGCGGATGTATGCCGCGGGCCGGATCCCCGGCTCGTTCTTCCGCCGGGAGGGCAGGCCGTCCGAGGACGCGATCCTGACCTGCCGGCTGATCGACCGCCCGCTGCGGCCGTCGTTCGTGCACGGCCTGCGCAATGAGGTCCAGATCGTCGAGACGATCATGGCGCTGCATCCGGACCACCTATATGACGTCGTTGCGATCAACGCCGCGTCGATGTCGACCCAGCTGGCCGGGCTACCGTTCTCTGGCCCGATCGGGGGCGTCCGGGTTGCGCTGATCAAGGGTCAGTGGGTAGCTTTCCCGACCCACTCCCAGCTCGAGGACGCCACCTTCGACATGGTGGTGGCGGGCCGGGTGATCGAGGACGACGTCGCGATCATGATGGTCGAAGCCGAGTCCACGCCGAGCACGCTGCGGCTGATCGCCGACCCCGGCAGTGGTGCGGTGGCGCCAACCGAGGAGATGGTGGCGGCGGGGCTGGAGGCGGCTAAGCCTTTCATCCGGCAGCTGTGCGAGGGACAGCTCGCGGTAGCCAGGGAAGCGGCCAAGGAGACGTCCGAGTTCCCGATCTTCGTCGATTACGGTCAGGACGTGTTCGCCGCGCTTGAGGCCGAGGTCGGCTCTGATCTGGCCCAGGCGCTGACCATCGCCGGCAAGAACGAGCGCACGGCCGAGACGGACCGGATCAAGGCGCTGGCGACCGAGAAGCTGGCCGCCCAGTTTGAGGGCCGCGAGAAGGAGATCGGCGAAGCCTTCCGGTCGCTGAACAAGCAGCTGGTCCGGCAGCGGATTATTCGCGACGGCCTGCGCATCGACGGCCGCGGGCTGGCGGACATCCGGCAGCTGTCTGCCGAGGCGGGAGTCGTGCCGCGGGTCCACGGATCCGCCCTGTTTGAGCGCGGCGAGACCCAGGTTCTGGGCGTGACGACGCTGAACATGCTCCGGATGGAGCAGATGATCGACACGCTCAATCCCGAGCGCACCAAGCGCTATATGCACAACTACAACATGCCGCCGTACTCGACCGGGGAGACCGGCCGGGTGGGTTCGCCGAAGCGGCGCGAGATCGGCCACGGCGCTCTCGCCGAGCGGGCACTGGTGCCGGTGCTGCCGACGCGTGAGGAATTTCCCTACGCGATCCGTCAGGTATCGGAGGCAATCGGGTCGAACGGCTCGACCTCGATGGGATCCGTCTGCGCGTCAACCATGTCCCTGCTGGACGCTGGCGTTCCGCTGAAGGACATGGTGGCTGGCATCGCAATGGGGCTGATCCATGAGGGCGGGCAGTACGTAACGCTGACCGACATCCTGGGCGCTGAAGACGCATTCGGCGACATGGACTTCAAGGTTGCCGGCACGAAGGACGTCATCACCGCGCTTCAGCTGGACACCAAGCTGGACGGTATCCCAGCCTCCGTGCTCGCCGCTGCGCTCAACCAGGCTCGCGGCGCCCGGCTGACGATCCTGGACGTGATGCGTGAAGCCATCGACGCCCCGGCTGAGATGAGCGAGTTTGCGCCACGGATCATCACCGTCAGGGTTCCGGTCGACAAGATCGGCGAGGTCATCGGCCCCAAGGGCAAGATGATCAACTCGATCCAGGAGGACACCGGCGCCGACATCACGATTGAAGACGACGGCACGATCTACATCGGCGCGACAGATGGCGCGTCGGCCGAGGCCGCCCGGACGGCGATCAACGCAATCGCCAACCCGCACATCCCGGAAGTGGGGGAGCGGTTCCTGGGGACCGTGGTGAAGACGACCACGTTCGGTGCTTTTGTCTCTCTGCTACCCGGACGGGATGGCCTGCTGCACATCACTCAGATCCGTAAGCTGCACGGTGGCGCGCGGATCGAGAACGTCGATGACGTGATGAAGGTGGGCGACAAGATCCAGGTCGAGATCCGCGAGATCGACGACCGCGGCAAGCTGTCGCTAGTGCCCGTCGAGGTCGTCGAGCGCGAGGCTGCCGGGGAGGATCTCGGCGGTCACGACGAACCGCGGTCCCGTGAGGATCGGGGCGACCGGGGTGGCTACCGAGGCGACCGGGACTCCGGGGACCGGGGTGGTGACCATCATCGAAGCCGGCGCCGCAGCCGGGGCGGCTCCGGTGGCTCCGGGTCTGACGGCAACTCCTGATAGTCGGCGGATGATCATGACGGCTGGTTCCCAGCGGCCGGCCGGCAGCGACGGCGACATCCTGCGCACCGTCCTGCCGGGCGGCCTGCGGGTAGTTACCGAGTCGCTGCCGGCTGTCCGCTCCGCGGCATTCGGCATCTGGGCGGGCGTGGGCTCCAGGGACGAGGACCGCGAGCACGCAGGCGCGACCCACTACCTGGAGCACCTGCTGTTCAAGGGCACACCGCGGCGCACTGCGCTGGAGATATCGGCGGCTATGGACGCGGTTGGCGGCGAGCTGAACGCTTTCACCGCCAAGGAGTACACCTGCTATTACGCGCGGGTGCTTGACGATGATCTGCCGCTGGCGATCGACGTACTGTCCGATATGGTGACCGCCTCGCTGATAGAGCCCAGGGAGGTTGAAGCCGAACGCGGCGTCATCCTCGAAGAGATCGCGATGAACGAGGACGATCCATCGGATCTCGTCCACGAGGCCTTTGCCGCATTGGTTTTCGGCGATGCTCCGCTTGGGCGGCCCATCCTCGGCACCGTCGACTCGATCAACTCGATTTCCAGGGACCGGATCGCCGAGCATTACCGCGCCAGGTACACGCCGGACAGGCTGGTCGTGGCAGCGGCAGGCAACCTGGACCACGCCCAGGTGGTGGAGCTTACGGCGGCCGCGTTCGGCGCCACGCTAGCGGGCGAGGCGGCGCCCGCACTGCCTCGGCTTGGGGTCACTCAACCGGGCGCTGCCGCCGGGACCGGCGTCCGCCTGGTATCGAGGCCGGTCGAGCAGGCCAACCTGGTGCTCGGCTGCGGTGGCCTGGCCCGCACCGATAGTCGCAGGTTCGCGCTCGGCGTGCTGAACGCCGCGCTCGGCGGCGGCATGTCGTCGCGGCTGTTCCAGGAGGTCAGGGAGAAGCGCGGGCTGGCCTACTCGGTATACAGCTTCAGCTCGCAGCTAGCCGACTCCGGGCAGTGGGGCATTTATGCCGGGTGTCTGCCGGCCAAGACCGAGGAGGTCCTCGCTATCTGCCAGGAGGAGATCGCCAAGGTGATCAAGTCCGGGCTGACGGACGAGGAACTGGACCGCGGCAAGGGCCAACTGCGCGGCTCGATCGTGCTGGGGTTGGAGGATCCGTCGTCGCGGATGAGCAGGCTCGGCAAGTCCGAGCTCGTCTACCCGCGGCTAGAGCCCGTGGACGAGATCCTGGCCGAGATCGATGCGGTGACGCATGATCAGGTACGCGACGTAGCCGCGCACGTGCTTGGCCAGCCGATGGCGCTCGCGGTCGTCGGTCCGTTCGATGATCCGGGCTCGTTTGCGGCCGCGCTGGTGAGCTAGCCCGTTTCAGCTACCAGGGTCCTGGTTTCCTGCCCCAGCTAATCCGCTCTGATTTAACCCGCCCTTGACTGGCGGTTTGCCTTGGCGGGCGACTATCGGCCGCTACGTCCCTAAGCGCCGTTCCCGCGGGATAGCTCGATGCCGGCGGGCACGAGGCTATCGTCAAGATGCCGCCTATTGGTCGCTCTAGGTGTGGAAGGCGTCACGCTGCGCGAGGTCCGATTGCTAGTGTTGTGGGCATGCTCCTCAGTGGCGGGGAGCGACCCTCGAAGCCTCGAAGGGAGTGGGGTGAGCCGTGACCGAGAACGCCGCAGTCGGCGGGTATGGCCGGGTTCGGTGGCGACGGTTCGCGCTCATCCTCATGCCGGCCCTGGCGGCGGTGATCATTCTCGTTGTGCTGACAGCGCAAAGCGTCCTGGCTGTCTCGTTCGCAATCTCCGGTGTTCCCTTCACTGTCACCGCCTCTCAGCTGAATGGACAAGGATTCGAGCAGTTCGGCGTTCTTGATCATTCGGTGACCAGGGGTAATTTCTTTCTGGCCTCAAGCGCCATCCGAACCGCCACACTCAGTCACCTTTGCCTGAGCGTTAACCTCGGCCTTGCCACCCTCAAGATCACTGCAGGTAACGGTACGGATGTCTCCGGCAGTGACCTGGTAATCGACGCTGACCGGCTGTCCGGCAACGCATCGTTCACGAAGATCAATATCGGCCAGGACGCGAGCACCCTCACCCAGGTGCCTGGAATTAAAGGCCCGGCGGGTGCCTTCGCGCTTGACTCGCAGACGGTAGCGATCTCAGACCTGCGAACGCACGCATACGCGACTACAGCCGGTACGTTCACGTTGCCGGGTCTCAGCCTCCGGTTCGGGAGTCCGTGCTGACGGTGGACTCCTATGGCAGCGGGGCCCGGGAGCCGGAGGCGTCGGACGAGTACGAGACGGTAGAACTCGGACCCATCAGGCGGGCCCTGCTGGCCTGGCAGCGATGGCGGCGCACTCGCCCGTTCTGGGGCGGGCTGCTGATCATTCTTGGCGGTGGTGAGATCCTGCTCTCTGAGCAGGCGCCGCTCCCAATCGTCATTCACGTGGGAGCCCAGGGACTCGCCGGCTACCTGGTTCCGATCGTGCTGGTGTTGTGCGGTGTGCTGCTGTGGCTTAGCCCGACCCAGCAAACCTTCTATTCGGTTCTCGCGGTAGTGCTGGCACTCGGATCGTGGGTCACGTCCAATCTTGGCGGCTTCTTTGTTGGCCTACTGCTGGGAGTAATCGGCGGCGCTCTTGCTTTCGCCTGGCAACGGGGCGAGGACCCTAGGCCCAGTTTGCGTGCGAAACTAGGGGGACCGGGAGGACCGGAGAAGACGCCGTCTGACGGCCTGGGCCTGATCCTGGGCGATGAGAAGCTGGACGATCGAGATGATGACGCCGAGCGCGCGGACGGCGAACCGCTGCCGCAGAAAGACGCCGAACCGCTGCCGCAGAAGGACACCGAGCCGCTGCCGCACAGCGCAGACGGCGAATCCGGCGGGACCCTGCGGGCTGCGATGCCACTGGCGCTCGTGAACCTTCCTCAGGCCACGAGCTCATCGTTAATCCCGACTCTGGGCGAGCGTTACACCGAGCGGTGCGGCCCGTTCACGCCGCCTGCGGGCCTAGCGCTCGATGGGGAACGCCATGGCAATTCGCCGACGTTCATGAACCCGCCGCTGCTGTAATCGCCGCCATTGAGTGCTGGCCACTTACGGTGTCAATGCGCGCACGGCTCGGCGTGCTAGCGGAGTGGCTCCTGCTTCCACTTCCCCGCCCATTTCTCGCCGGCCACCATCGGCCGGGCGTCACCGGCAGGACGTACCTGGCCGCCGGGTGCCGCGGGACGGTGCTTACGATGTGGATAGGGATCGCAGGGGGGCACCGGGGGGCAGGTGTTTCTTGTGGGACTGGCCTACGAGCGGATCGGGTCGGGCGAACCACTGGTGCTGTTGCACGGGATCGGGCATCGGCGCCAGGCCTGGAACGCGGTCCTCGGGCGGCTGACGCCGCACCGTGAGGTGATACTCGTCGACCTGCCTGGTCACGGTGAATCACCGCCGTTCCGCGCCGACGGGCAAGCCGACGGACGATGGATACGCGAAGCCTTGATCACAGAGTTCATCGGATTCCTCGACGAGCTGGGCCTAGAGCGCCCGCACCTGGCCGGGAGCTCCGTTGGGGGCCGGCTTGCACTCGAGGCAGCCGAGCGCGGCCGCGCCGCCAGCGTGACGGCTTTGTCCCCAGCAGGATTCTGGGCAAACGAGGCTGAGCTGGCCTACGCCAGGTCCGTCTGCAAGGTAATGCAGGTGTCCGGGGAACTGGCGAAGCCGCTGCGGTCGACGCTGTCACGCACCATCTCGGGCAGAGCCCTCATCTACGCCGCGATCGTGAACAGGCCCTCACAGGTCACACCGGAGCAGGCCAGCGGCGACTTTGCGGCCTTCCTCTCGGCTAGCAGCGCCGTCAACGCGATCCTGGCCGCAGCGGTACCGTTCACCGGCAGCATTCCCACCGGTGTGCCGGTAACGATCGGCTGGGGCACTCGTGACCGCCTGCTCCGGCCTCGCCAGGGCCTGCTGGCCAAGGCGATCTTGCCGCAGGCGCACCTGGTCCTGCTGCGTGGCTGCGGGCACATCCCGGTGACAGACGACCCGCCACTGGTGGCACAGGTGCTGCTGCGCGGAAGCAAGGAGGCGCGGCAGGTGGAGGACCGGCCTAAGGCGGGCACCGCGTTAGGCCAGGTACGGAATCCGCGCGGCCGTGTTGCCGTTGGGGCGTGCCCGAAATGCAGTAGCTTGGCGAAATGCCAGCGACACAGGCGCCTGGCCCGCTGCTCGGGGCTGGCCGGACGTGCGATGTTTACGATGTCGGCAAGGGACGAGTGCTGCGGCGCTACCGGGTGCCGCTCGGCGTGGAGGCTGAGGCCGCGATCATGCGGTATCTGGACCAGGCCGGTTACCCGGTGCCCAAGGTGTATGACGCCAACGGGCCCGACCTCATCATGGAGCGCCTAGACGGGCGCGACATGCTGGCCGAGCTAGGCAGGAAGCCCTGGCTGGTGCGGTCTTATGGCCGCCTGCTGGCACACCTGCACAGCCGGCTGCACGAGATCCAGGCACCGCCCGGCCTTGGCCAGGCCTTCGAGCCCGGTGACCGGATGCTGCACCTTGACCTTCACCCTGCGAATGTGATGCTCACTAGCCGTGGCCCAGTAGTGATCGACTGGTCCGGGGTAAGGGCCGGTGCACCCGGCGCGGACGTGGCGATGGCGTACGTGATCATGGCCAGCTCCGATGTCGACCTGATCCCGGTGGCGCTGCGCCCGGTGGTCGGGCGCCTCCGAGCTTCGTTCTTGCGTCAGTTCCTGGCAGAAACTCGCGACGACCATAAGCCGTACCTCGCATCTGCTGCCGCCGCACGCATGCGAGATCCCAACGTCCGGCCGTCGGAAGTCGATCGACTACGACGGATGGCGGAGCAGGCAGCATCTGACCCGATCTAGGCCGCGCAGCCATGAGTGCCCGGCCGTCAATGTCTCCGGCCGTCAGTGCCCCCCGGCCATCGCTATCGACGGCGGAATTCCGCACTCAGCGCTGGCGTTCCGCGGCCGGTCGTCCACATGTTGTCGGCGACGTTGATCGTTACCCCTGGAGGAACGATCTGGTCAATGCGATCAAGCAGCTCGGTGGGCAGTTCGATTCCGTCGGCGGCGAGGTAACTGTCCAGGTGTTCCATGGTGCGCGGGCCGATAATCGCCGAGGTGACCGCAGGGTGGCGGGTGACGAAGGCGATCGCCATCTGGATGAGGGTGATCCCGGCCTCGTCTGCCAGCCCGCCAAGTGCGTCAGCGGCATCGAGCTTTGCCGCATTGGCTGGGTTGGCGGCGTCATAGGCCTGGCCAAAGCGCTGGGCGCGAGCGACGGAACCTGGACCACTGACCTCCTGGCCCTTGCGGTACTTGCCTGACAGCCAGCCCCCGGCCAGTGGGCTGTAGCTCATGACGCCCATGCCGTGGCGAAGGCAGGTCGGCAGCACGTCGTATTCGATGGCGCGGGTGAGCAACGAATATGGCGGCTGCTCGGTCCGAAACCGTTCGTGACCGCGGCGATCGGAGGTCCACTGGGCCTCGACGATCTCAGAGGCAGGAACCTTCGATGCGCCGAAGGCTCGAATCTTTCCCGAACGGACGAGGTCGGACAGGGCGCTGAGCGTCTCATCGAGGTCGGTGGTCCGATCTTGAACACCCACCTGATAGAGGTCGATCCAGTCGGTCCCAAGCCGGCGCAGCGAGCCGTCGACCGCTTCGGTGATCCACCGCCGCGACGCGCCGCCATGATTGGGATTCCCGTCGAACGGAACGCCGAACTTGACGGCGAGCACCACGTTGTCGCGTCGCCCGTCGGCCAGGGCCTTGCCCAGGATCTCTTCCGACTCACCGGCGGAGTAGCCGTCGGCGGTATCGATGAAGTTGATCCCGGCGTCCAGCGCCTTGTGGATGATCTTGACTGCGTCGTCGTGGTCGGAGTTGCCGAAGGCGCCGAACATCATCGCGCCGAGGCACAGCCGGCTGACCGTAACGCCGGTGCGCCCTAGAGGTCGGTATTCCATGGGAAGCCCTCCTTTGCGCGGTCGCAGGCGGGCCGCGCCGAGTGAGATAACATCGGATGCGTGAGCAGGCGGATAGCCTGTCCATTTCACTCTAGCCGTATCCGGATAGCCTGTCCATTTGGATTGCCGATGCCTGCCAGCCAACCCCGGTCACCGATTAAACGAGCTGACGCCGAGCGCAACCGCGGCAAGATCCTCACGGCCGCGCGCACCGCGTTCGCTGAGCCCGAGGCTGAGGTGTCGATGGCCGAGATCTCGCGACGTGCCGGAGTGGGAATGGCGACCCTCTACCGCAACTTCCCAGGCCGGCAGGAGCTTCTTGAGGCTCTATACAGGGAAGAGGTCGACGCCATCTGCAAGGCTGCAGAGGCCCGCGGCGGGCAGTCGCCAGGCGCGAGCCTGGTCTGCTGGCTGCGCCAGCTCTTCGCCTTCTTCGCGAGCAAGCGCCACATCGCCTCGGAACTGCTCAAGCACACCGACGACGACTCCGTCTTCGGTGGCGGCCGCGGCCAGGTCATCGCCGCCGCCCAGCCGCTGCTCGCCGCCGCGCAGCGCGCCGGAGATGTTCGGGACGAGCTCACCATCGAACAGGTCCTCGACCTGATACACGGTCTAGCCACGATCCACGGCGACGCCAGTTACGTAGAGCCGATCCTCCAGGCCGCGCTTGATGGCCTGCGCCCGCCAGCAAGGTGAGCCACTGCTCAGCTACACCCCGCCCCCGCTGACCTAGCCTGCCAGAATCACCGACCGGTCTCCGGCTCGGCGAGCCAGGCCCGGATCTGCTCGCCGTGCTCGTCCAGGGTGGGCGGCGGAAGGTCGTAGCGAGCGGCCGTCTCGGAGAACCGCAGCGGATTGCGGATGCCAGGCACCGCATGCTCGCCCTGGCCGGCGAGCACGACTGGATCGAGTCCGATTTGCTCGGCGAAAGCGACACCGCCCGCCACGCTGTTGATGGGGCCGCAGGGCACTCCCGCGGCGATCAGCTCGTCGAACCACTCCGCGGCAGTTCGCTGCTTGAGCCGCTCGATAAGCAACGGCCGGAGCTCATCCCGGTTTGCCGTGCGGCCGGAATTGGCCGCGAACCGCTCATCGGTACTGAGCTCGGGCGCGCCGAGCACTGTGCAGAGGTTGCGGAACTGCGTGTCATTACCAGCCGCGATGACCAGGTCGCCGTCGGCGGTCGGCAGCGGCTCATAGGGGAACAAGCTCGGATGGGAGTTGCCCATCCGGTGCGGCACCACTCCCGCTGAGGCGAAGGCTCCGGTCTGATTGACCATTCCGGCGAGCGCCGTTGCCAGCAGGTTGGTCTCGATGCGCTGGCCCTGGCCAGTGCGGTGACGGTAATCAAGTGCGGCGAGTATCCCGATCGTCGTCTGCAGGCCTGACATCACGTCGAAGATTGCCACGCCCGCCCGGTACGGCTGGCCGTCCTCGTCCCCCTGCAAGCTCATCAGCCCGGACATGGCCTCGACGATCAGGTCGTAGCCCGGCAAGTGCGCGCCGCCGCCCGCGCCGAAGCCGGTGATGGACGCATAGATCACCGACGGATTCGTGGCGCGGACGCTGTCGTAGTCGAGCCCGAACTGACGCAGCCCGCCTGGCTTGAAGTTCTCGACCATGATGTCGGCCCGCCTGGCTAGCTCGGCGGCCGCAGCCTGGTCGGCCTCGTCCCGGAGGTTGAGCTTAATCGCGCGCTTGTTCCGGTTGATCGAGAGGTAGTACGTAGACACGCCACCGCGGACCGGAGGCATCCAGTGCCGCGTGTCGTCGCCCCCTGGACCTTCTACCTTGATGACATCGGCACCGAGATCGCCGAGGATCATCGTGCAGTATGGCCCGGCGAGCACCCGGGAGAAGTCGGCGACCAGCAGTCCCGCAAGCGGGCCGGGCCGGGAGCCCGCAGCAACCTGATCCATGGCCCGGAGGCACACCCTTCTGTCCGCGCGGGCGCAGCTGAGCACCGCGTGCTGGCGCGGCCGGTCCGCTGGCCTGCCTAGCTTCCGGTCAGGCTACCAATCGCCGCCAGCCGCAGTGCCGCCAGATTGGGCGAGCAGCCGGTCAGGAACGCCGAATCCGTCGCCCGGCGGCGTGCCTGACGGCCTCTCGGCCCGGCCTGTGGCTGATCGGGTGGCCGTGATCGCGGAGTGCCAGACGGCCGGCAGAAAGACGCCGCTCGCGCACCAGGTACCGCAGGCGATCAGGGAGACCCGCACGCTGCAGCGTCCGGGCCAGTGCTGCCGGTGCCGAGCTCGGCTGGGCCATGGTTGCTGCTGGAACGGCGGCTGGCACCAGCGCTGCCGAGGGCCGCGTCGGCTGGATGGTCCGCCAGGCGATCACTGCTGCGAGGGCCGCGGCAACCGCGCCGGCCAGCATCGCTGCCCTAGTGCCCGTCGCTGTCGCGGTGACGGCGTCATGTCCTACCGCCGCAGCGATGGCAGGCAGCGCGGCCGCGCCGAGTGCGGCGCCGACCTGCCTGCTCGTGTTGATCACTCCGCCCACGACGCCCTGCTCAGCGCCGGCTACGCCGGCGGTGGCGATCACCATGGTGCCGAAGGCCGTGCCGGCTGTGCCGAAGCCGACAAGCATGACCGAAGCCAGAACCGGGCTGTAGTGTCCGGTCGCAGGCAACTGGGTAAGCACTGCGAAACCGGCGGCGGCGACCACGCCGGTTAGAACGAGCACTCGCCGGATGCCGATGCGGGCGGCCAGTCTCGCGCCGAATGCGCCGGCAGTAAAGCCGATGACGCCCTGCGGCGCGATTGCCAGCCCGGTCACCAGTGGCGAGTCCTTGAGCACCTGCTGGAAATACAGGGACAGGACGATCATCTCGCCGCCGTTCCACAGGCCGAGCAGAAGGTTGATCGTTCCGGCAGCGCGCAGGGCGGGCCGCCGCATCAGCGCCGTCGGCAGCAGCGGGTCGCTGTGGCGCCGCTCGGCCACCACAAACGCGCCTGTGCACGCAACGAAGAGCACCAGCGATCCGAGAATCATCGGCGATAGCCAGCCGCTGACGGTCGCCTGCGACACGGCGAATACCAGGGCCGCCATCGCGGTACTGATCAGCACCGCGCCTCGGACGTCCAGGCGGTGTGCGCCAGCGGGCCCGCGTGAGTCCGCCAGGAGCCTGGGCGCGAGAGCCACCGCGAGCAGGCCCACGGGTACGTTCACCAGGAACACCGCTCGCCAGCTCGTGAACTGAACGAGGATCCCGCCGAGTACCTGGCCGGCCACGAAGCCGACGGATGCAGTCGCCCCGTACAAGCCCAGTGCGCGCGTCCGCTGATGGCCGTCGCTGAAGCTGGTGGTGATGAGCGACAGCGCCGCAGGCGCAACCACGGCCGCTCCGGCGCCCTGAACGACCCGGGCCGCGACCAGCAATGCCGGGTCGTGCGCGAGGCCGCCGGCCAGTGATGCGGCCGTGAAGGCCACCAGGCCGGCCATGAACATTCGGCGGCGACCGAACAGGTCAGCTGCGCGGCCGCCGAGGATGAGCAGGCCCGCGAAGGCGATCGCATATCCGGTGATCACCCACTGCACGGCCGAGGCAGTCATGCCAAGTTCGCGTTCGATTGACGGGAGTGCAACATTGACGATGCTG
>Ga0335073_10012024_pt1 | contig 12162 bp, 8 predicted proteins | sample Lox_Sample_22_FD_207093 | JGI IMG/M metagenome (GOLD analysis project Ga0335073, IMG submission 207093) | Soil microbial communities from Loxahatchee National Wildlife Refuge, Florida, United States - Lox_Sample_2.2 | ecosystem: Environmental > Terrestrial > Soil > Wetlands | place: USA: Florida... | reverse complement strand
TCTTGACGAATTGCCGCTCGATGTCGCGCAGCGCGCCGCGGTCCAGCATCTCCTGCCAGCGCGCATCGTGCAGCCCGGCGTCGCCGGCGCCGGCATGAAACTCCGCCATCTTCCGGCCGATCACCTCTTCGCGGGTGTAGCCATAAAGGTCGAGCCAGTGCTCGTTGGCGTCGACGATGCGGCGCTCAGCGTCGAGCGAGTGCATCGGCACCGGAGCCTTGCGGAAGAGCGCGCGCTGGCTCTCTTCGCTGGCGCTGAGGCGCCGATTGGCTGCGGCGAGGTCGCCCGTGCGCGCGGCGACACGCTGCTCGAGCTCGTCGTTGACGCGGCGCAGCGTCTCTTGCGCCTGCCGCATGTCGTCGATGTCCACGGCCGTGCCGAGCCAGGCGACGACCTTGCCGTCGCGCCGCAGCGGCGCGTTGCGGATGATGTGCCAGCGATAGGCGCCGTCATGGCGCCGGATGCGGCATTCGACGACGTATTCGCGGGCGTCGAGCGCGCCTTCGAGCCGCGCCCGCGCCAGCCTGGCCTGGTCATCGGGATGCTGCAGCGCCGTGCGCGCGGCGGGATCGAGGCCGATGGGATGACCGACGTAGTCGATGAAGTAGCGATTGTAGTACTCGGCGATGCCGTCATTGCCGATGACGAAGGCGATCTGCGGCATCGCCTCGAGCATGGCGCGGAAGCGCTCCTCGCTGTGGCGCAGCGCCGCTTCGCGCCGCTTGTCCTCGGTGATGTCGAGGCTGACGCCGATCATCCGCACGGGTTTGCCGCCGTCGTCGAGGAGCATGCGGCCGCGCGCGCCGACCCAGCGCTCGGGCGCCGCGGCGACCCGGTAGTCGACGCGATAATCGCCGCCGATCGCGGGATCGCGCGCGCGCCGATGCGCCGTGTCGACCCGCTCGCGATCATCGGGATAGACGGAATCGAGCAGCGCCTCGTAGCTCGGTTGCGCTTCGGGCGGAACGCCCATCAGCGCCCGTGCCTGATCGGTCCAGCTGCGCTCGCCGGTCACCATGTCGTAGTCCCAGATGCCGAAGCCGGCGGCGTCCATGGCGAGGCGCAATTGAACGGTGCTGCGCCGCAGCGCCTCGATGGCGGCTTTCTCGTCATGAATGTCGCGCCAGGAAACGCCGATGGTCCCGTCGGGGAGTGGCGAGACGCGCATCCGCAACCAGCGCCGCGTCGCCGGCCACAGCAGATCGCATTCGCCGGTCGCGGCCACGCCGTGCCGCAGCCTTCGCTCCGCCGCGCTGCCGGCGAGCCAGGGCAGAGCGCGCCATAGCTCGCGGCCGAGAAGCCGCTCGGGCGCAGCCTGCCACAGCGCCGCGGCGCGCCGGTTGAGGCGCAGAATGCGCCAATCCTCGTCGACGACGCAAAACGCGTCGGCGATATTTTCCAGCGCCTGCGCGACGCGTCCGGCATAACCGCTCCGGGCAGAGGCTTTGAGCCCCGCCCGGCGACGGCCCGGCGGACGGGTCCTGCGGCCTCGATTGCGCGTCACCATTTTTCACGACGATTGTCGCGCAACCCTGACGGGCCTGCCAAGGGGCGAGGCGGTGCCGCCACGCCGCGGTTCGTGCCGCCCGCGAAATGACACGCTCGTGCGCGACGCTCAGCGCACCGTGATCTCGCCCGTCATGCCCGCCCAATCATGGTCGGCGCAAATGAAGGGATAGAGTCCGGCGGCGGGCGCGATGAAGCGCAACTCCCGGCGCTCCCCCGGTTTCACCACGACCGCCTTGCCGCTGGCGTCGAGGATATCGGGATTTTCGACCGTGCTCGCGGCAATCAACTGAGGCGCCGTGAATTCGTGCACCTCGGCGCCGCGGTTATCCAGCACTAGGCGATAGCGCACGCCCTGTTGCAAGGTGAGATGGTCGGGGATGAAGCGGTATTCGGTCATGCCCAGCTCGATGGTCGCCGGCGCGGTCGAATCCGCTCGGCTGCGCGCGGCCAAGGATGTCAGCAAGCCCGCCAGCACGGCGCGGCGGCCAAGTCGCGCCGTCGCCCGCGCGAGGGGAGCCGGCAGCGGCTCCCCTCCGCCGCTCATGGCGTGATCTGGCCGCGAATCTCGCCGCCCTTGTTTTGCCCCGTATGGATGTTGACGTAGTCCTTGCCCGCCATCAGGTCGGCCAGCTGCGCATCCGTCAGCACGGCGGAGCCTTGGATCGGGCTGGCGGTGCCGCCGGCGGCGATGTTGACGACGACCCCCGCATTGCTGCCGGGCGCCGCCGGACCATGGATATGCGCCGCCGCCGCCGGCCCGGTGAGGCCGCTATAGCTGACATTCCATGAGACTTTCCGGCTGTCCGGATCGACGGTGAACTCGGCGCTGCCTTGACCACTGCTGCTGGTCGGCGGCACCTCTTGCGCGCCGCTGAGCGTGGCGTGATAGGTCTTCATCATTCCGACAGTGTTGCTATCGCTGGCGCAGCCGGCGAGCAGGCCGGCGGCGGCAAGCACGAAGCTCAAGTGGTGATGACCTCGCATGGATCTCTCCTCCCTCCAGGGCGTCCCTGCGCCCAGCCTCCTCTACCACAGCAACGCCATGGTCAGGGTCGAGACGGCGCTACCTTCACGACAAGTTGAGCCGCCCCGAGATCAGAGATGCGGTTCGAACGCAGCGAAGCGGGGAGAGAGCCCGCGAGGGCCGAGGATTGCCGGCCGCTCTGCAGCGGGTTTGGCCCGCGCCCGCGGCCGCCCCGAAAGCCCGGCCGCGGCGCTTTGCGGCGGCGCAGCGCGAACGGCGCGCCGGCCGCCGTTTTCGCGCGCCCCTACGGGTTGCAAGGTAACTCCAAGAAACCCATATATATCGCAGATTTCCTGAGGCTTTTTTCGGGTGCGGCGAAACCGCCCCGGAGGTCGGATTGAAACCTCCCGGCGTTGTTCGGCCGCGCGAAATAAGCTAAACTTCTCCGCGCCTTGAACGCTGGCGCTCAGCGCCAGCGTTCGCTTTGTGCGCCTGCCATATCGGACCTCGTTTTGACCCCATCCCCGACCTCGCCGCCGCCCTCCGACATCACGCCCATTTCCATCGAAGAGGAGATGCGGCGCTCCTATCTCGACTACGCCATGAGCGTCATCGTGGCGCGGGCGCTGCCCGATGTCCGCGATGGGCTGAAGCCGGTTCATCGCCGCATCCTCTATGTGATGAAGGAAAACGGCTACGACTGGAACCGGGCGTTCCGCAAATCCGCGGCCGTGGTGGGCGACGTCATGGGGCAATACCACCCGCATGGCGACAGTGCGATCTACGACGCGATGGTGCGCATGGCCCAAGATTTCGCCATGCGCGTGCCGCTGATCGACGGGCAGGGCAATTACGGCTCGATGGATGGCGATCCGCCCGCGGCGATGCGCTACACCGAAGCGCGGCTCGCCCGCGCCTCCGACCCGCTGCTCAACGACATCGACAAGGACACGGTCGAGTTCCAACCGAACTATGACGGCACGCGGCAGGAGCCGAAAGTGCTGCCGGCGCGCTTTCCCAACATCCTCGTCAATGGCGGCAGCGGCATCGCCGTCGGCATGGCGACCAACATTCCGACGCACAATCTCGGCGAGGTGCTCGACGCCTGCATCGCCTTCATCGACAACCCCAACGTCACCAGCGACGAGCTGATCGAGCTGGTGCCGGGGCCGGATTTCCCGACCGGCGGCATCATCGTCGGCCGCAACGGCATCCAGTCCGCCTACAAGCTCGGCCGCGGCTCGATCATGGTGCGCGGCAAGAGCCATATCGAGGAGATCCGCAAGGAGCGCGAGGCGATCGTCATCACCGAGGTGCCCTATCAGGTCAACAAGGCGCGCATGGTCGAGCGCATCGCCGAATGCGTGCGCGAGAAGCTGATCGAGGGCATCGCCGATCTGCGCGACGAGAGCGACCGGGACGGCGTGCGCGTGGTCATCGAGCTGAAGCGCGATGCCGCGGCAGACATCGTGCTGAACCAGCTCTATCGCCACACGCCGCTGCAGACCAGCTTCGGCGTCAACATGCTGGCCTTGAATGCCGGCCGGCCCGAGCTGCTGCCGCTGCGCGACATCATCGCCGCCTTTGTCGGCTTCCGCGAAGAGGTCGTCACCCGGCGCACCATCTTCCTCCTCGGCAAGGCGCGCGAGCGGGCGCATCTGCTCATCGGTCTTGCCGTCGCCGTCGCCAATATCGACGCGATGATCGAGCTCATCCGCCGCGCGCCGGACCCGGCAGCCGCACGCGCTGCGATGACGGGCCGCACCTGGCCGGCCGAGAGCGTCGCACCGCTCATCGCCCTCATCGAGGAAAGCGGCCATGGCGGGACCCAGCCCGATGGCAGCTACCGCCTTTCCGACGAGCAGGCGAAGGCGATCCTCGAGCTGCGGCTGCAGCGCCTGACCGCGCTCGAGCGCGACAAGATCGCGCAGGAGCTCGACGAGATCGTCACCGAGATCAAGGGCTATCTCGAGATCCTGGGCTCGCGCACGCGGCTTCTCGAGGTGCTGCGGCAGGAATTCCGCGAGATCAAGGAGCAGTTCGCGACGCCGCGCAAGACGGTGATCGAGGATGTCGAGTTCGAGGCCGACATCGAAGAGCTGATCCAGCGCGAGGACATGGTCGTCACCGTGAGCCATGCCGGCTACATCAAGCGCGTGCCGCTCTCGACCTATCGCGCGCAGCGCCGCGGCGGCCGCGGCCGTACCGGCATGGCGGTGCGCGAGGAAGACTTCGTCAGCCAGGTCTTCGTCGCCTCGACGCATGCGCCGGTGCTGTTCTTCACCTCGACCGGCCGGGTCTACAAGCTCAAAGTCTACAAGCTGCCGCTTGGCACGCCGCAATCGCGCGGCAAGGCCTTCGTCAACCTGCTGCCCAATCTGGCGCCGGGCGAGGGCATCTCGACGGTGATGCCGCTGCCCGAGGACGAGGCTTCCTGGGGCAGCTTCACCGCTGTGTTCGCGACGCGCAAAGGCAATGTCCGGCGCAACGCGCTCAGCGATTTCGCCAATGTCTTCGCCACCGGCAAGATCGCGATGAAGTTCGAGGGCGAGGACGCCGACGACCGGCTCATCGCGGTCGCGGTCTCGGGCGCCGAGGACGACATCCTGCTTGCCACCCGCAACGGCCGCGCCATCCGCTTTCCGGCGCGCGACGTCCGCGTCTTCACCGGCCGCGCCTCGGTCGGCGTACGCGGCATCAAGCTCGCCGAGGGCGACGCCGTGATCTCGCTCTCGATCCTGCGCCATGAGGACGTTGACTCGCCGACCCGCGCCGCGTTCCTGCGGCTCTCGACGCAGCGCCGCCGCGCCGCCGGCGAGGAAGGCGAGGGTACCGAGACGGCGGAGCCGGAGGAGAACGAGGGCGAGAATGGCGGCGTCGCCGAGGTCAGCGAGGAGCAGTTCGCGGCGTTGGCAGGACGCGAGGAGAGGCTGCTCTCGGTCACCGAGAAGGGCTTCGGCGTGCGCAGCTCGGCCTATGACTACCGCATCACCGGACGCGGCGGCCAGGGCATCGAGAATATGAGCCTCGCCCGGCGGCAGGACGCCATCGTCGCGGTCTTCCCGGTCGGGCCGCGCGACCAGATCATGCTGGTGACCAATACCGGCATGGTGATCCGCGTGCCGATCGAGGATATTCCGATGAAGCGCCGGCGCAGCCAGGGCGTGGTCGTGTTCAAGGTGGAGGAAGGCGAGCGCGTCGTCTCGGTGGCGCATCTCGCCGAAGCCGGAGAAAACGGCGAGAACGGGTCGGGCGACGAGACGGAGGGGAGCACGACATGAGCACAGAGCGCATCGGAGTCTATCCCGGCACGTTCGATCCCATCACCAACGGCCATACCGACATCATCTTGCGCGCGACCAAGATCGTCGATCGGCTCGTGGTCGGCGTCGCGCGCAATATCGGCAAGGGCCCGCTCTTCTCCACCGACGAGCGTGTCGAGATGGTGCAGGAGGAGATCGCGCACCTCGCCGACGAGGCGACGCGGCGGCGCGTCGAGGTGAAGGCCTACGACATCCTCACCATGCATTTCGCGGTGCAGGAAGCGGCGAGCGTAATCGTGCGCGGGCTCCGCGCCGTCTCCGATTTCGAATATGAGTTCCAGATGGCCGGCATGAACAACCGCCTCAACCCCAATGTCGAGACGGTGTTCCTCATGGCCAATGACAAGTATCAGTTCATCGCCTCGCGCTTCGTCAAGGAGATCGCCCAGCTCGGCGGCGATGTGACGCCCTTCGTCAGCGCGCGCGTGGCGCAGCAGATCATCCGCCGCGTCGAGCGCGAGAACGGGCGGAAGACGGCGAAGAGATGAGTTCTCAGTTGTCAGTTCTCAGTTGTCAGTTCTCGACCAACTGAAAACTGACTACTGATAACTGACGACGGCGCTATGCCGCCTTCGTCAGGATGTTCTGTTCTTTCTCCAGCACTTTACGTACCGCCGGGCGCTCGATCATGCGGTGCTTCCAGGCGGTGTAGTTCGCCAAATCCTTGACCGGCAGGTCGATGCGCTTGCCCCAGCCATAGAACACCAGCGCATAGGGATCACAGGCGCTGAACTGGTCGCCCTGCATCCAGGACTTGCCGGCGACGAGGCCGTCGATCTCCTGCAGCGCCGCCCAGAAGTTCTTCTTGCCGGTCTGTTTGACGCTGGCGTGGCCGGCGGGATCCTCGCAGTAGCGCTCAGGGCGCATGATATGGGTGAAGGCCGGATGCACCGAGTTCGAGAGCCAGGCCAGCATCGAGATGCAGCGCGCCTGGGCCGCGACATCCTTCGGCAGCAGGCCCTTCTCCGGGAAGCGGAGGCCGAGATAGCTCAAGATCGCGGTGTTCTCGGTGAGGACGCTGCCATCCTCGAGCCGCAGGGCCGGCACTTTGCCGCGCGGATTGATCTTGAGGTATTCCGGTGAATGCTGCTCACCTTTGGCGAGCGCGACCGGCTTCAGCGCGAATTCCGCGCCGCACTCCTCGAGCCCGATATGGGACGCCATCGAGCAGGCGCCGGGACAGTAGAACAGCGTCAACATAGGCGATCACTCCTTAAGGCTCGTGACCTTTATGCGCCGAATTGTGCGCCTGGCACCCGCCCTTGTCCATCGCCGGCCCGGCTCGCCGGGCCGGCGGGGAATTTCGGCGACGGCCGGCCGCGCCCGGTGTTTCTCCCTGTGCAGGCCGTCGCGGCCGGCCGGAGAGAGCCGCATGAGACTGAAATTCCTCGCTAATTTCGCTCCGGCAACGATCCTTCTGCTGCTTGCCGCCTGCGCCGGGACGGTGGCGCCGCCGGGTCCGCCGCATCGCATCGAAAGCCATGCGCTGGCCGATCCCGGGACAACGCGTCTCGGCCGGGTGTTCGAGGCCGAAGCCGCGCAGCATCCCGGGCTCTCCGGCTTCGATCTCATCACCTCGGGCCGCACCGCCTTCGAGGCGCGCTACGCCTTCGCGCACCTCGCCCAGCGCACCATCGATGCTCAATACTATCTCTGGGCCGGCGACGCCGTCGGCCGCAACATGCTCGAGGCGCTGCTCGAGGCCGCCGACCGCGGCGTGCGCGTGCGCTTGCTGCTCGACGATCTCAATCTCGAAGGCGAAGGCCTCGATCTGGCGGTCCTCAACGCCCATCCCAATTTCGAGGTACGGCTGTTCAATCCGATCACGCCGCATGGCTATGAGGCATTGGGATTTTTGACCGATTTCGACCGCGTCAACCACCGCATGCACGACAAGGCGTTCATCGTCGACAACACCGTCGCCATCGTCGGCGGCCGCAACATGGCCGACGCCTATTTCTCGGCGAACGAGTCCTCGAATTTCCGGGATCTCGACTTGTTCGCCGCCGGCCGCGTCGTCCGCGACATTTCGCGGGAGTTCGACGCATTCTGGAACAGCCCGTGGGCGGTCTCGGTGGGAAGCGTCGCCGCGGCGCAACCGAACTCGGCGGAGCTGCACGCCGCCGAGGCGAAGCTCAGCGCCGAGATCGACGACGATGGCGGCTTTCCCTTCAAGACGCAGCTCGACGAGCCCTATCTCGAGCATGTCGTCGCGACCGTGCCGCACCGGCTCATCTGGGGCCAGGCGAGCGTGCTTTATGACGAGCCGGACAAGCCCGAGACCTCGACGCCGCGCGTTGCCGACGAGCTGCACGAGAAGGTCCACGGCACGATCGAGCGCGAAGTGCTGTTGGAGATCGCCTATTTCATCCCCTCCGCGCACGGCACCGCGCAACTCTGCGATCTCGTCGCCCACGGCGTGCGCGTTCGCGTGCTCACCAACTCGCTCGCCTCCACCGACGAGATCGCGGCTTATGCCGGGTATATGCGGGCCCGCGATGCGTTGTTGCGCTGCGGCGTCGACTTGCACGAGCTGCGGCCCGATGCCGCTTTCGTGCAGCGCGACTGGACCTGGCTGCGCCATCGCTCCGAGGCGGAGCTGCACACCAAGGCGGTGGTGTTCGACGATGATCGCGTGATGATCGGCTCGTTCAACCTCGACCCGCGCTCGCGGCGCCTCAACACCGAGATCGCCATCCTGGTCAGCAGCCCGGCGCTCGCCGCCAAGGTGGCGCATTTCATCGAGAACGGCATGTCGCTCGCCAATTCCTTCCATCTGGAGCTGGTCGACGGCGACGTCGTCTGGGTGGCGGAGGAGCACGGCAGGGAGGTGCGTTTCTCTGAAGCGCCCGGCTCTGATCTCTGGCGCCGCACCAAGGCGGATTTTCTGTCGCTGCTGCCGATCGAGGAGGAGTTGTAGGCGCTCCAGCCGCGCCAAGCGTGGTAAACTAAGGCAGCTTCCGTTCTCCGGACCGCATCTTTCCGGCGCCGCCGCGCCTTTGCGTGGGCGGCGGCACGGGTTTGCTCGGCTTCTGCCGGGGCGCGGTTGCGCTTTCATCACCGGGAGGAATGCCATGACCACCTATGTCATGCTGATCAACTGGACCGAGCAGGGCATGCGGCAGGTGAAGGAGTCGCCGAAGCGGCTCGATGTCGCGAAGAAGGCGTTGAAGGAGATGGGCGGCGAGATCAAAGCCTTCTTGATGACGATGGGCGATTACGATCTGGTGGCGATCTACGAGGCGCCCGACGATGCCATCGCCGCGCGCTTCACGCTCATTCTCGGCATGCTCGGCAATGTCCGGACCAAGACGCTGAAGGCGTTCCCCGAGGCCGCCTATCGCGAGATCATCAACTCGCTCCGCTAGCCCGGATCAGACGATCCGACGCAGCAGCGGCGTCCGCCGCAGCACGAGCGCAGAGGCGGCGAAGCTGCCGGCTGCCGCCAGGAGGGTCAGCGCCGCGGCTTTCGGGATCGGGTGCAGGGCGATGCCGTGGAGCAGAAGGGCGACGCCGACCAGGATCGGGGGGTGAATGAGATAGACGCCGAACGCATTGCTCGACAGCCAGCGCGCGACGCCGCCCTGGCGGTCGAACAGGCTGCGGTAGAGGCTGAGGATGAGGAGGCTCATGGCGACGCAGACCAGCGCCTCCCAGAGGCACTTGCCGGCGCTCACCAGGTTGAGCCCGCCCGAATAGGCTTGGGTGTGACCTTGGACGGCACCGCCCAGCAGGACGAGGGCGACAAAGAGCGGCACCGCCAGCAGCAGCGCGGTCGTGCCGAACCGGATACAGAACCGCGCCGGCAACCGCGCGAGCCAATCGCCGCGATAGGCGAGGGCTCCGGCGGCGAACATCAGGAAGTATTGCGGAAAGTCGCCGAGCTGCAGGTTCAGGACCGCGGTGCCCTCCCGCTCGCCGATGCGCACGATGAAGGTCGCCAGCGCCATGGCCGCAATGAACGCGGCCGCGAGCATGCTGCTGCGGCGATCGCCGACGAGCGGGATGCGCGCTTCCTTCAATCCCGACCGGCGCAGCGCGCCATAAGCCACGCAAAACATCAGCAGCGCCGCGCAAAACCACATCGGGCCGGTCTCGGAAAGCCACTCCCCGTCGACGAGATGCGTCAGCCATTGCCGGCCGAAGCCGCCGCTGCCCCAGCTCCGCGACAGAAAGTATTGCGTCAGGGGACCGATCGCCATCATGTAGAGGAGCGTCGGCACCCCCAGCCGCACCGCCCGATCTGCAATGAAGCGTGAGAAGCCTTTCCGGTCGTAGCTTGGCACCGCGAAATAGCCGGCAATGAAGAACAGCAGCGCCATGAAAAACGCCTGCAGAAAGCTCTGATAGATGCCGAAGAGAAGCGCCGTGCCGAAACCGACCGCGGCGCGGTCGCGGTAGTACCAGTTGCCGAACGGGCTGTAGGTGTCGACCGCATGCATGCTGAGGACCAGCAGGATCATGGTCCAGCGGATGTTGTCGATGAACAGCAGCCGGCGTTGGCCCGGCGGCGGGTCAGGCTGCGGAACTGTCTCTTCGAGCGGGGCGCAAGCCATCCAGCCTCTCACCACAGCCGATCGTCCCCGCCGAGCCCTATGGGGGTTGGCGGCGTCCAATGCAAACCTGCATGGTGCCGCGCCTCCCGGCAAGACGCGGAAAATACAATGGAATCACAATGCTTTTTGAGATGTCGACTCACCCAATCGCGAAAGCCGGGGCCGAGAGCACGTGCCCCGGTCATAACACTGCGATTCCCGCCGTCCCCGCGAAAGCGGGGACCCAGAGCCACGCGCTCCATTGATCGGGGCTTAACCTTCTGGATGCCCGCTTTCGCGGGCAAGGCGAAACAGGGGACATGGCTTTGCCGTGCAATTTGAACGTCCTCTAAGCGCGAAAGCGGGCAAAGCGACGGTTGGGGGGCGAGGCGGAGACCGCGCTTACTTGTCGAGCCAGACCTCGGTGAGGTCTTGCTGGATGTAGTGGCTCGGCGTCAGATGCCAGCCTTTCATCGCCGTCGAGGCCGCGACGATGCGGTTGTACCAGAGGAAGGGCACGGCATAGGCTTCGGTCAAGGCGTGCTGCTCGAATTCGCGGACGATGCGGGCGCGCTCGCGCGGGTCGGTGGTGACGGCTTGGCCGACATAGAGGCTGTCGAGAAAGCGGTCGGTGGAATCGGCATAATTGCTCGGCGACAGATCGCCCGAGACATATTTTGCCAGCTGCAGCGTCGGATCGTCGAAATAGTCGCCGCCGAAATCGATTGCGACCTGGAAGTCATGCTTCTCGAGCGCGCCTTCCCAGCCCTTCGTGTCGAGCCTCTTCTGGGTGACGGTGACGCCGATCTCCTTCCAGGCGGCGATGAGATAGTCGGCCGCGGGCTTATAAGGCACGGGGACGTCGCGGTTGGTGAGGGTGAAGGCGAGGTGACTCTGTCCGGCCGCGGCGAGCAGCCGCTTCGCCTCGGCGCGGGAGGCGGCGGCGTCATGCCAGAAGCCCGGAATGGTGGTGAGCTCGGCCTCCGGCGTCGCCATGGCGAAGCCCGGCCGCATGATGCCGCCGACGAATTTGAGGAAGGTGGTGTTCTGCAGGGTTTCGGCTGCATGCCAGCGGTCGATGGCCAGCGACAGGGCGCGCCGCACTCGCACATCGTCGAAGGGCGGCTGCTTGGCGTTGAACACCACCATGAGATTGACCAGCCAGGGCGTCTCGCCGATATAGACCTTGTCGCCCATCGCCGCGACGAGCTGGTCGCGCTCCTCCGGCGTCATGCTGCGGAATTCGGCTTCGATGGTGCCTTTCTCGAGCCCCGCCACCACTTTGGCGCCGCTCATGAAATGCGCGACATAGCCGTCGAGGTAGGGCCGGCCCGGGAGGAAGTACTTGTCGAAGCGCTTGCCGGTCCAGTGATCGCCCTTGACATGCTCGACGAAGGTGAAGGCGCCGGTGCCGAGGATGTGCGTGACCGGGTAGAGCGGGTCCTCCTTCAGCTTCGCCGCGCTGTAGATGCAGTTCCAGGGCGAGGCGAAATTCGCCAGCATCGCGGCTTCCGGCCAGCGCAGATGGAAAACCACGGTCCGGTCATCGGGCGTATCGATGCCATTGATCGCGGCGTAATAGACTTGCCGCGCCGAGACGACGCCCTCCGGCGGGTGGATGATGCGCTCATAGCTCGCCTTGATATCGGCCGAGGTTAGGCGGGTGCCGTCGTGGAACAGGATATTGGGCCGCAGCTTGAAGGTATAAGTGAGCCGGTCGGCCGAGACGCTCCAGCTCTCGGCCAGATCGCCCGTCACCTGCGGATAATCCTCGCCGTCGAATTTGAGCAAGGTCGAGTAGTGCGGCGCCACCGGATGGAGGAAGGCAAAG
>Ga0335073_10012023_pt1 | contig 12162 bp, 10 predicted proteins | sample Lox_Sample_22_FD_207093 | JGI IMG/M metagenome (GOLD analysis project Ga0335073, IMG submission 207093) | Soil microbial communities from Loxahatchee National Wildlife Refuge, Florida, United States - Lox_Sample_2.2 | ecosystem: Environmental > Terrestrial > Soil > Wetlands | place: USA... | reverse complement strand
CGCTCGACGTCGCTGAGCTGACGCCCCGCTACGTCAATGTCGGCGATCAGCAGTCGCAGTGAGTTGGTCCCGCAATCGATGGCGGCCACGCGCTTGGTCATCATCCGTCCTCCGGCCGTCGTCGGTCGCCTCACGCGTCCGGGTTCACACAAGGTCCCGCTTCCCACCAGCGCCCGGCCGCCTGCACCGCCTCGTCGCCGAGCGGGTTCACCCCGGGCACCGCGAGCGCGTGCGCAGCTAGCGCGTGCAGGCACTTTACCCGGTCGGGCATGCCCCCGGCACTCTGTGCGCCAGGCGACAGCGGTTCGACTCCGGCTCGCGCGGCCGCCTCAGCCCGTCGCGACAGATAGTCCTCGTGCGCGGCTGCGTATCGGGCGGCCAGGCCGGGATCTGAGCGCAACCGTGCGCTCATCTGCCGCATGACGCCGGCCGCTTCAAGCCGGCTCATGGCGGCGGCGGCCCGCGGGCAGGTGAGGTAGAACAAGGTCGGGAACGGGGTGCCGTCAGGAAGCCGGGGCGCAGTCTCCACGACATCCGCCAGGCCGCACGGGCAACGGTGCGCGATCGCCAGGACCGCGCGCGGTCGCCGGCCCAGCTGTGCGGCGATCACGGCCAGATCTGCTGCCGCCGGAGAATTGAGGCTGGTCACGGCTTGGCCGGTGCCCGTCGCGGCATCACTCGCGCCGGTCGTGGCGTCGCTCGCGCCGGTCGCTGCATCACTTGCGCCGGTCACGGCGTTACCGGGTAGATGTTCCGTCCGCTTTCTTGACGGACTCCCAGAGCCGCCCGTACCACGGCGAGCCGGTCCGCTGCGCAGCAGAGCGGTCGTGCGGCCGCGCCGGGAAGATCACCTCATAGCACGTCTCCGACCGGAAGCACATGTGCAGGTCATCACGTGCCTCCTGGGCGATAACGGCTGGCGAGTTCAGCGATCGGGCTTCTGCCTGCATGTGCCGGACCGTCGCGGCTAGACGGGCGTTCGTAGCTGCCAGCTGATCGATCTGTTGCCGGTTCGCGATGTATTCGCGAACCGGGTAAGCGAGCGTCAGCGCGATCGCGCACAACACGATCGCTAGCACAGCGGCGCGGCTGGTCACCTTTGGCCGTGCGGCGGAGGCAGGCCGCACGCTGTTACGGCCAGCCCCCGTAGAGCTACTGGCCCCGCCTGACCGGCTGGCTGCGCCTGCGGGGCTGGGTCGGCTTGCGCGGCCGGCTCCGCCGGAACGACTGGCCCCGCCCGAATGGCTGGCCCAGCCGGAACGATCGCTGCTGCCCCGGCTAACCCGGCTCTCGCCGCCCCGGCTCACCGCTCGACAGCCGCCGACCGGGGGAAGGCTGTCCGGCCGGCGTAGGCCGCACTGTCGCCGAGCAGTTCTTCGATCCGCATCAGCTGGTTGTACTTCGCTACGCGCTCGGACCGACACGGCGCCCCGGTCTTGATCTGACCGCAGTTCAGCGCGACTACCAGATCGGCGATCGTGGTGTCCTCCGTCTCGCCCGAGCGATGGCTCATCATCGTCGTGTAACCGCTGCGGTGCGCGAGGTCGACGGCGCTGAAAGTCTCCGTCAGCGTGCCGATCTGGTTGACCTTCACCAGCAGCGAGTTGGCAACCTTCTCCTTGATGCCGCGCCTGATGCGCTCCGGGTTGGTCACGAAGATGTCATCGCCCACGACCTGAACCCGGTCACCTAGCGTCGCTGTCAGGTCCCGCCAGCCGGACCAGTCCTCCTCGGCCAGCGGATCCTCGAGTGACACGATCGGGTAGGAGCCCAGCCACTGCGCGTAGATGCTTGTCATCTCAGCGGCGGACTTGGCGCCGCCCTCGAACTCGTAATGGTCGCCGACCAGGAAATTGCTCGCTGCGGCATCGATGGCCAGTGCCACGTCGCGGCCAGGAGTCAGGCCGGCCTTGCCGATCGCTTCCACGATCAAGTCGAGGGCCGCGCGGTTGTGCTCGAGGTCCGGGGCAAAGCCACCCTCGTCACCAACACCGGTGTTCAGCCCGTGCTGCTTCAGCACTGCTTTCAGAGCGTGGTAGGTCTCGGCCCCCCAGCGCACCGCCTCGGAAAATGTGCTCGCGCCCAGCGGCGCGATCATGAACTCCTGGATGTCCACATTAGTGTCGGCGTGCGCCCCGCCATTCAGTATGTTCATCATCGGAATGGGCAGCAGGTGAGCGTTAGGCCCGCCTAGGTACCGGAACAGCGGGAGTCCCGAGGACTCGGCCGCCGCGCGGGCCACCGCCAGGCTTACGCCCACGATCGAGTTGGCGCCAAGCCGCGACTTGTCCGGCGTACGGTCCAGGTCGATCATGTCCTGGTCCACCATGCGCTGGTCGTCGGCGTCGTAACCGAGCAGTTCGGGCTGGATCTCGTCGACAACGGCCTGGACGGCCTTCGTGACGCCCTTGCCGCCGTACTCCTCGCCCCCGTCCCGGAGCTCGACCGCCTCGAATTTGCCCGTGGAGGCGCCGCTGGGCACCGCAGCACGGCCAAGGCTGCCGTCGTCGAGCACCACTTCGACTTCGATCGTCGGATTGCCACGGGAGTCAAGGATCTGCCGGGCGAAAATGCCTTCAATGGAGGCCACGGTAAGAGCTCCTGCCGGGTGTATCGACGCTGACGGATCGATTTGAGCCTAGTAGAACCCGGCCCGGCAGCCCCATGGGGCACGCCGCAATGGGTGCGGCCCGGTGTGCACTCGGGCTCCGTTAGCTCGCGCCGCTCTCCCATGCGCGCACCCGCTCTGCGTAGGCCAGCGCGGCCGCGCGGAGTTCCAGCTCGGGATCGAGGTCGGCGGCTCTGGCCCGGCTGACAAGCGCGAGCAGCTCGCGACCGATCTCGCTGACCTCCGGTTGGCTCGCGACCTGGTCCGCAGGCTGCTCGGCGAGATCGGCGGGAACCCCCGCTTTCTCGGCTCGCCGGAGCAACTGAGCGGCAAGGGACAGGGCAGGCTGGCTCAGCGGCACGCCTTCAAGCGCGGACACCGGAGCGCTCGACTCGCCGACTGCACCCGTTTGCGCTCGCGCCGCGGCACGCTCAGCCGCCTTGATGGCATCCCAGTTCTGCGTGACCTCGTCCGGTCCTGAGACGGTCACGTCACCGAACACATGCGGATGACGCCTGGTTAGCTTCGAGATGATCGCGTCGGCCACGTCATCGATGTCGTAGCCGGTGCCATCGGTTCGCTCCTGCGCCACCCTGGCATGGAACATCACCTGCAGCAGCACGTCACCGAGCTCCTCGCGGACGGCGGCGTGATCCTCTGCGGCCAGCGCGTCGACCGCCTCGTAGGTCTCCTCGAGCAGGTAGGGCGTCAGGCTGGCGTGCGTCTGCCGCGCGTCCCAGGGGCAGTTGACCCGGAGCGTGTCCATCACCTTGACGAGTTCAAGCAACCTCGCTCCTGGCGCTGCGGATTCTGCGCTCGGAGCGGTCGCCTCGCCGCCTCTGGGGCCGCCCACCTCGCCTCCCCAGTGCTCAGCAGGGGGCCTTCGTCACCACGGGACTAGGCGACACCGACGGACCCGCATTGGTCGCCAGCGTCGGCTGCGCGGCAACGACGGTGTAACTGCGGTAGTCCCAGACGCCGTATTGCGGGTTCACCGTGATGCCGAGATCTCTGGAGGCATAGCACTGCTCCTTGCCGATCTTGGCCTGCAAGGCACTCTGCTCGGCGGAGGTGGTCGGCGCCTTGCCGCCGTCGAGCCTGCCCTCCAACCTGGACAAGATCGCGAAATAGCGCCCGAGCTGAGGCACCAGATCGGGCGGCACCGCCCCGGCCGCTGAGACGTACTCGGCCAGGGTCGCCTTGCTCGCCGCGGCCTGGCTGCTGAGGCTGGCCAGCTGCTGCTGGGCCTGCTGCTGGGTGACGTAGATACCCTGCTTGGACGCAATCTGGTCGTAGACCTTGAACAGGAGCAGCCAGGTCAGCACCTGCTGAGCTGCCTGTGCGGCGGGCCGCTGCGGCTTGAAGCCCTTGGCCGCGTCCGCCTGGTAGGCGCTGTTAAGGTTGGCGACCTGCGCGGTCAGCGTTGCCGAGGAAATCCGGCTGTTGTTGGTAGTCGCAGCGGCACCCATCTGCAGTGTGCCGCACGCCGACGCGGCAAGGCCGGCAGCGGCCACCGCCACGGCCATCTTCACCCACCTGCGGGACATGACGATGCTCATCCTTACCCTGTCGCCCTGGTCAGGCCAGGGTCCTGCCTCACGCTGAGCGCTCCGGATCCGCTCCGGCCGCGCCGTCGCCGGCCGCTCTCTCGGACGCGAGCCCCGCGAGCACCGAGCCGATCAGCTCCTCGCACCAGGCGAGCAGCTCGGTGTCACGCAATGGCGGCGCACCGAGGGAGATGGTCTGTCCGGTCCCGGCTCGTGTGCTTCCCGACCCTGCACGCGTGCCGGGCACCGCCTTCGGCACCGGCACAAGCATGGTACGCACTGCCGACTTGAGCACGGTCCCCGGGTATAGCCGCTGCACGCGCACCTGCCGCGACTCTGGCAGCTCGACCGGCCCGAACCTGATCTGGTTGCCCTGCAGCGTGACATCGGTCAGACCGGCGCCGCGGGCGACCGCCCGCAGCCGCGCCACCGCGAGCAGGTTCTCTACCTGGACCGGAACCGCGCCATACCGGTCGGTGAGCTCGTCGCGGACCAGGTCGATGTCATGCGCCGAGTCGATCGACGCAATCCGCGTGTAGGCCTCTAGCCGCAGCCGCTCGCCAGTGACGTAGTCGTGCGGGATGTGCGCGTCGACCGGCAGCTCGATCCGAACCTCAGCCCGCTCGGCCGGGCCTTCGCCGCGAAGCTCGCGGACCGCCTCGCCGATCATCTTCACGTACAAGTCGAACCCGACAGCCGCGATGTGCCCGGACTGCTCACCGCCGAGCAGGTTGCCGGCGCCGCGAATCTCCAGGTCCTTCATCGCGATGTGCAGGCCGGCCCCGATCCCGGTGTGCTGCTGCAGCGTCGCGAGCCGTTCGTGCGCGGTCTCGGTCAGCGGCTTCTCCGGCGGATAAAGGAAATAGGCGTACCCGCGCTCCCGGCCCCGGCCGACCCGGCCGCGCAGCTGGTGCAGGTCAGGCAGCCCATACGCGTCGGCCCGGTCCACGATCAGGGTGTTGGCATTCGGGATGTCCAGCCCGGACTCGACGATCGTGGTGGACACCAGGACATCAAACTCGCGCTCGATGAACCCGCTCATCACCTTCTCGAGCGTGTGCTCGTTCATCTGGCCGTGGCCGACCCCGATCCGCGCCTCAGGCACCAGTTCGGCCAGCCGGGCCGCGACCTTGTTAATCGACGACACCCGGTTATGGACGAAGAACACCTGACCGTCTCGCAGCAGCTCGCGCCTGATCGCAGCCGCTATCTGCCGCTCGTCGTACGGCGCGACCGACGTCAGGACGGGGTGCCGCTCTTCCGGCGGGGTCAGGATCGTCGACATCTCCCTGATCCCGGAAATGCCCATCTCCAGCGTGCGCGGGATCGGCGTCGCCGACATCGCCAGCACGTCCACCTCGGTTCGCAGCTGCTTGAGGTACTCCTTGTGCTCGACGCCGAACCGCTGTTCCTCGTCGATGATGAGCAGTCCGAGCCGGGCGAACCTAACTTCGGGGGACAGCAGCCGGTGGGTGCCGATCACCATGTCGACCTTGCCGGATGCGAGCCCGTCCAGGGTGTCGGCTACCTCCGCGGCGGACTGGAACCGCGAAAGCGGGCGGATCGTGACGGGGAACGGGGCGTACCGTTCGCCGAACGTTGCGAAGTGCTGCGCGGACAACAGCGTGGTCGGGACCAGGACGGCGACCTGCTTGCCGTCCTGTATCGCCTTGAAGGCGGCCCGTACCGCAATCTCGGTCTTCCCGTAGCCGACGTCGCCGCAGATGAGCCGGTCCATCGGGACGGCACGCTCCATGTCTGCCTTGACCTCGTCGACGGCGGCGAGCTGGTCCGGCGTCTCCACGTACGGGAACGCGTCCTCGAGCTCGCGCTGCCATGGCGTGTCCTGCCCGAACGCATGCCCAGGCGAGGCCATCCGCGCTTGATAGAGCCGAATGAGGCCGGCCGCGATGTCCTTCACTGCCTTGCGGGCGCGGCTCTTGGCCTTCGCCCAGTCGGCCCCGCCAAGGCGGTGCAAGACCGGCGCCTCGCCACCGGTGTAGCGGGTGACTTCGTCGAGCTGATCTGTGGGCAGGTACAGCCGGTCCGGCGGCTGCCCGCGCTTACTGGGCGCATACTCGATCACCAGGTAATCCCTGGTCGCGCCCTGTACGGTCCGGCTGGTCATCTCCAGGTACCGGCCCACCCCGTGCTGCTCGTGCACGATGTAATCACCGGGCGTCAGCTGCAGCGGATCGATTCCGCCCCGGCGGCGGCTCGGCATCCGGTGCGACTGGCGTGTCCCAGTCCGCGTTCCGGCCAGGTCGGCTTCGGCCAGCACCACCAGCCGGATCGCCGGCCAGACGAATCCCGACTCCAGCAACCCGGTCGCCACGTGCGCGAGTCCCTGCTCGGGCGGCTCCGCCAGGTCGGCATCCCTGGCGCCGAGCCCTTCGCCGCGTAGCAGTTCCGCCAGCCGCCGGGCCGGGCCGTGGCCCTCCGTCACCAGCACGACGCGGTAGTCGTCAGCTATCCACTGCCTGATGTCGGTGATCGCCTGGCGGGTGTCGCCGCGGTATCCGGGCGCAGGCTGCGCCGATATGGGGAACGTGGCAGGCTCACCCACGGGGGGCTCCGCCCGCCGTGACTCCGCCAAGATCTCGTCTGCGGCCGCAACCCCCGCCCCGTCCGACATCCCCGGATCCGCCGGCTGCGTCGAGGCGAACGGGGTGATCGTCCACCACGGGATCTCCAGTGTCGCGGCCGCGGCCCGAGCCTCCGCGATCGGCCGGATCGCGGCCTCACCGAGGTCGATCGGTACATCGCCGCCGACCGCCGCGTTCACCCAGGAGGCCTCGAGGAATTCCTGACTCGTCCAGACCAGGTCGGCCGCACGTGCCCGGATGCGCTCAGGATCGCAAGCGATGATCTTGGCGCCGCGCGGCAGGTGATCGAGCAGCAGCTCCATCTGGTCGGTGAGGGCGGGGGCGAGAGCCTCCATGCCCTCGACCGTGATTCCCTCGGCCATCTTGCCGAGAATGTCGTGCAAGCCGGGCCACTCGGCGGCGAGCTGCCTGGCTCGGTCGCGGACGGCCGGCGTCAGGAGCAGTTCCCGGCACGGCGGAGCCCAGAGGCCGTCATCGGCGTTGGCCAGGCTGCGCTGATCGGCCGCCTTGAAGTAGCGGATCTCCTCGACCTCATCGCCCCAGAACTCCACCCGCAACGGATGCTCCTCAGTGGGCGGGAACACATCGAGCAGGCCGCCGCGGACAGCGAGCTCGCCGCGGCGCTCCACCATGTCGACCCTGGCATAACCGATCTCGATCAGCTGAGTCACCGTGTCGGACAGGCTGGCTTCCTGCCCCGCGGCCAGCTTGACCGGCACCAGCTCGCCGAGGCCGCTGACCATCGGCTGCAGCAGGCTGCGGACGGGGGTCGTGACCACCCGCAACGGCCCGGACCGCGGATCGGAACTGTCGGGGTGGGCTAGTCTTCGCAGCACCGCGAGCCGGTGGCCGGAGGTATCGGAGCGGGGCGACAACCGCTCGTGCGGCAGGGTCTCCCAGGCGGGAAAGTAGCCCACCAGATCTTCGCCGAGCAGGGATCCGAGCGCAGCTGCGAGTTCCTCGGCCTCGCGCGCGGTCGCGGTCACTGCCAGCGCGAATCCGCCCGCCCGGTCGGCGTCGCCGGCCGGATCGCTTGCAGTCCGGCCTGCATCGGTCAGCGCCGCGACCAGCAGCGGGCGGAGCGAGGGCGGCGCGATGAGGTCGCCGCCAAGTGCAGGGAGTTCGGCAGCCTGATCAAGGGCCTGCCTGAGCTGCGAGTCAGCGCTGATGACCGGGAGTAGGCCGGAGAGGCTCATGGCTTCCTTAACTTAGGCAGCACGAAACGCCCGCGCCGAGTTGCAACGGGCCTATGGCTAGGACAGCCTCCGACCGTGCAGGGCACGACAACGGGATGCTCCTAGCTTACGACCTGACCCGCCGATCACCGGCCCGACTCTGGCGCGCGACCGCGACCCGCCGGCTCAACAGCGGCATATCTCAGGTACGTAGCGTATTCGGCGCGCTACGCTAAGTGCTCGTGGCGAGGGAAGATAGGTCGACCGGACTCGACGTCGCGACAGTAGGCCCAGGCCCGAAGGGTAAGCACAGGGCACTACCGGCTACCGGCCATGCCGAATTGTTCACCCGATTCGCCGCCGACTACGCGGCGTTGCACTCAGACCGGGCGATTGCGATCCTGCAGGCTGGCTGCACCACGGCGGGGCCTGAGCTAGACCTGGCTGCGCTGCGGGCCAGCGGCGTCGATCTGATCGTGTCCGGTGTGGACGACGACTGCCGGGCGGCTCGGGCCGCAGTGGCGAGGCGGCCAGAGCTGGGCTCGGCGACACTGGGTGAACTGCGGCTGGTGCCGTTGACACCTCGTTCCTTTGACATCGTGCAATGCTCGATGCTGCTCCATCGCATAGACAACGCGGAGCTTGTGCTCGGCCGGCTCGTTGGCGCGCTGCGTCCCGGCGGGCTCCTCATGTTGCGGACCGCCGACCGGCAGACCGCGGCCGGATTGCTCGACCGCAAGCTGCCGTCCTTCCTGCGGGCAATCGGCTGGCAGGCGGTCAGCCAAGGGCAGCCGGGTCCGTTCCCCGCCCGTTACGAGCCGATCACCTCGGCGCACGGCATCGAGGCGTTTGTCACCAGGCACGGACTCGTAGTCGCCCATCGCGGGGCCTGCCGGGCGCCGGGTAGGGCGGGTGCGGTTCCGCTGAGCCGCAGGCTGGTGGCATGGCTGAGCGGAGGCCGGTTCACCTGCAGCCACGATGAGCTGCGGTACGTCATCCGCAAGCCAGAGCACCCGTTTGCGAGGGTGCTGCAGTAGCCCAGGACGGCACAGTCTCAAGGACGGCACAGTCTCAAGGACGGCACAGTCTCAAGGACGGCACTATCTACGGCGATACTGTCTCAGCGTCCATCTGTCCGCATCGCGTGTAACCTCGGGCTAGCCCGGTGCGAGCGCGATGGAGGAGAACGTGACCGCCGAAGCTGAAGCCGTGTCTACGGCTGAGCTCAGCTCCCTGCCCAGTTGCACGCTTAGCGCGAGCCAGCTCGGCGATCTTGAACTGCTGCTGTCCGGTGCGTTCGCGCCGCTGACCGGTTTCATGACCATGGCGGACGCGACGGCCGTGGCCGACCGATGGCAGCTTGCCAATGGCACCCCGTTCCCGGCCGTTGTCACGCTGGACATCCCATCCGCCGCGCTCCCTGCCGCGGCAGAGCTGTCTGATCGCCTGCTACTGGCCGACCCCGAGGGGACGCCGATCGCGGTGCTGACGATACGCGAGCGGACTGTTCTTCCCCTGCCGGGGCAAGAGAAGGTCAGGCTGGCTGGCCCGGTGCTGGCGAACCGGCCGCCTGAGCACGGGCCGTTCCGTCGGCTGATGCTGACCCCGGCAGCGAGTCGCGGGCAGCTCAGCGACGGCCCGGTCCTCGCTTTCGCTAGCCGGGCGCCGCTGGGTGCACGCCAGATCGGCCAGATCAGGCATCTTGCCGGCCAGCTGAAGGCGCAGGTGCTGATCCTGCCCCTGGTCAGCGGACGGGTGGACGTGGTGAGCACGCCCCAGGCGCTGATCCGGGCCGTGCTGGCAGCGATGCCGAGCCTGCCCGCGGATACGCAGATCGTTTCGGTGCCGCTGCCACCTCGTCCGGATGCGCGGCCCGGACCGGCTGGCCAGGTGCGAGAACTGGCTGTCTGTGCCCATGTCGCGGCGGCCTACGGGGCAACTCACCTGATGGCCGATGCCACCCAGGGCGACCTGGCTCCGCTGGCAGCCGACGCCGAGGTGGCGGCGAGCGCGACGATCCCGGTGCTGGCGTCTGGCGACTGGGCTTATGACCCGCTGGCTGAGGTGTGGCGGCCGCATGCGCTCATCGAGGCGGGCACTGAGCGGGAGGACCTGTCTGCCGACCAGCTCGGCGACCTGCTCGATGCCGGCAGTGAGATCCCGGCCTGGGTCATGCCGCCCGCGGTCGCGCGCGAGCTGCGGCGGGTGCGGCGCCCTCGGTCGAAGCGCGGGCTTGTGCTTTTCCTGACCGGGCTGTCGGGATCGGGCAAGTCAACCATTGCCAGAGACCTGGCGGACGTGCTGGCTGAGCGAAGTGATCGCCAGGTTTCCCTGCTCGACGGCGACCTGGTCCGGCAGCTGCTGTCGGCTGGCCTGACTTTCTCCCGCGCAGACCGCGACCTCAATATCGCCCGGATCGGATTCGTGGCGGCGGAGATCGCCCGACATGGTGGCATCTCCATCTGCGCCCCGATCGCGCCGTTTGCCGCTGCCCGCGCGCAGGTCCGGCAGATGGTCAGCGAGGTCGGCGACTTCTTCCTGATTCACGTTGCCACGCCGGTCGAGGTGTGTGAGGCGCGCGACCGCAAAGGCCTGTATGCGAAGGCGCGGGCCGGGCTGATCGGGCAGTTCACCGGGGTATCCGATCCGTATGAAGAGCCCACAGATGCCGAGCTTGTCATCGACACGGCCACGGTGAGCCGACCAGAGGCCGTCCGGGCCGTACTGAAGATGCTGACCGCTGGCGGGTGGCTGGCTGGCCAGCCGACGCCCGGCCGCTAGTTCGTGTCGCCCGGCCGCTAGTTCGTGTCGCCCGGCCGCTAGTTCGTGTCGCCCGGCCGCTAGTTCGTGTCGCCCGGCCGCTAGTCGGTGTCCTCGGCCTTGGTGCCTGCGTCCAGCTTCGAGTTGAACGCCTGCACGCGACCGGTCAGCGAGGTCGACATCCGGTCCCGGAGCTTAGACAGCAGCGGCAGGCTGACGATCGCGCTGATGATCAGGGCCACCACGATCAGCGTGATGCCGTGTACTCCGACCAGCGCGAGAATGATCGCGGCCGCGAAGAAGATCAGCAGCCGCAGCAGCGTGTAATACAGTGTCGCGCGCATAGCACTAACGAGCGTAGTGCACTCCGCCTTGCGCTGTGGCAGCAGGCCGGGACAGTGCGCAGCAGGCCGGGACAGTGCGCAGCAGGCCGGGACAGTGCGCAGCAGGCCAGGACAGTGCCGCAGCGAGCCAGGACAGTGCCGCAGCGGGCCAGGACACTCCCGCAGCGGGGCAGGCGACATCCGGTTGACTGCACCAGAGTCCCGCTCGGTGCGTGCAGAGTCCGGCTTCTTCCCTGACTGACCGTTCAGATGGAATAATCCGAATCGAGGGATAAAGCTGCTGTTTGTGGCTAAGTTCGCGAGTTTCTGCGACACTTGTGCACAGACCATCCGGGACCAGGGAGTAGATCACGATGGACGGCACCAGTGAGCGCTTGCTCACACCGGGGGAAGTAGCCGCACTCTTCAGAGTCGACCCAAAGACTGTCACGCGGTGGGCCGCTTCGGGGCGGATCAGCAGCATTCGTACCCCCGGTGGACACCGGCGATTCCGGGAGACTGAAGTGCGTGACCTGCTTGACGGGCACCCTGAATCATCGGAGGCGGTCTGACGGCCGCCGTCGGCTACTGTCCGTCGCGCCAGCCGCCCTCGGCGCCGTGGCGGGCTAGGTAGTCGAGAAATTCTCGCCGGAGCGCCTCATCGCCGTCGCGCCAGCGCTGTCGGCGTGCGTCCTCTTCGTCCTGCGTAAGCGCATGCTCCGCGAGCCGTGCATAGTCGGCATGCTCGGGGCCGATCTCTACGTAGGCATCGCCGAGCAGTCGGCCATCGTTACTGACTGCATGCTCGGGTACCAGCAAGTTGCCGCTGGCTAGTCGGATTACGAACATTGCCGAATGAACCTCGTTACATGCCGTATCGCACGTTGAAGTAAAGCATGACGTCGAGCGCCGTTCGGGTATCGCCGCGCAGCATCTCAACCAGCGCGGGTCGCTGGCCGGAGGCAATCGCCGCGAACGCGTCAGCGAAGAACTCGCGGCGGCCGAGTGTCCCGCCGTGCCGGTGGAAGTCGCTGGCCAGGTGCGGCAGGCACCGCCCGTACAGCGCCCGGAAATCGGCTGCGTCTGACTGCCAGCCGTCGTCCTGGCCGTCGATGTCGTCGAGGGCATGGCCGACCTCATGGC
>Ga0335073_10012022_pt1 | contig 12165 bp, 4 predicted proteins | sample Lox_Sample_22_FD_207093 | JGI IMG/M metagenome (GOLD analysis project Ga0335073, IMG submission 207093) | Soil microbial communities from Loxahatchee National Wildlife Refuge, Florida, United States - Lox_Sample_2.2 | ecosystem: Environmental > Terrestrial > Soil > Wetlands | place: USA: Florida... | reverse complement strand
GTTGTGGAGCGGTTCCACCACCACCACAGGCACTTAATGAAAGAAGTGCCAATGTGCACAACAGAATGTTAAGAAAAAATAATCGGTATGACTTCCGCCGGAAGCGGCACCACCCGACAAGCGCCGCCAGGGTTGCCACCGGCGCAGGAGGAATCTCCGGCCCAGGTCGGTTGCTGGCCGCGTTTGCAGCTACCGTAAGCGTGAGGCTGGAGGAGCCGCTCCCTGTGACGGTCGTCGGCATGAACTGGGCAGATACTCCTTCCGGCAGTCCGGAGCAGGCCAAAGCCACACTTTGTGAAAATCCGTTGAGCGCGCCGATATTGACCGTCACTGATCCGGAACTTCCGCTGGCGATGCCGGCCGATGCGGGGTTGAGAGAGATCGTGAAATCAGGAGCGGGAATATTGATCACGTAGGCTGCGGATACCACGGAGCTGGCCGTATATCCGGGCATTGCGGCGATAGCCTGGATCGTTTCGCTCGAGTCGACCTCAATGGGGCTGGAACACTCGGGCGACGTGCCGACTACGGGGGTGGTGCCGTCCGTCGTGCAGTAGACTGTGGCGCCGGTCCCGGTGTCGGAAAGTTGCACCGACTGGGCCGCGCTGTATGTACCGGCTGGCGGATTGAAGCTCGGTGCAGGGGCTGTACCCAAAGGGGTGAAGGTCTCCTGCAGAGAAGCTGAATTGCTCACATAAGCGGACCCATAGAAGTCTGCAACCACCGTGTCCGTTCCCATAGGCAGGGGGGACCCTCCCGTGCCGTTGGTCCAGGATGCCTGGCCCGCACTGTTCACCGGCACCAGTGCATACTGCACGTTGCCCAACATGAACGACACATATCCTGACGCTGGATTGCCTGAAGAGTCCAGAGCCGTGGCCGTAAACACCACCGGGGTACCGTAAGGCGCTGGATTGATGCTGGAAGTGAGCGTTACCGTATCCGGGTTGCCGTTCACGATTTGCGTCGTCGTTCCACTGCTCGGCGCGTTGCTTGCATCGCCAAGGTAATGCGCGATGATCGGAGTCTCCCCCTGGGGCAATGCAGCGGTGGTAAAGGTGGCGCTGCCGGAACTGTCGAGCGGAACCGTAAACCACGGGCCCATTTGGCCAGGAAAATCGCCGAATTGGATTCCAACACTGAAGCCGACCGTTCCGGTAGGAGGATTTCCCGACGACCCCTGAACGGTTGCCGTGAAAGTGACAGACTGCCCAACCAGAGGCGCAGCCGCGCTGGAGGTCACCGTCGTAGTCGTCGCAGGCAAAGTGGTCATTTCGCCGGCGTTGAACTCGGTCACGAAGGAGGCTAGGTATGCGCCGTCTGTAAGACCGCTCTGGAATGCTCCAAGAGTGGTAGGAAAATCGGAAGAATAGACAATACCAGCAACATACGGGTTTCCGGACGAATCAAGCGCAATGCCACTTGTACAGTCGCAATCCAGCCCGGTTCCGTTACCGGTTCCGGTTAGGTACGTCGCATACAGGATCTGAGTGGCGGTTGCGTTGATTTTTGCCAGAAAAGAGCCGGCATTTCCGGAATAGATCATTCCCAGATTCTGGGATTCCAGAGCCTGCGGCGTCACTGGGAAATCGAGATCCCATGTAGACCCAGTTACATACGCAATTCCTGAGTTGTCGACTGCGATGCCCGACCCCTGATCGATGATGCTGCCGTATTCTCCTGGAGTGGCTGTTCCTGCCAGAAAAGTGGAATAAACAAGTGCGGATCCGGATGGGTTCAACTCGGTCACAAATGCATTCGAGTTATACGCCGTGCCGGAGACATGCATGGTGGGTTGAAATACCCCAGTTGTCACCGGAAAATCCTGCGATTCCGTGTAGCCGGTAAGGTATGCGTCACCTGACGCATCCAGCGCCAGAGCAGCAACGCGTTCAGCCGTACTCCCCCCCAGAAATGTGGAATAGACCAGTCCCGTACCGGTTGGATTGAGCTTGGTAACGAAACCGGTCTGACCCCCGAGAATCGTCGCTTTGTCGGTGCGCTGAAATGCGCTCGCCGTGGTCGGAAAGTCCTTCGATCCCGTCTGGCCGGCCACATAAGCGCTGCCGGAGGAGTCCACGGCAATTGAGAACGGCCAGTCCGCACCGCTGCCCCCCAGCAGAGTGGAATACGTTAAGGCGCTGCCCGCCGGGTTGACCTCTGCGACATAGCCGCTCCACTCCTGCGCTGATGACTTGGTAAGGGAGCTCTGAAATGCCCCTGGCGTGCACGGAAAATCGGTATCCAAAGTGGCTCCCGTCAGATATGCATCGCCCGCATCATCTGTCGCAATGCCGTTCCCCCAGCTTTCTGTGCTGCCTCCCAGGTAGGACGAATAGATCAGGGCTGTTCCTGTACTGTTGAGTTTTGCAACGAATGCCGTCCCCGTTTGATCCTGATCGATTTGGGAGGCTTTATTCGTCGTCTGGAAGGCGCCCGGTGTCACCGGGAAGTCCGGTGAACTCGTTTGACCGGCAATATACGCATCTCCTGACGAATCCAAAGCGATGGCGTAGCCTTCGTCGAAGCCGCTTCCGCCCAGGTACGTGGAGTACAGAAGAGCGCTTCCCGTGCTGTTGAGTTTTGTCACAAAAACACTGGTAGCATCAGAATGGTTCTTCGATGCTGGGTCGGTCTGGAAGGCACCGGATGTCACCGGGAGATCATTCGTTGCGTTTCCAGCAAGGTAAGCATTTCCGGAAGCGTCCAGTGCAATCGCAGTCGCTCCCACGCTCGGCCCGAAATAAGTTGAATAGTTCAGGATCGGGTCGATGACGACAGACCGTGCAGCATCGTATTTTCCCAACCTAAAGCTCACGACTCCCCGCGATGCGACGCGGAATCCTCCGTCAACTGGCGACTTCCGCTGGTTTGTGTCGAGCTGATAGATCAGCGGCTTCTCGAACCGGATCGATTCATGACGTGCATGGATGATGAGGTTTCCATTGTGGTCCAGACGAATGCTTGTTGCACCTTCGAAATGCAGGCGAATCTGCTCCGGGTGGGCTCCAGGTCCAACGTCGAAGTCGAACTCAAGCCGGCCTCCGGTCCCGTGGTAAATCAGGTCTATTCCAGGATAGACCTGCGCGTATCGAACACGCTGAAACGTTGGAATGCCTGTATGCCAGTTTGCAGAATCATCGCCCATGAAGTAATTCACAATACCTGGCAGCGGCTCTTCTGCACGGGGGATCACTGCCCCATTTCGTCCGGCGATCTGCACCTTCACAATATCCGCCTGTCCGCCGGATCTCGCTGCGGTCGGCCTGCCTCCGGAAACCGCAGTACGAGATATCTGCAGCACCGCCTGATCATCCTCGAAATACATCGAGTAACCGGCGCCTCCCGCCAGGTAGTGCACCGGCGCAGCAACTTGCCCCCGGTTCTCCTCAAAGCTGAGCGGTAACTTCTGAACCTGCCTGAGCACATCCTGATCTGGGCGTGCCGACAATCCGTTATGGCTCTGGCCCAACATCGGGGTCCGGCAAGCTATGAGGAAAAGAGACAACAAGAGAGCCCAACCTAATCCTGGACCGAACAGTTTGAGCAAGAGGCGGTCGTTCAAAGCGATCTCCAGCTGCGATCCCACAGCGACCTGGGCAGAACATCGAGAGAAGTTGACGGAGATGCGCCATTGTACATCTGGTGTCAAGAACAGTGGACGGAGATCTGGTGCGCGAAGCGAGAGATCTGCATCGAAGAACCCTGTCGAGCCATAACGCGGTGAACCCAGGTCGCGGTCTCCGGACTAGATATTGAATCCCGGCATTTGGTCGATCTGTGAGATTCAGGTCCGGAGTTGGAAATTGCGGCGCAGGGCATCGCGGCCCTCTGCAACCGACCGGCCCCCCGGACTCACTGGTGATACTTTTGGGGATACTTTTCCCCCGAATTCGATGCGCTCGGATGCGTTCCCGTGCGCGCGGAGTGTTTATCGTAAGTCACTGCAACCAAATGCTCTATGCGCACAAATGCGCTTGAGTGCAGCCCTGTGCAACATGTGGAAAAATGGGACTCATAATCCCTTGGTTGGGGGTTCAAATCCCTCCGGGCCCACCATCTCTCCCCTCACCCTCCCCATCGGTAACCATCGCCGCGCCATTTTGGGCGCCTCGCCCACGTCTTACTCGACCTGCAGCGCGCAGCATTGTTAATCACTTAGCTTCCTTTCTTCCCAATAACACGAAAGTACCAGTCGGTTTCTTACTAAGGTAATATCTCGCGTCGCCCCAGCATGCTATGGTTTCGGCAGTTCTCAGCATTCGGGATGGGTCCTGTAGGCTTGCCGTTCACCGCGCCTGCGCGTCGCCGTGTCTCGCGCTCCCGTTGCTGGCGCTCTGAGGATCGCTGCCACATTCCGGAACGCGATCTTCAAGGTATCTCCCAGAGGATTGCCGAATGAACGTCGCCGTTTCTCCTGCTATTTCAGCTTCCGCTGCCGCGCCCAACCGTTCCCGCTCCCGCCTCCTCCGCAACACCGCTCGCAGCCTGCTCCTCTCGCTCATTCCTCTCGCCGCAGCTCAGGCGCAGAACGTCACCAGCTTCGGCATGGCCACCGCAGGAACGACCACCCCGGTCACTCAGATCGTCACCGTCCCCATCAAGGCCAGCGGCTCGGTCACCGTCGCCTCCGTGGCCGTGGTCACCATGGGCGCCCCAAAGCTGGACTTTACCGCGGCCACCGGCGGCACCGACACCTGCACCGGCCAGACCTTCAGCGGCACCGCCTCCTGCCAGTACAGCGTCAGCTTTGCGCCCATCTATCCCGGTCCTCGCAATGGCGCGGTCGTCCTGGAGGACGCCTCCGGCAACACCCTGGCCACCGAATATCTCACCGGAACCGGCGAAGGCTCGCTCGCCGTCATGGTCCCCGGCACTATCGGCATCGTCGCCGGAGTCGTCGGCCAGTGGACCAACATCAATGACGGGGCTGCCGCCACCGCCGCCGACCTCTATCTTCCCTCCGGTGTCGCCGTCGACGGCGCCGGCGACATCTTCATCGCCGATTCCAGCCACAACCTCATTCGGGAAGTCAACGCTTCCACCGGCATCATCCAGACCGTTGCCGGCAACGGCAATCCCGGCTACGATCCCACCGGCACCATCGCAAAAGACACCACCCTCACCCTTCCCGGCGCGATCGCTCTCGATGGCGCCGGCAATCTCTACATCGCCGACACCGACAACGACGAGGTTCTCGAGGTGAACCTTACCACCGGCGCCATCGTCGCGCGGTGGGGCAACGGCCAGGCTGGATTTGCCGGTGACGGTCAGGCCCCCAACGACACCACGACGGAGTTCGACGCCCCCGGCGGCGTCACCGTCGATTTCTCCGGAAATATCTTCATCGCCGACACCGGCAACAATCGCGTTCGCGAGATCAGCGCATCCACCGGCGACATCACCACCATCGCCGGCGGAGGCGCCACCCCCGCTACCTGCACCGGTTCTACCGACTCCATCGGTGACGGATGCGCCGCCACTTCCGCAACCCTCAGCACTCCGTACGGCGTCGCCTTCGATCCCTCCGGCAACATGTATATTCCCGACTCCGGCGATAACCGCGTGCGCGTTGTCAGCACCTCCCAGGTCATCGCCACCTTCGCCGGCGATGGCACCGCCGGCTACTCCGGCGATACTCAGGCCGCCAGTCAGGCCGAGCTCGACTCCCCACTAGGCGTCGCCTGCGACGCAGCCGGCAACGTCTACATCGCCGACGCGCGCAATCTCGTCATCCGCAAGATCAATGGCTCCACCCACGTTATCTCCACCGTCGCCGGCAACAACAACAGCGTCACTTATAACGACGGTAAGTCGGGATATACCTATGGGAACAACCAGGACGGCGAAATGTACACCGGCAATGGCATCGCTTACGCGGGTCTCACACCCAAAGTCACCGGCGCCGGCATTTACGCCCCGTATGGTCTGGCTCTCGATGCCGCCGGCAATATCTACATCGCCGAATACTTCGACAACGTCATTCGTAAGGTCGTCGCCAACGACGCCACCCTCTTCTTCACGCCCGCTCTTTGGCAGGGTCAGTTAAGCGCTGCCCAGGATCAGTACCTCGAGAACGACGGCAACCAGAGCCTCACCTTCAGCGGCATCACCCACGACGCTAACTCCACCTTCGGCACCCAGGGCACCTGCTCCACCACCGCTTCCCTTGCCGTCGGAGATCAGTGCTCCGTCGACGTGGTGTATTCGCCAACCGCCTCCGGCAATCCGCTCGTCGCCGACCTCAGCCTCACCGCCGCACAGCCTGACTCCCCCTTCACCATCGCTGCCGTCGGCCAGGCCCTGGCGCAGAACACCCCCGTCGTCAGCGTCACCTCCGCGCCCAACCCTTCCAATTTTGGCCAGAACGTCAATTTCACCGTCACGGTGGCCAAAAGCCCGACCTCCAATGAGGGCACGCCCACCGGAACCGTAACGCTCTACGACCTCTTCCCCGCACCGGCCACGCCGCCCACCGTTCCCAATCCGCCGTCCGCGCCTCCCGGCGTCGTCATCGGCACCGCCACGCTTGGCGCCAGCGGCACCGCCACCATTGCCGACACCACCCTCGCCGTCGGCACCCACGACATCTATGCGGCCTACGGCGGCAACACCTACTACGTCGCCGCCAACACCCCGGCCGCGCTCGTGCAAACGGTCAATGAGCAGGTCACGGTCACGGTCGCCAACACCAGCGGCAACAACCCCTCGCTCTACGGCCAGGCCGTCACCTTCACCGCAACCGTGTCCATCTCCGGCAACGTTCCCTTCGGTACAGACACGACGGTCTCTTTCTACGACGGCGCTACCCTCCTCGGCACCAGCACCATGAACGCGAGCGGTGTCGCCACCTTCACCACCTCCACCGTCACCCCGCTTCCGCTCGGCAAGAACAGCATCACCGCGACCTATACCGACACCAACAACGTCACCGGCACCTCCACCCCGCTCATCCAGGTCGTCCAGCAAAGCACCGCCACCGTCGTCACCTCCAATAACAACCCGTCCACGTACGGTCAGTCCGTCACATTTACCGCCACCGTCACCGCAACCGGCATCCAGGCGCCCACCGGAACCGTCACCTTCTACGACGGAACCACCAAACTCGGCACCAACCCGCTCACCGCCAACGGAGCCACCGCCGCCGCCGCAACCCTGTCCATTTCCACTTTGACCGTGGGCACGCACAGCATAACCGGGGTCTACAACAGCGACGCCAGTGACGTCACCAGCACCTCCGCGGTCTTGTCTCAGGTCGTCAACGACGCTGCCACCGCCACAACGGTCGCCGCCGCTCCCAACCCGGCCACTGCCGGCACAAACGTCACTTTCACCGCTACGGTCACCGTCACCAGCGGCGGAACCAGCGTTCCCACCGGCACGGTGAACTTCTATAACAACGGGACAACCTTACTCGGCAGCGGCAAGCTCAACGCCTCCGGCGTCGCCACCTTCAGCACCGCCACTCTCGCCGTCGGCACCTACTCCATCACCGCCGGCTATCAGGGCGACGCCAACGATGACGCCAGCACCTCGACTCCGGCTCTGCCCTTCAGCGTCGTAGCCGCTACCACTCAGGTCAAACTCACCGCCAGCGCCACCGCGATTCCCGTCTCCACATCGGTCACCTTCACCGCCACCGTCACCGGCAGTGGCTCCACGCCCACCGGAAACGTCACGTTCTACGATGGCGCCACCAGCCTGGGCACTGCGAACCTCAACGCCTCCGGCGTCGCTACTCTCGCAACCACGGCGCTCCCGCTCGGCACGCAGACCATCACCGCCACCTACAACGGCGATGCAAACAACGGAACCTCAACCTCGAATTCCGTCACCGTCACCGTCGGCACCTTCACCACGCAGACCACGCTCGCCGCATCGGCCGCCAACGTCGCCTCCAATCAGCCTGTAGTCCTGCTGGCTACTGTGGTTTCGGCAAGCGGCAAGGCGGTCACTGGAACAGTAACCTTCTACAACGGAACCACCGTCATCGGCGCGCCTCAAACCGTAGGCGCTGACGGCTCGGCCTCCATGACCATCGATCTCACCGCAGGCAGCGACACCGTCACCGCCAAATACAGTGGCGACACCGATGACGCGCCTTCGACCTCCAACACCGTCACCGTCTCCGTTTCCCAGGCGACCGACTTCATCCTCACCATCAATCCAACTTCGGTCTCCATCCCCACCAAGGATTACGCCAACATCAACGTCAGCCTCGCTTCCAAAGAAGGATTCACCGACACTATCTCCCTCGGCTGCAACGGGCTCCCGGCGTCTGTCACCTGCACCTTCTCCAACTCTGAGCCCACTCTGAGCGCCAACGCCAATGCCAACGTCACCCTCACCGTCGACACCAATTCGCCGCTCGCCGGAGGCTCTCAGGCCCGCAACCAATTTCCTGCCGCCGGCGGAGGCATGCTCGCTGCCTTCGTTTTCCCCGGCAGCGCGCTCTTCGGCTTCGCCTTCTGGCGCTTCCGCAGGCGAATCGGAGTGCTGAAACTCCTCGTTGTCCTGGCTTTCCTCGCCGGCACCACCTTCCTGATGACCGGCTGCTCGGGCTTCTCGCTCAACAGCGCTGCCCCCGGCACCTACACGATTCAGGTGGTCGCCAGCGGCCAGAAAACCGGCGTCACTCACGTCACGAACCTCACCGTGCAGGTGACCCAGTGAGCGGAGCTCGATCGATCATGTCAAGCGCATACTTTTCGCGCTGCCGAATTGCCCTCGCCTGCCTGCTCCTTGCCGTCGCCTTCGCTGCAGCGCGCGCGCAGTCGCCCGAGTCAGCCACCGGCGGCACGGGAGGCCTCGCCGCCGGCGCCAGCTTCTCTGACGTCCACTTCCAGTACGGCCAGCACTGGGTCTATGGCGCTGCCGGATACGTCGACGCCAATCTCACCTTCCACTACGGCCTCGAGGGCGAAGGCAACTGGTCCCGCTGGCATACTCAGGAGAACACCTGGGCGACCACGTACCTCATCGGCCCGCGCTACAACCTGCCCACGCTCCTGGGCTACCGCATCCGCCCCTATGCCAAATTCCTCATCGGCGACGGTCACATCAACATCCCCATCGGTCAGGGCGATTTCTTCGTGATGGCCCCCGGCGCCGGCATCGACTATCACTATCGCGGCCGCTTCGATATCCGCGTCTGTGACTTCGAATATCAGTACTGGCCCAATTTCACCTTCGGCTCCAACACCAACCTCAGCGTCAGCGCCGGCATCCGCTACCGCTTCTTTTAAGGTCGCCACTCATAGAACAGTGATCAGGGAACAGCGACCAGTGAACGAAGAGTGGCGATCAGCATTTGCCGCTCACTGCTCCCCGCTCACTGCTCCCCGCTCCCTGCGCCCTGCTCCCCGCTCACTGCTCACTGTTCTCAGAGCTCTGATCACTGATCTCTGAGCTCTGTCCCCTGTCCCCTGCTCCCTGGATCTGCACCAGCGTCGGCTCCTGCGCCGCTGCTGCTCCCATCGCCGCCTCATGCTGCTGCCGCGCGGCCGCGTCCAGATCCACCGGGATTCCTCCCGGCACAATCCTCTCGTAGCCGTACTTGTGCTTCAGATCGGCGGTGAGGCTCACCACGGCAAACAGCAGCAGAAACGCCACCATCACGCCGAACGCGCTGCCCTCCGGCCCCTCGAGTCCGCCGGCCACCCACCCCGCCCCGCGGCTGTTGGTCACCACAATCGGCGAATAGCTCATCGGCCCCGCCACCGGCAGCCCCAGCGCGATCCCCAGCACTGCTGCCCAGGCAAAGTGCAGACCCCAGCTCACCCACAGCGCGCGTGTCCGCAGATACGCGAGCGCCAGCACCCACCCCAGCAGGAACGTCACCAGCATCGTGGCCGTCGTCGCCGGAGCCGTATGCGTCCACCAGATCGCGTAAATGGCCGCCATGAACAGCGTCGCCAGCCCCGGCCCCATCGCCTCCACCAGCCGCTGGAACGGGTATCCGCGAAATGCCACTTCCACCGCCAGCGTTCCCGCCGCCAGCGCCATCACCTCCAGCACCAGCATCCCCCACTGGTGCCCGCTCGTGAACAAGGTCACCACCAGGTCGCCGCTCAGCGCCGCCGGCAGCACGCACGCCACCGCTCCTGCCCATCCCAGCGCCGCACCCAGCGCGATCTCACGCCCCCAGCCCGGCCGCCGCTCCAGCCCCAGCGACCTCGCGGAGCTCCCTGGCTCCTGCCGATCGGCGTGGCTCCCCCCGGCGTGGAACCGGCTCATCAGCCCGTAGCCCAGCACCAGCAGAAACAGCAGAAACCACCGGTACAGCGGCTCCTGCGCCTCTCCCTGCGTCAGCCCGCTCGCCGCGCGCTGCGCTACCAGATCGGAGAATAAAAACCATGCCGACGCGGCCAGGAACCAGCCCAGCGAGCGCAGCCGCTCCAGAAATGTCACGCTATCGCTCCAATATTTCCGCTCTGGCACGCCCCATTGCGTCCTCATGCTGAGCGCGCGGAATCTGCATCAGAGAATGATCCGAATCCCACCACGTCCTGCCGCACTCCTGCGGGGAGCGAACACCAGCAGTGAGCCCCTGACCGCTATCCGCTAACCGCCGTCTCATAGAACTGCGCGATGTTGCGGAATTTCTCGTACCGCCGCTTCAGCATCTCCTCCACCGGCATCGATTTCAGCTCGTTCAGATGCCAGCGCAGCTTCTCCTTCAGCATCGCCGCCGCCGCCGCCGGATCGGTATGCGCACCGCCCTCCGGCTCGGGTACGATATCGTCCACGCAGCCCAGCGCCTTCACGTCATCGGCCGTCGCCTTCAGCGCCACCGCCGCTTCCACCCGCTTCGACGCGTCCCGCCACATAATCGACGCGCACGCCTCCGGCGAAATCACCGAGTAGATCGCCTTCTCGAAAATCAGCACCCGGTCCGCAACGGCCAGCCCCAGCGCGCCCCCCGATCCCCCCTCGCCGGTAATCGTCGCAATCGTCGGCACCCGCAGCCGCGACATCTCCCGCAGGTTCCGCGCAATCGCCTCCGCCTGCCCGCGCTCCTCGGCGCCCAGTCCCGGATTCGCGCCCATCAGATCGATCAGCGTCAGCACTGGCCGCCCGAACTTCCCCGCGAACTGCATGCAGCGCAGCGCCTTCCGGTACCCCTCGGGGTCCGGCATCCCGAACCGCCGCTGGATCTTCTCCCTGGTCGACCGCCCCTTCAGGTTGGCGATCACCATCACTTCCTCGCCCTCGAACCGCGCCATCCCGCAGGTCACCGCGGGATCGTCCCCGAACACCCGATCCCCGTGAATCTCGCTGTAGTCGGTAAACAGCCTCTCGATATACGCGTACGGATCGGGTCGCTGCGGATGCCGCGCCAGCTCCGTCTTCTGCCACGCCGGAGGCGCCGGCCCCGTCGGCTGATTGTTTCCTGCCTGCTCGCTCATAGGCTTATCAAAAAACTGCAGCTTACCGCACAAGGCCGGTGCTGCCGCGCCCCAATCACCTGCTCCCGGCGCAACCTCGATTCTACGGTCCACACCCCCCCTCGGCAAATTGGATCCGCAGACGCGCAGCACGCACGCTCGCGGAGTACGATTCCACACAGATATCCATTCATACGGCACGAGGGCTATGACAACCGCGACGATCACACTCTTCCTGCCAAGGGGGGAAGCAAAGAGCTTGCGCACTGCGGAGATCTCGAATTGGACGGGAAAGGCCATCGCAGCACCCAGGACCGAGTTTGAAGACCTCCTGATCAGAGAGGAGCTCGAAAGAGCTGGGATATATATCCTGACCGGCCGCGATCCTCTCACGAACTCGCCACACGCGTACATAGGAGAAGCGGAGGTAATCCGCGACCGGCTGAAGCAGCACAAGGCAAAAGAATTCTGGGTATCGGCTATCGTCTTCACTAGCAAGGACGAAAACCTCAACAAAGCCCATGTAAGATACCTCGAATCTCGACTCCTCGCCGAGGCTGCTCAAATCAAACGATTCACACTCGACCAAAATCAGGCGACAGGAGCAAAGCTTTCGGAATCAGACCGCGCAAATATGGAAGTATTTCTTAGCCACATCCGACAGCTGCTGCCCGTTCTGGGGTCGGACCTGTTAACTCCAATTGCAGAGCCCACGACAAGCTCTCAACCCGGTGGCGTGTTGCTGTGCCAGATCAAAGGCGCCCTGGCTCGCGGCCAG
>Ga0335073_10012021_pt1 | contig 12165 bp, 10 predicted proteins | sample Lox_Sample_22_FD_207093 | JGI IMG/M metagenome (GOLD analysis project Ga0335073, IMG submission 207093) | Soil microbial communities from Loxahatchee National Wildlife Refuge, Florida, United States - Lox_Sample_2.2 | ecosystem: Environmental > Terrestrial > Soil > Wetlands | place: USA... | reverse complement strand
AGCTGTTTCGGACAGGTCATCGGGCAGGCGTATCCGGTGGACGGCAGCGTGCACTGGCTGCACATCCGGCAGCCGAACAGCTCGGTCTTGACGCGCTTCTCCGCCGCGGTGAACAGGCGGCGCAGCCGGGGAGCCGCCTCCAGCCGCGCGGCGAGCCAGCGATAGCCCGGGTTCGGCTTCACCAGGTGGTGCACCAGGTACATCAGCCGCGCGGACGCGCGGGGCGACACGGGCCGGGGCGAGACGGGTGCGCCCGCCGGGGCGGCCACCGGCCCGGCTGCTGGAGCATGCGTCCTGGTCATTGGGTTCAGGATCACCAGGGCCGCGTCGCCAGATCAACATCCGGTTCCACAACGTCCCTCGCGGTTCGTTGTGCCGCAAGGACAACGTCACTAGCCGGCGGTCACGTTCAGCCAAGGACACCGAGCAGGTGGTCGAGACCCGACGGGTCCCAGCCGGGGAACGTCAGCACCACGCCCTGAACCAGCGGCCTGGCCTCCGCGAAAAGGTCGGCGGCCAGCTCCATGCCGGTCTCGGCCGCCCGCGAGCCCGCCAGCTCCATCGCCCGGAGCGTCTGGGCCGGGATGCTGATATCCAGCACCTCATGCGACAGGTAGTCGGCCTCCTCGAAGCTGCGCAGCGGCACGATGGACAGCAGCACCGGGACGCCGTCGTCGCCGAGCGCGGACAGCATCATCCGGAGCTGGGTGAGCTCGTACACGGGCCGGGTGATCAGGAAGCGGGCACCGGCCTGGATCTTGCTGGCCGTGCGGGCGATCTCGGCACCGAGCGTGGCCGCGCTCGGGTTGAACCGGGCCCCCGCGTGGAACGAGGTCCTGGTCGCCAGCGGCAGCCCGTTGCAGTCAATGCCCTTGTTCAGGCCAGCCACGAGCTCAACGAGCCCGGCGGAGTCGACGTCCCAGACGCCGTCCACGTTGGGGTAGTCGCCGAGCAGCGGCGGGTTCCCGGTCTCGCACACGATGTTCCGGATCCCGAGCGCGTTGGCGCCGAGCAGGTCGGCTTGCAGCGCCATGATCGTCTTGTCCCAGGTCGTGACCGTCGCGATCGTCTCGACGTCCGCGCGCTGCTCGAGCTGGAACGCCAGGTCGATGGAGCTGAGCTGGGCCCGTGGGCTCCGCCTGGGCGCGACGAAGAACGTGCCGATGCCCCGCTCGTGCAGCATGGCCACCTGGTCAGCCGCCTCGTCGGCCGCGCCGCCGACGGGCGGCGCGATCCCGGCCGCGACCACGAACTCGCCCGCGGACAGCCGGTCGCTCAGGCTGCCGCCCGGTCCGGGGGCCGCGGCGGCCGCCGGGAAACGCGCCGCAGCCGACGTCCGCCGCCGGCGGACCGGGGGCATGCCGGTAATCTCGGCGGCTGCCGCCTGGATCTGGGCGGGCGTGGTGCCGCAGCAGCCGCCGACGAGCGATACGCCGGCCTCCACCAGTCGGCGCGCGTAGCGGGCGAAGTACGGGCCGTCGGTGTTGTACTCGAACCGGTGCCCGGCCACCCGGCGGGGCAGGCCCGCGTTCGGCTGCGCGCTCACCGGGAGGTCGGTGTGCGGCACCAGCGCCTGGACCACCGAGAGCGCCCCCTGCGGGCCGAGCATGCAGTTCGTGCCCAGCATCACGATCGGCAGGCCGCTCAGCACGGTCGCGACCTCGCGCGGGGTCTCGCCGCCGAGCGTCCTGCCGTCGTCGGCGAACGTGGCCTGCGCGATGATCGGCAGGCCCGTCGCCTCCTCCGCCACCCGCACGGCCTCGGCCAGCTCGTCGAGGTAGCCGAACGTCTCCAGGATCACCGCGTCCACGCCACCCTCGGCGAGCGCCTCGATCTGCTCGCGGATCGCCGCCGTCCGTTCGGCCTGCGCGACCCGGCGCCGCTGGCTCGCGGCGACCGCGGGGGAGACCGAGCCGGCCACGAACACCTGGCGCCCGGTTCCCTCAGCGGCCTGCGCGGCGATCTGCGCGCCGGCCACATTGATGTCGCGCACCAGGTCGCCGAAGCCCTGGTCGGCGAGCCGGAGCCGGTTGGCGCCGAACGTGTTGGTCAGGATCACGTCGGCGCCGGCGCTGAGGTAGCTCTCGTGGACGGTGCTGACCAGCGCGGCGTTGGACAGGTTGAGCTCGGGCAGCGCACGGTCCAGCGAGTTGCCCGCCGCGTGCAGCATGGTGCCCATCGCCCCGTCGCCGATCAGCACCTGCCTGCCGAGCGCCGTCCGCAGGTCGGTCATGGCAAGCCTCCGAGTGCGTCGATGATCTCGAGCGCGACCTGGGCCATGAGCCGGTCGCGGTAGTTGTCGAGCTGGATGCCGGTGATCTCCTGAATCCGCCGGATGCGGTAGGCGACCGTGTTGGGGTGCACGTGCAGGCTGCGGGCGGTGCGCTGCGGGCTGCTGTTCTCCCGGAAGTAGCAGGCGAGCGTCATGAGCAGCTCGGCCCCGCGCTGATGGTCCTGCCCGCCGAGCTTGCCCAGGATCTCGGCGGCGAACGACCTCAGCTCGGCCAGGTCGGGGACCTGCAGCAGCAGCCGGTGGACGCCGAGATCCTCGAACGCCACCACCTGGCCCTGGCGGCCGAGGCGGTGGACCGCGTCGATCGTCCGGCGTGCCTGGCCGTAGGAGCGGGCGATGTCGGCCGGATCGCGGCAGGGGCCGCCGATGCCGATCGTGACCACGGCCTCGGGAAACATGTCCCGCATCCGGGCCCGGCAGCCCGCACCCAGCCGGCCGGCCTCGGCTCCGGGGTGCTGGTCGGTCGGCTCCGGAACCACGATCACCACCTCGTCGTCACGGATCGAGGTGATCGTCCCGGGCACCCGGGTCGTGAAGTAGTGGTCGATCGCGGCGGCGACCCGGTTCCTGTGCGTCGCCGCCGCCCCGGCGGGCCGTGCCGGGCCCGAGGCCTCGAACGTGACCGCGAGGATCCGGTGCTCCCGGGCGGCGTCGTAGCCGAGGTGCCTGGCCCACCGAGCCACCTCGCCGTTCTCGCGGCCGCCGCCGATCAGAAGTCCCTCGACGAGATCGTCCCTGACCTGCCGCGCCGACGCTGCCACGACCCGCTCCCGGCCAAGGATCACGCCGCAGATCGTCGCGGCGTGCTCGGTGACCAGCAGGCTCATGTCGTCGCCCTGCCGGTCGCTGCGCAAGGTCATCAGGTACGCGGGAACGTCGTCGCCGACCAGGATCGGCGCGACGATGACGCCGGCGCTCTGGTCCCCCACGTCCGGCAGCCGCAGCGACCGGCGGGTCTGCGCGGCGTTGCTGAGCACGGCGGCCAGGCGAGGGCTGGCCAGGTACGTGCGGACGTATTCGGCCACGTCTTCGCCGGCGTCGGCCGAGGCGGCGGCGAGCACGTCGAGCCCGCGGCTCACCACGGCCACGGTCGACGTGGTCCGCTCGGCCAGCAGACGCGCCACGGTGGAGACGTCGGCGTCCTGGAGTGTCAGCCCGGTGAGGTGCTGGTACACGGTGACCAGCTCGCGCAGCAGGGCGTTCTCGTGCTGCACCGCACGCTGGTCGAGGACCACCGTCTGGCGGGTGTCGGGCCAGGTGTCCGCCATACGTCGGTAGCCTACATCGTCACTGGTGCCAGCTCTTGTGGCCGAACACAAAGGGCAGCGCCCCAACCTTGTCTAACCTGAGCCGATCCCCTTGTGGCCGGTCACATAGGAGCTCGCCAGGGCGCTGTGGCCTTACACCATGATCCATCTCAACTCTTACTTCGAGGCATCGTCATATTTCAGGCAAAAGGCCCCTCGAAATGGCTCAGTCGAAGTAAAGATTCCCGCAACCGGGCGGCGGGGGCGACTGGGCGGTTAGGGGCGACCAGGCGGTGGGCGACCATGTGTGGGGCGACCAGGCGATGGGCGACCACGCGGTGGCGGCGATCAGGCGGAGGCGGGCGATCAGGCGGGGGCGGGGTCGGAAGGGGGCTTGGGGCGGCCGGCCAGCAGCAGGGCCGGGATCGTGGCCAGTGCAGTGAAGCCGGTGCACCACCAGAACGTGGCGCCGAACGCGGTGGCCAGGCCCGCGGCGCCCGCCGCGGCGTGGGCGGCGGCGTAGTGGTCGAGAATGAGGGCCACCAATATGGCGGCGCCGAACGAGCCGCCGACGAACTGCAGGATCCTGGTGGCGCTGCTGGCATGCGGCACCTGCTCGCGGCTCAGTCCCTGGAACGCGCCGGCCATGACCGCGATCGTCGCCAGGCCGAGCCCGGCGCCGCGGACGACCAGGGCGGCGCCGAGCAGCCAGTAGCTGGTGTGCAGCCCGGCGAGCGCGAACGGGATCGTGCCGACGGCGGCGAGCGCGATGCCGGCCAGAACGACGAGCCGGGGCCCAATGCTGTCGGTCAGCCTGCCCGCGAGCGTCCGCGGAGCGATGCTGCCGACGCCCTGCGGGACCATCAGCAGGCCGGCCACGAGCGCGCTGTCGTGCCGGACCACCTGGAAGTACAGCGGGAGCAGCAGCATCGCGCCGTAGATCGAGAGCCCGGCGAGGAACAGCAGCGTGCTCGCCCCGGTGAACGTGCGCGACCGGAACAGCTTCAGGTCCACCATGGGCGTTGCGGACGTCCGCAGTGCGTGCACGCAGTACGCGGCGAGCAGCACGACGCCGGCGATCAGCGGGATGATCACGCCGGCGTGGCCGAAGCCGCCGTCGGTGCTCACCTCCGCCAGGCCGTACAGCAGCGCGACCAGCGCGGGCGGCAGCAGCGCCAGCCCGGCCACGTCGATGCGCGACCCTGCGTCCCCGCCGCCCTGCGGGCGGCCCGCCGGCAGTTCTCGCCAGGCGAGGACGAGGCCTGCCAGGCATATCGGCACGTTCACGTAGAAGATCCAGCGCCAGCTGATGTTGCTGATGATCAGCCCGGCGATCACCGGCCCGAAGATCGGGACGACGACGATCGGGAGGCTGATCGCGGACATCAGCCGCCCGATCTTGCTCGTGCCGACCGCCTGCACGAGCAGCGTGGTGATCAGCGGCGTCATCATCCCGCCGCCGACGCCCTGGACCACGCGGAACGCGATCAGGCTGCCGATGTTCCAGGCGGCGCCGCAGGCGATCGACCCAACCATGAACAGGGCGAGGGAGAACGTCCACACCGTGCGGCCGCCGAACCGGGCCAGGGCCCAGCCGCTCAGCGGAATGACCATCGCGAACGAGAGCAGGTAACCGGTGATCACCCACTGAATCGTGGACACGCTGGTGTGCAGGTCACGGCCGATCGTGTTGATGGCAACGTTGACGATCGAGGTGTCCAGCAGCGACGGGATCGCGCCGAGGAGCAGCACGACGATCAGCTTGATCACGGACGGGTCCAGGCCCTCGCGCACTGGCTGCGCCGGGGTGGCCTGGCCAGCGGGGGATGTCGCGTTCATGGAAGTAAACTACACCGTGCAGTTCACTTAGGTACACTGATCAGTGTAGAAGGGGGCCGCCAGGAGAGGCGAGAAGGCGAGGTGCGGTGGTGGCAGGCGTGGTGGCTGACCGGGCCGGGAAGTCGTGGCCGGGTGGCGCGGGGCGGGCGGTCGGAGCCGCCGGCCCAAAGGGGGAAGCGATCGCGCAGGCAGCCCTGCGGCTCTTCCTGCGCGACGGCTACGAGCGCACCAGTGTCGACGCGATTGCGGCCGAGGCCGGGGTGTCCAAGCGCACGATCTACAACCGCTATGGCGACAAGGAGAACCTGTTCCTGTCCGTGCTGCGGGACACGTACACCTCGATGATGGTGACGTTCCGTGACATCGCCGAGAGGCACCTCGGCGAGGTCACCGATGTGCAGCAGGACCTCACCGCGTTCGCCCTCGAGGTCGCGGGCAGCATGACCACGGCGCCGGACCGGATCGCCCTGGTCCGGCTGATCATGTCCGAGGCGCCCTTCTTTCCGACGCTGATCAGGGCGGAGCAGGAATCGGCGACCATGCATGGACACGTCACCGGGTATCTGGCCCGGCTCGCCGCGGACGGCCGCCTTGCGATCACCGACCCGTCCGAGGCGGCCGAGCACCTGGTGGCGCTCACGATCAACCAAATCAACGCCCGGACGATGTTCGGCGTCGTCACGATCAGCGACGCCGAGATCCGGCGGATCATCGCCGGCGGCGTCGCCGCGTTCGTGCGCGCCTACCGGCCGGACTGACCCAGCCGCTCCGCCGGCTCAGGCGTTCGAGTAGACGCGGTCCGGGGAGATCAGCACGGCGGCCCGGCGCTCCTGCGCCATCACCCGGTCGTAGGTGGGCCAGTCGTCGTGCGTGCCGCCCGCCGCCCGGAAGACCTCGCGCAGCAGCTCAGGCAGCTCGGCCGGGTTGAAGCCGAGCAGCGGGTCGTCGGGGCCCTCGATCTCGGCCAGCCCCTCGACCGCGACCCACTCCCAGCCAGCGCGGGCCACGATCGTGGCCCGGGGCCTGGCCCGCAGGTTGACGAGCTTGGCCGCGTTGCCGCGGGTGGTGAAGCCGACCACCGGGCCGCCGGCCACCGGGTGGTCGAGTACCCCGGCGTTCACCACCGAGGACTGGATTGTGCCGGCGGCCCGCAGCGTGGACACCACGCACAGGCCGCTTTCGCGCCGCGCCAGCGCAGCGAAATCGGTGACGTCGGTCATGCGACGGAGCCTAGTCCCGCCGCCCTGGTGGGCCGCGCTCATCGATGTACCTTCGGGTTCGTAAGATCGGGCCTTCTGGTACATCGATCAGCCGACGGGATGCGCTAGGCGCGGAGCAGGGCGGCGGCCGCCGTTAGTGCGCGCAGCTTGCCGGCCGCGGACTCGCGCGGCAGGTACTTCATGCCGCAGTCTGGGGCGAGCACCAGGCGCTCTGCGGGCACGTAGGGCAGCGCCCGTCGGGCTCGCCCGGCGACCTGTTCCGGCGTCTCCACCGAGGAGTCGTTCAGGTTGAGCACGCCCAGGATGATCGTCTTGCCCTCCAGCGCCGTGAGAACGGAGCAGTCCAGCCCGGACTGCGCGGTCTCGATCGATATCTGGTCCGCGGTGCTCGCCGCGAGTTCGGGCAGGAACGAGTAGCCGGATGGCCGGTCATGGATGATCGCGGCATAGCCGAAGCAGAGGTGCACGGCGGTGGTGCCGGTCACCCCCTCGAGCGCCCGGTTCACGGCCGGCACGCCGTAGCCGCGCGCCTCGTCCGGGCGGGCCTGCAGGTACGGCTCGTCGAGCTGCACGATGTCGGCACCGGCCGTGAACAGGTCCTTGACCTCCTCGTTGACCGCCTCGGCGTAGCCGAACGCCGCCTCTTCCCGGCTCGGGTAGTAGTCGTTCTGCGCCTGCTGGGACATGGTGAACGGGCCCGGCACGGTCACCTTGACCGTCCGGTCGGTGTGCGCGCGCAGGAACGCCAAGTCGTCGATCTGGACCGGATGGCGCCTGCGGATCGGCCCGACGATCCTGGGCACCGGGTTCGGGTGCCCGCTGCGGTCCAGCGCGGTTCCCGGGTTGTCGACGTCCACGCCGTCGAGCGCGGTCGCGAACCGGTTGGAGTAGCTCTCCCGGCGGATCTCGCCGTCGGTGACGATGTCGAGGCCCGCGTCCTCCTGCGCCCTGATCGCGAGCAGCGTGGCGTCCTGCTGGGCCTGCTCGAGGTAGGCGGGGTCCACCCGCCACAGCTCGACCGCCCTGACCCGGGGCGGGAACCTCCCGGCCAGCTTCTCCCGGTCGATCAGCCAGTCCGGCTGCGGGTAGCTGCCAACGAGCGAGGTCGGGAACAGCATGCGTGCCTCCGGTGGCTCGGCGGGTGCCCGCTGCCACAATAGGCCGCTGCCCGGGGTCAGTACGGTCGGGCCGGGCCGCCGGCCGGGCCGCGAGTTCGGGCCGGGCTGCCGGCCGGGGTCAGGACGGTCGGGGGCGGGCTGCCGGCCGGGGTCAGGACGGTCGGGGGCGGGCTGCCGGCCGGGGTCAGTACGGTCGGGGCCGGCCCGCCGACCACCTCGGTGCTGACCCGGCGGCTGGTCACGCTCAGCGGGCCAAGCCCGGACAGCGCGCAGGTCACCTGCTCGGCCAGCGCCGGGCCTGCCGACGTCGCCTCGGTGAGGCCGATCGCGCTCACCCCGGTGACCATTTCCGGGGTGACGTCATTGACGGCGGGGACGATGTGCGCGCGGGCGCCGCAGTCGCGGGCGAGCGCGGAGATACGGCGGCTGTCCGGATCGTCCAGAGCGCCGAGGACGAGCACCGCGTCCGATGCCGACGCGATCACGCGGACGGTCTCCGCCCGGTCGGATGCGGCGTAGCAGAACCCGTCCGGGTGCGGGCCGCGCAGCGCGGGGAACCGCGACCGCAGCGCGGCGACCACGGGCGCCGAGTCTTCCACCGGGATGCCGGGCTGCAGCAGGTACGAGACCCGGCGCGAATCCGTGACCCGGAGCGCTGCGGTGTTTCCCGGGCTCGAAACCAGCGTGGCGACGGCCGGCGCCTGGCCAACGATGCCCGCGGCGGCCGCGTGACCGGGCTGGCCGATCACGAGCACGTCGTCGCCGCGCTCGGCAAACTTCCTCGCCTCGTCGTGAACGCGGCGGACGAGCGGGCACGTCGCGTCGATGATCTCGAGCCCGCGGTCTGCGGCCCGGGCGCGCACCTCGGCCGGAACGCCGTGGGCCGGGAAGAGCACGGTGGCGCCGTCCGGGATCTCGTCGAGCGACCGGACGAACAGCGCTCCCTGCCCGGCCAGTTCCGAGAGCGCGTTCGGGCCGGCGGCCAGTTCGCCGTAGATGTACACGCTGCTGCGGTCGCCCACGGCGCGCCGCGCCTCGGCGAGCGCCTGCGTCGCCCCGCCGCACCACGGGCTCGCGCCCGTCAGCAGCCTGCGGGTGCCGAGCACGGCCGACCACTCATCCACGGCGGAACGGGCCGCCGCCACCGCCACCCGGTCGGCGGGGCTGGCCGCGGCCGCCACGGCGGCCGTCGAGCCATCCCGCTGCTGGCAGGTCGCGACGAACAGCACGGCGCCGCCGTCGTCACCAGACGGGTCGGCGCAGTGGCCGACGGGACCATGGCCGACGCGCTTGCCCTTGCGCAGCAGGGTCCCGGCGACTAACGGGGCGGCCGGGCTTGGCAGCGGGCCGTGCACCGCGTCGCCGACCTCCGTCGGCACGAGCACCTCACCCGGGGGCACGCTGACGTCGGGCGCCACGAACTCACGCACAGCCGATCGATTCATTGTCCCGTCCCCCGAACTGAACCGGCCGCGGTGCCGTCCCCCCGATGATCAACTAGCCACGGCACCGCGATGCCGGCAGCAAGCTCATTCCCCGGTCAGTATCCCGTTTCGCCCAGCGCAGTCTCAAGGTTCGGCCAGAACGCGCGAGTGAAAAATGTTGATTAAGTCGATCAAAATAATTAGATTTAACGATACGGCCGTGGCCCGTGTGGCGTCCGCGCCGCTGTGGAGTAGATGCGAACAGAAGGGGGAGAACCCAGACATGTCCGCAACCGATGAGCTGCTTGCGAATAACGAACGTTACGCCGAGACCTTCAGTGGCAAGCTGCCGCTGCCGCCGTCCCGCGCCCTTGCCGTGATCGCCTGCATGGACGCCCGCCTCAACGTCTACGCGATCCTCGGGCTCGCCGAGGGCGAGGCGCACGTGATCCGGAACGCGGGCGGCGTGGTCACCGACGACGAGATCCGCTCCCTGGCGATCAGCCAGCGGCTGCTCGGCACGCGCGAGATCATCCTGATCCATCACACCGAATGCGGCATGCTCACGTTCACCGACGACGACTTCAAGGCGGCCATCCAGGCGGACACCGGCATCAAGCCGCCGTGGGCGGCCGAGGCGTTCGGCGACCTGGAGACCGACGTGCTGCAGTCGATCGCCCGGATCAAAACCAGCCCGTTCGTGCCGCACACCGACTCCGTCCGCGGCTTCGTCTTCGACGTCGCCACCGGCAAGCTGAACGAGGTCAGCTAGCGTCGTGAGTTAGGGCAGGCTGAGCGGCCAGACGGCCGTGAGCTATTGCTCATGCCTGGACATTCGCTCGTAGGAGTATGAGCCTCGCCGTAAGCCCACGCAAGAGGGCGTTTAGAGCCTGGGTCAGGCGTCGGGGTTGTCGCCGCGGCCCTGCTGCTCGGCGAGGAACCGCTCGAACTGCGCACCGAGTTCCTCGGCGGTCGGCATGTTCTCCGGCTCATCGGCAAGCACGTCGCTGTTGCCCGCGGTGAACGCGTCGTACTGCTGCTCCAGGGCCTGGACGACCTCGGAGACCTCCTCGGAGCCCTCGACCTGCCTGGCAATCTCCAGGTCGGTGCGGTGCGCCGCCTCGCGCAGCGGGTCTGTGGGCAGGGCCAGGCCGGTCGCGCGCTGCACCGACTCGAGCAGCGTCACCGCGGCCGCGGGATAGGCCGCCTGTGCCAGGTAGTGCGGCACGTGCACGGCGAACCCGATCGCCGAGCGCCCTTCCTCGCCCATCCGTAGTTCCAGCAAGGCCGCCGCGCTCCCCGGCACCTGCAGCCGGTCGACCAGGGGCCGGTAACCCTCGACCAGGTCGGTGCGGGTCGCGTGGGCGGTGACGCCGAGCGGCCTGGTGTGCGGCACGCCCATCGGGATGCCGTGGAACCCCACAGCGAGCTTCACCTTCAGCGTCATGGAAAGGCTGAGCAGCGCGCTGATGAACGCGTTCCAGTCGTGGTCCGGTTCCGGGCCGTTCAGCAGCAGGAACGGTGTCCCGGTCTCGTCGTGCAGCAGCGAGATCGATATCTCCGGCGCGTCGTAGTGCTCCCAGTGATCCTTGGCGAACGTCATCACCGGCCTGCGGGACCGGTAGTCGATCAGGGAGTCAACGTCGAACCTGGCGACCTCGGTGTGCTCGAGCGTGCCGAGCAGGTGCGCGGTGAGCAGCCGGCCGGCGCCGCCCGCGTCGATGAACCCGTCCAGGTAGTAGAGCATCGGGACGTCGTCGAGTTCGGGCGCATCGGGACTCACCTTGTACAGGTCTCCCGGATCACGCGCCACGCCTGCCGCCTCCCTCAAACGTTGTCCCACTACAAGTCTTACCAAGGTCCGGCCTTAGTTTGACAATCAGCGGCCGAAACAGTGCGGGCGGGGCGGTCAGCCGCCCGCGCCGGCATTCCCGTTGCTGCCGGGCCCGCGCTCGCGCCACTTGCTGATGACCTGCGGAAGTTCCGAGCTGACGAACTCAAAGAAGCGGACGGACTCCGCGACCCGTTCCCCGGCGGGTGTGTCGGCGCCGAGGACGGCGACGCCGTCCCGCAGTACCCCGGTCCACCGGGACATGAGGTGATCGCGGATCCCGATGACCTCATCCCAGACGTTGTCGGGCGCCCGGTAGTAGTGGCGGCGGGAACCCGGCTCGGTCTCCCGCCGGGCCATGCCGATCTGCATCAGGTAGCGCACCGCCCCGGAGACGGCCGCCGGGCTGATCTGCAGCCTGGCCGCCAGTTCGGCCGCGGTGAGCCGGCCCGCATCCGTGGTCAGCAGCGCGGCGAAGACCCTCGCGGGCATCCGCGGCACGCCCATCTCCATCAGCGCGGAGGCCAGGTCCTCGACGAACCGCGCGACGGCGGCGTGGTCGCGCTTGGGCTCGGCCTCGCCAGTCCGGGCCGCCGCGGTTCTCTCGCTCGCCAGGGCCGGGTCGCCGCCAGGGGTCGCACGCGCCGTCTCCCTCGTCAAAACCGTCCCGTCCCGCCGCCTGTCGTCGGCTCGCCGGAGCGTAGCGTTCCGGCCCCTCATTAACATTCACAACTTTCACAGATTTATGAAAGTAGTGTACCCTGCCGGTATGACTGACGCTATCGCCGTGGCTGGCCTGCGCAAGTCGTACGGGAAGACCGTAGCGCTTGACGGGCTCAGCCTGAGCGTGGCCGAGGGCGAGGTGCACGGATTCCTCGGCCCGAACGGCGCGGGCAAGACCACGACGATCAGGGTCTTGCTTGGGCTGCTGCATGCCGATGGCGGCGCCGCGCGGCTGCTCGGCGCCGACCCGTGGCGCGACGCTGTCACGCTGCACCGCAGGCTCGCCTACGTGCCCGGCGACGTGACGCTGTGGCCGAACTTCACCGGTGGTGAGGTCATCGACCTGCTCGGCCGGCTGCGCGGCGGCCTCGACGCCAAGCGGCGTGCGAGTCTGCTGGAGCGCTTCGACCTGGACCCCAGCAAGAAGGCGCGCGCCTACTCCAAGGGCAACCGGCAGAAGGTGGCGCTGA
>Ga0335073_10012019_pt1 | contig 12166 bp, 15 predicted proteins | sample Lox_Sample_22_FD_207093 | JGI IMG/M metagenome (GOLD analysis project Ga0335073, IMG submission 207093) | Soil microbial communities from Loxahatchee National Wildlife Refuge, Florida, United States - Lox_Sample_2.2 | ecosystem: Environmental > Terrestrial > Soil > Wetlands | place: USA... | reverse complement strand
GGAAGATCTTGGAGATCACCGGCGACTGGCAGAAGTTCAAGGGCCTGCCCGGTGTCGAGGGCACGCTGAAGACCGCGGCGCCCAAGGAGGACCGGAAAGAGATCTTCGCCGCCGCGGTCAAGGAGACGCTTGGCGACGCCGCCCCGACCCCGAAGGGGAAGGGCAGGTCCGCCAAGGATTCTGACGCGGCCGGCGACAAGGGCGGCAAGCCGGCGTCCAAGACCGAGCAGTCGAAGGCTGAGCAGTCGAAGGCTCAGCAGCCGAAGGCCGAGAAGCCCGCCAAGGCCAGGGCGGACCAGCCTGCCAAGGCGGACCAGCCTGCCAAGGCGAAGGCCGCTGACGACGCCAAGGCTGACGGCGACGCCAAGGCTGATGGCGACGGCAAGGCTGCTGGCGACGGCAAGGCTGCTGGCGACGGCAAGGCTGCTGGCGACGGCAAGGCTGCTGGCGACGGCAAGGCTGCGGGCGACGCCAAGGCCAAGGACGACGCCAAGGCCAAGGACAAGGCCAAGAGCGCGAAGGACGAGACCGCCGAGGCGGCCGGCGCTGCGCAGGAAGCCGAGGCCGAGCCTGCCGCGGTGGCTGCCGACCCGGACTCCTCGGACGGGAACTGACGTGCTCGAAGAGGCCCTCGAGCATCTGGTGCGCGGGATCGTCGAATACCCCGACGACGTCCGTGTGGACAGCCGCGGGCTGCGCCGGGGCCGAGTCCTCGAGGTCCGCGTGCATCCCGATGACCTCGGCAAGGTCATTGGCCGTGGCGGGCGGACGGCCAGGGCCCTGCGGACCGTGATCGGCTCACTGGCCGGCAACGCGTACGTCAGGGTCGACCTCCTGGACACTGACGAGATCCGCTAGCCGGGCATGCAGCTGGTCGTCGGCCGCATCGGTCGGCCGCACGGGATCCACGGTGAGCTCACCGTGCAGGTGCGCACCGACGAGCCGGACTCCAGGTTCGCGGCTGGCTCGGTTCTGGCAACCGAGCCAGCCGCGCGTGGTCCGCTGACCGTGTCGTCGTCTCGGTGGCACTCCGGCCGCCTGCTGGTTACGTTCGCCGGTATCCGCGACCGGACCAGCGCCGAGGACCTGCGCGGGACGCTGCTCGTGATGGATTCGGCCGAGGTGGGCCCGGCCGACGACCCGGACGAATTTCACGACTACGAGCTGGTCGGGCTCGACGTGGCGACCGTTGCTGGTGAGCCGGTTGGGGTGGTGGCCGACGTGCTGCACCAGGGGCAGGACCTGCTCGTGATCCGGCCTGCCCGGCCGGGAGCCGAGGACGTCCTGGTGCCGTTCGTTGCGGCGCTGGTGCCCGAGGTCGATGTCAGGGCCGGCCGCCTGGTCATCGACCCGCCACCGGGGCTGCTCGACCTCGGCGCGGTCGGCTAGCGGGGCGTTGCGATGCGGGTAGACATCATCACGATCTTTCCCGAGTACTTCGCGCCCTTGCAGGTCTCGCTGATCGGCAAGGCGGCGCAGCGCGGTGACATCCAGTTCGGCGTGCACGACCTCAGGGCCTGGGCCCCCGACGTACACCACTCGGTGGACGACGCCCCATTCGGCGGCGGCCCGGGGATGGTCATGAAGCCCGAGCCGTGGGGGGAGGCAATCGACACGGTGGTGCCCCTGGACGCCACCGCCCGGCTGGTGCTGCCGAGCGCGGCGGGGGTGCCGTTCACTCAGGAGCTCGCGGCCCGCTACGCGCTGGAGGGCCACCTCGTCTTCGCGTGCGGCAGGTACGAGGGGATCGACGCGCGCGTGGCCGAGGAGGCACGCGCGCGGATGCCCGTCGACGAGGTGACGATCGGCGACTACGTGCTCGCCGGGGGCGAGCCGGCCGTGCTGGTGATGATCGAAGCGGTGTGCAGGCTGCTGCCCGGCGTCATCGGCAACGCCGATTCCGCGTCGGACGACTCGTTCGGCGCAGGCTCCGGGCCGATGGCCGGGCTCCTCGAGGGGCCGGCGTACACAAGGCCGCGCGTGTGGCGGGGGCGGGAAGTGCCGCCGGTGCTGCTGTCCGGCGACCACGCCGCCATAGCGCGCTGGCGTCGCGATGCCGCGTTGCGCCGCACGGCGGCCAACCGCCCGGACCTGGCCGCGAGGCTGGCCAGCGGTCATGGCGGCGCGGAGATCCACGGTCTCGATTCCCGCGATCGTGAGGTACTCTCTGAGGCTGGCTTTCCATTCAGTGGCCAAGATATGGCAGACTGAATGCGCCGCCCCGCATATGCCAGTTAGCAGGGCGTGGCCGGGCGCCTGGCGCCATGGCTCCCAGAGACCGAATCAGCGCGTTCGCAGGCGTGCGCGTGATGAGAACGAGGAACTGCCGCGATGCACACCGCGATTGCCGAGCTGGAGCAGGCACAGATTCGATCGGACGTCCCGGACTTCCGCCCGGGCGACACGCTGAAGGTTCACGTTCGGGTCGTTGAGGGCAGCCGATCGAGGATCCAGGTATTCCAGGGTGTCGTGCTCCGCCGTCAGGGTGGCGGCGCCCGCGAGACCTTCACGGTCCGCAAGATCAGCTACGGCGTGGGCGTGGAGCGGACCTTCCCCGTGCACAGCCCGTCGATCGACAAGATCGAGGTCGTCACCCGCGGCCGGGTGCGCCGGGCCAAGCTTTACTACCTGCGCTCGCTGCGGGGCAAGGCGGCCCGGATCAAGGAACGGCGCGAGCCAGCCCGTCAGGGCTAGCCCGCTCTCGGTGGCCGGAGACGGCTCGGCCGGGAGGCGCGGGGGCCGCGGGACGGAGCGCCGCGGCCGGACCGCGGCGGCGGGCGTGCCCGGCTCGACTCGGCGGTGCGCCGGGTGCGGAAGATCCCGGAACTAGGGTCGGAGTCAGCGGTGGACGGCGGCGAAGACGACTTCAAGTCGATCCTGGCCGGCTCGGACGGGCCCGACACAGCCGACGACGGTGCACCGGAAGACGTCGGTGTAGCGGGAAGTGCAGCCGCGAGGAACGCCGCGGACGGCGAAGACGGGGGGACGGAGGCGCCCGCAGACAGGCGGCCCCGGGGCCGGTCGTTCCTGCGCGAGCTGCCGGTGCTGATCGTGATCGCGCTCGTGATCGCGCTGGTCATCAAGACGTTCGTGGTTCAGGCATTCTTCATCCCGTCATCGTCGATGGAAAACACGCTCGACATCGGCGACAAGGTGCTCGTCAGCAAGCTCGTCTACCACTTCCGCTCGATACAGCCCGGCGACATCATCGTGTTCAACGGGGACGGCTCGTGGGAGCCCGAGCCGGCGTCCGGCCCGGCGAGCGGCGACCCGCTGGTACGGCTGTACCACGTGACGCTGGACCCGCTGTTCCACGCGATCGCCGGCCTGTTCGGGACGTCGCCGGGACAGACGGACTTCATCAAGCGGGTGATCGGCGTCCCGGGTGACCACGTCGCCTGCTGCAACGCCGCCGGGGACGTGACCGTCAACGGAGTGGCCCTGGACGAGCAGTCGTACCTGTTCCCGGGCAACCCCCCGTCGATACAGCGATTCAGCATCACGGTGCCGCCCGGCAGGCTGTGGGTCATGGGCGACCACCGCAGCGTCTCCTGGGATTCCCGCGGGCACATGGACGACCCGGGCGGCGGCACCATACCGGAGAACATGGTGATCGGCCGGGCGTTCATGATCGTCTGGCCGGCCAGCCGGTGGCGGATCCTGCGGATTCCCTCGACGTTCAGCCAGTCCGGCATCAGTTCCCCGAGCGCGGCCCGCCCGGCCCGCACTGCCCGCGCGGCCCGCACTGCCGCCGCGGCCGGCGCGGCCATCGCCCCGGCGGCGCCCTACCTGCCGCTGGAGGCCGGTTTCGTCCTCGCGGTCCCGCTGACCGTGGTGCAGCGGCGGCTAAGGCGCCGCAGTGCCCTCGGAGGCCTGCTGCGGCGTGGCCGCGCGCTGCTGCCTGCCTGGCTGCGCCGGGGGACGCGGCGCGCGCTCCTGAGGCACCGTTGAGGCCATGGACAGGGCGACGACGCGGCCACTGGGCTACACGCCGAGGCGAGACGGCGGGCTGGCCGGTTACGAGCGGGTGCTGACCCGGGCCGGCCTTGCGCCGGTCGCCGGGATCGACGAGGCCGGCCGCGGGGCCTGCGCGGGGCCCCTCGTAGTGGCCGCCGTCACGCTGAACCCGCGGCGCCGGTCCGATCCTGCCGGGATCGCCGACTCGAAGGCACTGACCGCCGCGGCGCGCGAGGCCGCTTACGAGGAGGTCGTGGCGCACGCTCTCGCCTGGCATGTGGTCGTGATCCCGTCCAGCGACATCGACCGGCTCGGGCTGCACGTCTGCAACGTCGCCGGCATGCGGCGCGCGCTGGCCGGGCTGGCCAGCAGGCCCGGCTACGTGCTGACCGACGGGTTCCCGGTCCGCGGCCTGGCCGTGCCCGCGCTGGCGATGTGGAAGGGCGACGAGGTTGCGGCCTGCGTCGCCGCGGCGTCGATCGTGGCCAAGGTAACCCGGGACCGGATCATGAAGGATCTTCACCAAGAATACCCGCACTACGGCTTTTCCCGGCATAAAGGGTATTCCACCCCGAGTCATATGGCTGCGCTGGCCGAGCACGGCCCGTGCCCGCAGCACCGCGCCTCCTTCGCCAACGTGATCGGGGTGACGCAGGCCCGTGACGGCCTGCCGCCGGCCGCCGTCGAGGGCCTTGCCGCCGAGGAAGCCGCCCCGCTGGCCGACATCGAGGCGTTCCCCGGCGGCGAGACTGGGGAGCCGGACGGGGCAGGGGCAGAATTGTCTTATGGTTGACCTCATCCGGCCTGCGCTCGGTTGGCGCGGGCCGTGACCGGCGCCACCCGGCAGCCCCGGCGCAGCGCCAGCGGTCAGGACGGAGGGAGCGCATGAGCGCGGAGGATCTCGAAAAGTACGAGACGGAGATGGAACTCCAGCTCTACCGCGAGTACCGCGACGTGGTGGGGCTGTTCAGCCACGTGGTCGAGACCGAGCGGCGGTTCTATCTCACCAACTCGGTCGAGCTGAACGTCCGCACCTCGGACAACGGCGAGGTGTATTTCGAGGTCACCATGCAGGACGCCTGGGTGTGGGACATGTACCGCCCCGCGCGGTTCGTGAAGAACGTCCGGGTTGTCACGTTCAAGGACGTCAACGTGGAAGAGCTCGCCAAGAGCGACCTCCAGCTGCCGGACCCGGACGACAAGCAGCAGGGTTTCTCCTGACCGCCCTGACCTGAGCACCCGCCGGCCAGAGCGGCCGCCGCATTGAACCACGCGGTGCCGACAGTTCACGCCTGGTAGTCCACACCCGGCCGCTGGCGTCACGTTCCATCCACAACGCTGAAGCGCCGTCAGCGCGCGGCCCTCCGGTTCCGTCACCGTCGGAACCGGAGGTGGTGAGATTGAACGCGAACGAAGCGCTGGGCAGGCACGGCGAGCAGCTCGCCGCGGAGTACCTGCAGCGCGCCGGGTTCCGGATCCTTGCCCGTAACTGGCGGTGCGCCGAGGGAGAGATCGACATCGTGGCCGCGGACCGGCGGGTCCTGGTCGCCGTGGAGGTGAAGACCCGGTCAGCAACCGGGTTCGGCACCCCGCTGGAGGCCGTGACCGCCAGGAAGCGGAACCGGCTGCGGCGGCTGGCCGTGCAGTGGGTGGTCGCGCACGGGGTGCTGTTCGACGAGGTCCGGGTCGACGTCGTCGGGGTGCTGAAGGACGAGCGGGGCGGCTACTCGCTGGACCACGTCCGCGGGGTTGGCTAGATGTCCCTGGCGCGCACCCACTCGATCGCGCTGGTGGGCGTGCAGGGGCACCCGGTCGAGATCGAGGCGGACATCGAGAACGGGCTCGTCGGCCTCATGCTGGTGGGCCTGCCCGACACGGCGCTTCGCGAGGCGCGGGACCGGATCCGGGCGGCGATCGTGAACAGCGGGGAGAAGTGGCCGAACCGCCGGATGACCGTCGGCCTGTCGCCCGCCAGCCTGCCCAAACGCGGCAGCAGCTTCGACCTCGGCATCGCCGTGGCCATCCTGGCCGCCGACGGGGCCGTTCTCCCGGCCCGGGTCGGCGGCCTGATGTTTCTCGGCGAGCTGGGCCTCGACGGCAGGCTGCGCCCCGTACGCGGCGTGCTTCCCGCGGTGGCCGCCGCGGCCGCCGCGGGGTTCGGGGCGGTCGCCGTGCCCACGGAGAACGCCCCCGAGGCGTGCCTGGTGCCGGGCCTGCGGGTGGTCGCGGCGCCGACCCTGGGCGCGCTGCTGGAGTGGCTGCGCGGCCAGGATCCCGTTCCCGGGGCCGCGGGCACCGTGGCCGTGTTCGAGGGCGGGGCAGGTCCCGGGCCAGCCCCCGGCGCCCGATCAGAGGCCGGAACGGGACGCGACCTGGCCGATGTGGTCGGCCAGCCAACGGCCCGGCGGGCCGCGGAGATCTGCGCGGCGGGCGGCCATCACCTGCTGCTGCTCGGGCCGCCGGGCGTTGGCAAGACCATGCTGGCCGAGCGGCTGCCCACGGTGCTGCCCCGGCTGGAGCCCGACGCCGCGCTCGAGGCCACCGCGATCCATTCGATCGCCGGGACGCTGCCCTCGGGCTGCCCGCTGCTGACCGTGCCCCCGTTCTGCGCGCCGCACCACACCGCGACCCGGGCGGCGATCGTCGGCGGCGGCAGCGGGGTCCTGCGGCCCGGGGCGGCCTCTCTGGCGCACCACGGGTGCCTGTTCCTCGACGAGGCGCCGGAATTCTCCAGGGATGTTCTTGACGCGCTGCGCCAGCCGCTGGAGTCCGGCGAGGTGGTGCTGGCCCGGTCCGGGCTGACGGCCCGGTTCCCGGCGCGCTTCACGCTCGTGCTCGCGGCGAACCCGTGCCCGTGCGCCAGCGCGGCGACGACCCGCACCGCGTGTTCCTGCACGCCGCTGGTGCGCCGCCGGTACCTGGCCCGGCTGTCCGGGCCGCTGCTGGACCGGGTGGACGTGAAGGCCGAGTTCCTGCCGGTGAGCCGCGCCGAGCTGCTGAGCGACCGCAAGCTCACCGAGCCGAGCGCGGTGGTGGCCGAGAGGGTGGCCGCGGCCAGGCAGCGCATGGCGCACCGGCTGCGCGGCTCCGGCTGGCGGCTGAACGCGGAGATACCCGGCAGGGAACTGCGGCGGGGTTACGCCCCGGCGCCCGGCGCGCTAAGGCCGCTGGAGCGGGCGATGGATCTGGGGGAGATCAGCGCCCGCGGGGTCGACCGGGTCATCCGGCTGTCCTGGACCGTCGCGGACCTCGGCGGCGTCCCCCGCCCGACGGTGGCCGAGATCAGCTATGCGCTGGGTCTGTGGCTCGGCGTCGCGATCCAATGACAGTGGGCACCGCACGACCGCGATTCAGCGCGGGTCGAACCCGCCGCGCCGCACGCCGCCGAGGAAGGCCCGCCATTCGCCCGGCGTGACGATCAGGCTCGGCCCGCCGGGGTTCTTGGAATCCCGGACGGCCACGACACCGGGCAGGTTGCGGGCAACTTCCACGCACTGGCCGCCGTTGCCCCCGCTGTAACTGCTCTTCCGCCAGACAGCGCGGGACAGGTCCACACCCGGGGAGGTCATCCCGAACCTCGTTTCTGCGTCATGTCATCCGAGCTCGGCCGCCGCCCCCGCGATGAGGTCGACCGACGCGGCCTTGCCGAGCGCCTCGGCGCGCAAATGGTCAAAGACCACTGTATAGCGCCTGATCTCCTCCTCGGCCTCCAGGAACAGGCTGCCGGTGAGGTGCTCCAGATAGACGACGGTCGGATCGGCGGCGTCCGGGAACTCCAGGATCGTGAACGGGCTGATCGGCTGCACGTGAGCGGCGGTGGTGACCGGCAGCACCTGCAGCGTGACGTTGGGGCGCTCGGCCACGTCAACGAGGCGCCGGAGCTGGGACCGCATCACCGCCGGGCCGCCGACCTGCACCCGCACCACGCTCTCGGTCAGGACCAGCCAGAGGTCGGGCGGGCTGGGCTGGTCGAGGATGCCCTGGCGTTCCATGCGCAGGGCGACCTGCCGGCCGATGTCATCGGCGGTGCCAGGGTATGGCGCGGCGCGCAGCACCGCCCTGGCGTAGTCCTCGGTCTGCAGCAGGCCCGGCATGACCATGGACTGGAAGTCGCGGAACCGAACGGCAGCGGCCTCCAGCCCGACGTACGCCTCGAACCAGGTCGGCAGGGCCCGGCCATACGTGTGCCACCAGCCCTTCTGGCGCGCCTCGCGGGCCAGCTGGACCAGCAGGTCTGCCCCGGCGCCGGTGACGCCGTAGATCTCGAGTAACTCGCGGACGTCGCCGGGCCTGATGCTTATCCGCCCGGTCTCGATCCTGCTGATCCTGGTGCCGGAGCAGTCCAGGCGATGCCCGACCTCCTCGCAGGTCAGGTCCGCTTGCTCACGGAGGCGGCGAAGCTCGATGCCCAGTCGCTTGCGCCGCACGGTCGGGCTTGGGCTGGCGGCCATGACGCCTCCGATCGTTGCGCAATTGCGCTGGTCACTATTTTTCGCATCATACGGGAACGTATCTTGCCAGTACGCATGATGCTGGTGCATGCTTTAGCGCATGATACCGGCACGAATCGTACGTGAGCGTGTCGCTGAGCGCCCTGCCGCACCCGGGCGTGGCTGACCGACCGCGTCGGGGTGGCGCCTGGCCGCTGGAGAGTTACCTGGAACTCGGCGCCTACCCCACGGCCGTCCCGTGCGCCCGGCTGCACGCCCGGCTGGTGGTCACTGAGTGGGGGCTGGGGGCTCTCGCCGACGCGGCCGAGCTTGTCGTGTCGGAGCTGGTGACAAACGCGGTGCGGGCCGCCGACGGGTTAATACGGAGCACGTATGACGGACGGCGGCGGGCGGGGCTGCCGCCCGTGCGGCTGTGGCTGCGGTCCGACCACCGGTGCGTGGTCGTGATGGTCTGGGACGGCAGCGACCAGATACCGCAGCGCGCTCCGCCGGACGCGGAGTCGCAGGGCGGCCGGGGGCTGTGGCTGGTCGACGCCCGCAGCGACGAGTGGGGGGCATTCAAGCAGAAGCGGGCCAGCGGGAAGGTGGTCTGGGCGAGGATAACCCGCGGCTGAGCGGGCGGCGGGCGGCGACGCGAAGCCGGCGGTGAAGCACCCAGCGGTGGGCCACTAGCACCCGGTGCCGACAGATCGGCGGTGGTTGTGCACAGCCCGGCCGGGTGCTGGCGCGCCGTCCACAGGGAACGCCCGGCGCCAGCGGCCGCTGCCGGGCCTCCGGCAGGCTCGATGCCGGAGGTGGTGAGGGTGGCCAGCACGATCGGGCGGGCCGGCCGGGAGCGGCAGGCGCGCGTGATGCTCAGCTTTCTCGCCGAGCCGGGTGATCCGGCGCTGGGCGCGCTATTACGCGCCTGCACCCCGGCGGAGATCGTGGCCGCGGTGTCATCGGGACGTGAGCCACGCGCGGTGCTGCCAGGGGGCGGGCGCGGCACCGGCGGCCTGGCCCGTGCGTTTGCCCGGTGGCGCGCGCGGCTCGGCCAGCTGCCGTCGCCAGAGCAGCTGGCGGGCTGGCAGCGCGAGGGCATGCGGCTGGTGTGCCCGGGCGAGCCGGAGTGGCCGACGCGACTGGACGATCTTGGCGATGCGCGGCCGGTGGTGCTGTGGGCGCAGGGCAGCGCGGACCTGCGGTTCGCCTGCCTGCGCTCGGTCTCGGTCGTGGGTGCACGCGCCGCGACTGGATACGGCCAGCACGTCGCGGCGGAGATGGCGGCGGCGCTCGCGGAGCGCGGGTGGTGCGTGATCTCCGGCGGCGCGTACGGTATCGACGCCAGCGCGCACCGGGGGGCGCTCGGCGCCGAAGGGGTGACGGTCGCGGTGCTGGCCAGCGGCCTGCGCTACGGATACCCCAAGGGCCACCACGAGCTGTTTGCCGCCATCGCCGGGCAGGGGGTCATGATCAGCGAGTGGCCGCCCGACCGGGCGCCATCCCGGCCGGGGTTCCTCGTCCGCAACCGGGTCATCGCTGCCCTGAGCTGCGGCACGGTCATGGTGGAAGCGGCGCTGCGCAGCGGGGCGCTGAGCACAGCCCGGCACGCGAGGGACATCTCGCGCCCGCTGATGGCCGTGCCCGGGCCGGTGACCTCACGTCAGTCGGAAGGCTGCCACGAGGTCATCCGTGAATGGGGTGCCGTGCTCGTGACCCGCGCGCAGGACGTCATCGAGAACGTCTCGCCAGCCGGGGAAGGCCTGGCGCCCAGGCGGCGCGGCCCGGCGTGTTCCCGCGACACCCTGGATGAGGAGACCACCGCCGTGCTCGAGGCCATCCCGGCGCGCGGCGGCGCGGGTACCGCGGCCATCGCGATCACCGCCGGGGTCGACCTGAGCACCGCGATCCGCTGCCTCGGCGCGCTGGCCGCGGCCGGATTCATCGAACGCTGCCCCCGCGGCTGGCGGGTGCGGAAGAACACCTGACACACGCTAGGCCGAGAATAGCGATGCGATACACGCGGTGAAGAATCAGCCCGGCTGGCGTGACTATGGTGGGGTCCGGAACCCGGATGTCGCTGTAGACACCAGTACGGGGGAGGTGTACCCAAAGCAGCCAGGCGGAGGCATTTCCGAGGACAGCATTGGCAACATCTACGATTACCTCCCGGATGAGCCAGGAGACTGAGCGCTATGGCAGCCGAGGCACGAGAACTCCCCGATCGCTGGATCCTGCCGCTTCGATGGAGTCGGGTAACGCGGGTTGACTGGAATGACAGAGTTCGGCTCCAGTTGGACCCGCCGGGCGAGATAGCCGTCGGATCGGGCGCCCTGTTCACCCATGGCCCGGCGACGGCCCCGGGCGTCGATGCCAGGAGCCTCGGCCAGATAGGCCGCGACGAAGTCCAGCTTGCTGTCGGTGCCAGGATTCCGTCGGCTGTTGGGTTCAAGAATGGTGCGCTGCGCGTTGTCTTGGACAACGGATGGCATCTGAATGTGCGGTCAGCGCCGCCGTTCGTGCCCGCATCGGTCACTTTCGGCGAGTCGGGGGCATGGGCGCGCCAGGGCGTGAATGGATCCTCATCCACCGTCTCGTGAATCAGCCGCATGCCGTGACCACGGTCACGCACGAGCTCCATAGGGGTGGGTACCTGCACAATGGTCGGCATGGACCCGTCCCGCGCTAGGCCCCTGTCTAACCGCGACACCGCCGAGCCTGGGCTGCCCGAATGGGCCGTGGGTCGGCTGGCCGGGTTCGAGCGGCATCTGAGGGCCGAGCGCGGTCTGTCCGCGCACACGGTACGCGCGTACCTCGGCGACGTCGCCGCGCTGCTCGAGCACGCCTGCGCGGGCGGCCTCGACGACGTGTCCGGCCTGGACATCCACGTCATCCGGGGCTGGCTGGGCGCACAGCACGCCAGCGGGATGGCACGCGCCACGCTGGCCCGCCGCGCCGCGGCCGCGCGGGCATTCACCGCGCTCGGGTTCGCGCGCGGGTGGCTGGCCAGCGACCCTGGGCCGTTGCTCGCCACCCCCAAGGCCGCCCGTCATCTGCCGGATGTCCTGGGGCAGGACCAGATCGCGGCGGTGCTCGCGGCCGGCGAGGCTGTGCCACAGGCCGCGGGCGAGCCGCGCGAGGCCGCGGTCGCCGTGCGGGACACCGCGATCATGGAGCTGCTCTACGCGTCCGGGATCCGGGTCAGCGAGCTGTGCGGGCTCGACGTCGGCGACATCGATGACGGGCGCCGGACCGTCCGCGTGCTCGGCAAGGGCAGCAAGGAGCGGGTCGTCCCGATCGGCGTTCCCGCGGCACGGGCGGCGCGGCGGTGGCAGGAGGCGGGCCGGCCGCTGCTGGTCACCGAGCGCTCGGGAGCAGCATTCTTTCTCGGCGCGCGCGGCGGGCGCATCGACCCGCGCACCGCGCGCCGGGTCGTGCACACGAGGATCGCCGCGGCCGGGTCCGTCCCCGACGCGGGGCCGCACGGCCTGCGGCACAGCGCGGCAACGCACCTGCTCGAGGGCGGCGCGGACCTGCGCAGCGTGCAGGAGATCCTCGGCCACGCGTCGCTGTCCAGCACCCAGATCTACACGCACGTGTCGGTCGAGCGCCTGCTGACGGCCTACCGCCAGGCACACCCGCGGGCCTGAGCGTGCGGGGACACGCGCCTGCGTCAGCCGTGCCTCGCGCCGCCCGTGCCCACTGCCGCCCGGCGTGCCCACGCCAACCTGCCGCTCATGCGTTACGGCTCCTGTTCTACCGCTCCGTTCTACCGGTCC
>Ga0335073_10012017_pt1 | contig 12167 bp, 9 predicted proteins | sample Lox_Sample_22_FD_207093 | JGI IMG/M metagenome (GOLD analysis project Ga0335073, IMG submission 207093) | Soil microbial communities from Loxahatchee National Wildlife Refuge, Florida, United States - Lox_Sample_2.2 | ecosystem: Environmental > Terrestrial > Soil > Wetlands | place: USA: Florida... | reverse complement strand
GATGCGGAGGCGGCTGGCGTTCCTGGCCGGCGTCGCGCCCAACCCGCAACTGCTTCTGCTCGATGAGCCATTCTCGTCGGTCGACGAGCCGAGCCGAGTGCAGATCCATGCTGAGGTGCGCAAAGTCATCGAAAAGTGGGAGATGACGACGCTGCTGGTCACGCACGATCTGGCCGAGGCGATCTCGCTGGCCGACCGCGTGGTCATCCTCTCGTCCCGGCCGGCCAGGGTCCATACCATGCAGGTGGCGGCGCTGGACCGGTCTATCGACATTCTGGCAATGCGCAACACTCCCGAGTATGCGGAGGAATACGGAAAGCTCTGGGAAGCGCTGAGCTCCCAGATCCGCAACACCTCCCCGCTCACTGACATGCCGCCGGGTGGAAAGCAAAGCAAGAACCGCCTCTCCAGGTGGGGAAAGCGATGAAGCGCGTTTCGCTGTACCTGTGGCGGCTCGCGGTCCTCGCGGCGTTCCTTGCCTGCTGGCAGTGGCTGCCGGACGTCAGCGCGCTGCGCGAGCACGTGCACTTCCTGAACCCGTTCTTTATCAGCTCGCCCGAGCAAGTCGCGAGGCAGATGTGGGAATTTGCCGTTCCGCACGCCGGGTCCCAGGCGATCTGGCCTTATCTGTGGGGCACGATGGAGGCGACGCTGATCGGCTTTGTCGTCGGCACCGCGCTTGGCTTCGTCGCTGGGCTGGTCTTGAGCAACATGCCGCGCGTCAACGCCGTCCTGCAGATCTACGTCGTGGCGCTGAACTCTGTGCCGAGAATCGCGCTCGTTCCGGTGATCATCCTGATCGCCGGGCCTGGAACGGCTTCATCGGTGCTCTCGGCCGTGATCGTGGTGTTCTTCATCACCTTCTTCAGTGCCTTCGAGGGCGGAACGCACGTGCCACCCGCGGTGCTCAGCAACGCCGTCGTGATGAAAGCATCACCCCTGCAAATCATGATGTACGTGCGGATGCGCTATGTCGTGCTCTGGCTCTTCGCTGTCATCCCGAACGCTGTCGCGTTCAGCCTCATCGCGGTCGTGACCACCGAAATCCTCGTCGGATCTGGCGGCGTGGGCGCGATGCTGCTGAGCGCCACCAGTAACCTCCAGGCGACCGTCACCGTGGCCGTCGTGATCTTCCTGAGCATCGTCGGGGTCGTGCTGCTTCGGGCGGCGACGTTCGCGCGCCAGCGGATCTTGTTCTGGGCGGACGGAGAGTGAGCGCCGGCAGCCGGACCTGGACGCACGTCGTGGTCGGCGGGGGCACGGCCGGCTGCGTGGTCGCGGCCCGGCTCAGTGAACACCCGCAGTCGCGGGTGCTCCTGCTCGAGGCGGGCGGGCGGCCGCTCGACCCGTGCCTGCACGTCCCGCTCGGGCTGATGGGCATCAATTACCGCCGGCACAGCTGGCAGTACGGTGTCGCGCCGGACGAATCGCGCGGCGGCGCCCGCGAGGTCTGGCCCGCCGGGCGCGCACTCGGCGGCACCAGCGTGATCAACGGCATGCTCTGGTCGCGCGGGGCGCGGACGGACTATGACGCCTGGGACGCTCGCGGCCTGGACGGCTGGGGGTATGACGACGTTCTTCGCTGCTTTGTCAAGGCCGAGCGGGCCGGCGGTGGCCATGCTGCCCGCGGCGCCGACGGGCCCGTGCGGATCACCACGTCTGGATACCGGGAGCCACTGGCCCGGGAGTTCCTCGACTCCGCGCAGGCCGCCGGGCACGCCATCAATGACGATTACAACGACGGCCAGAGCCTCGGCGTCGCGCCGATGCAGGTAGCCAGGAGCCGCCGCTTTCGGCAGAGCAGCTGTTCCGCGTATCTGGCCCATGCCCGCCGTCGGCCGAACCTGCGCGTCGAGCGCCGCGCTCACGCGTCCCGCATCATCGTCAGCGGCGGTCGCGCCGTCGGCGTCGAATACCAGCAAGGCCGGCGCGGGCACCGCGCCCACTGCAGCGGCGACGTGATCCTGTGCGCGGGCGCGATCGGCTCGCCGGTGCTGCTCCTGCGCTCGGGCCTGGGACCAGCGGACCACCTCTCAGCCTGCGGGATACCGGTCGTTGCCGATATCGCCGGAGTGGGCGGCAACCTGCGCAACCACCCCCTCATGGTCATGGTGTTCGACGTATCAGAGCCGACACTCAACCGGCAGACGTCGCTGCCGCACCTGCTGGCGGAGGCAGTCCGGTACCTCGCCGGGCGGGAATGCCTGTTCACGATCGCGCCGTCGCACGTCATCGTCTACAGCCGTGCGGGCGGGAACGGGCCCGGGTGCAGCATCTCCTACGGCGCCTACGGCGTCACCCAGCCCGGCAATGGCGCGATGCGGCGCTTCGCCCGGCCGATGCGCGGCAACGCGATCACCGTGCGGATTCAGCTCTTTGGGTCGGACTCGCGGGGAACGGTGCGACTGCGCCCGGCGGCCCCGCAGGACAGGCCCGTCATCCGCTACACCGCCTTCGGCGGCCGCCAGGACGTCGCGCGGATGACGGCCGCCTGCCGGCAGGCGCGCACGATCACGCAATCGCCGCCGCTGTCGCGCTTCGTCGTGGGTGAGATCTCGCCCGGCCCGGACGTCCGCAGCGATGACGACTGGGACGCGGCGCTGCGCCGCCGGGCCAGCTCTGGCCGCCATTACGGCGGCACATGCGCGATGGGGCCGGTCGTTGATGCGGAACTGCGGGTCAGGGGGCTGCGGGGCCTGCGGGTCGCTGACGCCTCGGTCATGCCCGAGCTGCCCTCCGGCGGCTTGTACGCGCCGACCGTGATGATCGCCGAAAAAGCGGCCGAACTCATCGGCCCGCCGGATGACGTGACACATGCCTACCTAGCGCACCCGGCTGAGGGGCGGCGCCGCTGAGCCGTAGACCTGCGCAACAGCCACGTCAGCCGCGGCCGCCTGGCCGCGGCCCTGGCACCCGACACGGAAGGAAAAACTGGATGTCTGTCAATGACAAGGTCGTGCTGATCACTGGCGGAGCCCTGGGCGTCGGCCGGTTCTGCGCCCTGCAGTTCGCCGGGGAGGGCGCCAAGGTGTCGCTCTGCGACATCGACGACGAAGGCCTGGCCGAGATCGACGAGAAGCTGACACCGATCACCAACGGCGAGCACATCGCGAAGCACGCTGACATCCGCGACGAGGAGAGCGTCAAGTCATTCGTCGCCCAGACGGCCGAGAAATTCGGCCGCATCGACGTGCTGATCAACAATGCCGCGATCGTCCCGCACTTCATGTGGGGCACCGAGATCTGGCCGCCGGTGCAGGACATGGACTTCGGGTTCTGGAAGGACGTCTTCGACACCAACGTGCACGGCTCGTTCCTGCACATGAAGTACGTCGTCCCGCACATGCTGTCCCAGGGCGGCGGCCACATCATCAACCTGCACAGCGGAAAGCCGACGTTCAAGCCGGGTACCACCGCACTCAACAACTCGCGCGGCTGCCCGTACTTCGCGTCCAAGACCGCGCTGTACGTGATGACCCGCTACTTCGGCGAAGATCTGAAGGAGTCGAACATCTGCATTGTCAGCATGTCCGGCGCCGTCATCGCGACCGACCGGGCGCCCGAGCACGTCCGGGCGAAGATGCCAGGGCCTGAAGTCCTGGGCCGCCGGTTCCTCCTCGCGGCCGAGTGCCCGATGGAACTCAGCGGCCGGTGGGTGGAAGAGGGCCGGGGCGGCCTGGTTCCCAACGACTGACGATGAGCGAGATAACAGTCCTCGACGACTACCAGGGCGTCGCGCTCGCCATGGCCGACTGGAGCGTCCTTGGCCCGCAGAGCCACGTCCGTTCCATCACCGAGCACATCGAGAACGCTGATGAGCTGGCCGCGCGCATCGGCCGCTCCGACGTGCTGGTGCTCAACCGCGAGCGGACGCCGCTCACAGCGGAGCTGCTCGACCGGTGCCCAGGGCTCAAGCTGGTCATCACGTTCGGAATGCGCAATCCGGTGATCGACGTGGCGGCGGCGAAAGCCCGGGGCATCACTGTCTGCGGCACCCGCATGCTGGGATATCCGACGGTCGAGCTCACGTGGGCGATGATCACGGCGATGGCGCGCGACATCCCCGGGGCGACGGCTGCGCTGCGCGACGGCTGCTGGCAGTCAGGGCCGCTCGGTCTGGACCTCAACGGCCAGACACTCGGCGTCGCAGGCTTCGGCCGGATCGGCCGGGCCGTGGCCCGCGTGGGCGTTGCCTTCGGCATGGACGTCCTGGTTCATTCCAGGTCGGTAACGCAGCAGGAAGCGGCGGAGATCGGTGCCGCTGCAGCCAGAAAGGATGAATTGATAGAACGCTGCGATGTTCTTACCCTGCACATGCCGCTGACCCCGGCGACGCGGGGCTTCATCGGCGCTGCTGAACTAGCCGCCTGCAAGCCCACCCTGCGGCTCGTCAACACCTCGCGCGCGCCCATCATCGATAAGGCAGCTGTGATCGAGGCGCTCACCAGCCAGCGGATCGCCGGGCTGGCCACCGACGTTTTCGATACCGAGCCGCTGCCCGCTGGCGATCCGCTCCTCAAGGCACCAAACACGCTGCTGACACCGCATCTCGGTTATGTCACCGAGAAAAATTACCGGCAGGCATTCACCGCGGCGGTCGAGGACATCGCCGCGTGGCAGCAGGGCTCACCGATCCGTGAAATCGGCGTCTGAAAGAGCTGCGGCCGGCCTGCACGGGCTGCTCGGCGAGCAGCGGTTCGATGCCGTTGTCATCGGCTCGGGGCTGGCCGGCTCGGTGGCCGCGCTGCGGGCGCAGCAGCTCGGCTGCGCCGCGCTGCTTGTCGACAAGGCGCCGGACGGCACCGCTGCCGGCAACACGCGGTTGTCCGGCGGCGCGCTGCACGCCGCTGGCCTCTGGCTGGACACCGGCGCCCCGAAGATCGCCGCACGTATCGATGCGGTCACCGAGGGACAAGCCCAGCCGCGGCTGCGCGACGCCTTTGCCGCGGCGGCCGGGCGCGCCTTGCACTGGCTGCTGGGCTGCGGCGTCAGCTTCGAACCGCGAGATCCGCGCAGCGGGTTTCGGCTGCTGGCGCCATGGCGCGATCTTGGCGACGTCGGCGCCTGGCCGGGCCGTGGACCGCAGCGGACGCTGGCAATCCTGCAGCGGCAGTTCCGCGGTGCGGGCGGCGTGATCGCCTGGGGCGGAGGCGCCGACCGGCTGCTCACCTCAGCGGAAGCCGGAACAGGCGGAGCCGTCGTCAGCTACCGCTGCCGCAGGTATCCGGTCCGCGCCGGATCGGTGATCCTCTGCGATGGTGGTTTCCAGGCCAACGACACGCTGGTCAACCGGTTCATCGGGCGCCGGGCGTCGCGCATCAAACTGCGCGCGTCGCCGTCCGGGCAGGGTGACGCGCTGCGGATGGCCTCGGTCTTCGGCGCCGAGACGACCAGAATGCCGTATTTCTACGGTCACCTGCTGCACCGGGACGCGCTCGGCGATGACCAGCTCTGGCCGTTCCCGACATTTGACTCGCTGCTGCCGGGCGCCGCGGTGGTGACCGGGGCCGGCAGGCGCCTCCTGGACGAGGGACGCGGCGGCATCGCGGCGGCCAACACACTGGCGCGCGGCGAAGATCCGACCGGAGCCTGGCTCGTCCTGGACGCCGAAGCGTGGCGGCTAGCGCTGCTGACCGAGCAAGCGCACCGGGACCAGCGGAATGTGCCTACCCCAGTGCTGACCATGCAGGAGCGGTGCGGGCGGTTCCTGCAGGCGGAGTCGCTCGCTCTGCTCGGGCAGGCGATGGGCGTCGACGCCGCCAACCTGACCAGGGAAATCGCCGATCTCAATGCGGCCATCGCATCAGGACATGCCGCTTCGCTGCCGGTGCCCAGGACGCAGGCCACACGGCCGGTCGCCAGCGCCCCATTTCGCGCCATCCCGCTGACACCGGGCATCACGTTCACGATGGGCGGCTTGCACATCGACGACCGCGCCCGTGTCCTTGACAGCCAGGGCAAGCCAATCCGAGGGCTCCTGGCCGCTGGCGGCAGCGCAGGCGGACTGCAGGGCTGTGACTCGGGCGGCTACGTCGGCGGCCTGTCGCCCGCGCTGGTCTTCGGCCTGCTCGCCGGAGAGCGGGCCGCCGAAGCGGCCGGCCACGGCACCGGCATTGACGGGGAGGCGCGGTGAGCGCGGTCGAGATGGTGTCAGCCGCCCTGCGGCACGTCGTCGACGCCGACACCAACCTGGTCCTGCTCGGCGAGGGCTTCGTCGCCGGCGAGGGTCCCGTCTGGGTTGCGGACCAGCAGTGCCTGCTGTTCAGCGACTACCGCGCCAGCAAGCGTTACCGCTGGACGCAGGCTGACGGCGTCACGCTGGTGGTGGACGGCACCAACGAGGGCAACGGGCAGACGCTCGACGAGCACGGTCGCCTTTACGTCTGCGAGCGCGCCACGCAGCGAGTTGTCCGCCTGAACGCGGGCGATGAACGCGAAGTGGTCGCCGACAGATGGGGCGGCACGCGGCTGAACGCGCCTAACGACGTCATCGTCGCCTCGGACGGTACTGTGATCTTCACCGATCCCATATCGCCGGACTACGAGTCCAAGCGCGGTTATCCGGGCGTTTTCCTGGTGGCGCCGGGCGATGCCGAACCGACCCTGCTCACCCGCGAGATCCAGTTTCCGAACGGTTTGGCGCTGTCACCCGACGAGTCGGCGCTCTACGTCAATGACAGCAAGAGGCAGGCTGTCTACGTCGTGGCGACCGGTCCCGGCGACCGGATCCCTGACCCTGATCCGGTGCTCTTCTACGTGTTCGACTCGGCCAAAGGCCCCGGCGTTCCCGACGGCATGAAGGTCGACGTCGAGGGCAACATCTACTCAACCGGGCCGGGCGGCGTGTGGGTCATCGACCCGGCGGGCGAGCTGCTCGGGATTATCTCCACCGGGCGCCATCATCACACGAACCTGGCGTGGGGCGGCCGCGACTGGCGAACGTTGTTCATCCTCACCCGCCAGAGTCTGTCGCAGGTAACGCTCAAAATTCCCGGCATACCGGTGCCAAGGAGGTAGCGAGCAGATGCGGCAATCCCGCGTTATCCGCAACATCCATTCGGTCGAGGACGCACGCCATTACGCCCAGCGCCGCCTGCCCCGGTTTCTCTATCAGCGCTACGAAGCAGGCAGCGCCCAGGGCCTGACCGCGGACAGGAACGTGTCGTCGTTCGCCGAGGTCGGTTTCGTGCCGCGCGCGGCGCGGTTCGCGCCGAAGCGGGATCTGAGCACGACGGTGCTGGGCACGCCGGTCGCGTTTCCCGTGCTCTGCGCTCCGGTCGGTGTCCTTCGCATCGGTCATCCCGACGGCGAAGCCGGCGTAGCGAGGGCCGCGGCAGCGAAGGGCACGGTCGCGGTGATGAGTTCGTCCAGCGGCAGCACCATCGAGGACGTGGCCGCGGCAGCGAACGGACCGGTGTTCTACCAGCTCCACTACCTCGGCGGACGCGAGAGCGCCGAGTCGATGATCACCCGCGCGAAGCAGGCTGGATGCAAAGCGCTCGTGGTCACGGTCGACTCCCAGGGCCGTGCGCCCGCGCGGGAGCGTCCCGTCCAGGAAAAGGCCTTCGCTCCGGCCTCGCTGGCGATTGGCGACCTGTTGAAGGCTTCTCCGCAGATCGCGGCCAGGCCCGGCTGGCTGATGGCATTTGCCCGCAGGCCGGGAGGCCTGGACCTGCCGATGGCTCCGCCGATGAACGGCGAGCCGGTCACGATCTTCAATATGCTCGATGCGATCTACCAGCGCACACCCGTGTGGGCCGACATCGGTTGGATCAAGGAACTCTGGGGTGGCCCGCTGGCGGTAAAGGGCATCGTCACGGTTGATGACGCTCGCCGGGCGGTCGATGCCGGCGCTGATGCCGTCGTCGTTTCCAATCACGGTGGTAACGGCCTGGACGGACGGCCAGCAACGCTCACCGTGCTCCCGCAGATCGTCAAGGCCATCGGTGACCGGACCGAGGTGCTGATGGACGGCGGGATCCGCCGCGGAGCCGATGTGGTGAAGGCCATCTGCATGGGGGCCCGGGCCGTGCTGATCGGGCGCGCCTATGTCTTCGGGCTGATGGCCGCGGGTGGTCCGGGTGTCGAGCGCGTCCTTGAGGTCATCCGGGGCGGGATGGACAACACCATGGCCTTCCTCGGCTGCGAAACGCTGCCCGATCTCGACCCGAGCTTCGTCACGTACCCGGCGGAGTGGCAGCCCGGGCAATAACAACGCGCGGAGACGGGCCGTCAGACCATGACAGAGTGCTGGTCGATGCTGCGGGCAATGCCCTGGGCGGCGACCGACAGCGCGGCGATCATCCGCGGGCGGTTTCGCCGCAGGTCGGGGACAACGACGCCCAGCGCAGCGACCACCGTGCCGCGCGCCCGGCGGATCGGCACCGCGACCGAGCACGCCCCCATGGACATCTCCTCGTTGCTCTGCGCGAAACCGTCGCGCGGGACGCGGTTCAGTTGCTGGCGCAGCAGGCCGGGCTGCGTCACGGTGTACGGAGTCAGCCGTTTCAGGTTGGCCAGCACGTCGGCCTGGACATCCGGCGGTGCGTACGCGAGAAGCACCTTCCCCACACCGGTCGCGTACAGCGGCACGCGCGAACCCACGTCGCTGGGGATCGCTACAGATGCCCGCCCGGACAGACGGTCGATGTTGAGCGCCTGCATGCCGTCGCGTACCGCTAGCGCGACCGTCGCGAGCGTGGTGGCGTAAAGATCGTGCAGGAACGGCGAGGCCACCTGGCGCAGGCCGTTTCGGTCCGGCGCCAGCAGGCCGAGATCCCACAACCGCCGGCCGACGACGTACTCCCCCGACGGCTGGCGCGTCAGTGCCCCCCAGGCGACAAGCTCGCCCACCAGCCGGTGCGCGGTTGTCAGCGGAAGGTCCGCCCGGCGAGCCAGCTCGCTCAGCGTCAGCGACCGGCTACGGGCATCAAAGGCACCCAGGAGCGCAAGCACGCGGGAAGTGACCGACGCGCCCGGAGCACTCGTGTTGTTACCGGCCATCGAATTCCACATTCTACTGAGCGGAAGGCTGCAAAGATGACGGGCACCTCCTGGTCAACCGTCTGCGATGGCTTTCTCAACGGCTGGGAAACTGACACGCTCTTGTTCGAGGCGGACTGACTGCCCGTAAGTGTTCGAGGTGAGGTCGGCATAGAGGGCTGACTCGGCGAGGCCAAGGAGGTCAAGGGACACGGCGGTTGGGGATGGCTCGGTGACCCAGTGGTTCCGGTGACTCAGCAAAGTGCCCTCGTCCATGAGCATCGAGCGGGCATGCGGCAGGTGATGGCGAAGCCGGTTGAGGATCGCGAAGCCGTGCGTGTCGATGTCGCCCCAGTAGACAACGTCGAGGTCGGCCAGCCAGCTGAGAGGCTCAAGCACCGGGACGGCGTATCCCTCGCCGAAGATCACCATCGCCGCCGCCTGGAGCGGGAACGCGAGATAGGTGATCTCGTTCTCGATCACGTACGCACGGGTGATCCGGTCTGGCGCGGCGGTGAACTCGTCAGTGCGAATGGTCAGCTCGGAAAATCCGCGGAAACCTCCGGGCACCCGGAACCGAACGTACCCGGGCTTGCGGAGAAAGCCGTAACGTCCGGCGAAGTCGGGTGCCGCAGCATTCACCCGGGACGGGTCGAGCTGCGCATCGAGGAGTTCGGCGAGTACACCTTTGTGCCGTTCGATGAACTTGGTGTCGACGGCGGGCACGTCAATCTGGCGCAGGTACGTGCCGGGCAGCTGGTGCCGTTCGATCCATCGCACGGTGGCCACCAGCCTGTCCCAGGCCTCCGCTATCCGGAGTGCCCGCATCGGGTGGCTTGTGAGCCACGGGATCAGCCGGGTGTCGCCGGCGGTCTCGATCAGCTCGGACAGTCGACGGACCTCGGGCTGGACCTTGAGCAGCGCCCAGGCATCGTCGTAGCCATCCAGCCAGGCCCGGCCCGGGACGCTGTTCACGCCAAAGAGCCGACCCCCGACCTGCTTGTACTCAAGGCGCAGAGGCCCCCGTGCAGCGTCAGCCCAGTCCGCTGCCCAGCGGCGGACCTCGGTCAGGTGCTCGCCGATCTCCCGCGCCGACGGACCGCGGATCGCCATGCTGAGCGGCTCCCAGTCCTGGCCGGCGGCGTAGCGTGCCAGCAGCGCACCGGAGTCCCACTTCTTGCGGAACGCAGCACGGACGTCGGCTGGGCGGGTCCACGAGCTGGAACTGCCATCCGGTTGAGCCCGCGCGGCAGGCACCTCAGCCGCCAACCGCCGAGACAAGATCATCAAACGGTGCGGACGCACCCATGGACGCTGCGCCAGCGGGAGCACCAGCCGAGCTCGCCGACGTCTCACCGACGACGATCTGCTGGGCAATCTGGTGCGCGACGCGCCGGGCCTGGTACTCAGCGATCGTGAGCGTCTGCAGCCGCGAGTTGTTGCTTTGCGGGTTGTCCACGAACCCCACCGAGGACACATAAGGCTCAATGACGTGGATCTTCTGCAGCGGGGTCACGATCAGCAACTGGAGGCCGAGCCGGCCAAACAGCTCCAGAGCGAACCGGGTTGACTCGTCAGAACCCCGGCCGAACGCCTCATCGATCACCGCGAACCGGAACGTACGTGACTTTGCCGCACCCCATTCCAGCTTGAACTGGTAAGCGAGCGATGCGGCCAGGATCGTGTAAGCCAGCTTCTCCTTCTGACCGCCGGACTTGCCGCCGGAGTCGGCGTAGTGCTCGTATTCGGTGTCGTCCTCGCGGTACCGCTCGGACGCAGCGAACGTGTACCAGTTCCGGACGTCGGTGACGAACCTCGTCCATCGCCGGTCTGATTCCGTCATCCCCTGACGGCCACGGAAACGCTCGATGATCCGGCTTACCTGGAGGAACTTCTGCTCGGAGTAGTGGTCAGAGTCCTCGCCCGACACGGTGTCGTCGGTACAGGCCCGCAGGTCCGCACGGAAGTCGCGGATGTCGGCGTGCGGGGACGGGAGGGGTTCGAGCCGGATATAGCGGCCCGGGTTGTAATCCACGCCGACCAGGGACGAGTTGATCGTGGCGATCCGCTCCCTGATCAGCTCAGCCTGCTTGTTCAGCTGGGACTGAAAAGCGGCGACATCCCGGATCGCGTTCTGGTTCAGGTAGGTCTTGAACTGCTGCCGGAACCGGGGCAGGTCGTCACTGGTAAGCCGGTCGTGCAGTTCTCGGTAACCGTCCGCGGCCTCCACCGAGGCATCGAGTTCAGCGGTTTCCGCTGGGTACTGCTGCCGGAACTCCCCCATCGCCACGACGATCTTGTTGGACAGCCGGGAGAGCCGCTCAGCCCGCTTCTCGCCCAGCGCCGTGATCTCAGTGCCGGCGGCCATTTCTGCCCGGTCGCAGGCCGACGACGTCGCCGGCCCGGGATGACCTGCCTTGGCCAGGATCCCCCCGATCGCGATGAACTGCGCTCGTGCCGGGTCGCACCCATCTTCAGCCAGGACTTTCTCCGCCTCACGCAAGACCTCTTCAGCGGCGCGCTGCCGGTCGCTCAGGCCGCCGAGCCGTCCGTTCAGCTCGCCCAGTGTTCTGTCGGCCTCGGTGATCTGCTGCTTCACCTTCTCAAGATCGCGGCTCAGCCGGGCCAGCTCAGCCGAAGCAGCCTCCAGTTCGCGCTGCTCGGCCTTGAGCTGCTCGCCGCGATTGACCATGGACTGCCAGTCGATCTCGGCGAACTCATGCGTCTGGTCCAGCCCGGCGAGCACCTGCCCCCGCTGAATGGCGGCGTCCCGCGCTTTCTGGTGCCGCCGCTGCTCGGCTTCGACCGCATTGATACGGGCGGCCAGCACCTTCGCCTGGCCCAGCAGCGCGTCGAGCTTGCGCTCGTTGGACCAGCCGAGCACGTAGCGGCTGCGGTCGTCGATACGGAACCGGTCGTCTTTTTCGTGCCGCCCGCCGCTGCCCTTGACCTGTCCGGCTCTGGTTATCGCGCGAGGCATTCGGCGGAACTCCGCCATCGTCTCGACGCAGACGTGGTCAGCACGCCGGCTGAGCTCGTGTTCCAGCCAGGCCGCGAAGGGCGTGTCCTTGACCGCCAGCTTGGCGGCCAGCGTTTCCGGCCCGTGGTGGGCCGGAATCTGCCGAGCCGACGACGGTTCGGGCACGCGGTAGTAAACGACGCGGTCTTTGAGATGCTGAGCGTCG
>Ga0335073_10012016_pt1 | contig 12167 bp, 9 predicted proteins | sample Lox_Sample_22_FD_207093 | JGI IMG/M metagenome (GOLD analysis project Ga0335073, IMG submission 207093) | Soil microbial communities from Loxahatchee National Wildlife Refuge, Florida, United States - Lox_Sample_2.2 | ecosystem: Environmental > Terrestrial > Soil > Wetlands | place: USA: Florida... | reverse complement strand
ATCGGGGAAGGAATATGCACCGTTGGCGGCGGCGATGGTGGAGCGGGTGAACCCGGTGGAGGGCTGACTAATCGTGAGAGTGGCGCCGGGAATCACGGCGCCGCTGGGGTCGACGACCGTGCCGGAGAGTGCGCCGGCGGTGGAAGCCTGCCCGCAGGCGAGGCGCGGGGCCGCAAAGAGCACGACCAGCAGAAGGGGAAGGAGAGCTGAGATTCTCCGTGTCATCTGTCCTCCAGAAGCACTGCGAAAGCCGGTTTTGTTTTTAGGTTTGACCATCCAGCCAGCAGAACCTGCAGGGAGAGCAGGGGAGCAGGTTCAGAGCCGGCATGAGGTGCACAAAATCCTGTGGATAGATTGTGTACAATACAGTGTGCCTTATGTCAAGCGGAAAGTTCCGCAGGCGGCGGGCAGATGAGGCTCAGCCGAGGGATGAGCGCACCGCTCCAGGAGCACCCCGGATCGTGCGCTCCTCGAGGATGATGCGGATCGTTACCAGCTGCCGCGTTCGCCGAAGATATCGATGACGCGGGCGAGGCGGTGACAGCCGTTTTCCCAGTTGGACTGCAGGCCGCGCTCCACGCGATCCGGATCACCGGCGACGATGGCGGCGATAATCTCGTCGTGCTCGGCGACGGAAAGATGCAGATCGTTGATGATGGAACTGGCGTAGAGGCGCCAGTAGCGCTCGGCCTGCGGCTCGATGGATTTGTGCAGAGCGAGGAGACGCGGTCCTGCGCCAGACTCGATGATGGCGCGATGGAAGTTGCGATCGAGGTCGAAGATGCCGGCGGCGCGCGAATCGCGGGCGGTGAGGATTTCGCGGAGCTGATTGTTGAATCCGCGGAGACGCGTCGCGATCTCGGTGCGGTTGGCTTTCGGCAACGCGGCGGTGCGGCGTCCAGCCAGGCCCTCGACATGACCGATGATGGAATAGAGCTCGCCGGCGTCTTCCTTGGTGAGAGGCGCAACGACCATGCGGGACTTGCGAGCATTTTTGTGTTCGATAACGTAGCCCTCGCGCTGCAGCCAGTGGAGGGCGCTGCGCACGGGAGTGCGGCTCATGGAGAGGTGGCGGGCGAGATCGGCTTCAACGATCCAGGAACCAGGCGAAAGGCGACCATGGACGATCAGCTCGCGAATCTCGTAAAAGGCCTTGCGGAGACTGTTTCCGTCATGATCCGTTTTGGCCCGGACAACCTGTTTGGTACCAGCGACGTGGGAAGGCATGTTTCAGTAGCTCCCGAAATATTGCACGAGATTGTACGCTGGCCGCCGGAGCGGCCTTGTTCTTTTTTTCATTGTAGACGGGCAAAAGCCGTATCCAGAATTGTAGACAAATCTGTATAGTGGTCGAGGTATGTCCCCAATTCGAATCATCGACTCCCATACCGCAGGAGAGCCGACGAGGGTTGTGATTTCGGGCGGGCCGAGACTCGGCCGCGGCACGGTCGCCGAGCGTTTGCAACGGTTTGCCGCCAGGCACGACGACTTCCGGTCGGCTGTCGTGAACGAGCCGCGCGGGTCCGATGTGATTGTGGGTGCACTGCTCATGAAGCCGTCTGCCCCGGATTGCGTGACGGGCGTGATCTTCTTCAACAACGTCGGTTATCTGGGGATGTGCGGGCACGGAACGATCGGCGTGGTAACTACGCTGGCGCACCTGAAGCGCATTAAGGCGGGCGAGCACCACATCGATACGCCGGTGGGCGTGGTGCGAGCGACGCTGCATGCCGACGGCCGTGTGACCGTGGAGAACGTCGATAGTTACCGCCATCGCAAAGACGTGACCGTGGATGTGCCGGGCTACGGCCAGGTCACGGGCGAGATCGCCTGGGGCGGCAACTGGTTCTTCCTCGTGGAGCGGGCGCCGTATGAGCTGGAGCTGAAGAATCGCGAGGCGCTGACCGAGTATGCGTGGGCGATTCGGGGCGCGCTGCGCGATCAGGGCATCACGGGAGCGGGCGGCGAAGAGATCGATCACGTTGAGCTGTTCGTGACGGCGCCGTCTCCGCATGCGGACAGCAGAAATTTTGTACTTTGCCCGGGCAAAGCCTACGATCGCTCGCCATGCGGCACAGGCACGAGCGCGAAGCTGGCATGCCTGGCAGCGGACGGCAAACTGCAGCCGGGACAAACGTGGCGCCAGGAAGGAATCCTGGGAACGGCGTTTGAAGGGTCGTATCGCCTGCGCAATGGATCGGCGGGCGCGGTGATTCCGAGCATTACGGGATCGGCATTCATCACATCGGAGAGTAAATTGATTCTGCAGCCGGGAGACCCCTTCCCGGCGGGCATCCCCTCATGAGCGCAGCGTACGACGTAGTAGTGGCGGGAGCAGGCATTGTGGGAGCAGCCTGCGCGCGCACGCTGGCGGAGCGCGGCCTGAAGACGGCGCTGATCGATGCTGGGGTTGTGGGCGGCGGCGCGACAGCCGCGGGGATGGGCCACATTGTCGCGATGGACGACTCGCCGGCGCAACTGGCGCTCACGAGCTATTCGCAAAGGCTGTGGCGGGAACTGGCGCCGAAGCTGCCGGACGATGTGGAATTCGACGCGTGCGGCACGCTGTGGATCGCCAGCGACGACGAAGAGATGGCGGAAGTGCGCCGCAAGCGTGGCGTGTACGCATCGGCTGGCGTGGCGAGCGAGATTCTTTCGGCGGAGATGCTGGCCGTCGAAGAGCCCCATCTGCGGCCAATGGCCGGAGCGCTGCTGGTGCCTGGGGACGCAGTGCTGTATCCGCCGTGCGCCGCGGCCTGGCTGACGCGGGAAGCGGTGCGGATGGGCGCAAAAGTGCTGGCTCCGAAACGAGTGACGGCGCTGGGGCGAGAGCGGGTGAAGCTGGAAGACGGCAGCGAACTGCACGCGGGACGGATTGTGAACGCGTGCGGCGCGGATGCGGCGCAGCTGACGCCGGAATTGCCGATTCGGAAACGGCGGGGGCATCTGGTTATCACGGACCGGTATCCGGGATTTGTAAGGCACCAGCTAGTGGAACTGGGATATTTGAAGAGCGCGCACTCGGTCGCGACGGACTCGGTAGCGTTCAACGTGCAGCCGCGCCGCACAGGGCAGTTGCTGATTGGATCGTCGCGCGAGTTTGGCGCTGAAGACGCGACGATCAACCACGCGCTGCTCTCGGCGATGGTGGCGCGGACGCAGGCGTATCTGCCGGAGATCGGCGATCTGCATGCCATTCGCGTGTGGACGGGATTTCGCGCCGCGACGCCTGACAAGCTGCCGCTAATCGGGCCGTGGCCGGAGGACGAATCTGTCTTTCTGGCGACGGGCCACGAGGGACTGGGCATTACGACGTCTCTGGCAACGGCACAACTTCTCGCGAGCACAATTTTGGGGGAAGCTACAGAGATCGATGCGACGCCGTATTTCCCGGCGCGGTATGCGCAGACCGAAGGATACACGAACGGCAAGGCGAGCACGGCCGATGTGCCGGCCGCGGAGAAATCGCATGCCTGAAACGGTGCGCTCCATTGTGCTGACGATCAACGGCGCTGTCGCCACCGTGGCGCCGGGCACGACCGTGGCGGCCGCCGTAGCGATGGCAGCCGCGGCGACGCGCACATCCGCCAGCGGAGAGCCGCGGGGACCGCTGTGCGGGATGGGAATCTGTTTCGAGTGCCGCGTGACAATTGACGGCGTGCCGCACCAGCGGAGTTGCCAGATCCTGTGCGCGCCGGGACAGCGCGTGACGACGGCAGAGAGCGGTGCACGAGGCAGGCGATGACGGAACGCTTCGACATCCTGGTGGTGGGTGCGGGTCCGGCCGGTGCAGCGGCGGCCGCGTGCGCCGCAGAATCAGGGCGAAGCGTTGGGCTGGTGGATGACAATCCCTCGGCGGGAGGGCAAATCTGGCGCAGCGGCGGCCACTTGCCCGAACAGGCACAGACCTGGCTGGCGCGGCTGCAGGGGTCGACGGTAACGCGGCTGCAGGGATGGCGGGTGGTGGATTGTCCTGCGCCGCAGGTGCTGCGCGCCGAGAAGACGGGGGGAACAGAGCGAGACGGGTATTGTGCTGATTTCGGTTACAAAACCCTCATTCTGGCGACCGGGGCGAGGGAGCGGTTTCTGCCGTTTCCGGGATGGACGCTGCCCAACGTGATGGGCGCGGGCGGGCTGGATGCGATGGTGCGCGGGGGGCTGCCGGTTGCAGGAAAGCGGATTGTGGTGGCGGGGACGGGTCCTCTGCTTCTCGCCGTTGCAGCGCACTTGGCGGAGCGTGGGGCGCAGATTGCAGCGGTTTGCGAGCAGGCCGGGATGGCGCGGCTGGTGCGGTTTGCGACGCGGATGATGAGTGAGCCGGGCAAGCTGTGGCAGGGAGCGGGCTACAGCATGAGGATGGGGCCGGGACGGCTGAAGATGGGATGCTGGCCGGTGGCGGCGCGCGGCGACGATCGCCTGCGCGTGGTGACGCTGCGGCAGGGCGCGAAGCAGCGGGACGTGGAGTGCGATTATCTGGGGTGCGGGTTCCATCTGGTGCCGAATACCGAGATGCCTGCGATGCTGGGCTGCCAACTCGCAGATGGATTCGTCGTAACGGACGCGATGATGCGCACCACGGTGACGCAGGTGTATTGCGCGGGTGAGCCGACGGGCATCGGGGGCGTGGATTTGTCGCTGCTGGAGGGACAAATCGCCGGGTTCGCTGCGGCGGGACACGTCGCGCAGGCGCAGGAACTGGCACGACGGCGGCAGACGCGGCTGGGATTTGTGCGGGCGCTCGAGCAGGTGTGCGCGCTCGATCCGCAACTGAGGAAGCTGGCCGCGGAAGAGACGATTGTGTGCCGCTGCGAAGACGTGCGCTTCGGGGCACTGCGGCACCGAGCGAACTGGCGCGAGGCGAAGCTGCATACGCGCTGTGGAATGGGTCCGTGCCAGGGACGGATTTGCGGCGCGGCAACTGAGTTTTTGTTTGGCTGGGGGGCGGATTCGGTGCGCCCACCGGTCTTTCCGGCCCGTGTTTCGAGCCTGGCAAATTTGCCGGGCGGCTCAGCTGATGCGGACACACGATTCGTGGCAGCTGGAGCACTTTCTGAGCATTCGAAGGAGACTGCATGAAGTGGTATGGCGTAATGCCCGCAATAACGACGGCTTTTGACGAGAGACTGCAGGTGGATCACGCGTTCGGGACGCGTCATGTGGAATGGCTGCTGAGCAACGGGTGCACCGGCATCATCGCGCTGGGCTCACTGGGTGAAGCGGCGACGCTGACGTTTGCGGAGAAGGAAGCGATTCTGCGCAACCTGGTGAAGGCGGCGGACAAAACGCCGGTGGTGGGCGCGATCTCGGCGTTGTCGACCGAGGAAGCGGTAGCGCTGGCGAAAGCCGCGGAACAGGCCGGCTGCGAAGGGCTGATGGTCCTGCCTCCGTACGTGTACATGGGCGACTGGCGTGAGATGAAGGCGCACGTGGCGGCGATCTTTCGCGCGACGAAGCTGGAGTGCATGCTCTACAACAATCCGGTCTCGTACGGGACGGATTTCTCGCCGGAACAGATCGCTGAACTGGCCGCGGAGCACGCGAACCTGGTCGCGGTGAAGGAATCGAGCACCGACGTGCGGCGCGTGACGGGCATCCGCGCGTTGACCGGCGATCGGCTGAAGATCTTTGTCGGTGTGGATGACGCCATCGTGGAAGGCATTGCCGCGGGCGCGGTAGGCTGGGTTGCGGGACTGGTGAATGCATTTCCGGCGGAGTCGGTTGCTCTGTTTGATGCAGCGCGCGCCGGCAAGTGGGACGAGGCTTTCGAGCTGTACCGGTGGTTTCTGCCGATGCTGCGCATGGATACGGTGCCGAAGTTCATTCAGCTGATCAAGCAGGTGCAGCAGGAAACGGGCACGGGCAACGCCCGCGTGCGTCCGCCGCGGCAGGAAGTGGTTGGCGCGGAACTGGAAGAGACGCGCAGGGTTGTGAAGGAAGCTTTGGATCATCGACCCCAGGTGCGGAGCAGCGCGTTTCCTGACTGAGACGCGGGCTGCGCGAGCAATTCAAGAAAACTCGATGAGGTCCGGAAAGGACGAACGATGATGCTGCTCGAGGGCTTGCGGACACGTGCAGTTTCTGGGCGTGCGGGATTGTGCCTGGTGTTGATGGCGGCGGCGCTGCTGATGCTGCCGCACGCCGTCGCAGCGCAGGAGCCGGAGGATGAAGCGCAGGCAGCGCAAACGGCAGCGACTCCGGATGCACAGCAGTGGAAGGCGGGGCACACGATTGTGAATCCGCCGGTGAAGTTCGATCACTCAGCGCCTCTGCCGAAACTTCTGGAAGCGTATCAGGTGCCGCCGCGGCCGGATCGGAAGCGCTCGACAACGGCGCCCGTAGCGACGCCCGTGGAGCCCCCACCGATGGCAGACATTGGGCCGGAGGGGGCGGCGGTCGAACAGACAAGCCAGGGCGCAAAGCAGGCGCCGGCGCTCGTGGCGAGCTTCGACGGGCTGGGCGCGGGCTTCGAGGGACCGCAGGGGAAGGCCGCGGCGAGGAACCCTTCGGACAACAGCCTCGGTGTGGGCCCGAACGAGATTGTGCAGATTGTCAATTCGCGGCTGGCGATCTTCACGAAGAAGGGCGCGAAATATCCGGAAACGGGCAAAGCGCTATTCGGGCCGGTCGTGACGAACACACTCTTTGCCGGGTTCGGCGGGCCGTGCGAGAAGCAGATCTCCGGCGACGCGGTAGTGCGGTACGACCAGCTTGCGGACCGGTGGCTGTTTGTGCTGCCGATCTTTCGTAAGCCGTCCGACGAACCCAACGCGACTTTTGGGATGTGCTACGCCGTGAGCACGGGGCCGGATCCCATGGGTAGCTACTACCGTTACGAATTCAAGCGGCCGTTGTTTCCGGATTATCCGAGGCCGGCGATCTGGCGCGACGGGTACTATCTTCCGACGAGCACAGGCGACACGGTGATCCAGAAACATGTATGCGCCGCGGACCGAAACAAGATGCTGCAGGGCCGGGCCGCGGACGAGCAGTGCCAGATCATCGACGGAGTGAGCTTCCTGAACCTGGCGGATATCGACGGGAAGAAACTGCCGCCGGCAGGTGAGCCCGAGATCGTGCTGGCGGCCGGCGGAACGCAGCTGCACGAGATCTTCGAGGACAACGCGATCTACGCGTGGAAGTACTCGGTAAACTGGAATGATCCCAGCCAGACGAAACTCAGCGGGCCGGAGAAGATCGCCGTGGCGCCCTATCACTTCCTCTGCAACGGTCAGCTGAGCAAGTGCGTGCCGCAGCCGGGGACCGATGTGCGGCTCGACTCGCAGGGCGACAAGCTGATGCAGCGGGTTTCGTATCGCAACTTCGGCCGTTACCAATCCATCGTGGCTTCGCACTCGATTGACACGAAGGCAAAGGGCGGCGGCGTGCGGTGGTACGAATTGCGCCTCGACAGGAGCGGCGCGTTGCAGCTCTTCCAGCAGGGAACGTACGCGCCGGACGGAGATTTCCGATGGATGCCGAGCATCGCGCTGGACCGTAAGGGCGACATCGGTGTGGGATACTCATTCGGCGGGGCGTCGAGCTATCCGGGGCAGCGATTCGCGGCTCGGTTGGCAGGCGATCCGAAGGGCCAGATGACGCTGCATGAGGCTGTGCTGGCGCAGGGCGAGGCGTCGCAGACGAACACGCTGCGGTGGGAAGACTACACGACGCTCGATATCGATCCAGGCGACGACTGCACCTTCTGGTACGTCGGGGATTATCTCAGGAAGGGCGAAGAGGACTACTCGACGCGCATTGGCGGCTTCCAGGTGCCTGGATGCTCGGGAAAGCACAAGGTTCTGGGAGTGTTCTGAAGGCAGCGGACAGCAGGTAGCAGTCAGCGGCAGGCAGTTTGCAAGGAACCCGGCAGGGTCATTAAAGCCTCGGCCGGGTTATTTGTCCGTCCTATTTATTCGTCATCCGAATCGGTTGTGGGTTGCGACGCCGGAGCGCCGGTGGTGGCGATGGGTGTTGTGTTGTGTTCCAAGAGCGCGTGATTGAAGGCGGGAAGCTCGTTGGTCATCAGGTTGTGGTAATCGCCTTCAGCTTTGGTCAGATCCTGCTCGTACTGGTGAGCGAGCGTGACCTCGGTGTCGGTGGGGCGGAAGTCGGTGCCGCCGGCCACATCGCCTGCGCCCGATCCGATCTCTCCGTTGAGCCACAGCAGGTTGTAGTAGACCTTCCACGCGGAGATGTACATCTTGTCGTCGCTGGCGGCCAGCGGCTTCGACATCAGCTCATACTCAACGTCCTGCATCTTCTGATCCATCTGCTCGGCGTCGCGCGCACGCTGCTTGTCGGCGGGATTGGCGCCGAGCATCTTCTCGACATCGGCGAGCTGCTTGCGCATCCATTCGATCGTGTTCACCATGTCGGAGACTTTTTCGATGTCGGCGCTGATCTGGAGCTGCAGCTTCACCGATGCGTCGATGTCAGCCTCGGTGCCGGGACAGTTGGGATCCATCACGATGGTGACGGGCTCGGTGAGGGTCCTTCCATCAACCTTCAGACGCGCCTCATACTTGCCGGGCGCGGCCATCGGCGTCGGCACGCGTTCCATGCCCCAGTGCGTCACGGGGCGCGAGTCCATGCCGCGGAAGCGGGCTTCCTGCCAGATGTGGGGATCCTCTTCGGGGATGGTGCGCAGCGCGACCATGTGCGGCGCGTCGTAGTGCATGTCCCACTCGACGCGATTGATGCCGGGATGACCGGAGGCGCTGAGCTTGCGCACCAGCTTGCCTTCGGCATCGGTGATCTCCACCTGCACCGGCTCTTTCGCGGCGGACTTGAGCGAGAACTCGAGGAAGACATTTTCGCCGCGCGGGAGGCGGTACGTGGGTCGCGGGGTGAAGAAGCGCACGTCTTCGCTGGATGGCTGTTTGGCCATCTGCTCGAGCGGCGTGATGTCGTCGAGGATGTAAAAGCCGCGGCCGTAGGTGGAAACGACGAGGTCATGGAATCGCTTCTGCACCACGGTCCAGGTGACGGGCGACGGAGGCAGGCCCTTGTTGAAGTGGGTCCAGTGGCCACCGTCATCGAGCGAGTAGTAGAGAGCGTTGCCGGTTCCGGCGAAGAGCAGGCCTTTGCAGTTGGGATCTTCAGAGACGTTGCGGACGTAGGCGAGCGGGCCCTTAGGCAGGTCGCTCGAGATGCTCGTCCAGGTCTTGCCGTAATCGGTCGTCTTCAGGATGAAGGGATCGCGGTTGTCGACGAGGTGCAGATCGACGGAGACGTACGCGGTGCCGGCGTCGAAGAATGAAGGCTGGATGCTGGTGAAGGTTCCATTGGGCGGCAGGCCGGAGAGGTTGGCGGTGACGTCATTCCAGTGCTGGCCGCCGTCGCGTGTGACCCAGAGCTTGCCGTCGTCGGTGCCTGCCCACAACAGGCCTTTCTCAACAGTCGAAGGCGCGAGCGCGAAGACGACTTCGCCATAGAATTGGCCGAGGTTGTCGCCGATGAGGCCGCCGGAGGATTCGTTGTGCGCCGGATTCTGCGTGGTGAGGTCGGGGCTAATGACCGACCAGCTCTGGCCGCCGTCGCTGGTTTTGAAGACAACCTGGCAGCCGTAATAGACGGTGTTGTGATCGAAGGGATCGATGGCGAGCGGCGGCGTCCAGTGGCAGCGGTACTTCGCCTGGTTGGGGATGGAGTCCAGAGTATGGGCCCAGGGGCTAACGGAGCGCGCCTCGCGGGTGCGCGCGTCCCAGCGCGTGACCTCGTCGCCGTAGCAGGAAGCCCATACGATGTTGGGATCGGTGGGGTCGGGGAGGGTGAAGCCGGATTCGCAGCCGCCCATGCCGTGGTCCCATCCAACATCGATGCCGCCGCGAGCGAACTCGGGCAAACTGGGGCCGCGCATGGTGGAGTCATCCTGCATGTTGCCGTAGACCTTGTAGGGAATCTCGTCGTCGACGGCGACGTGATACATCTGGCCGATGGGGAGGCTGACGTCGTGAAACCCGCGGCCGCCAACCGTGGTTATGGCGAGGCCGCCATCAAAGGAGATAGCGAAGTGTTTTGGATCTTTCGGGTCCATCCAGATGTCGTGGTTGTCGCCGCCCCACGGGCGCGTTTCGAAAGTCAATCCGCCGTCGGTGGAGACGAGAAAGCTGCTGTTTGAGACGAGGACGGTATTTTCGTCGGCAGGCGAGACGGCGATGCGGATGTAGTAGCCGGCGCGGCCGATGAGCGTGCGGTCCCAGCTGGTGACGCGCCAGTCGGCACCGCCATCATCAGAGCGCCACATGGAGCCCTGCCTGTCGGTTTCGATCAGAGCGTAGACGCGGTTCGAATCGGTGGGCGCGACGGCGACGTCGATTTTGCCGACGGGCGAGTGGGGAAGGCCGTGGCCTTCAATGTGGGTCCACGTGGTGCCGCGATCGTGGGAAACGTAGACGCCGCTGCCGGGTCCGCCGCTGTTGAAAGCCCATGTGTGCATCTCCACCTGCCACATACCGGCGAAGAGCGTGCGCGGGTTGTTGGGATCCATGCCGATGCCGGAGCAGCCGGTGTTGGGATCGACGAAGAGGACACGCTGCCAGGTTTTGCCGCCGTCTTCGGTGCGATAGACGCCGCGCTCCTGCTGCGGGCCGCTGAGGCGGCCGAGGGCGCAGACGAAGACGCGGTCGGAGTCCTGCGGGTCGACAACGACACGGCCGATGCGGCCGGTTTCATCGAGGCCCATGTGCTGCCAGGTCTTGCCGGCGTCGGTGGACTTATAGACGCCATTGCCGGTGACGTCGATATCGCGGATCGCCCAAGCTTCACCGGTTCCGGCCCAGACGACGTTGGGATCGGACGGCGCGACAGCGAGCGCGCCGATGGCGGCGACCGGCTCGTCGTCGAAGATCGGCGTCCAGCGATTGCCGCCGTCGGAGGACTTCCATACGCCGCCGGAAGAAGCGCCGGCGTAGTAGGTACTGGGATCGCCGGGAACGCCGACGATGGCTGCAACGCGGTTGCCCTGGGCGGGCCCCAGGAAGCGGAAGCCGTATTCGCCGCCGGCTCCACCGCGGAAGCGACGCTGTGCGGAGAGCGAGCTGCAGGCGAGGGTGAGGCAGAAGACGCAGACGAGAATGCGCACGGGGGCGGAGAAGCTTTTCGGCATTTCGATATCGCTCCGAGGGGACGTGGAGGAAGCGGGTCGATTGTACACCAAATGCAATGCAATCTCATTGGGCGATTTCAGTTGCGCAGTCGCTAACGCCGGTTGCAAAGGGCCGTCGATGCGCATGAATCGCGAAGGCGGAGGGCGCGCGGGAGCTCATTGGGGAGCGACAATCTGCGTGATATTTTGTATACATTCTGACGGCGGCTGCAAGACGCGCGCAGGCAGAGACGCAGGTGAGACCATGGTGCAGGTGCGGCCTCGAGTTCGATGACTGTCCTGGATTTATGCTCCTATCTCGGACTGGGCGCAACAGGCGCAGTGACGGTAAATCTGCTGCTGGGCATGCTGATTGCGCTGCGCTACAGTCCCAAACGGCAGTGGCCGCACCATCACATCGACATTTTCTTTCTGCATCGATGGACGGCATATTTGGGAATTGTGCTGGTGCTAACGCATCCATTGACCTTGCTGCTGGTGCACGCGCCGCATTTTCGCATGATCGATCTGGCTTGGCCGCAGTGGTCGCCATTGCAGCCGAAGATCAATCTGGCTGGCGCGGGAGCGCTGTATCTGGTCGCGATTGTGCTGGTGACGTCGCTGCTGCGGACGCGCCTCAGCCGGCCGCTGTGGCGCGCGATCCATTACGCGGTATTTCCCGCAGCGGTGCTTTTGTTTCTACACAGCATCCTCACCGATCCTCTGTTAAAGGATGGACATCCGGATCTGCTGGACGGCGGCAAGATCTTTGTGGAGTGCTGCACGCTGGTGAGCGTGGCCGCGACGATAGTGCGCTGGCGAATGCGCGGAAGGGGCTTCCGCCCGGACGCGCGCGCTGGACGGGGTTTGCCGTCCGGCGTGGCGGGAGACTAAGGTCCCTTCTGGTTGCTTTCCTGATCGCGAGGAATGATCAGGGCGCGAACTTCGGCGCGGTAATACGCACCAGCAGAATGTCATGGCCGCCGAGCTCGAGCGGCATGCCGTTGGTCAGAGTGATATTCGTTCCCGCCCACAGGTCTTTGCCCTGCTGCGGTCCCTGCAGCCCAAGCTTCTGCAGATC
>Ga0335073_10012013_pt1 | contig 12168 bp, 11 predicted proteins | sample Lox_Sample_22_FD_207093 | JGI IMG/M metagenome (GOLD analysis project Ga0335073, IMG submission 207093) | Soil microbial communities from Loxahatchee National Wildlife Refuge, Florida, United States - Lox_Sample_2.2 | ecosystem: Environmental > Terrestrial > Soil > Wetlands | place: USA... | reverse complement strand
TTTATATAGCATTTGTCCCACTATACGTTCGGGACGTAGGAGTCGCAGGTTCAAATCCTGTCACCCGACCAATTAATTCAGGCTGGATCCCGTTAGTGGATATCCACAATATGCGGATCGATTCGAACTATACGTCGATCTGCCCGGCGTGGATCCCGCAACCGCGCATCCCGGGCGAATGCGCGCAAACTGAGAGGCCGTCGTTCTCGTTCCCGTGGAATCTTCCGATACGGGATATCGCACCTGGCATTCTCTAAATCTAAACGGCTCCAAAACGCTGGGACGCCAAGGAGAAAAATTGCGAATTGAGGGGCCCTGCGCTGCAGAGATCAACCGACTGATCAAAGGAATCAGCCCCTTGAAATTTTGCCCGCGGTTCATAAAATCTTGGCCGTTTGCCGCATCCGATAACGGGTCCAATTTCGGAACTCCCACGCGATGACCGGCTGAAAGGCGCTCCTATAACCTGAACTCAGAAAGAGGTATTCATTATGTCTAACCACACAATGTTGCCTGCTCTCACCCATCCTTGGATCGCCACGAGCGGCCAGGACTCGCCCGTGCAGCCGGGCCCCGGCCTCAGTCCCTCGGCAATCGATTCGCTGCGGGCCACCTTTCCCGGCGTTCTAACCGCAGAGCATCAAAGGCTTCTGCATCACACTTGTGGAATAGACGGTACAGCACTGCAGTATCTCGATTTCACCGGCCAGTTCCACGACGAGGGGACCTTGGCGGTATTCCGCCCGTGCCTGACCTTGGGCGTCGACGCCGAGGGTAGGCGCTGGATCGCAGAGACGGGTAAGTCTGAAGGGTTGCCGGGGCCGGTGTGGTGCGTCCTCGAGGATCCTCAAGTGGTCGTGTACATAAGCGAAGACCTCGGGCAGTTTCTAGACCTCGTGCGTCGACACGTGGAAGCGAATTCGCTCAAGGCCTTTCTGCGGGCGACCGATGCCGCTGCATTGCGGACTTGGGTGGAGCGCGGCGCGCTTGCGTTCCAGTCACGCCAGGAATGTGCCTATGACCGAAATGTGCGCGCGTGGCTTTTGCAGTTGCCCCGAGATGCGCGCGTGTATGACTTGCGATCTCCGTCGTTCGGATCCGGTTGGCCGTATGGTGTGGCCGGCGGTATGGGGCGCTTTCACCGCTGCGGGCGGGAGCAGTTGTTCGCTGTCTCCGGATTCCCGGCGCCCAGTCGATGGACGGAGCATTTGGCTCGATTGGCCGAGCAGCATGTCGCACCACGGCCCGCAATCATCGCCTTTGATCGCGATCGTTCACTTAGATATCTGGATGCTTCGAGGGGAGAGCGGACATGCGCCTAACCCATTTCTCCCCGTCCAGCATGCGGCTCGTGGGAGCGATCGGTTCGGTTGCCGTTGGCGCGCTCTGCTGCACTCATGTCCCGTTGTCAACGGCTGGGCTCTCCGAGACGACGAACGCGTCGCTGTGGGCGTGTGTCACCACTGCGGCGCTGGCGCTGGTCTGTTTGAAGCGATCGCAATAGAAGAGATTCGACGTAGGAAAGGTCGCCCGCAAAATCCGAGGCCACGAAGCTCCGCGCGCCAGCGAGGCCCACGAGCGCACAGACGATCCAGTCCTTATGCGTAACTACCGCGCGCATTCCGCCACCCTCATCATTGCCCGACCTGGAGGGAAGCCTCCAGGCCGGGCACCGTTGACTAGTGCTTTGCAGGCTGACTCGACCTCATGAAATCGGTGATCGATTCCTTGATCTTCGCAAACCATCCAGTTCCAAATTTGTTATTGGCGGTCTTTTCCTCGATTTCGTTCAGTTCCTGGTACATCTTGTCAAAATCGTTCTTCGTGCCATATCCGAGCGCTTGAGCGAACTCGAGCTGGCTGCGCGCTTGGTCCATCGAAGCCTTCAGCCGGTCGTTGTCCTCTTTCGTACGATCTTTCTTTCCGGCCAAACTTTCAGCCGTTTTCAACGACTCGCGCGCATGGACAACGGGCAACGGGATAATGGTTTCAGTGATGACCTGGGTATTGAGCGCAGTCTGCAGCACACGCTTGGCGGCATCGCCCTTATTCTGATCAATGAGCTTGGCAGCCGTCTTGATCGCATCCGGATAAGTCGCGAGCGGAATGTTGCTCACACTGATCACGGTCTCGCTCGCCAAGTTCTTCAAAAGCCTCCGCGCCTCCTGCAAGCGCCCTTCATCCATGAGTTCTTGCGCCTGCTTACGCACGCGCTTCACCGCGTCGAGTCCTCCCTCGAAGTCATAGGTAACGACGGTGACGCCGGCGGGCGCTAACTCGAGTTTCGGATCTCGCGCAAGAATAATATCAAGCTTGCCCGTCGCCCGTTCCAAAGCTGCAAGGGCATCTTGGAGATTGGCCGCATCCAGATGCTTTAAGGCTGATTGTGTTTCCTGAATGGCGCTGGTGGCATCGGCGATAAGGGTCTTACGCTTTTCCTCGGTTTGACTCTGTGTCTGGGCGTCCGCTCTCGCGGCCGGCGGAGCCGCGTTATCGGCAAAGGCGGTCATAGGAAGCAATACGAGCGCACCCAAGAGGCAGGTCAACATGACTTTGCATACGAGCGACATATTTCCTCCTTTTCTTAAGTTGAGATGCGCCGCACACGGGGCGGGCTTTTCCGGCGAAAACATGTGGGAGCTCCAACAATTTTTTCAAGTTGCTGCGACGAGGTGTTAACGGAGGCGTAGAGCCGCGCGATTTTGGTGGTGGGGCGCGGTTTTGTTGCGAGGGATCAGAACGGCGGATCGCTCGAGGGGTTTTCGGGCGGTGATTTGTATCGGTGCCATCGCGCTGTATGCGGGCGAGCCCCATGCCTTCGACGAGGAGGAACGATGAGCTTACCGGACTCGCAAACCGGAGCCTGTTTCTCGAGCGCGTGGCTCAGTACCTGCGCGCTGCGGACGGCGACAGGGACCTCCTTGCCGTCGGTCTGATCGACTTGGAGCGATTCAAAAACATCAATCACAGCCTTGGCCGGCCCGCCGGCGACGAGCTCCTGCGGCAAGTGGCTGTGTGGCTGACGCAATACGTCGGGGACCCCAACCTACTGGCCCGGATGGATGCCGATCATTTTGCTGTGGTGCTTCCGAAAGTGAAGCACACCGTCGAGTTGGCGAGAACTATCGAGACGGCTATGGAAGCTCTTCTGCAGCATTCGTTCATTCTGAGTGACAGCGTGTTCCGTATAGCGGCAAAGACCGGAGTAGCGTTGTACCCCAATGACGGTGCCGACGCCGACACCCTGTTCAAAAACGCCGAGGCCGCGCTCAAAAAAGCCAAGGTGGGCGGCGATCGCTACTTGTTTTACGCGCAGAGAATGACTGAAACGGCGGTTGGCCATCTCAATTTGGAAAATCAGTTGCGCGATGCGCTCGACAAACAGCAATTCCTTCTCTATTACCAGCCGAAGGTAAACCTCTTGAGCGGCAAGCTCACCGGTGCCGAAGCGCTGCTTCGGTGGAATGACCCGAGAACGGGCCTGGTGGCGCCTGATCGGTTCGTACCAGTTCTGGAGGAAACCGGATTGATCCATGAAGTGGGGCGTTGGGCGCTGCGCAAAGCCATCGCAGACTATCTGCGCTGGCGCAATGCCGGCCAGGGAGCCGCGCGGATCGCAGCCTGGGGCCCAGGTGACAGACTATCGATGTTGTACGTCGGCCATCCTGTTCCCGATGCGGTCGGCCTGGCCCCGCGCTAGTCGTGTACCCCGGTCACTGCCGCGGCATGCTCGGCGCGTTTGCGGGGGAATGGGCCCCACTTCGCTCCTTGCGCTGTGGCCTTCCGAGACGTCCGCGACGCATGATTTTCAGACGTGAAACGCTCCTTCTGGAGATGCAAACGGCACGCGGTAAGCCGAAAAATCTCGGAAGTCAGTGGTGAGCACGAACGCTCGCTCATAGTTGCGGGCGAGTACCACGGCGCAGGCGTCGGCGAAATCCATGCGTGGCGCCCATTGCTCCACTTCATTGAAAACTGGCTGGATCAGTGCGGCAGCGACCGCCACAATATCCATGTGCGCCACGAGCTTGCGCAAAGCGCGCATCGCCCTGGGGTGGTTTACAAGCCCGTGCTGAGCCTCAGCGATCGCCGCCTCAAACGTTATGTAACGGGCAGGAACGCCACGAAGAACACGCACCGCCCAGGCATGATCAGCATCGCCGCGGTCTATCGCCGCCTTAAGCGGCCCGGCGTCGACGATGACCGTTCTTTTCGGCGAGGCGACGGCGGACTTTTTCACGCAGAGGGGTCTTGTCTTGTGGCAACGTGACGGCACCGAAAACATCTTCCAGACCTGCGAAGGGGTGGTCTGAGCTCACGGCACGGCGTTCAAACACATAATCGCCGCTTTCACCCTTCACGATGACCGAATCGCCGCGATCGGCGGCCTCGCGTGCCTTGCGAAAGCTGCGCAGGAATTCGGTGAGTGTGATCTTCATGCGAATCAGATTATCAGATTAGGGGGTATGCGTCAAAATTCGAGACCGGATTGCGGCTCCCGCCATGGCAACGAGATGTTTATGGGAGCGCGTTTCGATTTGCCGCCAGAATCGGCTTCGCGGCCAAAGTCTTTCCAGATGCGGCACATCGAGCATGAGATGATCGCCGGCGTGCTCGCCGTGAGTGCCGCCTTGCCCGCGAGCCGAGCGCACTAACCGCCTGCAGGTAATCTCTATCGCTCGTAGCCAGAGAGAAACACGTCCACCGCGCGCCGCACGCAGCCGCCGAGAGTCTCGGGCTTCACGCTGTCAATCACACCCAACAGGACTCGTTGCAGCAGTTCCGATTCGAGCAAACTGAGAAGGTGCACGGCGGCAATCTTCGGATCGGCCATTCGCAGCTCCCCGCGCTTCATTATCCTTCTCAAGAATTCAGCCACCTGCTTCTCGATGGGGACGGTCGCCTGCTCGAACGACCGTTTACCGATGTCGGAGTGTCGAGATTCAGCAATCGCCAGCCGTCTCACCGCAATCGCGTCCGCCGAATACAGGACGGTCATGAATTTCTGCCCGAAGCGGACCAGCTCCCGCTTCAAGTCATCTGCCTCGGCGTTGAGTTCACCTGCAATCGCTTCCAGTTCGCCTTCCTTGGCCTGGTGCATGACCTCGAAGAACAGCTTCTCCTTCGAGGGGAAGTAGTTGTATAGCGTCGCCTTCGAGCCGCCTATGCGCTCACGGATATCCGACATGGACGCGCGTTCGAAGCCGACTTCTCGAAACACGGCGGCGGCGGCTTTGAGGATGGCTTGGCGTTTCGACTCAGTTTTGGTTTTCATGAACGATTGCGTATGAACAGAACTGGTTGGTCCAGTTTAGCGCGATGGCGCTCGCAAACGGCACCCATTCGTGAGCCAGAGTCTCGATTCCGAGATCGCCTCCCCCGGGCGTGGTTCATACTCCTCTGCGGCGTCTTTCAGAGGGCACCGCCGGCGCGTAGGCCCTCAAAAAGGCAGTGACCGCACGCCCAGCCGCCTGCGCTATCTCCTCCTCGCCCGGCGTTCCTGCTCGCACGTGCAGGAGCAAGGGCTCCAGCATTTCAGCCTCGAGGAGTGCGCCGAAGTGATCCGCGGCAAGATCGGGGTCGTCGCGGCGTAGCAGTCCCGATGCCATGCATCGGGCCAGGAATGCAGAGAGTTGCGATCGCAACGCAGTGATCTTGTCGAAGAAGAGCTTCCCCGTGCCCGATCGCGCTGCCTCAGCGATCATCAAGCGACGCACTTCAACCTGCTCCGATGAGCAGATGAAAGCGAGCACGCTCGCGCCAAAGTTACGCAGCGCGGCTTCCGGATCAGTCTCGGCGGCGTCGAGATGCTTCAGGGTGTCGGACATGTAGTTCTCCAGGGCGGCCATCATGCATTCGACGAAGAGCTCCTCCTTCGACGGGAAGTGGCTGTAGAGCGTGGATTTCGAACCGCCGACTCGCGCGGTGATGTCCGTCATCGAGGTCCCGCCGAACCCCTGCGCGCGAAAGAGCTGGTAGGCCCTCGCGAGAATTGCCTGTCGCTTGCTGTCGCTTTTGTTCATCATCGGGTCGCTTCCTGTACGTATCTGTACCGTTCAGTACATTTTTGTTGACAAGCAATCGAAAGTCAATAAACTGTACCGTACAGTACGCATAAGGAGGTCGACCCCGATGGAAGCAATCAAGAGTCACGTTCTCAGGAGGCACCGGCTCGGCCTCAGCCTGCTGCTGGTCGTCAACCTCGCCTTGGCGGGCGGCTGTGCGCCGATGCCCCGCCTCGATCCGCCCCCGGCCATGAAGAACATCGGCGAGCTCGGCAGCTCCAGCTCCTTCGCAGCCCCCCTCGCCGACTGGCCGCGGGATCAGTGGTGGCGCGCCTACGGTGACCCGCAGCTCGATACGCTTATCGAGGAGGCATTGCACGACTCGCCAACCCTCGACATTGCCCGGGCGCGCCTCGAGGCCGCGGCCGCCCAGGTTCAGGGGGCAAGCGCCACGCGCCGCCCGCAAGTGACGGCGTCCGCCGAGTTGGCCGAGGCCAAGCAGAGCTACGACTTCCTCGTTCCGCGTCAGGCACTCCCCGAAGGCTGGAATGGTTATGGCGTCGCCACCCTCAACTTTTCCTATGAGCTCGACTTCTGGGGCAAGAACCGCGCGGCTCTGGCGGCCACCGTCTCGGAAGAGCGCGCTGCCGAGGTCGAGATCGCGGAGACGCGGCTCATACTCTCGACCTCGGTCGCCTCTGCCTACGCCGATCTGCTGCGTCTCTATACTCTGCGAGACAACGCGGCCGACACGCTCTCGTTGCGCCTGCAGACGGCCGTCCTGTTTCGCCAGCGCCACCGGTACGGGCTCGAGACCCTTTCGAGCGTACGACAGGTCGAGGCGCGGCAGGCGGCCGCCAAGGGCGATCTTTTAGCGATGGACGAGCGCATCGCCCTTGAGAAAAACGCCATTGCGGCGCTGCTCGGGGCAGGACCGGATCGGGGCCTCTCGATCACCCGGCCGACCGTCGCGTGGGCCGGTGCCTCGGGATTGCCTTCGAACCTGTCCCTCGAGCTTCTGGGGCGCCGGCCCGATATCGTCGCCGCGCGCCTGCGCGCCGAAGCCGCCGCGCACCGCATCGATCAGCGCAAGGCGGGGTTCTATCCGAGCGTGAACCTCCTCGCCTTCGCGGGGTTCCAGTCGGTCGGCATCGACAATCTCTTCAAATCGGCCTCGCAGTCGGGTGCGGCAGGACCGGCCATCTCACTGCCGATCTTCAACACCGACCGTCTCCAGGGTGAGCTCAAGGGTGCACGCGCCGAGTACGACGCCGCCGTCGCGACCTACAACGGGACGCTCTCGGCGTCGCTGCGCGAAGTGGCCGATGCAGTCACGAGCCGCAAGTCGCTCGATGAGGAACTCGCGGCCGCCCGGCTGGCCGTGGCGGCCGCGGCCGAAGCCCACCAGATCGTGACCGCCCGATATGAGGGGGCGCTGGCGACCTATCTCGACGTCTTGTCGGCGGAGGATTTGCTCATCTCGGCGCGCCGCTCCGAGGCGGAGCTCGAGAACCGGGCGCTGATTCTCGACGTATCGCTGGTGCGGGCCCTGGGCGGCGGCTTTGCGCCGGCGAGCCCCAGCAGCTGACCCACGATCCCAACCCCCTGAACACCTAGGAGAACCGTCATGGATATGCAAGCTTCAACCGTTCCCGAGTCCACCGCCCACACGCCAGAAGTCAAGCGCCGCACGAGGCAGCGCGCCCTGCTGTTCTCGCTCCTGGGACTCGCCGTGGCGGCTGCCGGCGGCGGAGCCCTTGAGTATTGGAAGCTCGTCGGCTCTCACTACGTGAGCACCGACGATGCATACACCGCCGCCGAAGTGGCGCAGGTCGCCTCCGAGATCGAAGGATCTGTCATGCAGGTGAACGTAGTCGACAGCCAGAACGTGAGGCGCGGCGACGTCCTCGTCGTGCTCGACGACACGGATGCAAAGCTGGCACTGCGTCAGGCACGCGCCGATCTTGCCCGCGCCGAGGCTCAGGCGGTCGCCGCCGTCTCGGACGTCGAGCGCACGGGCATCGACCTCCAACGCCGTGAGGCTCTCGTCGTGTCCGGCTCCGTGTCCGGTGACGAGCTCACCCAGGCCAAGAACCGCGCAAGCGATGCCAAGGCCGCACTCGATGCGGCCCGGGCACAGGTCGCCCTCGCCCGCGCGCGCGCCGACAAGGCTGAGGTCGATCTCGGTCGCACCGTCATCCGCGCCCCCGTCGACGGCGTGGTCGCGCGCCGGCAGGTGCAGCTCGGCCAGCGCGTCCAGCCCTCCACACCGCTCCTGTCCGTCGTGCCGGTCGATCAGATGTACGTCAATGCGAACTTCAAGGAAGTGCAGCTCGCCAAGGTCCGTACCGGGCAGCACGTCGAGCTCGCCTGCGACCTGTATCGCGGCAAGGTGGTGTATCACGGCGTCGTCGAAGGATTCGACGGCGGTACCGGCGCCGCCTTTGCACTGATTCCGGCGCAAAATGCCACCGGCAACTGGATCAAGGTCGTGCAGCGCCTGCCGGTGCGCATCCGCTTGAATCCCGATGAGCTCGCCGCCCATCCGCTGCGCGTGGGTCTCTCGATGGATGCCAGGGTCGACCTGAGCAGCCACTCCTGAGCTGAACGCAATTCTCGAGGATCCCCCATGACACTCCACGCCATCGATTCCAAGAGCGCGCCCTCCCTCGAGGGCGGGATGCTCTGGACGGCCGGCATCGTCCTCGCACTGTCGAACTTCGTCGCGGTGCTCAACATGACGATCGCCAACGTCACCGTGCCGAACATCGCCGGTGCCTTGGGCGCCGGCTCCAGCCAGGGTACCTGGGTCATCACCTCGTACGCCGTCGCCGAAGCGATCACGGTGCCGCTCACTGGCTGGCTGTCCGGTCGGTTTGGCGCCGTGCGGCTCTTCTGCACAGCCGTGGTGCTGTTCGGTCTCTGCTCTCTCCTTTGCGGCTTGTCCACCTCGCTCCCGATGCTGCTCGGCATGCGGGTGCTGCAGGGGATGGCAGGGGGTCCGCTCATGGCGCTCTCCCAGACGCTGCTGCTCCGCATCTTTCCCAGGCACCAATCCATGCAAGCGATGGGCCTGTGGGCCATGACGACCCTGCTCGCGCCCGTGGCCGGTCCGGTGCTCGGCGGGTGGCTGTGCGATCAGCATTCCTGGTCCTGGGTATTTCTGATCAATGTGCCCATGGCGCTGCTTTTCGGTGTCGTTGCCTGGTTCCTGCTCAAGCGCTATCACGAGGCGCCGGTCGTGAAACCCGTCGACAGGATTGGCATGCTGCTCTTGATAGTGTGGGTGGCGGCGCTGCAGATCATGCTCGATGAGGGCAAGGATCTCGACTGGTTCTCGTCGACCGAAATCCGCGTGCTCGCCATCACTGCGGTCATCGGGTTCCTCTCGTTCCTGATCTGGGAGCTGACAGCGGAGTATCCGATCGTCGACCTGCGCGTTTTCAGGCATCGCGGCTTCTCCTCTTGCATGTTGGTGCTCGCGCTGGCATTCGGCGCTTTCTTCGGCATCAACGTGCTGACGCCGCAGTGGTTGGCGTACAACATGGGCTACACCACCACTTGGGCGGGACTCGTGGTGGCGTGGGGCGGCGTGCTGTCGGTCGTTTTCTCGCCGATCGCTGCAAAGCTCGCGAACCGGATCGATCCCCGCATCCTCATTTTCATCGGCTGCGCCTGGCTCGGCCTTGACACCTTCTGGCGGGCCTATGCGACCTCCGACATGAGCTATTGGGTGATCGTGATTCCGCTCCTTTTCATGGGAGTCGGCATGCCGATGTACTACGTGCCGCTGACCGGGCTCGCCATGGGCTCGGTGAGGGAGGATGAGACCGCCTCGGCGGCGGGCCTCATGAACTTCGTGCGTACGATCTCCGGTGCCATCGCCACCTCACTCGTGACGACCTCCTGGCAGAACCGCACCATCATCGCGCACGCCAAGCTCGCTGCAGTCGTTGATCCGGCGGGCCAGGTAGCCGCCTCGCTTCCGCCAGGAGCAAACGGGCAGTTGGTCCGCGAGATGTTCAACGACCTCGTGACGAGCCAGAGCCTGCTGCTCGCGACCAACGGATTGATGATGGTGATCGCCATCGTCTTCGTCGCCGCCTCGATGGCCATCGTGCTTGCGCCCAAGGCGGCTCGCGCAGTCGATCCGGCCTCGGTCGGACACTGAAGGCCGCGCCGTGCCGTCACGTAACGACGCGCCCGAATGGCTGCGGGGCCAGAGCGGCCGCACCCTCAACACGGGAATCATCCTGGCGCTCCTGTATCTCGGACGCTCCGTGCTGATACCGCTCGCGCTCGCCATCCTGCTGAGCCTGTTGGTGGCGCCGCTGGTTCGGGCACTCCGGCGACTGCGCGTCGGCAGAACCTCCTCGGTCATCATTGCGGTTTTGGCCATGGGCATGGCGTGCCTGGGTGTTGCGGCGGCGCTTGGCACGCAAGTCCTGCGCATCGCCGAGAGTCTGCCTCAGTACGAATTGAATCTGCAGCGCAAGCTCAAAACCCTCGAGGACGTAACCACCAGCCCGCTGCTGCGACTCACCGACGAAACGGGCCGACTGACCGGGACCGGTGCGCCCGTAGAGGGGGTCACCACTCAGACCGATGGTGTCGAGCACTCCGGGCCCTCAGCGATGCCTGCGGCGGCGGTGCTGCCGCAATCCAAATTCGGGTCCGGACCGCGCGGACTCATGTGGAAGCTTTTGGCAACCGTCTGGCATCCGGCTCAGTTCGCGGGCATCGTGCTTCTCATACTCATTCTCGTGCTGCTCGATCACCAATCATTACGCGATCGCTTCGTCCGCATCGCCGGCGCGACCGACATACGCTCGGCAACCATCGCCCTCAATGATGCCGGCGATCGGCTCTCGAGGCTCTTCGCCTCGCAGTTCCTGGTCAACCTCGCTTTCGGAGCGGCCATCTGGATGAGCCTCGGCATGCTGCACCTTCCGCAGGCGCTTCTTTGTGGAATTTTGGCGGGAGTGATGCGTTTCGTACCCTACCTGGGCGTGGGTATCGCCGCACTCTTTGCCGCCTTCCTTGCGTTGGCCGTCGATCCGGGATGGTCGCCTGCACTCGGCACCCTGGGGGTGTTCATCTTGCTCGATATCGTGGTGGGCCAACTGGTGGAACCCCACCTCTACGGTCACGCCACGGGTCTGTCGCCGCTTTCGGTGGTCGTCGCGGCGATATTCTGGGGTTGGCTCTGGGGTCCGGTCGGGCTGATCCTGTCCACGCCCTTGACTGTGTGTCTGCTGGTTGCGGGGCGTCACCTCAAGGGCTTCGGCGGCCTCGAGCTGTTGCTCGGCAATGCACCGGCGCTGACCTTGCCGCAGAGGTTTTACCAACGGGCCTTATCCGGAGATCCCCACGAGATCATCGCGGATGCACGGGCATTTCTGAGGACCGAACCGCTCGCCGCTTACTGCGATCACGTGATGATTCCGGCGTTGCATTTGGTGTGGCTGGATGCGCAGACCGGCGCGGCAACGCAGGAGCTGGAGCTCAAGATTCGCCGCGTCATAGTCGATGTCGCCATCGCACTCAGCGGTAGAAGCCGAGATTTCCCGCGACGCCGGGATCGAGGCACGGTGCTCGAAGCGGTGAGCGCGGGACGGTGGCTCCGTCAGCAGCGCGAGCAACTGACGGGCAAATGGCAGGGTCCTCTTGGCGTTCCTCGAGGCTCTATCTTCATCTGCATGAGCTTGGGCTCTGCAGCCGATGATCTTGCCACCGAGCTCCTCGTGCGGCTGCTGCGTGGCGAGAGAATGGACGCCCGCAATTTCACACCGTCGGAATTAGAAGGCGGACTGCCGCCCGGGGCGGATCCCGACGGTGTTGCCATCGTCTTTCTGGTGAGCGCCTTTCCCAGCCGCGAGCGCGAGCGCGTCGACTCGCTCAGCCGGCCGCTTCATGAACTGCTGCCAAACGCCGACCTCATCCGAGTATTTTGTCCCGGAATGACAACTCTGTCGGCGTCGGACAGCGATGCCGGCACCGCCGAAACCACGGTTCGTTCGCTCAGCGAGGCGATCACAATCTGCAAGACCTGGCATGAAACTTGTGGCAAGCGAGACCTATCACCGGGACCTCAACGAAACGACTTGCCTGCATTTCTACCCGCACCGCGACGGCGAGCGTCGGCCCATCGAATTCAAAGTGG
>Ga0335073_10012012_pt1 | contig 12168 bp, 9 predicted proteins | sample Lox_Sample_22_FD_207093 | JGI IMG/M metagenome (GOLD analysis project Ga0335073, IMG submission 207093) | Soil microbial communities from Loxahatchee National Wildlife Refuge, Florida, United States - Lox_Sample_2.2 | ecosystem: Environmental > Terrestrial > Soil > Wetlands | place: USA: Florida... | reverse complement strand
GGAACGGCGGCACGCTCGCGACCGCAGGCAATCTCGTCTTCCAGGGCACCGCAGAGGGCAGGCTCCTCGCATACGATGCCGCGACGGGCCGCCGGCTTTGGAGTTTCAACGCGGGCCTCGGGGTCATCGCTGCGCCGATCAGCTTTGCCGTGGGGGGCAGGCAGTACATCAGCGTGCTGGTCGGCTACGGCGGCTCCGCGGCCATCGCCAGTCAGTTCATGAACGTCGGATGGAAGTTCGGCGCACCGCGCCGGCTGCTGACGTTCGAGCTCGGCGGCCAGGCGCAACTGCCGCCGTCGGCTCCGCCTGACATGACTGTGAATGCGCTCGACGACCCATCCTATCGGTTGAACACCCGGCAGGTCGCGGCCGGCCGTGCGCTCTTTGGCGCGTGCGCCATCTGCCACGGCCGTGAGCTCGAGTCTGCCGGCGCGCCCGCACCCGACCTCCGCGCCTCACAAGTCGCCCTGGATCCGAATGGCCTTTGGGCCGTGGTCCATGGCGGAGCGCTGCTTCCGGACGGCATGCCGCGATTCGAGTCCCTCACCCGCGAGCAGGTGACGGATATCTACGCCTACATCAGAGCCGGCGCCCGCGCAGTCATCGCGGCCCAATCCGCCGGCGCCCGGGCGCGAGCCCGAGCGGGCTCCCGCGGAGCCCGATGACCGGGCAGGCGCGGCTCAACGCCACGCCAGCGGCCGCAGTGTCACCTGCAGCCAGACCTCCCGCCCCGGATCGGCGAAGCACTGCACCGGATCGATCCCGAACGGCGACGCCCCTGCCGTCCCTGACGGATTTGCGACCGTCGCGCCGGTCTCGAGCGGGGCGGAGTTGCACTCTCCGGAGGTGAGCTTGTTGTTGAGATCCCGGCCGATCAGCGCGAGCTCCCAGAAGTCGGTCGGATTCTGCAGGGTGGCGCTGAGATCCACCTTGGCGTACGCCGACTGGTAGTTGTCGTTGTTCGGCCGGTCGACGGCGAGGAAGGTGACGTACTTGGACGAGATCTCGTTGCTGTTGCTCAGGTTCAGCGTGTAGCCGTTGAGCGGCAGCGGCACCACGTAGTTGAAGCCCACCGTAGCCTGCCACTCGGGAGCGCGGGTGAGCGGCGTTCCGGAAAGGTTCTGCGACGTGTAGACACCGGCGGCCGGGTTGAATTCCTGATCGCAGCCCGCGGCGATCGTCTGGCCACCCCAGCAGGGCGCGGTGTCGAATTTCTCGTACCTGGCGTGATTCCACTCCATCGCCGCGTTCAAGGTCAGTCCGTTGATGACGTCCGGCAGGTAGGCGGCATCGAAATCCAGGCCGTATGTGACCGCGCTCGCGGCATTGACGGTCAGGATGACGGGCACGCCCTGGCTCGGGGGAGAGATCGCCCCGACCTGCAGCCCGCTGTAATCGTAGTAATAAGCGGCGGTATCGAACTGCAGGCGGCCCTGCAGCAGGCGGCTCTTGAGGCCCACCTCCCCGCCGTTGGCCGTCTCGGGACCGAACGCATTGCTGACCCCCGGGACGGGCGGTGTCGCGGTACTGAAGGAGCCGGACTTGTAGCCCCGCTTCCAGGCGCCGTACACGGTGCTGTTATCCGTCAGATGGTAGGTCAGATCCACCTCCGGCGAGTAGTTCTTCATGTAGATCTGCGGATCGGGAACGACAATCGGCTGGCCGGTGACGTTGTTGAAGGGATCCTCGTCCCGCTTCTCCAGGGTCCAGCGCACGCCGGCCGCCAGCTGCAGCCGTTTGACGATGTACCAGCGAGCCTGACCGTAGAGCGACTTGGTCTTGTCGGTGAAGGGAGTGTCGCCGTCCTCGATGAGCGGCGGCAGCCCGTACGCCTCGTTGCCGAGCACCTGCACGTCATCGTAGTAGGCCGCATCCTGATAGAAGGCGCCGGCGGTGAAGTTCAGGGGACCCTGGAAATCGCTGTTGGCCCGCACTTCCTCGGTGAATTCGCGGCGATGGAAGTGATTGTTCACCCCGATGAATCCGCCGGCGTATTCCGTCTCCGTCGGATTGACCAGGCTCTCCGAGGACAGGTTGTAGTACCCGGTCACCGACGTGTATGTGATATTGCCCGCGGGCGTGTAGCTCAACTCCAGCGAGCCGAAATCCTGGTTGGTCTCCAGAAACGGCACACCGTCATTCAACGCGTCCGGAAAATCCGTGGGGTCGAGAAACGTGAGCCGCAGGTCCCGCTGCAGGCCATTGCACGGATAGCCGCCGAGGAAGGGTGGAAAGGCGATGACTCCGGGAATGACGAGCGGACCGGTTCCGCTCGGCGCATCCGTGCACTCGGACGTCTCGGCGTCGATCGAGAAATCGTGCACTTCGTTGACCTTCAGGCGCGCCGTGAGCTCACTCGAGGGATTCCACAGCGCGGTCAACCGGATGACATAGTCGGTATCGTCCGGGCTGTGGCTGGTGCTCGGCGACAGGGCGCCGGTGTCCGGCAGGGCCGTCGCGATGTTGTTGAAGTACCCTTCGGAGTCGGTGTACTGCGTCGCGAGGCGGACCTTGAGGGTGTCGGTCACGGGACCGGAGAGGATCAGCGAGCCCTGGCGCGTGCTCGCCTCGAAATCGTACCCTCCGGTGACGATGACTTCCGGTTGATCGGTGGGGTCTTGCGTATGGACGTCGAGCACGCCGGCCGTGTTGCTCTTGCCGTAGAAGAGTGACTGCGGACCTTTGAGCACTTCGATCTGCGCCAGGTCGAAGAGCGCGCTCTGATACGCGAGACCGTCGGTGAGCGACAGGTCATCGACGTTGAGCGAGACCGACTCGTCGACGCCGGGGTCCGACGACGTCGTGCCGATTCCGCGAATGGAGATGAGCGTGCCGATCGAGAGAAGCGATTTGCCGAGACCGAGCCCCGGGACCAGGGTCGCGACATCGTTGAGGTCCGCGATGTGCATGCGCTGCAGCTGCCCCTCCGGGATCGCCTGCTCATCGACCGGCACGTTGAGGATCGACTCCTGCCGCTTGCGGGCGGTGACGATGACTTCCTGAAGCCGGTTCGGGGACCCGGCCGCGGCGAGCTGCACGGGCGGTGACGATTGGGCGGACTGCGCATGCGCGACCGCCGCGAAAACCGTGACGGACAGCACAGCGGCGGATGCCACCAATACCTGACGAAGGCGAAAGGCGTGCTCAATGGACATGTTTCCCCCAAAGATCGAACGATGACCAATGACCGGCCCGCTGCGAATGGGCCCCGCCGAACGCCGTGACGTCTATGTAATTTCCTTTCGTCGGCGTTCCAACACCACAGCGACGCTCGCTGTCGCGAGCGCGGTGAGCATACAGTCCCTGCAGCCTGCGCTCTTGACCGCAGGCGACAGGCGCTCTTTATTGCATGAAATTCTCCGGCTCGACGCTGCCGTGCTTCCGGATATAGAATGCATTCTATATCCATCCCGGCCGCCCGAGGCAATACCGGGCCGGCAGCATCGCTAGTCCAATGCGGAGACCTCATGAGCCTGGACGTGAAGCACCTGAAGCCGCAGATCGGCTCCGCAGTGAGTGTCGCCAAGTCCGCGCTCCTCCAGGACGAGGTGATCCATGGGATCCTCGATCTTCTCGAGCAGCGCGGCGTGCTGGTGTTTCCCCGCATCGGACTCAGCGATGCCGAGCAGTTGGCGCTCACCGACCGCTTGGGAACGCGGGTGAACTACACCCGGCGCGTACCCGGCGGCAACGAGGCGGAGCCTGACGTATACCGGATCACCCTGGACCCCAAGCTCAATCCGCAGCCCGAGTACGTCCAGGGCACGTTCTTCTGGCACATGGATGGACTCAACTCCGATGTCCCGCCGCCGAAGGCGACGGTGCTCAGCGCCCGCCGCGTCTCGAGCCGCGGCGGCCAGACTGAGTTCGCGAGCACTTACGCCGCCTACGAGTACCTTGCCGCCGAGGACAAGCGGGAGCTGGCGGAGCTGAAGGTAGTGCACATGCTGCTGTCGAGCATGCGGCGCGTGGTGCAGGATCCCACTGCGGAGGAGCTCGAGCGCTGGAGCATCCCGCCCGTCAAGACTCACCCGCTCGTATGGCAGCGTCAGACGGGGCGCAAATCGCTGATCATCGGATCCTCGGCGGACCACGTGGTCGGCATGCCGTATGCCGACGGGCGCGCCCTACTCACGCGACTCGTCGAATGGGCGGCCCAGCCGGATTTCTCCTACACGCACCAATGGCAGGAGGGGGACCTCGTCATTTGGGACAACACCGGCACGCTCCACCGCGTGCGTCCCTATGCACGCGACTCCGGCCGCACGATGCATCGCACCACCATCGCCGGCTCGGAAGCGGTCAACTGACCCCTCAGGTATTCGCCGCCCCGTTGGCGAGGATGTGCGTCCCGGAGACCCAGCCGGCCTGCGGCGAGGCGAGGAAGGCTACGACGGCGGCGATCTCATCCGCCCGGCCGATACGCTTGAAGGGCGAGGCGTTCTCGAAGAACGCGCGATACTGCGGGGAGCCGTCCATCATTCCAGGACTGGTGGCGCCCGGGATCACCGTGTTGACCGTAATTTTGCGGGCCCCGAGCTCCCGGGCCCAGCTCTCCGTGAAGCTCTCGACGCCACGCTTGGCCGCCGCATAGAGGCCGGCGCCGGCCACAGGGTACTTGGCGATGCTGGAGCTGAAATTGATGATCCGACCACCCTCCGGCAGGCGCTTGGCCGCCTCGCTGGCGACGTAGAGCGGTCCCAGCAGGTTGATGCCGAAGATTGCCGCGACCTCCGCGTCCGTCACTTCCGCCAGCGGCCCACTGGTGCTCACGCCGGAGTTATTGACCACGATGTCGATCCGGCCTGGGTTCCGATCGATCTGCTGGAACAGCGCGACCACCTCACGGCGGTTGGCGATATCGGCCTGATAGGCGACGGCGGCGCCGCCCAGCGCTCGGATCTCGGTCACGGTCTGCTCGGCGCCAGCCTTGCTGTGGGCATAATGGGCGACGATCGTCGCGCCCTCGCGCGCCAGTCGCAGCGCGACCTCCCGGCCGATGCCCCGTCCCGAGCCGGTTACGAGCGCGACCTTGCCCGCAAGCGACTTGCTCTCAACCTGCATCTCCATTCCTCCCGGTCTATGCCCGGGCCCGCTGATCTATCACCCAGCGGACGTTGCGGCGCATCGGTTCGATGCCGTCGTGCGGCATCCCCGGCGGCAATGTGTTGATTTCTTGGAAGATCTGTGTCGGATCTCCGCCCCGGAGCGGTACCAGGCGCTGGACGCCCGCCAACGAAAGCGGATCGAGAAGCCTCTCGCGCAGCGACTCCGGATAGACGCCGACCGTCTGCGTGGTGTCATTGCACCATTTGACGATCTCGAGCAGGTCCGGGACCGGCACGATGTTGACGACACGGCTGCTGAGACGATCGTAGAAGTCGACCCGGTCGGGAAATCGTGAGATCACGACGCCGCCGCCCGTCGTGTTCCCTTCCACGTGGTAGAAATCCTCCTCGAGCGAAGCAGCCTGCAGCTCGGCTTCGAGGTCGGCATTCGGGGATGCCGCCGGCGTGGACATGGCGGGCGGCAGCCTCTTGTAGGCCGCCACGATCCTGCGGCCGAGCTCCACGACACGCTCCAGCGATTCCTCGTCGGCCGCGCTCTCCACGTAAACGACGCGGGTGTTGACGCACGCGGTCTGGTTATAAAAGCCGGAGAGTACCGCGACCCCGAGCGCCGCCTCCGCCATGGCGGCCTCGCTCTCGAGGGCCTCCTTCCCGAGCACGGACATGGAGTACTTCGGATTGAGCGCGGTCAGGTCGATGCCCGGAGTGAGGAACTTCTGGATGTGCTTGACCGAGGACATGCCGCCCCACGCCGTGATCTTGTCGATGCGTGAGGTACGGACGATCTGTGAATCCATGAACTCGTCGCCGCCTTTCCAGTAGGCGACCGCGATGTGCCGCGTGACGGGGTGGCCGGCATCGATCTCAATCAGCGTGCGCGCGATGGCGTTGGCCGTCAGCGGATCGTTCGAGGGCGACTTGATCAGGCAGTCCGACTTGGTGAGCGCGGCCCGTACGATAGTGAGCGCGGCTACTACCGGGACGTTCCCTGCGGTGATGTGCAGCTGTCGGGTGCCTACCGCGCGCACGCGGACATGGGCGTTCGGCGCAGGCGCCGGCGACCAGCCGTCCAGATACTCGATGCCGATGGTTCGGTCCGCCAGTGCGATCAGGCTCTGCGGATCGAACATCCTCGGCAATTCGTCGTAGACGCCGCGCAGGATCGGTTCCTCGAGACCGCCGGCCCGCAGGGCGAGCGCAAAGGACTCCTGCAGATGGGTGTTGTCCTCGAGGCGCAGGCGCCTGCCTGCCTCCGCGAGGAAGTCGACGATCTCGCGCACCGGCGTATCGTGCAGATCGCGCAGCAAGACCGGGTTGCCGAGCACGAGGTCGTGGATGTGCTTGTGCGGGTCCGGCGCGAGGAAGCTCGCCCCGCCCCGGCCCCTGAATTCCACGGCATCCTCGCCCGGCTCGATGATTCGTCCGCGCGCAATGATCGGGATGCGGTAGACGTCGGTCACGGTCAGACCTGCGAGACGAAGTCCATGAAATCGTTATAGGCCTGCGCAGTTGCGGCACAGGTGATCTTGTCGTCCCCGCCGTCCATCTCCGCGAAACGGGTGATCACCGGACCGATGCGCGGCCCTTTCCAGCCGCAAGGACAGTCCTCTTCCCAATGGATGGTCACCTGGTCGCCCGAGATGAAGCCGCCCCAGTAGGTCTCGGGCATCAGGTCGAAGAACGCGTAGCGCCCCGTCTGCACCCCTTCGCGCGGCAACATCTTCATGTCGGGATCGAACAGGATCGGGATGGTGTGCGGCATGATGTGGAAGTACTTGTGGCGGCAGCGGGGCGACAGTCCCATGATCTCCGACATGCCGTAGACCATGCCGATCCTGTCGATCCCGAAGTAGTCGCTGACATAGCGTTCCCAGTCCTTGGGCGGATCCTTCAGACCCTTCATGCCGCCGCCGGTCATGATGAAGGAATCGGGCGCGAATGCAGGCTTCAGGCCCTTCTGGATGCCGCTGCGCGCCGTTTTCACCAGATCGCCGAAGCTGCCGCCGAGCTTCACGCGCTTGCCGCGGAATTCCTCGAACAGCTTGAAGAACCACGTCTCGATGTCCTGATCGCGCCGCTTCGCCTGCGCGATCATCGCTTGCCGCGCATTCAGGAGCGCGGGATCGAGGCCGAGTTTGTCGAGCTCGCCCCGGTCCTCGGCCGCCTGCATGCGACCGGCCAGCGACATCAGGTCGGCGGAGATGTGGGTCTGATACAGCGTGTGGTAACGCTCAGGACCGCCGGCCGCCGGAATGTTGAACAGGCTCAACATCTTCAGCATCATGTGATGCCCGCCACGATAGCCGGGGAAGAAGGTGTCGACGTGGTCCGCATAGGGGTCGACGCCGCTGGTCGCGCGGCTTGCCTCGTTGTATGAGCGCGTCCACGCCGGCAGCTCGACCTTGGAGCGCGGCACGAAACTGAGTTTGCCGGTGGTGCCCGAGGAGGTGCCGATCAGCATGCCGGCCTCGTCCAGCCGGGTCAGCCAGCCGTCGATCATGGTCAGCCCGGAGAGATCCACCTTCGAGAGATCGTGCGTCGTGAGTCGATCGAGCCAGGCATTCAGCCTGGGGAGATCGCGGTTCTCGATCAGCGTGAGCGGATAGCTCTTGTAGACCCGGTGATCGAAGAGCAGCGGCAGCACGTCTTCGACGGTGTCGACGTTGGCAACGCCCTGGCGTTTGGCCAGACGCTCCAGCGCCTGAATCTGGCCCTTCATCTCTGCAAAGCGGCGCTTGAGCACGCGGACCTGAACGTTCTCGCAGTCGCGCCAGCTCACGGCGAGCAGCGGCTCATAACCCTTGTCGAGCCACGCCCCTGGCCGGTCCGGCGGGAGCCACGCCGAGGTGGTCGTCGGGACTTCGGGAGCTACGGACATGGTCTGCTTTCCTCCGCTTGCTTACCACATCTTATAGCAACATGCCGGCGGCCGTCAAAGGCGCGCAGTCAGCTCGAAACGATCCAGGCACCAGTCCACGAAAGCCTCCATTTCGGCATGGCCCTTGGTGACGCCGAGCGCCACCTCGCGATCGAGGAAATTGGTGATGAAGAGGATGAGCATTGCCGGCACCAGCGGCCCTACGGCCTCGGGCAACCCGCGTCCCTTCAGCAAGGGCGCAAGCGCCGCTTCCTGCATGGCCCGCGACTGCTCCAGGTATTTTACGATCTCCAGCCTCAGCGCCTCATTGCGCATGGCGAGCGCATTGAATTCAACGTTCAGCCTGCCGTTCGATGGATTGCTGTAGAGCGCCCAGATCGCATGCAGCGGCCGATCAGAGCTCAGAGCGGCTTCGAGGCGTTTCAGGCTGTTCGCGGATCGCCGCTGAAAAGCGCCGAGGACGAGATCTTCCATGGTCTGAAAGTAGTAGTAGACGGTCTGGTGGTTGAACCCCGCCTCTTCGGCGACACGCCGGGCCGTCAGTGCGATGTAGCCTTCCTTTTGCAACACCTGCTCGACCGCATCGAAGATGACATCGCGGCTGGCCGAATTCTCCGGCCCCATTCTTCGCTTTACTCTTCGCTTCACGCCCATCCACTCGCTTCAGCAGTCGACTCTATACACGCGCCTGGCCGTTCCGCTGAAGAGCGCCGCCTTCTCGCTGTCGGAGGCGCCGCTCGCGATCCGCTTGAATGCGTTCCAGAGCACCGCATAGCCCGCCGTCGCGGCATCGACCGGATAATTGCTCTCGAACATGCAGCGGTCGACGCCAAAGGCCTCGATGCAGCACTCGATGTAGGGCCGCCACTCCGCGGCGAGCTGCGCCGAGCTCGGGGGTGCCGGCGGGCAGTTGGACGGCAGGCCGCACATCGGCATGCCCAGGCCTCCCAGCTTGACGCTCACATTGAGGCATTGCGCGAGCGAGCGGATGTTTGCGCGCCAACTCGCAAATCGCTCTTCCGAGCGGCCACTGTAGGGACCGAGACCGAAGAGACCACCGACATGATTCAGTATGATCTGCGTATCCGGGAACGCTCGAGCCAGGTCGAGGAGCTCCGGAAGCTGGTATTCGAGCTGATAGGCGTCGTAGGAGAGGCCGAGAGGCGCGAGATGCCTGAACCCTTCGCGGAAGTGGGGATCGAGCATCAGATGCGGAACACCGGCGCCGCCAAGAACCGCTGGGTCGGCGTCGTAGGCAACGTGGCTTGCGCGGACCCCGCGATAACGACCATTGCCGGCGCGTATGTGAGCCAGCAAAACGTCCCTCACGCCATCGCCGAGGCGCAGATCGACACAGCCCACGATGCCTGAGCAGACGGCGACGTCGCCGAAAAGGCCGCTCGCAGCCGTCGCGGCCATGCCGTTGGCAAACTCGACTTCACCGACCGATTGCAGGGCCTGGGGCCCACGAGCGCGGTACATGGCGCGAACCTCGACGAATACCGTCGCGCGGACGTTGTGCCCGGTATTGAGGTCGGCCAGGAGCTCGTCGAAGAGGTAGCGCGCATGGCGGCGAAACGTCGGCAGCAGGGCTCTGATCGTCAGGTTGTCCTGCCATTCGAGAGCAGCGAGGACAGCGCCGGGACGAAACCAGAGGTGGTGATGCGGATCGACGATCGGTAATGCCGGCTCGATGATCTCTTCCACGACCGGGGCGCCGCCTAGGCTTTTCGTTTGCCGGCGGGCTTCAGCAACGTCCAGCCGGACTCGATGTGTCTGCGCATCGCGGCCATGGCGGCCGAGGCATCGCCGCTCGCCAGCGCGCGCAGGATCTCCTCGTGCTCCTTGGCGGCGAACTTGCCGCGCCCCGCCACGGCATTGATCAGGTCGAAAGGGTATCGCGCCCAGAGGATCTGCACGAAGTAGAGCGTCTGCGGCATGTCTGCGATGCCGTATAGCCGGCGATGGAAGCGATAGTTGACTCCGCGCGCCGCGGCGCGGTTGCCGGCCTTGAAGGCCTGATCGAACTCCGCCGCCAGCGCCCGCAGCTCGCTGACATCCTTCGGCGTCGCCTTCTCGGCCGTGGCCCGGATCAGCCGGGCCTCGAGCAGGAGACGCAGCTCCAGCACCTCCTCGGAGGCCGAGGCATCGAATGGCGCGACGCACACGCCCTTGTAGGAGTTGCCCGTGACATAACCTTCGGCCTCCAGGATCTTCAGCGCCTCGCGCACGGGCGTGATGCTGAGGCGCAGCTGCTCGGCAATCTCAGCCTGCTTCAGGCGCGAGCCGCGCGGGAACATCCCGGAGATGATGCCCTCGCGCAGATAGTCGGCCACCTGCTCCTCCTTGGTACGCAGGTCCATCTGCCGCGGGGCGGGCGGTGGCGTCGCCGGTCCGGCCGGGATATCGCGTTTGGCCGCGGATGTGCGTGGCACTGAGACCTCTCTTATTCGAAGGCCGGTTGATGCATTTTACACCAGGTACCGGCGCGCTGGGCCGGGCAGGAGCCCGGATCCAGCGCATCCTAAAAAATCACTTCGCGCTTCTCGAGATCGGACCGTTGGGTGGAGCTGAGGCCGAGAAGCTCGCCGAATACGTAGTCTTCGTCCCCGCCCAGGGACGGCGTCAACCGCCGGATGCCGGCTCCAGGCCCCTTGGCGAATCGTGCCGCGGCACCTACTGCCAGCCGCGGTGGGATATCGCGCCCGCCCACTTCGACGGTTGCTCCGCGCTCGCGCAGATGAGGATCGCGCGCGACGTCTTCCATGCTCCAGGAAACGTGCGCGCAAACTCCTGCGCGCTGCAGGCGCTCGGCAGCAGCGTCCGCATTGTATAAAGAGAGCCACTCGGTCACCAACCCATCGAGCTCCTCACGGTGCTGCAGACGAGCACTCGCTGTAGCAAACCGCGGATCGGCCGAGACGTCAGCCCTACCCAGCTCACGCACCAACGCCTGCCACTCGCGGTCGCTCCTGATCGCCAGTGTCAGCCAGCGATCCGGCTCACGGGTCGCGTAAACTCCGTGCGGGGCCATTGCGAGATCGGCATTCCCCGTGCGTACCGGGCTGATGCCGATACTGGCTTGCACCAGCGCCTCGCCGATCATCGCGCTCGCGACCTCGCGCGCAGCGAGATCGACATGCTGCGCAGCGCCGGTCCGACGCCGCTGATGCAGGGCGGCCATAGTGGCGACCGCGGCGTGCACGCCCGCGGAGTGATCCATGACGTGGCGCATCTCCACTGGCGGGCCGTCGGCATAGCCGCTCATCCAGCCGAGCCCTCCCCAGGCGCCGAAGAGCGGCGCGTAACCGGCGAAGCTGGAGTCCGGACCGCTCTGTCCGCAGGAAGACAGCGAGAGCAGAACGATGTCGGATTTCACCGCGCGCAACTCCTCGAATCCGAGCCCGAGGCGTCGCATCACGCCCGCCCGGAAGCTCTCGGCGGCAACATCCGAGATCGAAACCAGTCGCTTCGCGAGAGCCACCGCCTCCGGATGCTTCAGGTTCAGCCGCACGGAGAGCTTGTTAACCGACACCTGGTCGAACGTTGCCGCCGACATGCGCCCGTATACCGCATGCGGCTTGCGAAAGGCATCGAGCCTCGCCTTGCTCTCGATCTTGATGCACTCCGCCCCGAGCTGCGCCAGAAGCTGTGTGCAGAACGGGCCCGCGGCATGGATCGTGAAGTCGGCGATGCGCACGCCGTCGAGTGGTGCCCCGACCGGGCTCATGCGGGCCGCTCTGAATCCGTCTCGCCCAGCTCCGGTACGCGCAGTTGCGGCGAGAGCGGCGAGCAGCGGAATTGGAACGGAGCCGTGAGAACCTCGGCCCGCTCGCCCGTCGCCAGCGTCAGCGGTGCGAACAGCCCGCGCGCCCGCTCGTGCTCGCCACGGATGACTTCAGCCGGACTGCGATATTTCGCCGCCGGAACGCCGAGCTGCTGAGCTCTCGCGACGATGGTCTCGACATCGTGCCGGCGCATCCACTCGCGCACGTGACGGTTGATCTCATCACCGCGCCGGCTGCGCTCGAGGGAATCGCGCAGCGCCTCGTCGAGCGCCCACGACGGCCGGTCCAGAAGGTCGACGAGCGCCGCCCACTGTCTGTCCTCCAGCGTGAGCAGCTCGATGAACCCGTCCTGCGCCTCGAATACACCGCCGTAGCGAAAGCGCCGCGTGCTGCGATGCTCGAGAGAGCCGTCGCCCAGCCTCTGCAGCGCGAA
>Ga0335073_10012011_pt1 | contig 12169 bp, 16 predicted proteins | sample Lox_Sample_22_FD_207093 | JGI IMG/M metagenome (GOLD analysis project Ga0335073, IMG submission 207093) | Soil microbial communities from Loxahatchee National Wildlife Refuge, Florida, United States - Lox_Sample_2.2 | ecosystem: Environmental > Terrestrial > Soil > Wetlands | place: USA... | reverse complement strand
CGGCTAGCTCCGGATGGAAACGATCAGCGGCTACGTAGGCGGTGTGAACCGGCTGCCGACCGGGCCGCTCGCCGCGGTACTTCGCCTCAAGCGCGCGGTCTGAGGCAGCGAGCATCTCGTCGACCTGACTGACGGCCTGCGCGATCGCATCGGGCAGCCCGGCAGTTGCCGACGCGCGTCCAGCACTCACGGTTGTGCCCGTTCCCTAGTCATGCAGGAACCTCAGCGCAGGACCAGGAGTTCGAGCCAATTGGCTCTGGGTTCGACGCTGGTTGATTCCTCAGCGTCCTGCACGGCGCGGCGGAGCCGTTCCTTGCCCCGCAGGAATTCCTCATCGGTGAGGTTGCGCATGTTGGTGTCGGCGTGGCGGAAGGTGTCCGCCTGGGCGAGGAATTCAGCAAGACTGATCCACGTCTCGGGGACCTGCTCAAGCGTGTCGAGGCGGAATCCTGCGGTGGCGAACGCCTGGCAGGTCTGGTCAAGGGATGGAAAGGTGTTGACTGTCCGCGCGGTCTCGGGAAAAAACTCCCAGGGAAAGGTACGCGTCGTGTCGACCCTGGCTGAAAAGCCGCCGCGGATCAGCACCGGGGCGCCTGGGCGCAGGACGCGGCGGATCTCGCCCGCGGCAGCTTCGAGGTCGGGGATGTGGTGGATGACGAGCGACAGCCAGGCGCCGTCCGCAGAGCCGTCTGGCAGCGGAAGCGCGCTGGCATCCCCCTCCAGTGCCTTAATGCCCGGGCGGCGCGGAATCTGAGTCCGCATTGCTGCGGACGGCTCAACCGCGAGGACAGACAGGTCAAACCAGTCGCTGAACGCGGCGGCGAATGCGCCGGTCCCCGCCCCGATGTCAACCACGCTCATGCCCGGCGACGGCCGCAGATGCCGCCCGACTGCCTCGCGCCATGCCCCGAGCCCGTCCCGCGGGATCTCGCGCACCGCCTTATACGCCGCCGCCGTCTGTTCGTCGTAGGTAATCCTGGCCATGTGTGCCTCCTGAATCACGAGCCGGTCAGACACGGGCTGCGCGAGCCCGGCGCATCACACGCACTTCCCGGCCTTCCGCGCGTAGCGCCGCGACAGTCTCGCGGACCCGGTCCTCGGTAGCCCCGAGGCTGGCAAGCGTCCGGGAAGCTGGCCCGTCGTCGTGGTACTGCGCAAGCAGGAGGTGCGCGGTGCAGATGTCGGTGGTCCCCTGAGCGAGAGCCTCGGGCAATGCAGAGCTGAGTACCTTCTGGCCGCGCGGCCGGCTAAACCGGACGGGCCCGTGAGTCCGTCCAGCGCCGTGGCTCATGTTTTCCTCCAGCTGCCGCCGCAGTGCCTCCCGGCTGACCTCGAGTCTGTCCAGCGCGGAGATTCCGGTCCCCTCTCCAACGCGGATCAGGCCGAGCAGCAGGTGCTCGGGATCAACGCTGTTGTGGCCCAGCCGGCGCGCTTCCTGACGCGCCATGAAGACAGCGGCGGCGGCGTGATCGCTGAATCGCGCCAGCATCCGGCCATCGACAGACATGCCGGCACCGCCGCCGGGGCTACGAGCAGGGCCATGGAGCGGCAGTCGCACGTGGTTCTCCTTGTTCCTGATGTGCGGCATCTTGATGCCGCGCGCAGCGGGTGCCGAAAGCCTGGCCGCTAGCCACCCGGCCATGTCGTCAGGCTCAATGCGCCCAGATGCCAGGCACTGAACGACGATGGCCGCGACCTGCGGCGGCTCCATATCGGCCTGCCAGCCATTGACGGCGAGGAACTGCAGGCCGGCTGCGACCGCGACCCGCTCCCGATGCTCCGGGAACGGCGGATGCTCCAGAAGTCCGCCCATCAGGCGCGCGCATGCCGCTGCTGCGGCGTAGCAATCGGGGAGGGATAGCGCCACCTGGGCTTCGGCAAGCGCCGTCTCGGCGGCCAGCGTGTCAACCTGTTCGAGTGCGGCGCCCGCTCCGATGCCCAGCACCCGTCCTCCGATCACGACGAGATCGGCGACATCGAGCGACGTCACGGCTCGTCACCCCGCAGCAGCTCGAGCAAGCGCTGGTGACGAGCCAGGCTGTCCTCCAGCAGCCGGCGGAACCGCTTGTCCTTGCGGCGCGCCTCCACCAGAGCCGCGATCGCCTCGCGAGCAACGTCCGACACCGAACGCCCCTCTACCTCCGCGATCCCGGCCAGCCGTTCGGCGAGCTGCGGATCGAGCCGCAGCACCATGTTCTTCGTCGGGGCGCTGCCATCCCCCCGCGCCAGATTCCCTGCCATAGTGATCTAATGATATCTCGATATCCAGCGATGGGCAAGGTATCTGCAGCTCCGCTACCAGGGCGGACCAGAACGGCCCTTGACAGTCCCGGCGCGCTGGATGACGATCCAACCAAGGCACCGGCCAGGAGCGCACACCAGCTGGGTCAGGACGACCGCCTAGCAACCCCTGAACGTCCGGCCGGTGCCCCCAAACAGCCGCTGCCCTGTCGCGGCGTCCCCACCGGGCCTGCGAAACAGCTACCCGGCGGCGCGGGGTGCGACCAGACCGGTCTGGTAGGCGAAGACGGCGAGTTGCGCGCGGTCGCGGGCGCCTAGCTTGATCATCGCCCGGCTGACGTGGGTCTTCGCTGTCGCGGGGCTGAGCACCAGGGCCTCGGCAATCTCGTCGTTGCTGAGGCCGTGCGCGACCAAAGCCACGACCTCGCGCTCTCTGTTGGTGAGCGTCTCCATTCCCGCCGCGGCGACTGCGTCCGGCGGCCGGGCAACGAACTCGCTGATCAGGCGTCGAGTGACCGCTGGGGACATCATTGCGTCCCCTTGCATGACGACCCGCAGCGCCTGTAGCAGCTCGGCGGGCTGAGTGTCCTTCAGCAGGAACCCGCTGGCGCCCGCCCGCAACGCGGCGAAGATGTACTCATCCAGCCCGAAGTTCGTGAGGATCACTACGCGAACGCTTTCCAGCCGCTCGTCCGAGACGATCTGCCTGGTGGCCTCGACGCCGTCAAGCACGGGCATCTGAATATCAACAAGCGCGATGTCCGGGCGGTGCTCGGCAGCCAGCGCCACCGCCTGCTGCCCATCGGCAGCCTCAGCGACCACCTCTATGTCGTCTTCGGCTTCGAGCAGCGACCGGATGCCGCTGCGGATCAGCGCCTGGTCGTCGGCCAGCAGGATCCTGATCACAACGCTGCCGGCACGGGCAGTTCGGCACGCACCCGGAAGCCGCCGCCGTCTCGCGGTGCGGCTTGGAGCTGGCCGCCGAGCGCAGCTACCCGTTCCCGCATGCCGATAAGGCCAAGCCCAGAGCCCGTCGGCCTGCTGCTGCCGGCGTTGCCGTCGTCATCGACCTGGACCGTCAGGGCGTCTGGTGTGTAGTGCAGGCGCACTGAGGCGCGCGCCTGGCCGGCGTGACGGCTCACGTTGGTGAGTGCCTCCTGCACGATCCGGTAAGCAGCCTGGTCGACGTCGGGCGGGAGCGACCGCTCGTTGCCAGTAACGGACACCGTCACGGGCAGCCCGGCCGCGCGCGCCCGTGCCACCAGGGCGTCCAGCTGACCGAGGCCGCTGCTGTCACCATTCTGCGCACTGCGCAGCACGCTGAGCGTCGCGCGTAGTTCCCTGGCTGCGTCCGTGCCGGCCTCGCGGATCGCCATCAGCGCGGGTGGCACTTCCTCGCCGCGCTTGCGCGCCAGGTGCTCCGCTACGCCGGCCTGGACCTGGATCACCGAGATGCTGTGCGTCAGGGAATCGTGCAGTTCACGGGCAATCCGCAACCGCTCTTCCAAGGCCTTGCGCTGCGCGGCTTCGTCCCGCGTCCGTTCCGCCTCGTCGGCCCGCTGCTCGACCTCGCGGACGTGCAGCTGCCACATGCGGAAAGTCACGGCCATGACGCCCACTGAGATGAGCCATCCGGCCGCGTAGAACCTTCGCCGACCCCGATCGGTGCGCATTCTCCGAGCGTACGCGTCCTGCCCGGGCGCGCATCCGCCCGCCGTGGCAATTCCCAGCTACTCCCTGCGCGGTATGCCGACGTCCGGCGGCATCCCCGCTGACCAGGCAGAAGTCGCTTCCTGCGGGTGACGACGGCGGGCCGTGCAGCCGCCAGCATCGGTGCCATGACAACGACATCCAAGGAAGAACCCATGAACTCCGCCCCCGCGCCTGTGATGCACGCCGCGCGGTCTAGCACGGCCGCCGATCCTCGCCGCTGGCTGATCCTGGGCACCGTCAGCCTCGCGCAGCTCATGGTCGTTCTGGACGCCACGGTCGTGAACATCGCGCTGCCGTCCGCGCAGCGAGCGCTGGGCTTCACTACCGTGGACCGGCAGTGGGTGGTCACGGCCTACGCCCTCGCGTTCGGCAGCCTGCTGCTGTTCGGCGGGCGGCTCGGCGACCTCATCGGCCGCAAGACCACGTTCCTGACCGGCGCGCTCGGCTTCGCCGCCGCCTCGGCCCTGGGTGGGGCGGCGACCAGCTTCGGCATGCTGGTGGTGGCGCGCGCCGCCCAGGGAGCGTTCGGAGCGCTGCTCGCGCCCGCTGCGCTGGCGATCCTGTCGACGACGTTCAGTGACCCGAAGGAGCGCGGCAAGGCGTTCGGCGTCTACGGCGCGATCGTCGGCGCTGGCGGCGCGATCGGCCTGGTGCTCGGCGGTCTCCTGACCGAGTACCTCACCTGGCGCTGGTGCCTCTACGTGAACCTGTTCTTCGCGGGCCTCGCCGGAGCCGGAGCAGTACTGCTGCTGACCAACCAGCGCGCTCGCGCCGGGACCCGGGTGGACCTGCCCGGCGTCGCGCTCGTCTCGGCCTCGATGTTCTCCCTGGTCTACGGGTTCTCCAACGCCGCGAACCACGACTGGCACGCGCCGTCCACCTACGGTTTCCTGGCCGCCGGAGTGGCGCTGCTGGCGGTGTTCGCGTTCTGGCAAGCCCGCGCAGCCAGCCCGCTGCTGCCTCCCCGGCTCGTGCTTGACCGCAACCGCGGGGCCGCCTACCTGGCCGTGCTCATCACCGGCGCGGGCATGTACGGCATCTTCCTGTTCCTCACTTACTACCTGCAGCAGACGCTGGGCTACTCCCCCGTGGTCAGCGGCGTCGCATTCCTGCCGATGATCGCGACGCTGGTGATAGCCGCCAACCTGGCCAATGTGGCGCTGCTGCCCCGGCTCGGCCCTAAGCCGATCGTTGTCGCCGGCATGCTGCTAGCCGCAGGCAGCCTGGTGTGGCTGACCAGGATAGGCGTGCATTCGGACTACGCACCGGCTGTGCTCGGCCCGCTGCTGCTGGTCGGCCTGGGGCTCGGCTTCACGATCGCGCCGTCAATGAACACGGGGACATTCGGCGTGGCGCCGCAGGACGCGGGCGTTGCCTCAGCCACGCTCAACACCGGCCAGCAGGTCGGCGGATCGATCGGAACCTCGCTGCTCAACACGATCTTCGCCGGCGCGGCGGCGCACTACCTGACCAGCCACCTGAACCCGACAACCCTGGTGCGCGGCCACGCGGCAGCGTCCCTGACCGGGCTGTCGCTGATCCACGGCTACACCACGGCGTTCTGGGTTGGCGCGGCCATCTTCGCCGTCGGCGCGGTGATATGCGGGACGCTGTTCCGCTCCGGTCGGCTAACGGCAGCGACAACCGCCCGATGATCACATTGACTCCGAGGAGCAGACAAGTGGTTGGATCTGTGCGCGGGCAGCGCGACCAGCGATCGTTCCTGCTCCAGCGGGCGCAGCCAGCGATGACCGGACTGATCGACGGCTCCCTGTCGACACTCGCCCCGATCTTCGTCGTCGCCTTTGCCACGCACCAGCCTTACGACGCGTTCCTCGCCGGGCTGGCTACCGCGATCGGGGCCGGCGTCAGCATGGCTTTCTCTGAAGGACTATCCGACACCGGTGACCTGACCGGCCGCGGCAGCCCTTACGTGCGCGGCGCGATCGTCGGTGCTGGCACGCTCCTCGGCGGCGTCCTGCACACACTGCCGTTCCTCATCCCTCAGTACCGCACCGCCGTGCTGCTCGCGCTCGCGGTGATGGCGTTCGAGCTCGTGGCGCTCGCCTGGATCCGCCGACGGTTCTTCGGCACAAGCTTCCTGCGCTCATTCGTCTGCGTGACGCTCGGCGGTGCAGTCATTGTCACTGTCAGCGCTGCGCTGGGAGCACTCACCTGACCACCTCATACCTTGACTTGGATCGCATCGGGAACGACCTCGAACGTGGCCGGAGTGATTCCCAGGATCTCGCCGTCGGCCTCGATCTGGAGCGGCGGATCCGTCTCGAGCCGCACGCGGCTGGCTCGCAGTTCCACGACGTTGCGATGAGGCAGGTGCGAGCCTTTGTAGATCCTCGGCACCATCGTGAAAGCGTCCGTCTTCGGCCCCACCATCACCAGAACGTCGAGCAATCCGTCATCCGGTTCAGATTTCGGCGAGATCTGCATGCCGCCGCCGTAGAACCGGCAGTTCGCCACCACCACGTTGTGCGCGCGCCACTCGAACAAGCGCCCGTCGGCTTCGACCCGGACAGCGGCAGGGTGAAACTTCGGCAGCACGAGCCAGAATCCGCAGAGGTACTTCGCTGGTCCGAGGAATGCCGGCAGTGTGGCGGTACGGGCGACTACCGCGGCGCCGAGCCCCGCCTCGGCGATGTTGGCGAAATACCGGGTCACCTCGGCAGACCCGGACATGAAGGTGACCTTGCCGACATCTATCCGGCGGACGGGCTGGCTGACAAGGTGACGGCTGGCCCGGACAGCGTCGCCCGGCAGGCTGAATGACCTGACGAAGTCGCAACCGGAGCCGGCCGCCACAATGCCGAGCACAGTGTCCGCCGCGAGCGGCACGCCGTCTTCGAGCATCCCGTTGAGCACCTCATGAACAGTTCCATCGCCCCCTGCCGCGACCAGATAACGCTCACCATTGCGCAGCGCAGTCCTGGCTACATCGATGGCATGGCCGGCGTGCGTGGTGCGGACTATCCGGAAGGCGAGCCCCGCATCAGCCAGCGCGCGCTCAATCGCAGGAAGGTGCTTTTCTACCTTTCCTTGCCCGGCCCGTGGGTTGGCGATGATGACCGGCGGGCCGAACGGACCGTTCACTGCCGTAGGAGAGCGCTGCTCAAGGCCGCGGCACTCCTGGGTTGAGTAGGCTCCATCAGCGGATAGTAGCGAAGTGATGGCGACAGGTCTGGGCCACGATCCAATGCGGAAGATGACAGCCACGACCGGCAGCGCGGTCTTCCTCGTGATCGCGCCCGGCGTTGTAGCCGGGCTAGTCCCCTGGTGGATAACCGGATGGCGGGCGGGCGCGCCCTATCCGGAAGCGGTGCGGATCCTCGGCGCCGTGCTGACCGCAGCGGCGGCAGTAGTGCTACTCGGAGCGTTCGCGCAGTTCGCGGTCCAGGGCCGCGGGACCCCGGCGCCGCCGATGCCGACTGAGCTGCTAGTGGTGCGCGGCCTATACCGCTACGTCCGCAATCCCATGTACCTGGCGGTGCTCGCGATTATCGTCGGCCAGAGCCTGCTGCTAGCTCGTCCGGTCTTGCTTGGCTACGCCGCAGTGGTGGCCGCTCTGTTCGTCGCGTTCGTCTACGGATATGAACAGCCTGCGCTGGCTCGGCGCTACGGTGCGCAGTACAAGGCCTACCGGCAGGCCGTGCCCGCATGGTGGCCTGACCTCACCGGCCGGCGGACGTCGCGATTCCCCTGACGCTCTGTTTGATCAGCTCTGTTTGGTCAGAACGTCGTGATCACCGTTGAGGTCAACGGCTCGCCTGGTTCGTGAACTCGGCGCGCTCGCAACAGCAGCCGAATGCCTACCAGTATCGGCGCTGCAATAGCGACAAGGATGAAGATGATTGATAGCCACGGCGGCAACCCGGATCCGCCTGTGCACTTAGTCGCGGTGTTACTGCTGCCCGCGCACGCGGAGGTGCTGGCCGGCATACTCAGGAGCAGAAGCGGCGTGGCGAGCCCGCCCGGCCACACCAGCGTGCCGAGCAGCTTGTCTGGCCATCGCCAGCGTGGTGAAACCCACAACAGCACTACGCCAGTGCCCCAGCCGACGACGATTCCCGGGATCCCCGCGACAAGTCCCGCCACCCCAGCCAGCAGCAGCACAACGACCGCGGCGATCTCGAGACCGCCGGGGCGGCCGACGACTAGCGGCCCCCCTGCCGCAGCCACAATGTCGCGCGGCTCGCCAAGCCGCTCCAGTGCATTACGCAGGGCAGCCGACTGTCCGTCTCCCGATGCCGCGCCCGCAGCCTGCGCCTCAGCGATGTGCTCGGAAATCTCAGCGATGAGCTCACGCCGCCGCTCCCTCGGGAGGGACCGCGCTGCGCGCCGCAGCCGTCTCAGGTAATCCGCAACCAGCTCATCGTCAGTCATGGAGCATCCCTCTTATTCGTCCCAACCAGCTCATCGACGCTGTCCCGCAGCTCAGCCCACGCCCCGCTGAACTCGGTCAGGGCCGCTTCCCCCGCGACGGTCAGCGTGTAGTACCGGCGTGGCGGGCCCTCGGCCGACTCCCGCCAGGTGGTGCCGACCAGACCCTGCCGACGCAGCCGGGCGAGCAACGGGTAAATCGTCCCCTCGCTCGTCACCATCCCCCGGACCGAGCCGAGCGCCCGTACCAGCTCGAACCCGTAGCGCTCGGTGCCGCGAAGCATCGCGAGCACGCAGTAAGGGAGCAGGCCCCGGCGCATCTGGGCGATCTGGTTTGCTGCGTCACCAGCTACCATGCACCGCATGATAGCTGCCGAAAGGAACCGGCGTCTAGCGGCCATGTGCTCAGCGATCCAGAGGTTCGCTCACTGACCACCGAGCAGCCCGGCGACATATATGGTCAGTCGCGTGCAGGACGCGGCAGAGGACGGGACGACACTTCGTCTGCGCGGCGGCAGACGGCTCGGGTTCGCGCAGTACGGTCGGCCGGACGGGGAGCCCTTGTTCTACTTCCATGGACATCCGGGCTCGCGGCTCGAGGCACAGTTCGCCGACGCTGCCGCAGCCGAGGCCGGATTCCGGGTGATCGCGCTGGACCGTCCAGGCTACGGCGTGTCGGACTTCCAGCCAAGGCGCGCACTCAGGGATTGGCCCGATGATGTAGCCGAGGCGGCTGACCTGCTTGGCCTTTCTCGGTTCTCGGTAGCGGGTGCGTCTGGCGGCGGGCCTTATGCGCTCGCGTGCGCCTGGAGAATGCCTGGCCGGGTGATCCGAGCAGCGGTGATCAGCGGGGTCGGCCCATATGACGTTCCGGGCGTCACAAGCGGGATGCGCTGGCAGAACAAGGTGGGATTCCGGCTGGGCTCCCGGTTCCCTGCCCTAGCCAGCGCCATCGCCCGGTCTATGCACCGTGGCATCACGCAGAACCCGGAGCGCACGATCGACGCGCTTGCCCGCGCGATGTCGCCCGCCGACGCGGAGATAATCCGGCGCCCTGATGTCCGCAATCTACTCATCGCAGACATCACAGAGGCCTTCCGCCAGGGAAGCCGTGGCGCGGCCTGGGACATTGTGCTGCTCGGCCGATCCTGGGGGTTCTCGTTGCGCGAGATAACACCCGAAGTTCATCTGTGGCAGGGGGAAGCCGACACTCTCGTCCCGCCCGCCATGGGCCGGTACCAGGCGAGCCAGATACCGCACTCGCACCTCACGCTGCTTCCTGGCGAGGGACATCTGCTGATCATCGACCGGATGCCCGACCTGATCCGGGTTTTCCGCGACGCCAGCTAGGCCGGCGCGACGCGGCGCTTTTGGGTCCTTGCGCGGGCAACCTCACGTCGCGTGCCGGTCGATTTCGCTGACGAGTTCCGGCCACAGCGGCGCCGAGAACATGTGCCCCATCTGATGTACCAGGACGAAACGGCCGTGGGGCACCGCCCTGGCCAGCGCCCGGCCCGCCGACGACCGGATGAGCGGGTCCTCCTCCCCGCTCAGAGCCAGCACCGGCTGGGTGATACGGGCGATGCCGCCGGGCGGCAGTTTCGCCGCGAAGCCGGCGGCGAGTTGGCGAGTCCGTGAATACCTGTCCGGGACGTGGCGGCGCACTGCTTCCGCGGCTGTCTCGCGGACCCAATCGTCGTCGAGCGGCAGGCTGATGGCCTCAGTCAGCCGGGTGATATCCACCAGCATCCGCTGCTTCTCCTGCGGGCTGTCGCCGTACCGGCGGAACACCAGCTTGAACGGTCCGGGGAAGCGGACGTAGCGGAACAGGCGGATCGGCTGGGCGTACTGCGGTATCGCTGAGATCGCGGTCACCGTCCTGACCCGGTCCGGCCGCAGCAGGGCAGCGAACTGGGCGAGCCCGCCGCCCATCGACAGCCCGACGAGGTTCGCCGAATCCCAGCCCTGCGCGTCAATGACGGCCATCATGTCGTCGATCATGTCGGTGAGCTCGTAGGCCTTCTTCTTGCCGGTGAAGTGGGTCGACAGGCCCGCGTCCCGGTGGTCGTAGCGGACGACATGGAACCCCGCGCCGGCAAGCGCCTCACAGAACCCGTCCGGCCAGCCGATCATCTGGCTGTCGAGTCCGCTGATCAGCAGCAGCGGCCGTCCGCCGGTCTTGCCGAAGTCCTCGTAGGCGATCTGCACCTCCCCGTTGCGCGTGACGCCGCTGTCCACCTAGCCTCCCTCCGGTTCACAATGCGATTGCATTGTGAACCCAACTCTATACAATGCAGTCGCATTACGAAATGAGGTTCGCCACATGCCGAAGCAGGTCGACCACGAAGAGCGCCGCAGGCAGATCGCAGCGGCCGTCCTTCGCCTGGTGACCACCCGCGGAGTTGAGGCGGCGAGCCTGCGAACGGTGGCCCGCGAAGCAGGCGTCTCTATGGGTGCGGTGCAGCACTACTTCACGACCAAAGACGAGATGCTTCGATTCGCGCTGGCTTACGGCAACACGCTCCTCGCCGAGCGGGCCACAAGGCTGATGGCCGAGCTGAAGCCGGCCACGTCCCGCGAGATGTTCCGGCTGTTCTTCGTCCTGCTGCTGCCGCTCGACGAGGACGGCAGGGCCGGCGCCCGGCTGTGGGCCGGACTGATCAGCCGCGGCTGCGTCGACGAGCCGACTCAGAGGCTGGCCAGCCAGGCTTATGCCAACCTCACCGACTTCGTGGTGCGGCACCTTAGTGACGCGCTGCCGGATGCGAACACCGCCCGGGCAGCGCGGCACCTGGTCAGCGTGATCGAAGGGCTGCGGTGGCCGGTCCTGTTCGGCGTCTACAGCGAGCAGCAGGCAATGGACGTCCTTGACGCCCAGCTCGACCTGATCTTCTGATCAGGCACATGCGAGACGAGGGACCTGGACCAGGGACCTAACTGTGGGTGCTTTCCTCTGGCTCCTGGTACCAGCGGACCCGATCCCCAAGCCGCGCCCGTAGCTTCCAGCGCCGGGACTTCTGAGCGTTCTCCGCCGCGTCCGTGAGGGCAGTTGTCTGGGCAGCGGGATCGTAAGTCGCGCCAGCCGGCACGAGCTGCGGTTTGCTGGCGATGAACCCGCGAACCTTGTCCAGGTTCATCGTGACCGTGCGCCACCAGCCCCAGTCCTCCCCGACGATCGGCTGGTACAAGTCGAGCGAGATGGTGCCTGTCTCCCCGCCGCTCCTGACCGGGTAGCTGGACAGCAGGTACACGATGTCGCGGACGTCCTTCTCATTCAGCTTGACGATCTGCAGCTTCGATAGCAGTACGTCTAGCGGATCCAGCGTGTAGGGCATGCGGGTGATTCGGCCGGCGAACTCGAGCTCATGGCACATCGACAGCTTGTCGATGAGCACGTCGATCGGTCGGCCGCTGAGGGCAGAGACGAAGTACATCTGCTTGTGGCCGTACAGGGCGTTGAAGTTCTTGTCCGGCTGGTGTCCCTGCTCGACCAGGAAGTTCTGCAGGGCTTTCCTCGAGGAACTGACAGAGGCCAAGTCGATGTCCTGTAGCCCGGATGCGGGGCGGGGCGGGAAGTCAGGGCACAGCACCCGCACGGCCATGCCACCAAGCAGACGAACCGTGATCCCCTGCTTCCCGGCAGCGCTTATCAGGCTCATGGCTTCGGCCATGGCGTCCGGAGGCGCGGCAGGCACCTCGTGTGTATCGGTCGTTGACATGCTCAGCCTTCCACCCTGAAGTAGCGCTCGATCCCGTCCGCGCTCACGTCGACCAGGTAACCACGGACAATTCCGTACGCAGCCTCGCTGCCGGGGTTGAGGCA
>Ga0335073_10012008_pt1 | contig 12172 bp, 6 predicted proteins | sample Lox_Sample_22_FD_207093 | JGI IMG/M metagenome (GOLD analysis project Ga0335073, IMG submission 207093) | Soil microbial communities from Loxahatchee National Wildlife Refuge, Florida, United States - Lox_Sample_2.2 | ecosystem: Environmental > Terrestrial > Soil > Wetlands | place: USA: Florida... | reverse complement strand
TACTTCGATGTTCTTAGGATTCAACCTTATTTGGGCAGGTTCTTTCACGCGAGCGACGAACATGGACCCAACAGCGCCCCCTATATTGTTCTGAGCTACGACTACTGGAAGAGTCATTTTGCAGGCGATCGGGGAGTCGTCGGGCGAATAGTTCGGGTGAACAAATATGACTTCACGATTCTGGGGGTCGCTCCGCGAGGATTTCGGGGCACGGAATTGTTCTTTGCACCGGATTTCTGGGCGCCTATTGTCAACCAGCAGCAGATTGAGGGATCAAGCAATCTGGATTCGCGCACGAATCGTGGCCGGTGGGTCGTTGGCCGGCTGAAAAGTGGTGTGACTCCGGCGCAAGCCACAGCTGACCTGGATTCGATAGCTGCGTATCTTCAGAAGAGATATCCAAAAGACGACGACGGGATCAAGTTCGCGCTGGCACGTCCGGGTCTTGCGGGCGACATGCTTGGGGGACCGGTACATGCCTTCGTAGCCGGATTGATGCTCCTAGCTGCTCTGATTCTGCTTGCCGCTTGCGCGAATCTCGGCGGCTTGTTTGCCGCTCGCGCCGCGGACCGGACACGCGAAATCGCGGTGCGGCTGGCGCTGGGCTCGGGGCGCGGACGAATTTTGCGGCAGTTATTCACCGAAGCGGTCCTGGTCTCCCTTGCCGGCGGAGCATTGGGTGTAGCTGCGAGCGGGTTCTTGCTGCGCACGTTAAGCCAATGGCACCCTGATCCCATTTTTCCCATTAACCTCGAAATACATGCCGATCTGTCTACCTACGCACTGGCGCTGTTTCTGGCTCTTGCGAGTGGACTCCTGTTTGGGATGGTTCCGGTGCGGCGGGTGCTCAAGATCGATCCTTACGTCGGAATCAAAACTGGCGCCGAGGCATTGACCGTTTCACGGCGAATCGCATTCCGCGACCTGCTTCTCGCCGGTCAGATTGCAGTATGCGCCGTGCTGGTGACGGCATCGCTGGTTGCGGTTCGAGGGATGATCCGCTCGCTGCACAGCAACTTCGGGTTCGATCCCCAGAACGTTCTGCAGGTGAACAGTGAGCTGTTAATGGCCGGATACAAGGGCGAACAGGCCGCGTCTATGCAGAAACGCATGCTCGACGCGGTCGAGAACCTTCCGGGCGTTTCCACGGCAGCCTACGCAGGCCGCATTCCGCTGAACCTTGGCTGGAGCGAGAATACCGTCTTTGCCGATACGACATCGGATTACCGCATGTCGAACGCAGCCGCACATCCCCTGGAATACTACGTGTCTCCCGGATACTTTCACGCTGCGGGAACAGCACTGCTGGCGGGCAGAGCTTTCACATGGGATGACAAGCGCAATGCACCGCTGGTCGCGATCGTGAATCGCCAGTTTGCGCGTGGTGTATTTGGATCAGGATCAAACGCAATCGACAAGTACTTCAAGATAAACAATGGGACACGGGTGCGGGTGGTCGGAATCGTCGAAGACGGGAAATACAGGACTCTCAGTGAAGATCCGCAACCGGCCATGTTTCTTTCAATCTTGCAGTTTCCATCGACTTGGACATGGTTGATCGTAAGGACAAAGCAATATCCGCAAGCGCTAGCGCCGACATTGGAGCAAACCCTGCGATCACTCGATCCCGGGCTACCGCTGACAATCAACACATGGGAGAAATCGCTGGGAACGGCGCTGCTGCCAGCACAGGCGGCATCGATTGCGCTGGGAATGCTGGGGGCAATGGGAGCGCTGCTATCGATCACCGGCATTTTCGGAATGGCTGCGTATTCCGTCAGTAAGCGTATGCGCGAGTTGGGAATTCGTGTAGCGCTGGGCGCGAAGCGAAAAGAAGTGTTGCTGGCAGCTTTAGGGCGGGCGTTTCAAATATTGGCGATTGGCTCGGCAACAGGCGTAGTAATGGGCATCCTGGCCAGCCGCGTACTGGCGTATATCGTTTACGAAGCTACTCCGAAAGACCCGGTAGTCTTGGCAGGAGCGATTCTGGCTATGTTGTTGCTGGGTCTGCTGGCAACCTGGGTCCCCGCGCGACGCGCGTTGTCGATCGATCCCATGATCCTGTTGCGCGACGAATAGCGTGTTCAGCCCCGCTCCAGGCGAGCCTAAAGCCTGGGCTGCCTTGTCATTTCGCGGGAAACGAGCAGTCTGGGTCTCCGCTACCGCATCCCCTTAGACGACAAGAAGCAAAGTGCCCCAATCTAAGTCCTGGTTAATATTTTTTCAGATATCACGACAAAGCTGCCTTTCCGCTCTAAACTGAGAGCTTGCAGACGCACCCTGGATTTGTGCTTCCCAAATGCATTTACTTATCGTCGAAGATGAACCGCGGATGGCCGAACTTCTTCGCAAGGGATTGAACGAGGAGGGACACACCGCAACTTCCGTGCCGGATGGAGTTCAGGGTCTCGACCTGGCGAAGAATTATGAATTTGATGTCATCATTCTCGACCTCATGCTTCCTCGGCTCAGCGGATACGACCTGGTGAAGCGGTTGCGCACAGAAAAAATTCGAACGCCCGTTCTCATGCTGACAGCGCGCGACTCGGTCCCCGATATTGTTCGAGGGCTTGATCTCGGGGCCGACGATTATATGACCAAGCCGTTCTCATTCGACGAATTGGTGGCCCGCTTGCGCGCGGTCAGAAGACGTGCAACCGCTGCGGAAGATACCCGCCTGCGAATCGGGGACCTGGTGGTGGATGCCGCCAGCCGCGAGGTACGTCGCGGCGAGCTGCGCATATCGTTGACGCGCACCGAGTACAACTTACTAGAACGGCTGGTTTATCGCCAGGGGCGGGTCGTTTCCCGTCGCGCACTCATCGAATCTGTTTGGGGATTTGACCGCGACATTGAGGAGAACACCCTCGATGCATTCATGCACCTGCTGCGCGCCAAGGTCGATGCCCCGGGACGTCCGAAGCTGATTCATACCGTTCGCGGAATTGGATACATGATTCGCCACGATGCCGGAGCATAAGCTCGTCATGAAAAAGCTCTCGATCGGCACACGCCTGACGGTCTGGTACGTGACAATCTTCGCGCTCGCACAAATCATCTTCGGCGCCGGCATGTGGTTTTCACTGAGCTATCGTCTCTACGATCTGGCCGACGACAGTCTGGAGAATCAGATTGAAGACCTGAAGAACTTCATGGAGGCGCAGAAGAGAAACGCTTCCATCCCCAAGCTGCAGGAAGAAGTAGCCGAAACTTACTTGCTGGAACACTCGGGCGACTATCTCGAGTTATCGGCAGACAATGATCAGCTGATTTATCGTTCCAGCTTCCTTCAGAGTCATGCGGTGAAGATGCCAGCTGGCCAGTCTGGTAAACCGATGTTCCGTAGCTTCTGGATCGAAGGAAAGCCCTTCCGCTTCACGGTTGAGAAGCTATCGGCCAACGGCCACATCTATCGCGCCGTGACCGGCGTTCCCATGGATGACGAGGTCGACACGTTGCGCCTGTTCCGGACTTATTTATTCATGTTTGCGCCCCTTTTGTTCCTCCTCGCGGCCAGTGGAGGATACTGGCTCAGCCGACGCGCACTGGCTCCAGTGGATGCACTCGTGCGAACGGCGCACGACATCAGCGGCATCAATCTCGATCGGCGGCTTCCCAACCTCGAGACCGGTGACGAACTGCAGCGGCTCTCCGATACGTTGAACGAAATGCTCGATCGCATCGAGAAGGCGTTCTTACGGGTGACTCAGTTTACGGCGGATGCTTCGCACGAACTACGGACTCCAATCTCGCTGATACGCACGGAGGCCGAGCTCGCCCTGCGCCGGTCGCGAGGCGAAGCGGAGTACAAGGAATCTTTGCGCGCCATCTTGCTCGAGGCAGAGCGTACGACGTCTATTGTGGAGCAGCTTCTCGCTCTGGCTCGCGCCGATTCAGGCCGCGAGACACTCCACATGGCAAGGGTGAACTTGTCGGACATTTCGCGAGAAGCGCAAGAAAGCTGGCGCCAGGTGGCGGAGATTCGGGACCTGCAATTCTCGGCTGAAATTGCTCCGGATATCTCCGTCGTAGGCGACGCAACAGCCCTGCGCAAACTCGCCGACCTTCTCCTCGATAATGCATTGAAATACACGCCGTCGCCAGGATATGTGCAGCTTTGTCTGCGGACGCAAGGTGAGAATGCAGTGTTAACCGTGCGCGACTCGGGACCGGGAATTGCCGAAAGTGAACAAGTTAAGGTTTTCGAGCGCTTCTATCGCGTCGACAAGGCACGAAGCCGCGAAAAAGGAGGCGCCGGGCTCGGACTGGCGATTGCGAAGTGGATCGTCATGCAGCATCGCGGAACCATCTCGGTAAGAAGCGAACTCGGGGCCGGGAGCACCTTCTGCGTCGCACTTCCGGTGCCGGTTTCAAATGCCCCGTACTCTTTGGAAGAGCAGGGAAAGATTTCTGCACGAAATAGCTGACCACTCCATTCCTGGAGTTCGCTCGATCTCAAGCGAAACTGATATTCTCTCAGGGCTCGAAATGGGCCATTCCAGGGGCAATTGCCATTTTCAGCTGCTTTTCATGTTGTTGAGATATCTTCTGGTGTGGAGGTCTGGGCCGACAATGTCGCGACAGGTTCTGCACGCAGTCACTGCAGCTGTGGTCATGTGCGCTTGTGCTCAATCGATTCTGGCGCGGGCGCAGGAGAACGGAACGGGTATTGATTTAGTGCAGCCCGCTGGTCCGAATCAAGCCAAGCCGCCGCAGGTGATCACGCTTGCCGATGCGATCGAGCAGGCGCGCCGCGTTGACGCGCATTTTCAAGCCACGCTGACCGATGCCAAACTCGCGCATGAAGATCGCACCCAAGCCAGAAACGCGATCCTACCGGCCATCAGCTACACGAGCCAGGCGCTGCTGACGGAAGGCAACGGGGGTAGAACTACGATTGGGCGTTTCGTTACCAATGACGGCGTGCACGTGTACCGGTCGTGGGGCGTCCTTCACGAAGACCTGAGCCCTGGGAATTATCTAGGGACGACCTATCGCCAGACGCAGGCCGCCGCAGCTGTTGCAAACGCAAAGGCCGAGATCGCCAGGCGCGGGCTCGATGCGACTGTGACCAAGCTTTATTACGCGCTGGCAGTGGCGCAACGCAAATACGCGACGGCGCAACTGGCGGCCGATACCGCCAAGCACTTTTACGACATCACGCAGGACGCCGAACGTGTCGGGCAGGCGGCTCACAGCGATGTTCTGCAGGCGGAGATTCAGTATCGCCAACAGGATCAGGCATTCGAGGAATCGAAGCTTGCCATGGAATCGGCCCGAATGGATCTGGCTGTGCTGATCTTTCCCACTCTGAATGAGAATTTCAGTATTGTCGATGATCTGGATTCGGCTGTGGCGTTGCCGTCTTTCCAAGAGTCGCAAAAAATGGCGGCCAGCAAGAATCCAGATCTGCAGGTTGCCATGCAGACGTTCTATCAGGCGAAACTTGGAGTCCAGGCGGCCAGGGGCGCGTTCCTTCCGGCATTCTTCACCGACAGCGTTTATGGGATTGAGGCAAATGATTACGCGCTGCACAGCCGAAACGTGGAAGAGCCAAAAGCCGGAGTTTTGCCCAATCTTGGATATTTCATCACGGTCGGTGTGAATGTGCCGGTGTGGGATTGGGGTACACTGCGCAGCAAGCTGCATCAGGCGGAGTTCAAGCGGGAGCAGGCGCGAGTGGAACTGAATCAAACGCAGCGCGAGCTTTTGAGCAATCTCTATGGCTCGTACAATGAAGCGACGGTGGCTCGTACCGCGGTGGACGAAACCAGACACACTGCCGATCTTGCAACCGAGAGCCTTCGTCTTGCCGACTTGCGATATAAGGCTGGGGCTTCTACCGCTCTCGATGTTGTCGTCGCAGAAAATACTTTGACGCAGGCGCGCAATAGCTACGATGATGCCCAGCTACGTTATCGAGTGGCCATTGCGAATTTGCAGACTATAACGGGAAGCTTCTAGAACAAAGTTATGGGCGCGACCGAAGTTCAAAGGCCAGGCGGTCCAATTTCGAAAATTCGCTTGATTGTGCCAAAGCGTCGCGGAGGGGCGGCAATGGCCCTTGTAAGTGCCGCAGTTCTCGCGGGAAATCTGCTCGCGATCCAGGGGTGTTCATCCAAGGAAGAAAAAGAAAACCCTCCTGTAATCGCTGTACAAGCAGCTGGCGTCAAAACCGAAACCATTCAAGCCAGAATCACGACGAATGCCGTTCTCTATCCACGCGATCAGGTTGCGATCGTCCCCAAAATCATTGGGCCGATCAAAGAGTTTTATGTCACGCGTGGCAGCCATGTCCACGCCGGCGAGGTCTTAGCCAAGATTGAAGACACGGACCTCAAAGGTGCACTGACAGAAAGTCGGGGAAACTATCAACAAGCGGAAGCCGCCTACAGTACCGCGCAGCAATCGGCGGGGCGGGATCTGAAGATTGCGAAGGAACAACTCGACGCCGCCCAGTCTCTCTATGACGCTCGAGAGAATCTTTATAGACAAGGCGCGATCGCGCAAAAAGATGTGCAGGATTCAAAGATTGCTTTGTCGCAAGCCCGCAATCAATACGACCTGGCCGAAAAACAATACACTCTGAAATCGGCCGAGGGCCAGCTGACTGCAGCGAAAGGAAAACTCGCGGCCGCGGAGGCCGATGTCAGCTACAGCACGATTGTCAGTCCAATCGATGGAGTGGTGACAGAACGGCCTTACTACGCGGGTGAAACGCCGGCCAGCGGATTACCGATCATCACCGTCATGGATCTTACGAAAGTCGTCGCGCGCGCCTACCTCACTCCGCAACAAGCAGCGCAGTTACACGTCGGCGATGCCGCCTCCCTGGCTCCGGAAAACGGGCAACCGGAGGTTCCGGGCAAGGTGACCGTGGTGAGTCCCGCAGTCGATCCCAGCAGCACGACGGTTCAAGTGTGGGTCGAGGCGCCCAACCACGGCGAAAAACTTAAGCCAGGCACGACTGTGGGCGTGAGCATCGTCAGCAAAACCGTTAAGGATGCACTCGTGGTTCCGGCAGAGTCGATCCTTTCAGCGCCGGACGGAACGAAATCGGTCATGCTCATCGGGACCGATCAAGTGGTGCATGCCGTGACCGTAAACACAGGAATCCGCCAGGATGACGATGTTCAGATTCTCAGCGGATTACAGGCTGGACAGCAGGTTGTGACGCAAGGCGCGTACGGCTTGCCGGATGGCGCGAGAGTCACGATATCGAGTCCCGAACCGGCGGAAAAGAACGCGGAGCCATAACTTCCATCGATGGCGACCTCCAACCAAACAACCGGGACAAACCCGCCGCCCAAGCCCGAAGCCGAACGCTATTGGTTCGCGCGCGAGCATAAATCGATCATCTTCCTGATCCTCGTGCTCGCGCTGGTGGGCGGATACCTGCTGTTCAGCATTCCGATTTCCGTTTTTCCGACGACAGATTTTCCGCGTGTCCTGATCGCGGTCGACAACGGAGTCATGCCGATCGATCAGATGTTGGTGACCATCACGCGGCCGATCGAGGAGGCGGTGAGCGGAGTTGAAGGCATTCAGGATGTGAAATCGGTAACCAGCCGCGGCTCGGCGGAAATTGATCTCTATTTCAGCTGGCGCGTTGACATGTTTCAGACACTGGAGCGCGTCAATGCCTCATTGGCGCGACTCGCCAGCACGCTACCACCGACGGCAAAAATTTCGACCGAGCGCCTGGAGTTTTCCAGCTTTCCTATTCTCGGCTACGGGCTCACATCGAATACGGTCTCCCAGAGGCAACTCTGGGAGATGGCGACGTACACCATGAAGCCGCGGCTGGCAAGCATTTCTGGCGTAGGGACGATTCTGATTCAGGGTGGTGAAGTGCCGGAGTTCCACATCGTCCCTGACCCCGCCAAACTGCGCGCCACAACGGTCAACGTCTCCGACATCTTGGGCGCGGTCGATCGATCGAACATCATCGAGTCGCCTGGATTGTTCCCGCAAAATCACAAGCTGTACCTGGGATTGATCACAGGGCAAGCCCACAATCCGCAGGAGATCGCCGATATCTTCATCAAGAATTCAACGAGCGGCGCGCCGGTGCGCCTAGGCGACATTGGACAAGTTACGGCTTCCTACGAGCCGCATTTCACGATTGTCACGGCGAATGAGAAGCCGGCGGTGTTGATCAACGTGAATCGTCAGCGGGGCAGCAACACCATGCAGGTGGCCAATGCGGTCAACGCGGAGATGGCGCAGTTGGAGAAGACGCTGCCGCCCGGCGTGCAAGTCAGCACGTTCTACGATCAGTCGTGGATCGTGGGGCAATCGATCAAAAGCGTGCGCGATGCAATTCTGATTGGCCTGATACTGGCATCGGCGGTGCTGGTGCTGTTTCTCCGGGATTGGGGCACTTCCTTCATCGCGGGGATGGTAATTCCCATCAGCCTTCTCGTCACATTCATCGTGCTGCGGTTGCTGGGCGAGAGCTTCGATCTGATGACGCTCGGGGGCATGGCAGCCGCCGTTGGCTTGATCATCGATGACGCCATCGTCGTCCTTGAAAACGTCACCCTGCATCGCGAAGCGGGGGAAGGGCGATTTCAGGCGGTGGCGATGACCCTGCGAGAACTCGCATTACCGCTCGTCGGTTCGACCCTGACGCCGATCGTCGTTTTTCTGCCGCTGATCGCGATTACGGGCGTTACCGGCGTCTTTTTCCGGGCGATGGCGATCACGATCGGCTCGGCTCTTTTAACATCGCTGGCTCTCGCGCTCACGTGGACTCCTACGCTCTGCCTGTATTTACTGCGCATGAAGTCGACGAGCGGAACGGATCCTGAGCAAAGGCCGCTCACCCGAGACGATTTGCCGCCTGAGGTTGAGACATACTTACCCGGTGAAATGGAGGCTCAGCGCTCGAGCATTGAAGTAAGCCGATTATTACAGGCCGAAGAAGAACGTTTGATGAAAGGCTACTTTGGTAGGGTAATTCGCTTCTATGAAGGTTGGTTCCGGCGCAGCCTGAAATACCCGATCTGGGTTCCCGTCCTTACAGTGGTTTTGATTGCCGTGTCTTATCTGTGCTATCGGCAGATCGGTTCTGATCTTCTCCCGAAAATGGATGAAGGCAGCTTCATCCTCGATTACGTCACACCGCCCGGCAGTTCGCTGGAAGAAACGAATCGCATGATCACGCACATTCTCCAGATCGTACATTCGGTTCCGGAAGTGGCGAGTACTTCGCGGCGAACTGGATTGCAGTTGGGATTGGCCGCGGTGACCGAGGCGAACACTGGCGACATTTCCGTCAATCTGAAAACTGACCGGAGCCGCGATATCTGGGAGATCATGGATGAAGTCCGCGAGAAAGTTGTTCACGCCGAGCCCGCGGTCGAAGTCGAGTTCACGCAAAAATTGCAGGATATGATCGGCGACCTGACCAGCGCTCCGCAGCCCATCGATATCATGATGTTTTCTCGCGATGCGGAATTGCTGGATAACTGGGCGCCGCAAGTCGCCGATGCGATCGGGAAGATTCAAGTCGGCGGCAACAATCCAGTCGTCGATGTAGATAACGGAATTGAGTCGACGACCAGCGGGCCAGCGGTTTCCTACCAGGTGAACATGGCCGCGGCGGCGCACGTCGGCTTCACGCCGCAGGCTTTGGCAGACGAAGCAGAAGCCATGCTCGATGGCACGACCACAACGCAACCGGTTGTAATCGATGACCGGCCGTATCCGGTCCGCATCCGGTATCCGGCGGAAGTGCGGTCTTCGATCGAGACGATGAACGACACGATGCTGGTGGCGCCCGGCGGCCAACTTGCCAATCTAGGATCGCTCGCGACGATGATGGAACTCCCGGGGCAAACGGAAATTCTGCAAGACAATCAGCAAAGGTATGTGGCCGTTACGGCGCGGCTCGAAGGTCTCGATATGGGCCACGGAATTGATGAAGTGAAGAAAACCATTGCTGGCCTGCATATGCCGCCTTCGATTCGCATTGAGTACGGCGGGCTTTATCAGACACAGCAGCAATCGTTTCGCGATCTTACGATCGTTCTAGCAATGGCGATCGTGTTGGTCTTTCTCGTTCTGTTGTTCGAGTTTCACAGTTTTTCGGCGCCGCTGTCGATTCTGGTCTCCGCGATTTTGTCGACTGCCGGCGTCTTTGTGGCCCTGCTTGTCACCGGGATCACATTCAATCTGTCGTCGTTCATGGGGCTGATCATGGTGATCGGCATCGTGGCGAAAAATGGGATCTTGCTGCTGGATGCCGATCAGAAATTCCTCGCGGCGGGATTTTCGAAGGAAGAGTCGATTTTCCAGGCCGGGCGAAGGAGATTGCGTCCGATCGTCATGACCGCAATTGCCGCGGTCGCCGGCATGATTCCTCTGGCGCTGGGGATTGGAGCGGGTTCTGAAATGCTGCAGCCGTTGGCGATCGCTGTGATTGGCGGACTGCTGATTGCGATGATTCTGTCTTTGTTTGTCACTCCTACGATCTACTGCTACATGACCCGCAAGCAGAAGATACTGGCAAGCTAATCCAAGCTCGCGCAGTCGCGCCCGCGGCTGACCCTTGTACACACCTTAATTTTCTTGAGTGGCCCCGGTTAAGGGGCTGTTTCCGGTCGAGCGAAGGATTCTCGCAGGACACTCTGGCTCAGAGCGTTCCCCGCCTGATTCTGCTCCTATTCGGCGGCATCCCTAACAGCCCGGCGTACTCTGAGAGAATGCTAGCTTCGGGTTGTTGAACATCAAAGATAACGGGGGTAACTGCTCCGATAGTGAACGGGAACGATGCTGCTGACATTCACGCCACGGGATCGCCGTGAACCTCAACAAGTTTGCTGTCGATTCCTTCCAGTTCTGGCATGGGAAGCCGACCGCTCCAGTTCGCCCATCCCCAGAAGACGGCCGTGCTTGAACTAAGAAGTCCGGCGACAGCACCGATTGTACGCGGACTGTAGTGCGTGGAAGCAATGCCAGCGCCCATCATCGAAATCATCATCATCGCCCAGGTCAGGGTCTCCATGGTTGAAAAAACTCTGCCGCGGTATTGGTTTGAGACTGTACGGAGCAAGTAGGAATAGTTCAGTACGGAGTTAACGGCGATCGAGGCGCGCGAAAGCATGATGAATATGAGAGCTACTTCAAAGCGTTTCGCCTGGCTGAAGAGTACATATGCGCCGCCGTGCAGCAGGTAGTCAATAAATATGAGGCGCTTGTAAGTCGAGAATGAGAGCCGCGGACCGAGCCAATGGGCGATGCCACCGCCGATCAGCAAACCGACCCCGGCGCATCCCCAGATCACGCCGATTCCAGCGGCTCCGCCGTTGAAAACAACTTCGCCAAACAGGGTGAAGAGAATCTGCGCGGCGCCGCCGCCTGTCGCCCATCCCACCGAAAGTAGTGCAATGGCCAAGACCAGCGGGACCGAACGCATGTAGCGCAAACCCTCACGGTACTCGTGCCAGGGACGGACGACATCGGCTTCAGTCAGATCCTTGGGCACCGAGCGGAACGCTTGACCTTTAGGCGCACGCAGATGCCAAATCGCCCACGCGGAGAAAACAAATGAGAGCGCGTTGAAAACGAAGGCCCATTTGTAGCCGATAGCCACCACGGTCGCGCCTAGGAACGTGCCGACCGTGAGCGTGGTCCATTGCGTCGTTTGGGTCAGCGAATTCGCGGTGTGAATCTCTTCCGGACTCGCAATCGTGGGCAGTATCGCAGAGCGGCCCGCGGTAAAAAAGGGCGAAGCTACCATGAGCAGAGCACTGAACAGATAGAGCAGCCAGCTTGCTTGATTCGTCAGCGCAAGAATGAAGCCCAGTGCTACCACTGCGCGCACAAGATCGCTGGTGATCATGATCTGCTTGCGATCGAACCGGTCGAGCAGCACGCCTGCCACAGGGCCGACGGTCACTGCAGGAATCGCCCGGGCCAGCATGATGCCCGTTACGACGAGTCCGGAGCGCGTCATGGCCATGGCCAGTGCGAAGACGGCGATGTTGTTGAACTGATCGCCAATCTCGCTAACAACTTGCCCCATCCACGTATAGCGATAATTGCGGTTTTGCCTAAGAAGCTGAAAAAATTGGCGCATGCATCCAGGAGAATCGTGGTTTTTGGGGGAACTCGGCGGCCCAGGATCGGGAATTCAAATCGTGACGCCAGAGAGAATTTTAACATC
>Ga0335073_10012007_pt1 | contig 12173 bp, 11 predicted proteins | sample Lox_Sample_22_FD_207093 | JGI IMG/M metagenome (GOLD analysis project Ga0335073, IMG submission 207093) | Soil microbial communities from Loxahatchee National Wildlife Refuge, Florida, United States - Lox_Sample_2.2 | ecosystem: Environmental > Terrestrial > Soil > Wetlands | place: USA... | reverse complement strand
GCGCGGATGCTGAATGGACTCCTGGCCACGGTGCAGCGGAGCGTGGGCAGCTAAGAGCCGGTTGGCTGGTGATGCGGTTAGCGAGGTCAGTTCGGAGCAGCGGTCACCGATAGCCAGAGGGCCAACATCAGCGCGTTGACGCACACAGCGAACCCGCGCTGGCCCGGTTTGAGAAAGATCGCGGCAAAACACAGGATAAGCGAGCAGAACGCAAAGAGGAACGGGAACGCGAAGAAGAGACTCCCCGCAAGACTCGACGGCATCCAGCCGCGCACTTTCCCAGACGCGTTCAAGTAGCCCAGGATCGCGATCAGAGCGAGCCAGAGCAGATGCGAGATGGGGTTGGCCCAACTCAAGCGATAAAATGTCCGGCTCTGAATGCCTCGCTTCGTCCAGAACGCCAGCAGAATTATGGCTGATCCCGCCAACAGAGAGGACTTCATTAGCGTCTTCAGGAACCAGTGCCAATCCATGCGCGGAGCTTATCCGCTTGCTGCCACTGACGCAATCCAACCTCAGTTCTGGAATCGTGTGGAAGATGGGCGACATCGTAAACTTGCCGTCTTTCGCTAACCGGTTCTTAGCCAACCGGAGTTTAGCTGACCGCTTCACCAGCTAACCGCTTCTTAGCTGGTTTTACGCCAGCGCCGCGTTGACGTTCTCGATCGCTTCGTCGATCTCCGCTGCGTTTTTGTAGCCGACCGTCACCGCGTCCACCTTGGCATTCTGGAAGGCGAAGCGCATGGCTTTCTGGCGGTCTTCTCGGTTGAAGACGCCTTCTCCGATGAGCTTCATGCTGATGACGCCCTGGCCGGCGGCGCGGGCTGCGTGGATGCGCTCGACCACTTCAGGGACGTTGCCGCGGCCGGGGCCGTCGGCGACAGGCGTATCCATGCGGGTTCCGTTGTGGTTGCAGCGGATCATCGCAACCTGGAGCCAGTTGAAGGCCGGGACCTGCTGGAGGGCGGGCAAGCCGTGGACCGAGGCTCCGCGCGCGAGCACGACTTTGCGATCCTGGGCTTTTTCAATGGCGCTCTGCCAGCCGGTGGTCTCGTGCGGCCAGTCGGTACCGCGCTGCCAGTGCAGGAGCATGACGTCGAAGTAGTCGGAGTTGATCTGCCGGCGCAGCTCATCGATGCGCTGGTGCGGGTCGGCTCCGTCGAAGGTCGTCACCTTGGTCATCAGCTGATAGCTGTCGCGCGGGATGCCTTTGAGCGCGATACCGAGCATGGTGTGCATCTCGCCGTAGGAGTCGGCGGTTTCGAAGAAGCGGATGCCGTTGTCGTACGCGTGACGGACGAGGCGGTTGAAGCTTTCCTGGCCGAGGCTGCGCTGGACTTCTCCGCTGAAGCTGCCGGTGCCGAAGGCGAGGCGCGTGACTTTGACGCCGGATTTGCCGAGGGGAACGAGGTCGGTGGCGCGGCGGGTCTCGGCTGATAGCGGAACGTTGCTGAGGGTGACGGCGGCGCCTGCAGCGGCGGTGGCTTTCAGGAAATCGCGACGGGAGAAAGAGGACATGCCAGGGAATCCTCCGATAAGGGCAGCGTAGCACGAGCGAGCTAAGGTCCGGTTAGCTGAGATCCGGTTGGCTAAAAAGCGGTTAGCTGACGAAGCGGTTAGCTAAAACGCGGTTGGCCGCTGGGCCAGAAGCCGTCATCTGAATGCACTATAGTGCCGGTGTTGGAGGTTCGGGAGAAATGTCGGGAGTTTCGAGGCGGGGATTTCTATATGGGGCGGCTGCGTGTGGAGGTTCGGCGGCGGTGGCGGGTGCGCGGTTGCGAGGGGAGGCGGGGATTCGCGCGGCCGCGGTTGCCGCGGAAGCCGATGCTTCAGCGGATTACACGCTGACGATCGCCACGGCGCCGATTGAGATTGCGCCGGGGAAGATCATTTCTGCGACGACGTATAACGGGCAGTTTCCGGGGCCGCTGGTGCGGCTCAGGGAAGGGCGGAAGGTCGCTGTGGAGATTCGTAACGAGACGGATCGCCCGGAGCAACTGCACTGGCATGGGCAGACGATTCCGGTGGATGTGGATGGAGCGGCGGAGGAGGGGACGCCGTTTATTCCAGCGCATGGGCGGCGGCGGATTGAGTTTGTGCCCGGGCCGTCGGGACTGCGGTTCTATCACACGCATGTGCGCGCCGGGGCGGATTTGTATGCGGGACAGTATGGAGGCGAGGTCGGGCCGGTATACATCGAAGGCAGGGAGGAGCCGGGCGATTACGACAAGGAATTTTTCCTGGTGATGAAGGAATTCGAGCCGACGTTTAGTCAGGGCGGCGATATGGCGATGGACTTCCTGGCTCCTGCCACGCCCGTGAAGGAACTGAAGGATCGTGGCGAGGGCGCGATGCAGGCGTCGCTGAAGAGTGGCAAGCCGCATGGATACGAGGTGGGGTACGACGCGTTCACGATTAACGGGCGAATGCTACGGCACGGCGAGCCGCTGCGGGTGAAGCAGGGGGAGCGGGTGATGCTGCATGTGGTGAACGGGAGCGCGGGGGAGATTCGGAGCCTGGCGCTGCCTGGGCACACGTTTGAAGTGGTGGCAATGGATGGGAACGGGTTGCCGAAGCCGGTGCGGGTTCCGGTGCTGTGGCTGGGGACGGCGGAGCGGATTTCAGCGCGGGTGACGATGAATCATCCCGGCGTGTGGGTGATGGGGGATCTGGACAACGACGATCGCGGGCATGGGATGGGAATCGTGGTGGAGTATGCGGGCGCGAAGGGACCGGCGCAGTGGGTAAGGCCTGCGCCGTTCAAGTGGAACTATGCGCATTTTGGGGCGAGCGCGAAGGCGGCGGAACCGGACGAGACGATCGAGATGCTGTTTGAGAAGGACAATGCGGCGATGGAGGGTTTCAATCGGTGGACGATTAACGGGCAGTCGTATCCGATGGAGCAGATGATGGCGGCGCCGTCGTGGCATTTGCGCGAGGGGAAGCGGTATCGGCTGAAGATGCGCAACGCGAGCGACGATATTCATCCGGTCCATCTGCACCGGCATACGTTTGAGGTGACGAAGGTGGCGGGGCAGCCGTTGAGCGGACTGATGAAGGACGTGATTATGGTGAACGGCTACCAGGAGGTGGAGGTGGATTTTGTGGCGAACAATCCTGGGATGACGTTGTTCCACTGCCATCAGCAGCTGCACATGGACTTTGGGTTCATGGGGTTGTTTGATTATGTGTGAAGGAGTGCAGGGCGTAGCTCAAAATCCTGCGAAACCCATGTCCCAAAACCAGGGACATGGGGCACCCAGATGGATGCTAATCCCATCTGCCCACACCAGGGCGGGGCGTCCGGCGGCTAGCGGTTGGGTTTGCTGGGCGCAGTTGATGCGGAGACGGCCGTGAACTGCAGATGGTTTTCGAAGCGGATGGCATTCGCGACGAGGCCGGAGGGAAAGGATTCTTCGAGGGCGCGGAGCTGGGGGCCGGTGAGCCCGGGGGCGGTGATTTCCACTTCGAAACTGCCGAAGTGAAGAGCACGCGGGGAGGGCTGGGTGCGAACGCGAACGGCGACAGCTTTCGTGGAGAGGCCGCGCGTGGCGAGATACTGCGCGACATATTGACCCACGCAGCCGCCGAGGGCGGCGAGGAGAAGTTCTGCCGGAGACATGCCCTGGTCGGTCGCGCCGTCTTCCATGGGTTGGTCGAGGACGACGCGGTGGTGACGGGCTTCCGCGGTGAAGCGCGAGCCTCCGTTGTGATACAGCGAGATTTCCAAAACAAACTCCTGGTTTGCGGATTGGGTTGCAAACGGAGGGCCATCGTGATGAAGAGCCCGAAACAGCGTGAACCGGGAAAGAAAGCGCAGGTGACGGCGGGCAGGTGCGCGAGGCGGCACGTTTGTATCGGGGTTTGAGCGACCAGTTGGGTGAAATGACGCAGACAGGTGCCAGGGGCGAGGGGTCGCGGGTACACTAGGTGCCTGTTCCCCATGAAGAGCCGAAATCCCAGCAAGGAATCGGCGACGGAGAGGCTTGGGCATCGCCCGGCTGCTGCGCCATCCAGGGCCGATGACAGCGGCCCATTCGCTCCCGCGGAGCTGATGCGCGCGCTGGTGGACAATCTGGACGAAGCGGTGGTGCTGCTGGGGCGCGGCGGACGGATTGAGTTCGCGAACGAAGCTGCGCAGAGGCTGTACGGCATCGATCCGCAGGGACCGCCGCTGTCGCAGTGGAGCGAGGCGTATGGGATCTATCTGCCGGATCACCAGACATTGTGGCCGGCCGAGGAGTTGCCGGGAGCGGCAGCGTTGCGCGGGCAGACGGTGGAGGGCGAGCAGTACGTGCGCCCGGCGGGAGCGGTGGGGGGGTACTGGATCCATGTGCGCGCGCGGCCGCTGTTCGACGAGCGAGGCGAGGTGCAGGGCGCTCTTCTGACGTGGCGAGACGTCTCGGAGGAGAAGAAGACAGCAGAGAACCAGCGGAGACTGCTGGCGATTGTGGAGAACACGCCGGATCTGGTGAGCCTGACCGATCCAACGCTGAAGACCAGCTACATCAATCGTGCGGGGCGAGAGCTGCTGGGGCTCGGCGAGGGCGAGGACGTCAGCCGCTTCCCGGTATTCGACGCGGAGTTCGAGGACCAGAGGGAGCGGTTCGATTCGGTCATTCTGCCGGCGCTGCTACGAGGAGAAGCGTGGAATGGAGAGTTCCGCCTGCGGCATGCGCGGACAAGCGCAACGGTCATGGTGGACATGCGGGCTTTCGGGATATTCGGGGCCTACGGACAGCTGCTGGGATTTGCTGGCATCAGCCGGGACATCACGGCGCGCAGGGAGGCGGAGGAGACGCGGCAGCGGCTGGCGTCGATTGTTGAGTTCTCGCACGACGCGATCATCAGCGAATCGCTGGACGGGGTGATCACGACGTGGAACCGCGGGGCGGAGCAGATGTTCGGTTACAGGGCAGCGGAGGCGTTGGGAAAAGCGATCACGATGCTGGTGTGGCCGGGATATGAAGAGGACATGCGCGAGCTGCTGCAGCGGGTGGGGTCAGAGGACATCGTCGAGCACTACGAGACACTTCGAAGGCACAAGGACGGGCGGCGGCTGGTGGTATCGCTGACGCTGTCGCCGGTGCGGGACGACTCGGGCAAGCTGATCGGGATTTCAAAAATCGCGCGGAACATCACGGAGCAAAAGCGGCAGGAGGAGTTGGCCGAACGGCAGGCGCAGCTGCTGGATCAGGCGTACGAACCGATCCTGGTGCGGGATCATCTGGACCGGATCGTGTACTGGAACAAAGGCGCGGAACGGCTGTACGGGTGGCCGGCGGGTGAGGCAATGGGCCGCCTGAGCCACGAGATTTTGCAGACGACTTTTCCTGAACCGCTGGAGGAAATCGGGAGGAAGCTGGAGCGGGATGGTCACTGGGAAGGTGAATTGCTGCATCGGACGCGCAAAGGGCAGCGGGTGACGGTGCTGAGCCGATGGATCCGCGAGCTGAACGTAGCTGAACCGCATGTGATGGAGACGAACATCGACATGTCGGAGCGGCAGCAGCGGCTGGCGGCTGAAGAGGCAACGCGGCTGGAGCGGCGGTTCCGGCAATTGCTGGAAGCGGCGCCGGACGCGATTGTGGAGGTCGCGGCCGACGGAAAGATTGTGCTGATCAATCGGATCGCGGAAGAGATGTTCGGTTATGTGCGCGACGAGCTGCTGGGGCAGTCGGTGGACGTGCTGGTGCCGGATGCGATTCGGCGGACGCACTACCGGCATCGTGACAGCTACCTCGAGCATCCGCGGACGCGGCCGATGGGAACGGGGCTGGATCTGCACGCGCGGCGGCGGGATGGGACGCTGTTCCCGGTAGAGATCAGCCTGAGTCCGATCCAGACCGAGGGAGGGATGCATGTAACAGCAGTGATCCGCGATGTGACGGAGCGCAAGCAGGCGGAGAAGGAGGTGCGCCGGCTGCAACAGCAATACACGGGAGAGCTGGAAGCGCGGAATCGCGAGGCCGAGCGGGCGAACCGACTAAAGAGCGAGTTTCTGGCGAGCATGAGCCACGAGCTGCGCACGCCGCTGCACACGATCATCGGGTTTGCGGAACTGCTGCAGGAGGGACACGACGGCAATCTGAACGACAGGCAGCAGCGATTTGTGGGGCACATCCGGCGCGACTCGGAGCATTTGCTGGAGCTGATCAATGACGTACTGGATCTGAGCAAGATCGAGGCAGGACAGCTGGCGCTGAAGAAGGAGGTTTATCCGCTGGCGAGGAGCGTGGGCGAGGCTGTGGATGCGATTCGGCCGGGTGCGGCGGCGAAGGGAATCCGGATCGAAGAGCTGGGTGAAAGGGATTCGATGGTGGATGCCGATCCGCTGCGCGTGAAGGAGATGCTCTATAACCTGCTGAGCAACGCGGTGAAGTTCACGCCGGAAGGCGGGCGGGTGTGGGTGGAGGTGCAGGAGGATGCAGGTTTCGCGCGGGTGACGGTGGGGGATACGGGGATCGGGATCCCGGGTGCGGAGCAGGAGAATATTTTCGACAAGTTTTACCAGGTAGGGAACACGACGCGCGGGGTGCGCGAGGGGACGGGGCTGGGGTTATCGATCACGAAAGAGCTGGTGCAGATGCACGGCGGGTGGATCGAGGTGGAGAGTACGCCTGGCGAAGGAAGCCGGTTCACGTTCACGCTGCCCGTAGCGACAGCGGAAGCGTAGGATAGCTGGTATCCATCTCTCCAGGTATTTTCCCAGGCCCCGAATTTGAAGCTTTTTTCATGTGTGCTCGCATTGCTGAGCCGGTTGGAGGCGGAGTACGCGCTATGACAGATACCGTGAGAAAACCAGTGATATTGATTGCTGACGATCGGCCGAGCAGCCGCGAGCTGCTGGGGCTGGTGCTGGAGCGCGCCGGATATGCGGTCATCGAAGCCGACAATGGCGAACATGCGCTGGATCAGGCGCGGACCGGGCAGCCGGATCTGATCCTGCTGGACCTGCAGATGCCGGGGATGGACGGGTACGGCGTGCTGGCGGAGCTGCGGGCGGAGGAGCGCTTCGCGAAGCTGCCGATTCTCGCCCTGACGGCGAGCGCGATGCGCGGGGATCGGGAGAGGATTCTGGAGGCGGGGTTCACGGATTATCTGGCGAAGCCTGCGAGTCCTGAACTGGTGCGGGAGACGGTGGCGCGCGTGCTGGGTCAGCTAACGAACGGTTGATGAGCAGCCAGCTCAAGACCGGTTAGCTATCAAACCGGTTGGCGAGGCGCCCAAAATCATTTTCAGAGCAGGCCGTACTTTTTCATTTTGTAGCGGAGGGCGTCGCGGCCGATGCCGAGGGCGCGGGCGGCCTGGGACTGATTCCCCTGTGCTTTGTCCAACGCGGTGGCGACGAGCTGGCGCTCGTGTTCGGCGAGGGATGCGTCTTCGGGAATGGACAGGGAAGACGCGATCGCCGATAAGGGGGGCAGGGCGGTGTCGGCGAGTGAAGAAAGAGGAGCAGCGTTTCCGAGCAGGGATGCAGGAAGATCGTCGGCGTCGATCTGATCGCCTTCGGCCATCATGGCCGCGTGGCCGATGGCGTTTTCGAGTTCGCGCACATTGCCCGGCCAGGCATGGCGTTCCAGAACGAGACGCGCGCGAGGCGTGATGGCGCGAATCGGCTTGCCGAATTGCTGCGCGAATTTCGTTACGAAATGCTGGATGAGAATCGGCAGATCTTCGCGCCTCTCGGCGAGTGAGGGAACGGGAATCTCGACCATCGCGAGGCGGTAGTAAAGGTCCTCGCGGAAGAGGCGATCGGCGACGGCCTGGCGCAGGTTGCGGTGGGTCGCGGCGATGACGCGCACGTTGACCTTGCGAGCCTGGAGGGAGCCGACGCGCTGGACCTCCTGGTTCTGAAGGGCGCGGAGCAGCTTGGCCTGGGTGGCGAGGGGCATGTCGCCGATTTCGTCGAGGAAGAGAGTGCCTTCACTGGCGGCTTCGAAAAGGCCGGGCTTATCGCGATCCGCGCCGGTGAACGCGCCGCGAACGTGGCCGAAGAGTTCGGACTCGAAGAGCGTTTCAACAACGGCGGAGCAGTTGAGGACGACATACTGGCCTTTGACCCCGCTGCGCGAATGGAGGGCGCGGGCGACCAGATCCTTACCGGTGCCGGTGGCGCCCTGAATGAGCGCGGAGCGATAGTGGGGCGCGATGCGCCGGATACGGGCGAAGGTTTCGGCCATGCGCGGGCTGGAGCCGATGATGCCTTCGAACTCGGGTTCGGAACCCAGTTCCTGGCGGCGTCGCGCATCGGCGATGAGGCGGCCAACGCGCTCGCGAAGGATGGGGAGGCGAATGGGTTTCTCGAGGTAGTCGGCGGCGCCGCTGCGAATGGCCTGGACGGCGGTTTCGGTAGTGTAGTGCGCGGTCATGAGGACGACGTCGGTGGCGGGGGCGATTCCCATGATGCGGTTGAGGACGTCGAGGCCGGACATCTCGGGCATGACGAGGTCGGTGAGGACGAGTTGGGGGCGATGTGCGCGGATGAGTTCGAGGGCTTCGCCGGGGCGTGACGCCGTATGGATGACGATGCCGTCCTGGGCGAGCGCGGTAGAGAGCAGCTCGAGGCTGCCGGGGTTGTCGTCGAGGATGACGATGGAGAGGTTCACAGACGAGCGTACAGCGTTCAGCGTACAGGGTACAGGAGCGGCGTGATCGGAGTGGCTGCGCTGGAATCGAGTCCGGGCAGGTCGAGTCAGGAGCGGTTGGTGGGGCGAAATTTCGTCAGACCAGGGATGGAGGCGGATATCGAACCGTGTGCGGTTGTAAACGGGATCGTTCGACGATGATAATCGGGCTCGCTGGTGAGAATTTCGGGGAGGGAAAAGAAAGATGGCGCACATCGCTCTGGAGCAGGGAGTACCGGGGATTGTAGGGGCGTTTCAGTTTCGACCGGAGACGGCGAAACCGATGCGGGATCTGGCGGAGATTTTGCTGCGCGGGGAGAACACGCTGAGCAGCGCCGAGAGAGAGGCGATTGCCGCATATGTGTCGAATGGGAACGAATGCCGGTTTTGCCAGCTCTCGCACAGCGCCGCAGCGGCGGAGCATCGGGGAGGGCGCGATGCGGACTATGCGTGGATCGAGCAGGTAAAGGCGCATCCGGAGAGCGCGGATGTTTCGCCGAAGCTGCGGGCCCTGCTACGGATTGCAGGGAAGGTGCGCGAGGGAGGAAAGAAAGTAACAGCGGCTGATATTGATGCGGCGAGGGAAGAGGGCGCGACGGACGTGGAAATCCATGATACGGTGCTGATCGCTGCGGCGTTCTCGATGTACAACCGGTACGTGGATGGGCTGGCGACGTTTCAGCCGGAGAGCATCGAGGTGTACAAGCCGATGGGGAAGCGGATGGCGCTGGAAGGATATGCGCGGTAGCTAAGGTTTGGTCAGCCAAAAAAAGCGGTTAGCAAGAACCGGTTCTCGAGAAAGCCAGCGAACCAGTTTCTATTGAGGTGTCGAGGGAGATGGCGAAGCGACGTCCGCTGGCTCGCGTTCGAAGGTGAAGTTGCAGGGACGGCTTTCGATGCCGAGGCCGGTGTCGCGTTTGCCGGTGCCTTTGCCGCCATCGAAGTGGGCTTCGACGGTGTAGTGGTATTCCTCGCCCTTGTGCGCGAAGGGGCCATGGGCATTGGCGCGGTTGGCGAGGATGCCGTTGACGTCGAATTTGGCGTTGCCGTCGTCGCCGATGTGGCCTGCGATGATTTCGTAGCCGGGTTCACCGGCGGTGCCTTTCTCGCCCTTCATTGTGTTGTCGTCGATGACGGTGGGGATCTTGCGGATCAGCTCTTCCATCCTGCCTTGCGCGGGGCAGTCCTGGGTGGTGAGCCAGTTGCCGTCGAACTTCTCGGCGGCGATGGATGTCGGCGAGAGAACCAGGGCAGAGATGAAACCGGCACCAGCAAGGTAAGGGCGGAGTGAGAACATGCGGACCTCCTGAGCTGGGCCGGTGAAGGATGGAATTCGTTTGTAGCAGGGAGAGGGTGCCGTTGCAAACGAAATAGACGGAGTCGAATACGATCTTTCGACGGCTGTACCTGGGATTTCGGAATGGGAGAACGAGTGAGGGTTGGTTAGCGGACGACGCCCATGTTGTCGGCGGGCCAGTAGATGAAGGTGGCCTTGCCGTAGATCAGTTCGCGGTCGACGGGGCCGAAGTCGCGCGAGTCCGACGAGATGGAGCGGTGGTCGCCCATGACGAAGTACTCGTCGACAGGGACGATCATTTCAGCCATGGAACGGGTGTCGCGATAGCGGTGGGGGACATAGGGTTCGTCGAGGGGCTCACCGTTGATCCAGACGCGGCCGTGATCGATGAAGATGGAGTCGCCGGGCAGGGCGATGATGCGCTTGATGTAGCTCTTCTCTGGGTCGCGGGGGTAGTGGAAGACGACGACATCGCCGCGCGTGATTTTTTCAAAGTGGAAGAAGAGCTTATCGATAAAGAGCCGATCCTGATCGCGCAACTCAGGCTGCATGCTGGTGCCTTCAACGCGGACAGGCTGGTAGAGCACGGTAACGATGAAGAAGGAAGCGACGACGGAAATGCCGATGTCGCGCGCCCACACGCGGAAGCGAAGCAGATGACGAGCGAAGGCGCGGAGACGGGGATCGAGCACGATCAGGAGTTCCTTGTTGAATCTACTGTATCCGGATACGCACGGGGACGAAAGCCGGTTTCAGGATTCTGAATGAAGAGGGCGACGCGGCGGCGTGATGGCGCGACACGTCGGCGCCAGCCAGATGGCCCAGTGCTAGCTGCAGCCGAGACTCCCGGTGGGGCAGAGAATGTGGGCCTGTCGGCCTGGCTTCGGGAGCGGCTGCGGCTGCGTGGAGGCAGGCACGAGCGTGGTGGGCCCGTTGACGGTCGCTTCCTGGAGTTGCAGCGGGCGCTGCAGCACCATCTCCACCTGAGTGCCTGAGGCGATGTTGATATCGGCACCGCGGGTGAAGAGCGCGACGATGCCGGCGGCGGCGAGGCCTGCGCCTGCGCCTTCGAGGCCGCCGGCGAGGGGATGGCCACCTTCAAGACCACCGATGGAGCCGATGGTGGCTCCCGTGGGCACGGCAATTTTGGCGGTTTCGCCGGCGTTGTGCGCCTTATTGCTGCCGCCGTCCTGCTGGATGGTGCCTTCGTCGCCGTTGACCTTCTGATGTTCGGCGCCAGGCAGGCTGTCGACGACGCCAGGGATTTCGACGACCGAGCCGTTGGGGAAGATCATGGAGGTGAAATGCATGTTGAGCTGCGCTTTTTTCGCACCAAGCCCGCGGCCGGGGCGGACGACGCTGTCGACAACACCCTGGACGTAGACGCCGGCGGGAATGACAACGCGGTTGCCGACGGTGACAGGAAATGTGGAGTAGAGATATACGCCGTCACCTGGTTTGGCGCTCTTCGTGTTGATGGCGCTGCGGGTTTCGAGGAGGACTTTGGTTCCGGCGGGAACGAAGAGGGTGGGCACGGCGGATGGGGACGCGACGGCGCTGGGCGGCGGAGTGACGGCGGCCGTTTGCACAGCGGGGGGCGCGGGAGCCGGGGAGGTTGCCGGCGATGGAGTGGATGCGGGCGCGGCGTCCTGAGCGGTGGCAGTGAGACTTCCGGCAAGGACAAGAGCGGTGAGCGCGAGGCGGAAGTGGGTCATCGGCTATCTCCAGGTAAGCCACACCTATTGTGCATCGGGATTGGGAGCGGGTGGGCACAATTCCGCATGGGCGGAACTGATCATTGGACCTCGGGGGAGAGTGGGGGTGAGCAGCGAACAGGGCGCAGGTCACAGAGCGCAGGTCGCAGAGAAGTCCGAAAACGTTCGCAGTGGTCGTCGGACTGATTTATGCGATTGCTGGTTTCGCGGCGAGGATCGCCCAAAGGAAGCAGAGGGCGATGAGGGTTTCTACGAGCACGGGCGCGGCGAAGAAATAGAGATACGAGTTGAGGGCAAAAACCAGGTAAGCGACCATGAAGGTCGCGAAGACGGGCCGGAGCTGTGGGGCAGCTGTTTTCGCGAGGTTGCTGAGCTGCCAGAAGACGATGGATTCAGCGGTGAGGGAAATGCTCACGCCAAGCCCCATGCCGCGGTAGTACTCGAAGTAAGTGCGGGTGACCCCGAGTGCCTGGATTGGGTTCGCTTTCATGGTGTCGACGACGAACGTGGCGGGTCCGGGCGGAGTCTTGCCGA
>Ga0335073_10012006_pt1 | contig 12174 bp, 10 predicted proteins | sample Lox_Sample_22_FD_207093 | JGI IMG/M metagenome (GOLD analysis project Ga0335073, IMG submission 207093) | Soil microbial communities from Loxahatchee National Wildlife Refuge, Florida, United States - Lox_Sample_2.2 | ecosystem: Environmental > Terrestrial > Soil > Wetlands | place: USA... | reverse complement strand
CGATCCCTGCTCCGAGGACGTCGTTCAACAGACCGCACTCAAAGCTTTTATCCATTTAGACCAGTTTCAATTCCGCTCCAGCTTCCGCACCTGGCTGTTCCGCATAGCGATTAACGAAGTGATGAGTTCCCGCCAGAAAATTTCGCGCCTGGTGGTTCAGGATGACTCGGGACTGGCGCAATTGCGCGTGGCGGATCAGTCGCCGTCGCCGTTAAAGCAATGTGAACGGCAGGAAATGACGCGGCTTGTGCGCGGTGCGGTAAATAAGCTCGCCGAAAAATACCGGATCGTGCTACGCCTGCGGGATCTGGAGCATCTCACTCTATGTGAAACCGCGGAAGTGTTGCATTTAAGCCTGCCCGCCGTGAAAACCAGGCATTATCGCGCCCGCAGGAAAATAAGACGCTTTCTAGCGCCCGTAGTTTTGTCGGGCGATCGCCGTCCGCGAGGCGGAACGGCGGGGACCGATCGTTTCCGTTGTCAGTGAAACAAGAAAGGAGAATTTCGTATGAAGAGAGGAGCGATCCTTGGGGTCATGTGCGCCGGGGTAATAGGTTTGTTGGCGCCGCAAGCCAAGGCGGATGCGTGGAACCAGAAAACCACCTTCACTTTTAGTCAACCAGTGGAGATTCCCGGTCAGGTTCTGAGTCCGGGCACGTATGTATTCAAGCTACTTGACTCTCAGTCAGACCGCGATATCGTTCAGGTGTTCAATAAGAGAGAAAGTCGCCTGTACGGGACCTTTTTGGCAATCCCGGATTATCATTTGACTCCTAGCGGTAGACCGATCATCACGTTCGAAGAACGCGCCGCCGGCGCTCCCGCCGCGGTGAAGGCGTGGTTCTATCCGGGCGATAACTTCGGCCATGAGTTCGTCTATCCGAAAGTAAAGGCGATGGAACTGGCTAAGGTGAATAATGAGCCGGTACCCTCGATGCCGAATGAGATGGCCGAACAGACTAAGCAGCCGGCTCCCACCAAAGCTGCGCCGCCGGTCGTAGCCATGGGGAAGACTCCGCTGAAGGCGGAAAAGCCGAATCAGGAGGTTTCGGTCGCCGAAGCCTTCCCGCCTCCGCCGGCGAACTCCAACACGAACCAGACGGCCCAGGAACCCGCACCGAACACTCTGCCGAAGACCGCGAGTGACCTGCCGTTGATCGGCCTGCTCGGATTCCTGTCGTTGGCTGGCGCGGGCCTGCTCACTCTCCCGGGCCGCGCCAGGCGCTCGACCACGAAGGTACGCTGACAACGCCAGGCTTCTTCAAGTGATCCGACCGCTCCCTGTGATCGCGGCTCCGACCGCGATGTCGAGCCACGGGGAGCGGTCCCGCGGCCGGGCTTGCACGAAGTCGTGCGAAACTGCGAAGCGCGGGTAGTGCGTGAGATCTGCGTTGATTCGCGATGAGCCCCCGCCATGACTGGCGGGGCTGTAACGCCAGTTATGGCGGGGGCTCCCGCTCGCAAGAGGGGTAAACTCTCAATAGGTGGTTGGTGTGTCTCTGTCCCGTTATGCCGCTCTGCTGCTTCTGCCAGTGCTAGCCCCCGCGCAACCGACGATTTCGGTTAGCGTGAATCTGGTGGTCTTGCATGTTACCGTCCGCGACAAAAAAGGAGATTTCGTTTCCGGTTTGCAACGTGACAACTTTCGCGTCTTTGAAAATAATAAGCCTCAGAACATTCAGTTTTTCACGCACGAAGACGTGCCGGTTGCGGTCGGGTTGCTGATCGACGACAGCGGCAGCATGATTCCCAAGCGGCAGGATGTCACGCTGGCGGCCGTGGCGTTCGCCAAAACCAGCAATCCGCAGGACCAGATGTTTGTGGTCAACTTCAACGAACACGCCTACCTCGGGCTTCCCGATACGCAGCTTTTTTCGGCGAGTCCGAAGGAGCTGGTGCGCGCGTTAAACGCGATTCCGCCGAGCGGCAAGACCGGCCTCTATAATGCCATCGATCTCGGGCTGACTCATTTGAAGCAAGCCAAGTTAGATAAAAAAGTGTTGATTGTGATCAGCGACGGCGGGGATAATGCCAGCCCGCAGACGCTTCCGCAGGTGTTGCAGGCCGCGGAACGTTCGAACGTGATCATTTACACGGTTGGTTTGTTCGATGAATACGATGAGGATCGAAACCCGGGAGTCCTGAAAAAACTGGCTCGGGAAACCGGCGGCGAGTGTTTCCTTCCGGATAAGACCAGTAAGATCGTACCGATTTGCGAGCGCATCGCCGAGGATATTCGCCACCAATACACTTTGGGCTACGCACCTTCCGATACGGCGCTGGACAATGAGTACCGGACGATTAGAGTGATGGCGACGGGGCCGAACGGGCACAAATATTCGGTACGCACCCGCGCCGGATATCTGGCATCGGCGCAGGGTGTCGCGGCGCGGTGAGCTTGATCAATGAGAGTTTGAAGCTTCCAGGCGCGGGTTGGCCGTGGAAATCGCCAGCGCGACGACGATGGTCACCAAACATCCGGCGACGTTGTACCAGAGATAGGCCGAAGTCAGGCGGGAGGTGAGAACGATGGCGATTTCTCCCGCGATCGCGCCGACAAACGCCGCGTGGCCGCCGACTCGCTTCACGAAAAAAGCGAGAACGAAAACTCCCAGCATGGTGCCGTAAAAATAGGAGCCGATCTGGTTCACCGCTTCAATCAGCGCGCCGAAGCCTCGGGCGAAAATGGCGGCGAAGGAAATGGCGTAAGCTCCCCACAGCACGGTGGCGACGCGCGAAGCCCACAAATAATGATAATCGGAAGCTGCGGGACGAATATGACGGCGGTAAATGTCGATCACTGTGACCGTAGCCAGCGAGTTGATTTCTCCAGAGATGGCGGACATCGCGGCGGTGAAGATGACTCCGAGAACTAATCCGATGACGCCACGCGGCAGATAGTGAGTCACAAACGATAAAAAGATATAGTTCGTGTCGTTTTCGCCGGTAAGTTGTAACGCTTCGTGGTGAGTTTCATCCAGCTGCGTTTGGGCGCCGCGAAAATCAGCCAGCGCGGCGCGGCGGGACTGGGGATCGTGGGCGTCTTTCAATTCCCGCGCCGCTTGCATCCGGTGAGCGAAGGCCTGGTTATGACGAGCCTCCAGCGCCGGATATTGCGGCATGGTTTCGAGACGCTTCAGATCCAGAGGTTGAAATACCAACGGAGGTTTTACGAACAGGAAAAACACAAAGACCATCGCGCCGATGAAGAGAATGAAAAACTGCATCGGAACCTTGGCGACGGCGTTGAATAACAGGCTTAGACGGCTCTGGCCAATCGACCGGCCGGTGAGATAACGCTGAACCTGGCTTTGGTCGGTTCCGAAATAGGCCAGCATTAGGAAGGTTGCACCGATGAGTCCGGTCCAGAGGTTATAGCGATCGTTCCAGTCGAATTTGGTTTCGACGACATTTAATTTTCCGGCATCGCCGGCGAGGCGAACGGCATCGAGAAAGGAAATATCATGCGGCAGAAGTGTGACGGCGACCACCAGCGCCAAAACCAGCGCGCCCATGATCACCGCCATCTGCTGCACATCGGCCCAGGTGACGGCTTTAATTCCTCCGCTCGCGGTGTAGAGGATTACCAGGCCGCCCATGAGGATGGTGGTGAGTTGGAAAGGCCAGCCTAGAATAACCGAAAGGACGATCGCCGGCGCGGCCAAGGCTACACCGGACTGAGTGCAGCGAGAGATCAGGAAGATGACGGTGAGCAGGGATCGCGTTTTGGCGTCGAAACGTTTTTCCAGATATTCGTAGGCGGTGTAAACTTTGGCGCGGTGAAATATGGGAACCGCGGTGGCCGAAAGAATCACCATGGCGATGGGCAGGCCGAAATAAAATTGCACGAATCGCATGCCATCGGTATAGGCCTGGGCGGTGGTGGAGATGAAAGTGATCGCACTGGCCTGGGTCGCCATAATCGAGAGACCCATGGCGTACCACGGCATGGTTTTTCCGGCGAGCAGGTATTCGTTGACCGTATCCGATCCGCGCCCGCGCCACAGACCGTAACTGACCAGAAAAATCAGCCATCCGAAGAGAACCACCCAGTCGAGAGTGGTCATGGGGCGAAGTAGATCGTGAATCCGTAGAAGGCGAGAATCACGATCGCGAGATAGACGAGGATGGCGATATACACTCTCTTCCACGTACCCAGGATGGGAGGCGCTTCGTCTTGGATCTGGGGTTCTTCCATTAGGCTCACGGTATCATTTCGCGCTGATCATGTTTGCGAACAGCCGCCAGGCTCCGGAGACTCCGGCGGGTAACTCGCGGAACCAGGAATAAGACGAAAAAATATAGACTCCTCGGCCATAGCGAAGATATAATTCGCCGCCGGGATGCGGCTCTTCGCCCGGATCGTGCGATTCCAACACGGTTTGATATCGCGGATCCCATTGGCTGGCGAAATACAGGCCGCGCTCCTGTACCCAGCCGGAAAAATCTTTTTCGGTGATGGCATTGGGCGTGTGCAGCAGCGGATTTTCGGGATTGGGAAACGCCACCGGAGCATTGGGATCGGTGACGCGGTCGCGGCTGATGGTGATCGGGTAAGGACCGATGTGTTCGAGCAGAGATGGGTCGCCTCCGAAGGGTCCGCCTTCGAGAACATTGTATTCGACCAGCATCGTTCCGCCGTTCTGGACGTAATCGAAGAGACGATCGGCATTGGCGCGCAGATCGGGGCGGGTGTTGAAGGCGCGGATGCCGGTGACAATGGCGTCGAAGTGAGTGAGATCGCCGGTCGAAAGATCGTCGGCCGAGAGCAGAGTGACATTGGCGCCCAGCTGGCGCAGCGCGCCGGGAACTTCGTCGCCGGCGCCCATCACGTAGCCGATGTTTTTCGCGGTGCTTTGAATATCGGCGCGAACCAGACGCTTTTCCGCCTGGGGAAACAGCGTTTGCGCGGGGATATGCGGGTAGTTGATGACTTCGGTGGCGACGGAAATTTTCCGTTCGCCGACGGCGGCGACGGCATGCAGCTCACCTTGGGAGTCAGCGGCGGGCGGAGTGACTTCGAAGTTCAGGCTCAACTGCTCATCGTGCGCGGCGAGGTCGAAATGTTGCGCGGAAGGCTCGATTCGCCAGCCTGCGGGAGCTTCCAGATGAACGTCGCCCGAGACGCGCGCGGCGTTGGCTTTGATGGGAACCTCGATGCGGCGCGACTCGCCATTGGGAAAAACCTGCGCGGGTCCGTTGAAGTTGACGGCGACGGGCGGAACGATGGCCAGCGGGCGCAGCCGTTCGCCGTACATAGGATCGATGTAGCGAAATTCGGCGGGACGCGCGAGGTCGAGCGAGACGCCGTCGAGGTTCACATGAAAATGCGATTCGAGCAGCGGAGGATTTTCCGGGTCGCCGATTTCGCGCGGGTTGGGAACGCGATACAGCCAGCCGTCGGGAGGCTCGACCAGCCAGTAGGGTTGCGAATACGGTTGGTCCCCGGGAATGTGAACCGTCGCGGTGTAACGGCTGGGTTGGTTGGCCCTGAGCACCGATTTCGCGACGCCGAGCGAGGGCGCGCCGTCGATTCCGCTAAGGTCGATGCCGTCGAGAGTGACGCGTCCGGCGAGGCGCGCGAGAACGGTGAAGTTGATTTTGAGCGATGCGCCGGGCGTGACGGAATCACGATCGGCCGCGGCGTCGAGCCACAGGCCGGCGCAGAGCGCGATGGTTTCGTCGAGCTGCTTCAGTTTGTACTCGCTGAGCGGCGCGATCAGCGGGCGCGCGGCGGCCAGCGTGGAGATGATTTTTTCGGGAGCGCCGGGCTGGAAATTGTGCTCGGCCTGGTCGAGCTGCGTTTGAATCGCGGCGCCATTGGGGTAGCGCGACCACGACGTGTCGATGCCGTCGAAAACGTCCTGCCTGGCCTGATCGCCGGCGATGGTGATCAGATAGTTTTTGATGGAGCCTTTCTGCTGCGGCGCGCCCATGCCCTGGCTGCGATGCTGGCTGCGGCTCATGCCGGCAATTTCGGCGTAGGAATAGCCGAGCTCGGGATTGAATTGTCCGACGTCGATGACGATTTTGTCGGATAATTTTTGCGCTTCACGCTCCTGGCCGGCGGTGAAGGCGAGCACGTTGTACATGAGACGTTTCGCCTGCCAGGCTTTCACCCATTGCAATTGTTCCGGATATTTGCTGGGATCGGCGGCGGCGGAAAAAGCTTCCTTGCCGAGAATCGCGGAGACCTGGTGCTGGCCGTGGCCGTCGGCGGGAGTGCCGGAGAAGCGAAGAATAATGACGTCGGGACGGAAACGGCGAATGTCCCAGACGATATCGCCGAGCACTTGATCGCGCGGCCAGTGGGCGAAGGTGTCGGCGGCGGTTTTGGAAAATCCGAAGTCGATGGCACGGGTGAAATATTGTTCGGCGCCGTCGATTTTACGCGCGGCCAGCAGTTCCTGAGTGCGGATGACGCCGAGCGCGGCGCCCTGTTCGGGCCCCAGCAGGTTCTGGCCGCCTTCACCGCGGGTGAGCGATAAATAGGCGGTGCGGAGGTGACGTCCGCGGGCGAAATACGCGAGCAGGGCGGTATTTTCGTCGTCGGGATGGGCGGCGATCATCAGCACACTTCCGGTGTGCGCGAGATCGGCGAGGTGCTGGCGGATTTCGGCTTCTCCGGCGAGGTTGCGCTGCGCGGAGAGACAGCCCGCAAAAAACAAAACACCGGTTACATGTTTAATGGGACGCGGAAAGCGGAATCGGCTCACTCGCTTCCATGTTATCAAGGCATCTTTATTTTCATTTAAAGGAGCTCCTCGATCCGGATTTTACGCTTCCGGCGAAGCGACCGCCTGGTAACCCGTCGACGGCCTGGGACCGGTGGTGGACCGGCAGCCAGCACATGACACGCACACGTCACACGGCGTTGCCCGGGGCGCCGGATCGGTGGAATCGACCCTCTCATAGCGGAGCGTACGATCTCCTCGGCTACGAGATTAAAGGCGGGTGTTTGGCGCACGGGCCGGGCGAAACGCGAAGTGGTGGAAGCGGCGGCAAATGCGGTTGAGGGATTGGCTGCGACTGGCGTTTTCGCGGCGGGAGGTGTCGAGATGAGTCTCGACACGGCACGCACGAGTGCGCGCGCCACAGGTATGGCTAGCGCGGCGAATATCGCGCGACTTCGGCTTCGGCTTTGGCGATCAGGCGGGACCAGAGGGTTGCCGGATCTCCGTCGAAAACCTGGTCTTCGCTGCGGTTGAAAATGTACCAGCCGCCGTGGGTCACTTCGTTTTCCAGCTGCTGCGCCGCCCAGCCGCAATAGCCGAGGTAAATCCGGGAATCGCCGCGACTGGATTGCGCCAGAATTTTTTCGAGCGCGGGTTTCGCGCTCACCAGATACACGTCGCCGAAGATCTCGGTCGCGCCGTCGGGCCTGTCCGGGGAGCGGGACACCGCGAAAACCGTGTCGAGCTCCACCGGGCCTCCTAAAAACACAGGTTCGGAGTGCGTGGCCGAGCCGTGCAGCTCGCTCAAGGCGCGCGAAATGGGGACGGCGGTCTGGCGATTGATCATCAGGCCGAAGGCGCCGTCGTGGTCGAGCTTGACCAGCAGGACCACCGATTGGGCGAAGATCGGATCGGCCGAGGCGCGGGTGGTAACCAGAATCTTGCCCTGCGCCAGATTCTTGGGATCCTTCGATTGAGCCAGGAGCGCCGCGCAAAAAATCAGCGATAGCCAGAAACGCATGGGCCCTCCTTCATCATTCTCACCGTTTTCGTAAACCGCCGCATCCGGTGGTGTAAGCCGCGGGGCTTACTTTACGCGGCGGCTACGGCGGCGGCGCGGCGGCGTTCGACGGCGGCCGAGCGCAGCATCATCGCGGCGGTATAAAGCACCACGACGATCACCAGCCAGCGCACCCAATAGAGCGGCATTTCTTTCACGATAAAGGCCGCGGCCATCACGCCGGGGATGCCGCCGATAAGCAGGCCCAGCGCCGCTTTCAGGTTATAGCTGTCTTCGCGGACGAAACGGACGCTGCCGGCCGGCATCAGAAACGCGCAGGAGCCGGTCATGATGGGAAAGGCGGCGCGCGGACTCATACCCATCAGGTAAACGATCATCATGCTCGGCGCGTACATGCCGATGCCGAGGGTCATCAGCGCGCCCAAGATCATATTGGCGGCCACCGCCAGCCCCAGTTTCGTGCCGGTGAGGCCCAGATCTTCGCCGCCGCCGGGGCCGAGGTGGAACTGGCTCATCAGAAAAAATGCCGCCATCACCAGCAGGGCGACGCCCATGCCGATCTGCACTTTTCGGCGCGGCAATCGCGCGACCACGCCCGCGCCGAACCAGGCGCCCACCACCGAGGCGCCGATCATCAGCGCCAGCGTGACGATATCCACCTGCACCACGGTTATGTAGATGAACGCTTCGAGCACCGACGGCAGCGTGTCGCCGATGTTCATGGTGCCGGGGATGTGTTCATCGGGGACCAGTCCCCACAGTTTGTAAAAGGACGTGGTCGGCGCGTAGGAGCCGATTCCGAGCGTGTCGAAAAAATTGGTGACGAGGCCGACGAACAACTCACGCCAGCCGGGCCATTGGATTTTGCGCCGGCTTTCGAAGATGGACCAACCCCAGACGATCGCGTAACCGGCGGTGAAAATCCCGAGCGCGATGAATAACCACGTTTTCATGCGGCCACAACCGGATTGCGCAAGATTCCGACGCCTTCGATTTCCACTTCGACCAGGTCTCCAGGGTTCATTTTGCGGGTGCTGCCGGGCGTGCCGCTATAAATAATGTCGCCCGGTTCCAGCGTAACCCAGCGGCTGATGTAGCTGACGATTGACGGCGCGGGGAACAACAGGTCCGAGGTGCGCTGCTGCTGCACCGTTTCGCCGTTGAGCCGGGTGGTGAGCAGAAGATCGGAAAAATCGAGGCCGGTGACGATGGCGGGGCCGAGCGGACCGAAGGTATCGGCTCCTTTGGCTCGCCACCATTGCAGATCCTTGGCCGCTCCGTTCTGCCAGTCGCGATCGCTGACGTCGTTGCCGCAGGTGACGCCGAAAATCGAGCGCGCGGCTTCTTCGAGCGAGGCATGGCGAGTGCGGCGGCCGATGACCAGCACCAGCTCGCCTTCATAGTGAACGTTCGCGGCGCCGGGCGGAATGACGATGGGTCCGCCGGGCGATTGCAGGCAGGACACCGGCTTATAAAAAATTTCCGGGTTCGCCGGCGCGGGACGCGAGCCGAGATGGCTGCGGTAATTCAACCCCACGGCGAGAATTTTCGCCGGAACGCAGGGCGGCAGCAGGGTGAGATCGGCGAGCTGGTGCGTCTCACCGATGGGCGATTCGCCGAACGGCCCGGGAAGGTCATGAACGGTTTCGCCATCGAGAATGCCATAGCGGGGAATCGACGCGGTCTGATAACGGATGTACTTGATCATGCAAAACCCGCTATTGTATCGAAGATGAAACTGATCCGTTTTGATGTTCACAAACAGAGGCACGCCGGGGTGGTGACCGCGCGGGGCATCGCGCCGGTCGAAAGCATTAACGCGAAGCTCGGTTTGCGCGTTCCCAACGATATTCTCGCGATCATTCAGAATGAGGCGCAGCGGCAGATCGGGAACCTGGATGGCGTCGAGACCATTCCGTTTTCCGAAGTGACGCCGCAGCTTCCCTACGACGTTCCGCCGAAAATCTGGTGCATCGGATTGAATTACAAAACGCACGCCGAGGATATCCAGGCGGCGCAGCCGGAAGAGCCGGGTAGTTTTATGAAACCGGCGTCGTGCATGTTCCGGCCCGGAGGCGAAATCGTTCTGCCGCCGCCGCAGGTTTCCGATGACGTGGACGCGGAAGGCGAGCTGGGCGTGATCATCGGGAAAAAATGCCGCTTTGTCCCGGCGGGCGAAGTGCGCGAGGTGATTTTCGGATATACCACGACCATGGATTTAACCGCGCTCGACGTGCTGCGCAAAAATCCGAGGTATCTGACGCGGGCCAAGAGCATCGACACATTTTTCAGTTTCGGTCCGGTGATTGTGACCGCGGATGAGATTGCGGAGGTGAGCCGGCTGGAGGTGATTACGGAGCACAACGACGGCGTCTGCTCGCGCGATTTTGTCAGCAATATGAAACACGGTCCGTTCGAGCTGGTGCGGTTTCATTCGGATTTTATGACGCTCTATCCGGGCGATTTGATTTCGACGGGGTGTCCTAAAGGCGCCCGGATCAAGCGCGGAGACCGGGTTCGGGCGCGGATTGAAGGCGTCGGGCTGCTGGAGGCGCGAGTGACGTAAGGCGGCGTGAAACAGTACATCTTTGCCAGCGTCTCACGAGCAGAGGATGACGCATGAAAAAGCCGGTTTTGATTGCATTAACTCTCGGGATGGCTGCTGCCCTTTCCCTGCCGGCGCAGGAACGCCCCCAGGAAGAACGCGGACGGCAGGCAGAGCAGGCTCGCCCCCAGTATCATTTCCGCCAGCAGGACGCGCAGAAGCTGCGGCAGAACTATAAAAACATCAATCGCGTTGACGTGAAGAAGCGGGGGCATTTCGCCGCCGGGGAACGTCTTCCGGATAACTGGCACAAACAGATGCATCCGCTACCGCAGGCCGTGATCGCGGAGCTTCCGCCTCCGCCGCCGGGCTACGTTTTCGGCTATATCGACGGGTATTGCGTCGTCTACGATCCCGATACGGGTTACATCGCCGACGTGATTGATCTGGCGAATCTGCCGTAGCAGCGCCCGCGGATGAGCCTGCGTTTTGCACTGGTGGACGATAACGAACAGGATCGCGTGCTGGTGGTCCGCGAGCTGCGCCGCGCCTTTCCCGAGCCTGCGTTTCAGGAAATTTTCGATCGCAAGGGATTCGACCGGCTGCTTCAGAGCGGCGCCTTCGACGTGGTCATCACCGATTATCAGCTGGGCTGGGGAACGGGCCTGGAGGTGTTCGGCGCGGTGCGCAGCCGCTTTCCCGATACGCCGGTAATCATGTTCACCGGCAGCGGCAGCGAGGAGACGGCGGTGGAGGCGATGAAATCCGGGCTCGACGATTACGTGATCAAACGGCCCAGCCATTTTCTGCGGGTGCCGGCGTCGGTGCGCCTGGCGCTGGCGCGGCGCAGGGCCGACCGCGAGCTGTACGAGCATCGCGAATGGTTATCGGCGATTCTCAGAAACATCAGCGAAGGCGTGATCGCCACCGACGACAGCGGCCGAATCCGTTTTCTGAACGCCGCGGCGGAGCGGATCACGGGATGGAGCCGCGAAGAGGCGCTGGGCTGCCCGATCGAGAGCCTGTTCGAGGTTCATAACGAGAACGGCGGCGTGATTGGAGACACGCCGGCGCGGCGCGCGCTGCGCGGCGATCCCGATGCGTCCCAGCAAAGCGGCCTGATCCTGACGCGCCGCGACGGCCGCCACGTGAGCATCATCGACGGAGCCTGCCCGATTCGCGACGTGCTGGGAAGAATCAGCGGCGCGGTGGTCACCTTTCGCGACATCACGGAACGCAAGCGCACGCGGCGCGAGCTGGAGCGCGCGCTTGAGGAAATCGAGCAGTTCACCTACGCCGCCGCGCACGATCTGCGCGAGCCGCTGCGCAGCGTGAGCATCTTCACCGAGCTGCTGACGCGAGACTATCGCCAGGCGCTGCCCACGGAGGCCGGCGAACTGGCGCGCCACATCATTCAAGGCTCGCAACGCATGGAGGCGCTGATCAGCGGGCTGATCGAATACGGCGAGGTGGAGCGCGCCGAGCTTCACTTTGAAAAAATCAGCCCGGAAGAAGTGCTCGAAGGGGTGGCCGCCCGGCTGAAGCCGTCGCTCGAAGAGACCGGGGCCGAGCTGCGCTGGGAGAATCTTCCCGCGGTGGAGAGCGACGCTTCCCAGCTCAGCAGGATTTTTCGCAACCTGATCCGGAACGCGATTGACCATCGCGGCGCGTCGGCTCCGCGAGTTGCGGTCAGCGTGGAGGCGAAAGCCGACGAGTGGATTTTCCGCGTGGCGGACAACGGCCCGGGAATCCCGGCGCGGCATCGGGAACGGATTTTCCAGGTATTCCAGCGGCTGCGCCGGGATCATGGCGCGGGCATCGGACTGACGGTGGTGCGGCGCGCGGTGGAACGGCTGGGCGGCCGGATCTGGGTGGATTCGGAAGAAGGCCGCGGATCGCGATTCTATTTTTCGCTGCCGCGGGATGGGCGGGAA
>Ga0335073_10012005_pt1 | contig 12175 bp, 10 predicted proteins | sample Lox_Sample_22_FD_207093 | JGI IMG/M metagenome (GOLD analysis project Ga0335073, IMG submission 207093) | Soil microbial communities from Loxahatchee National Wildlife Refuge, Florida, United States - Lox_Sample_2.2 | ecosystem: Environmental > Terrestrial > Soil > Wetlands | place: USA... | reverse complement strand
GACCTCGGGCAGATTGCGAGATGCCGCGAGCTGCGACTCTAGGAAGACAAGGATGCTGACGTCTCGGCCGAGCTGTACGAGCAGCTCGATGACCGACGGACCCTCGTCCTCCGTCGTCTCCTCGTCCCTGGCTTCGTCGTCCTTCGCTTCCTCGTCCTGAGCCGAAGAAGCGTCGACTTCATCGGCCGTCTCGGCCACGACCTCCCTCCATCACGTCGCGCTTCTCGAGGCCGCTCTGCGGGGCGGAGTCTACTACTGGGCCATGGGGGTCGCGAACGCGCGTCGTGCGGTGACGGCGATGGACCTGGCGAGTTCGCCGGCTCGTTCTACCTGCTCCACGGCGGCGGCGAGCTCGCGGCGACCCGCGCATAGCGCCCAGACCTCGAGCATGACGGGCCGGCCCCGGATCGCCCCCTCGAGCCGGTCAAGCTCGGCCGGCTCGAGCTCGATAGAGCGCCGGTAACGCGAGACGACCAGATCGACGAGCCGCGGGCTGCGAGCGCCCGCAGCCCACAGCAGGAAGCCGATCGACCACAGCCGCGGTCCTCGTCCTGCGCCGGTCCAGTCGACGATCGCGAGCTTTTCATCGGCGGTCGAGATCGCGTTGGCGGGGACGAGGTCCGGGTGTACGAACGCGTGCGGCAGGTCGTGGCAGTCGTCCATCCGGGCGACCTCGTCCCGAAGCTGATCGAACAGCGGCAGCTCTCGGACCGCGACTTCCGGGAGGTGATCATCGAGCAGCTCGGCCGCGGCTGCGATCTCCTCGCGTGGTCCGCCCACGAACGAGAGGTGATGCCAGGCTCCTCCGGGACGTAGATCCGTCGCCGCATGCGTGTGCAGGCGTCCTAAAAGGACTCCCAGGATCGCCGCGACTCGCCCCGGCCGCAGCGGCCCGTGGTTCTCGAGAAAACCGGTCACGAGCACACCCTGGCCGAGAAACTCGGACACGGGCTCAGGAGCCGCGCAACGCTCAGCCGGAAAGCCGGCGCGCTCGAGCGCTTGGAGGATCGCGGCGTCCTCCTGGACGCTGACGAGCGGCCGCTCGGCCGGGAAGAGTCGCGCAAGCCATCGCGAGCCGTCCCGGCGATCGACCCGGAACACCCCGCGGTCGAGTGGAGCCAGGCCCGCGACTTCGACGCCGTAGTGTCCCTCCAGATGCTTCCCCAGTCCATCGACGCGCAGCGGTTCGAGCATCGAGCGCGCACGATAGCCGCCGGCTACCGCCCCCGGCGCCCGAGCAGCGTCAGACTAGCTCGGGCTCGGGGGCGGCCTCGGCGACCACGATCGGCTGGGCGGCGGCGCGAGAGTTGGGGATTCGTGTGGCAATCGCCGCGGCGGCGAGGACGAAGATGCTGCAGACGAGGAGAGCTCGCTGATAGCCGGCGGTCAGTGCGTCGGGTCGCCCCACATGAGTCGCGAGCAGGTCATGGGTGCGGGCGGTGGCGATCGCGGACAGGATCGCCAGTCCGAGCGCCATCCCGAGTTGTTGTGAGGTGCTCAGCAGGCCGGCGGCCAGTCCCGCCTTATTGCTCGGCACGCCTGCGTTTGCGGCGGTGGTGACCCCGACGAACACCGCGCCGAAGCCGACCGCCATGATGATCAATCCTGGGAGCAGGTCGGGCGCGTAGGAGCCGTGCAGAGGGATCCTCGACAGGTAGTAGATGCCGCCGGCGCTCATAAGCGCGCCCGCGACGATTACCGGGCGCGTGCCGATGCGCGAGAACAACTGGGAAGCCACACCCGAGGCGATCGCCAGGCATGCGGTGACCGGCAGGTACGCGGCGCCCGCCTGGATCGGCGAGAAGCCCAGAACCTCCTGCATGTAGAGGGTGAGGAAGAAGAACATCGAGAAGAACCCGGCCATGCCGATCAGCCAGGTCGCGTCGGCCGCCGCGAGCCCCTTGATCCTGAAGATCGAGAGCGGGAAGAGGGGATTGGAGGCGCGACGCTCGTTGGCCAGGAAGCCGAGCAGCATCAGCGTGGCGGCAGCGAGTACCCCTATCGTCCGCGCAGCGCCCCACCCGACCTCCGGAGCCTTGATCAGCCCGTACACGAGCAGCAGCATGCCGCCGGTGCCGAGCAGAGCACCGGGCGTGTCGAAGTCAGCCAGCGGGGCCCGCTTGCGCGCGCCCGAGAGGAGGCGGAATGTGGCCGCGAGCGCGAGCAGGCAGACCGGGACGTTGACGTAGAACACCCACCGCCAGCCGGGGCCTTCGGACAGCACGCCTCCGAGGAACACGCCCGCCGCGGCGGCAAGACCGCTGATCGCCCCCCAAGCCCCGAGGGCCGTGTTGCGGTCGCGGCCCTCGTGGAAGGTGGTGGTCAGGATCGACAGCGCGGCCGGCGCCATCATCGCCGCGCCTACGCCCTGGAGCACTCGCGCGCCGATCAGCACGCCTTCGGTCTGAGCGAGGCCGGCCGCCAGCGAGCAGACCCCGAACACCACGAGTCCCGCGACGAGGATCCGCCGGCGTCCCAGCAGATCCGCGAGCCGGCCGCCGAGCAGCAGGAACCCTCCATAGGTCAGCAGGTACCCGCTGGCGACCCACTGAAGGTTCTGCTGGGAGAAGTGGAGCGCGCGTTGGATCGAGGGGAACGCGACGTTCGTGATCGACGAGTCGACGACGTCCAGGAACTGGACGCCGCATAGCAAGAGGAGCGTCAGCACCCCGATCCGCGTTCGGATGAATGAGGGCTGAGCGGGGGCGGTCTGGATGGATGACATTCGCGACTTCCTTCCTCGCGGTCTGAGTTAGTTAGCTGACTAAGTTGTACCACAAGCTAACATTGGGTTAGATGACTGACTCAGTTAGCCCGCCAAAGCAGGACAAACGCCAACGCCTCGTCGCCGGTGCGCGTGAGGTCATGCACCAGCAGGGCGTCGAGAAGACGACGATCGCCGACATCGCGCAGGCGGCCGATGTCCCGGTCGGGAACGTCTACTACTACTTCAAGACCAAGGACGAGCTCGTCGCCGCGGCAATTGAGAGCCACGCGAGCGACGTGCGGGCGCTGCTCGAGTCGCTTGAGACCGGACGCAGCCCTCGGGCCAGGTTGAAGACGCTCGTCCGCGAGCTAACCGCTCAGCGCGAGCTGGCCGCTCGGTACGGATGCCCGCTCGGGAGCCTGTGCTCGGAGCTGGACAAGCGCACCGACGGGCTCGACCGCACCTGCGCGCAGCTGCTCGAGCTACCGATCGACTGGGCGGAGAATCAGTTCAGGCTGATGGGGCGCCGGGACGCGCGCGACCTCGCGGTGGCGTTGATGGCCTCCTACCAAGGCATCGCGCTGCTCACGAACACGTTCCGCGATCCGGAGCTCATGGCGCGTGAGAGCCGGCGGCTCGATCGGTGGATCGATTCGCTGGCCTGACCAGCCTCGCGAGCGGCGCCAGGTCCGCCCCGGGTTCGGGGCGGACCTGGTCAGCGCTTCCTCACGAGATCGTCACCGTTGACGGTGACGAGGCGATTCCGTTCGCGACAACGACCAGAGTGCTCCGGCCCCTGGGCGTGGACTTCGGGATCGTGAACTGGGTCGAGGAGCCGGTGCCGGGGGCAACCGACACCGAGGTCCAGTCGTGCGTCCGGGCGTAGGTCACCACGCCGGTGGCGTTGTTGGTGATCCGCACCAACGGGAAGTTGGTGTTGTCCTGGACGTCGTCGCCGTAGGTGGCTCCCGGGTCGAGTCCGGCGAGCTGCCTTCCGGACAGGCTGTAGGTGCCGCCTGCGGTGAGGTTGTCGGCGCTGAGCGACGTGATCGAGGGCGCCCACGCCCCCTTAGGCGTGCCACCCGCCGCGTACACCTCCATCTCGCTGCTGCCGTCGTTGTACAGCACCTGTCCGTTGGGCAGCACGAGCATCCGGGTCTGATACGAGGTGTCGTTCTCCGCGTTCGGAGCATCCGGGATCTGCGTCAGCGAGTTCGAGTTGGCGTTGTAAACCCAGAAGTGAGTCGGGATGTTGTACGTGCACGCGCTCGCGTCGAACAGCACGTCTCCATCCGGCAGCGTCGCCCCTGGTCCGTCGGTGGCGGCGTACTGCTCGTTGTCGACCGTCGGGATGTTCGGACCGGCGGTCCAGGTGCCGGCCTTGTAGTCATATAGCGCGGTGTCCGTGGGCGCGTTCGTGGTGCACGGCGACGGATACTCGTCCGTGCTCGTGCCGCCTCCGGCTACGAATGTGTTACCGCCTGGCATCTCGACCTGAGGGCCGAGCTCGACGACCGGCCACGGGTTCAGAGGGTTGCCGCCCGGGGCGGTGGCGCCGGCGAAGCTCCAGGTATCGCTGTGCGGGTCGAACAGCTCCGTGTTGCCGACGCCCCACGTGTCCACGGTCAGAAGCTGGCCGTTCGGTTCGAGCGTCCATCCTTCCTCGTCGTTGGGGTCGCGCTTGCCGGTCGCCGGGATCACCGTCCAGGTCAGGTTCTTCGCGTTCAGCAGCGCATCATCGACGGTCAGATCTGGATTCGTGAGACACGTGTTACAGGGCTGCTGGAGCATGAAGGTGCCGTCGGAAAGGACATCGCTCGCGGCGTCGCCCATGTTCGTCCAGCCGCGTGGCGGCGCGACGGAGCGCCAGCTGTTGGTGACCGGGTCATAGATCGCGCCCTGGTTCGACCACACCGCGTTTTCCCCGATGTACTCGCCACCCTCGACGATCATCCGCCCATCGGGCAGGATCGCCGAGGCGAAATACAGGGGCGTGTAGCTCGCCGGCATCGAAGCGATCTGGCTCCATGTCCCGTCGACGTAATTGCCGTTCGCATCCGGCGTGAGCTTCCACCAGTCGCTCGTGCCTCCGGTGGTGTTGTTGTCCGGCTCATTGTGGACGAGCACGGTCCCGTCGCTCTCCAGCAGCATCGTGCCCGGCGTGCCGAACGGCGGTGGGTTTACAAGCGGCGTCCAGGGTGAGCTCGGCGCCGATGTGTGAGCGATATTGGGTGTCGCCCCCGAGGCCGTCGGGTGCTTGAACGGCGTGAGGATCGGATGACCTGCAGACGCGGCCGGCAAAGCGGCGAGCTGGGCCCGGCTGGCCTTGTGCCCGGAGGCCAGCGGGGCGCTGGCGATGACCAGCGCCGCCGCCGTGGCCAGCCCGAGCAGGCAGGCGGACGCGCCGGCGACGACGACGAATCGACGACGTAATGAACGCAAAGCACCCTCCCAGGGCTAGTGCTGCGACGATGGACCGGCGGACCCTATCAGGGGCCGACGGAGCCCAGTCAAACCTTGCCCGGCACGTCAGCGATCGGACAACGCCGACTGGGAACGCGTCCGCCTGGGCGGGTTGACAAGGGCGGACACGAGACGTATTATCTACCGACCGTTTGGTTGTAAACGAACCTCCGTCGGAGGGGTAATCATGTACCAGAGGACCGCAATTGCCAATCGCACCAGCTTCCTGGATCGGCGGCGTCTGATCGAGGCACGCATCGCTCGCGACTGCGAGCTGCTCCGGCGCGAGATCGTGATGTTGCGGGGTGGCTCGAAGCCGGCTGCCGCCGCCTCGTCTGGTTCTAGCCGCGTCGAGACCCGGTAACGCGGTCACACAGCGTGCGGCCGCCTCTGACGCGGCGGCGACTCAGGTCGTAGCGTCGGGGGCGGCGACGCTCGCCGCCGCAGCGTAGCGATCCCGAAGCAGGCGCTTGTAGAGCTTTCCCGTGGCCTGCCGGGGAAGCTCGTCGGAGAAGTCGATCGTGCGGGGGCACTTGTATTTGGCCAGCCGTCCGTAGCAGTAGGTGAGCAGCTCGTGGGCGGTCTCGGCTGTCGCCGGGATCGTGTCGACGAGCTGGACGACGGCCTTCACCTCTTCGCCGAGTTCGGCGTTCGGGATCCCGAACACGGCCGCGTCGGCGACCGACGGATGGCTGACGAGCACATTCTCGGCCTCTTGCGGGTAGATGTTGACGCCGCCCGAGATGATCATGTCCGCTTTGCGGTCCGTGAGATACAGGTAACCGTCGTCGTCCAGGTAGCCGATGTCACCGACGGTCGTCCACCCCACTGCGTTGCGCGCTTCGGCGGTCTTAGCCGGCGCGTTGTGATAATCGAAGCTCGGCCCGCCCTCTGACCAGATCGTCCCAGCCTGGAGGCTCGGCAGTTCATTGCCGTCATCGTCGAGGATGTGGGGCGTGCCGACGAGTGACTTGCCCACAGATCCGGGGTGCGCCAACCAATCCTCGGAGTCGATCGCGGTCAGCATGTAAATCTCGGTGGCCGAGTAGTACTCGAAGATGACCGGCCCCAGCCACTCGATCATCTGCCGCTTGACATCGACTGGGCAGGGGGCCGCCGCGTGGACCACGGCTCGCAGTGACGACACTTCGTAACGGTTGCGCTCCTCTTCCGGGAGCCGCAACAGCCGCACGAACATCGTGGGGACCATCTGCGTATGTGTCACGCGATAGCGGTCGATCAACTCGAGTGCCCAGGCCGCGTCGAACCTATCCATCACGATCGTCGTGCCGCCGAGCCGCTGCACGGCCATGTTGAACCGCAGAGGCGCCGAGTGGTAGAGAGGCGCCGGGGACAAGTACACGGTGTCGTGGCCGAATCCATACAGTCGCTCGAACAGCGGCACGATCGCGGGGGACGTGCCAACCGGATGGAGTGGGAGCTCGGTTTTGATCGCCTTGGGCCGTCCGGTCGTGCCCGACGAGTAGAGAAAATCGACGCCCTCAGCTTCGTCCGCCAGGGGCTCCGCGGGATACCCGCTGATCAGCGCCGCATAGTCCTCTGAGCCGGCCCGTGGCCAGCCGACGGAGATCAGAGCCGACACGCCCGGTACACGCGCGGCCGCGGCGGCGGCCACCTCGGCGGTCGACTCACTGACGAACAGCAGTCGGGCGGCCGAGTCCTCGAGGATGTAGGCAACCTCGTCCTCGGTGAGGCGCGGGGAGATCGTCGTGTACCTGAGCCCGGCGCGCTGAGCTGCCCACGCGATCTCGAGATACCGGAGATGGTTCTCCATCATGATCGCGATGCAGCTGCCCTGCGACGCGCCGAAAGCGCGCATCATGTGAGCGGCCTGCCGAGAGCGATCGGTCAACTCACGGTACGACACGCTCTCACCGGTCCGCGCCATGACGTAGGCAGGCTTATCCGGGTTCGACTCGGCATGTAGATCGATGAACAGCGGGTCGGTCACCGCACGATCCTCCCGCCTACAGTCCCTGGACCTCGGAGGTGATTTCGCTGACGGATTGTTTGGCGTCGCCGAAGAGGAGGGCGGTTTTGGGGTCGTAGAAGAGGGGGTTGTCGATGCCGGCGAAGCCTGAGGCCATGGAGCGTTTGAGGACGACGACGGATCCGGATTTGTCGACTTCGAGGATGGGCATGCCGTAGATGGGGGATCCGGGTTCGTTTTTGGCGGCGGGGTTGGTGACGTCGTTGGCGCCGATGACGAGGGTGACGTCGGTGCGGGAGAATTCGGGGTTGATTTCGTCCATCTCTTTGAGGAGGTCGTAGGGGACGTCGGCTTCGGCGAGGAGGACGTTCATGTGGCCGGGCATGCGGCCGGCGACGGGGTGGATCGCGAATTTGACCTCGACGCCTTTGTTCTCGAGGGCGCGTTCGAGTTCGCGGACGGCGTGTTGGGCTTGCGCGACGGCCATTCCGTATCCGGGCGCGATCACGACTTGGCGGGCGTAGGAGAGTTGGATGGCGACGTCTTGGGGTGAGGTGGCGCGGACGGGGCCGCGGTCCTCGCTGCCGGCGGCGGGGGCGGCGATGGCGCCGCCGAATCCGCCGGCGATGATCGCGGGGACGGAGCGGTTCATGGCTTTGGCCATGAGGTTGGTCAGGATCGTGCCGGAGGCGCCGACGATCATCCCGGCGACGATCATCGCGGTGTTGTTCAAGGCGATACCGGTGGCGGCGGCGGACAGCCCGGTGAACGCGTTCAGGAGTGAGATGACGACGGGCATGTCGGCGCCGCCGATCGGGAGTACGACCATGTTCCCGAGGATCGCGGCGGCGAGCAGGATCCCGATGATGAACAGGGCTTGGGAGTGCACGCCCGCGGCGAGGATGATCGCGGACGCGACGCAGGTGCAGAACAGCGCGAGGTTGATGATCGATTGGCCGGGGAGTTTGATCGGCCGGCCGGGGAGGATCTCCTGGAGTTTCCCGAACGCGATGTTCGATCCCCAGAACGAGATCGATCCGACGATCGCGGCGAACAGGGTCGGGATCTCGGACTTTTGCACCCAGAACGACAGGCCGGAGGCGAAGTGGTGGCGGTATTCGATCCAGGCGATGATCGCGACCGCGCCGCCGCCGACGCCGTTGAACAGCGCGACCATTTGCGGCATCGCGGTCATCTTCACGTTCCGGGCCGCGGGCGCCCCGACGGCGGTCCCGATCACCAGCCCGAGGATGATCAGGAACGGGGTGCTCGACCCCGACCACACGTGCGGGGTCAACAACGTGGCGATGATCGCGATCAGCATCCCGCCGGCGGCGATCTTGTTCCCCCGGACCGCGGTCCGGGGGCCGGTCAGGCCGCTCATCCCGTAGATGAACATCGAGAACGCGACGATGTAGCAGGCGTCGATGAAATTCGCCCGCTGCAAAAAAATCGTCGCCGTCGTCGAGAGCGTCACGGTTTCCCGTCCCCGCTCTCGATCTGTTCGGGCTGGTCGGCCGGGGGGAGATCGGGCTTGCGTTTGAACATCCCCAACATCCGATCGGTGACCAGGAACCCGCCGACGATGTTGATCGTCCCGAACGCGATCGCGATCACCAACAACCCGTGCTCCAACACCCCGTGCGCCTCATGCATCAACAACAGCCCGCCCAGCAGCACGATCCCGTGAATCGCGTTCGTGCCCGACATCAACGGCGTGTGCAGCGTGTTCGGGACCTTCGAGATCACCTCGAACCCGACAAACGCGGCCAGCACCAGAATCGCGATCTCGGTAACCGTACTCACAGAAGCTCTCCTCAGACTCAGGCGGTGGCGGCGGCCTCGGCCGCCGCCCGGGCGGCCTCGTGAACGATCTCACCCTCCCGCGTGATACACGCCCCCGCGATCACCTCATCCCCGAAATCCAACGACAGCCCGCCCTCCTCGGAGATCATCAGCCCCACCAGCGACTGGATGTTCCGCGCGTACAACTGCGACGCGTGCTCGGCCATCGTCGAGGGCACATTCAACGGCCCCAAAATCTTCACGTCATGCCGCACCACCGTCCGCCCCGGCTCGGTCAACTCACAATTCCCGCCCGACTCCGCCGCCAGATCCACGATCACCGACCCCGGCTTCATCAACTCCACCGCCCGCTCGGTCACCAACACCGGCGCCCGACGCCCCGGTACCGCCGCGGTCGTGATCACCACATCCACCTTCCCGATCGCCTCGGCCATCAACTCCTGCTGACGCGCCTGCTGCTCGGCCGACAGCTCCCGCGCATACCCGCCCGCGCCCTCCAAATCACCCCCCAAATCAAACTCCAAAAAATGCGCGCCCAACGACTCCACCTGCTCCTGCACCGCCGAACGCACATCAAACCCCTGCACCACCGCCCCGAGCCGCCGCGCCGTCGCGATCGCCTGCAACCCCGCCACCCCCGCCCCCAACACCAACACCGTCGCCGGCCGAATCGTCCCCGCCGCCGTCATCAACATCGGGAAATACCGCCCCAACTCCAACGCCCCAATCAACGCCGCCCGATACCCCGCAATATTCGCCTGCGACGACAACGCATCCATCGACTGCGCCCGACTAATCCGCGGCACCGCCTCCATCGCAAAACTCGTCGCCCCCGACGCCGCAATCGCCCGGATCGCCTCGCCCCCCGTCAACGGCTGCAAAAACCCGATCAGCACGCTGTCCGGCCGCAGCCGCGCGATCTCATCCGCGGTCGGGGTCGCCACCTTTACGACCAGGTCGGACTCCCACACCGCGGCCGGATCGTCGGCCATCCGAGCACCGGCCGCCTCGTACTGGCTGTCCGGGATCAGCGCGCCGGCCCCCGCGCCCCGCTCGACGACAACCTCGATCCCACTGTCGCCGCCTGACAGCTTGCTCACGACCTCGGGGACGAGCGCCACGCGTCGCTCGCCCTCCGCAGACTCCTTGGGGACTCCGATCTGCATTCGGGCGCCGGAGCGTACCGACTTTCTTCGGACGTCGAATCAGCTCCCGCCGACCAGCGCCAGGCTCAGCGCGGTCAGGATCCCGGCGGCGACCGCGAGCCGGTCGGAGGCGGTGGCCGCCGGCGGCGCGGTCACGGCACGCGCCCGGTGCGGCTGCCGGCGGGGCGGGCTACGGTGCGCCGGAGCGGCCGCCGCGGTCCGCGCGGTCGTGTGGGTGCTGGTCCGAGTGGTCTTGTGTGGAGCCCGAGCGGGCGCGGTTCGCCTCGCCGGGGCCTCCAGCGGGAGCTGTTTACCGTCGAGCGCCATCAGCGCCTCGCCCGTGACCCACGTGGGCGTCTCGTCGTCTCCCCGGGAATAACGAACGTGCCCGTCGGCGGCGATCAGCGACCGCAGGTAATCGAGCGGAGACGGCCCGCCGCCGCGGCGCATCGAGCTCGGGTCGGCCCCCACCGCCAGTAGACCCTGGACCGCGAATGCCGTCGACTGCGCGTTCGAGCCGGCACCCGGCTCGCCGGGGAAGCCGCCGTCGCGGTCCTGCTGGCCCCGGAGGTACCGGATTGCGTGAGCCCGGTCCCGCGCGGCCCCGCTGCCGCTGACGCCGGCGAGCGCCTCGAGCGCGGAGCCGGTGTCGTCGACGTCGCTCTGCCCGCCACGCGTCGCGAAGTTGAAGCCGCCGTCGGCGTCCTGCTGGCGCACGAGCCACGCCAGCGTCTTCGGCGGCGGCGCGACGCCGGCCGCCTTCAGCGCGAGGACCGCGAACGAGGTCCAGTTCGTCTGGTTGTTCACGGACCCGTTCCGCCCGATGTCGCCGCGAAGCTCGGCAACGAGATCTCGTCCGCCGAAGCTCGTGGCCGGCAACGCCGCCGCGCCGGCGACGAGAATGTTCCGCTCGACGTCGCCCGGGTCGGAGGCCGAGGCGACGCCGGCCTCGATGTAGGCAATGAGGCTGTGGCCGTCCCGCATGACGTCCTGCGGGTTCTCGCCGGCCGCCGCCAGTCCGAGCGCGGCCCACCCCGAGTACAGCTGGGATGACGGCGACCCGGGCGTCGCGCCGATCCCGCCGTCGGCGTTCTGAGCCGCGATCAGGTAGCCGGCCGGCGTGCTCGCCGCCATCGCCCGCCCGGTCGCCGACGTGCCCGGCAGTGCGATGAGCGCTATCGCGAGCAGCGGCGTCGCCGTGCCCCAGGTCACATTCAGCCGCGTCCGGAAGCGCGTCAGCGAGCGGATCAGCGCCGGACCGAACGCGAGCGCGAACACCAGACAGCCGGCGGCGTGGACGAAGTCGAACCCAATGCCCTTGCCGACGTAGACGCCGAGCTGGGCGAGGCTGTGGTCGCTGTAGGTGACCCAGTCCCCGACGTCCTGAAGTGCGGTGAACCCGAACCCCACGACCGCGCACACGATCGCCAGCGGCCACCGTCCGATCCGCCGATGGGTCACCACGGCAAGCCCGGCCCCGATAACGCCGGTTGCTCCCCACCCGGCCATCTGCCACGGCGTCCACGGCCCCTGGCCGAAGAAGAAGTTCGAGGCCAGCCCCGCGATTGCGCCGACCGCGAATCCGGGCCCCCCGCCGAGCGCGTAGCCGGAGATCAGCACGATGTCGGTCGTCGGCTTGACGTTGGGGAACGCCGCGAATGCGATCCGGCCGAGCGCCGCGAACGCCGCCAGCGTGCCCACCAGCGCGACGATCCGCGCGTCAGGATGGACGCGCTCGTACCAGGCGAACCCGGCGGAGAGCGCCACCGCGAGGATCCCGAACGCGCCTAACTGCCAGGTCACGCGCTCACCTCGGCCCTCGCCAGCGCCGAACCGGCCGATCCCTCGAGTCCGGACACGAGGGCGATGCCCTGCTCGGCGATGAGCGCGCCACCCGCGCCACCGAGGATCCGCGCGGTCTCGGTCGCGAAGTAGGTGCCGCCGGCGAGGATCTCGGGCGGCGAGCCGTCGGCGATCACCGTGCCCTCCCCCAGCAGCACGACGCGCCCGGCGAACGCGGCCACGAACTCGGGATCGTGGGTGGCGACCAGCACGGCGGCGTCGAGCTCGCGCAGCAGCGCCGCGAGCTCGTGCTTGCGCCGG
>Ga0335073_10012004_pt1 | contig 12175 bp, 12 predicted proteins | sample Lox_Sample_22_FD_207093 | JGI IMG/M metagenome (GOLD analysis project Ga0335073, IMG submission 207093) | Soil microbial communities from Loxahatchee National Wildlife Refuge, Florida, United States - Lox_Sample_2.2 | ecosystem: Environmental > Terrestrial > Soil > Wetlands | place: USA... | reverse complement strand
AAAGATGATCATATTAATAGGAATAATGAGCTAGGCTTTAGTTATAAGAGATTTAAATTTTTTAGACATAAAGTACTAATTTTATAGTTTACTAAATATTGCTTTTATCCTAATTTTTCAAAAAAGCAAAATTTTTAAAAGTATGGCCTGGTTAGCATAAAAGTAATGCTACCGTTTTGTAATCGGTGGAAGTAAGTGCGATACTTACACTAGGCTAAGACCCAGTCGTCAAGTTTGGTCAAGACATAACATTTTCACTGTTGAAACGAGAGTTCAAATCTCTCCTGGGTTAGAGAAATTAGCTCAGTGGTAGAGCAGTCGTTTTACACGCGAAGGGTCAGGTGTCCGACTCACCTATTTCTCATTAATAAAATAATTATAAAATAATTGTAATTATTACAATTATTTTATAATTAGTGCGTTGTGGTCCATTATAATTTTAGTTTATATTAATGAATACTAAAATAATTTAGCACAATTATATAAATAAAACTAACTAGTTAATTTTATTAAAGATATATGCGGATTGGTGTAACAGTTAACATGTTTGGCTCATGACCAGAATATTGAGGTGCAAATCCTCAGTCCGCACAAATTAATAAAAGGCTATAGCTTAATTGGTAAAGCCAGCTGCTCATGATAGCTCCGATGAATGTTCGAATCATTCTGGCCTTACAGCATTATAGATATATAATATATTAGTTATATATTATAGTGTATTGTGTTATATGTTTTATGTAATAAAAAAAATGTTTCAAACTAAAAAGTTATATTCGTCACATAGTGTAAATATGCCTCCCATTATAGCAATTATATCTTATTTTAATGCAGACTTAGAAAAGGCTATTATTATAAAACAAAACAAAAGTAAATCTGGTATATATAGATGAGTAAATGTAATAAATAATAAAAGTTATGTAGGATCTAGTATAAACTTAGGTAGAAGGTTTAAAGAATACTACAACTATAGCCATATATCTAAAGTTAAACGAAATTTTCCTATACACAGTGCTCTTTTGAAATATGGTTATTCTAGTTTTAAATTGGAAATACTAGAATATTGTGAAAAAAGCGTATTAATAAAAAGAGAGCAATATTATTTAGACAACTTAAAGCCAGAGTATAATGTTTTGAAAATAGCTGGTTCAATGTTAGGGTTTAAGCATAGTGAGTATACAAAGAAATTATTTCGTAGCACACGTTTGGGTCGTCTATGTTCAGAAACTACTAGACTAAAATTATCTATAAATAATCATAAATCTATACCTGTTATTTTAACAAATATAAAAACAGGAAATATTCTTAAGTTTCCATCTATAAGTAAAGCTGCTCAATTTCTAAATGTTTCCGAAACAACTGTTCGTAAATTTATAAAATTAAATAAATCTTATAAAGGTTATATTATTATTATAGAGTAAAATATACTTTTGATTATTCACATTATTTATGTTTCTAGGTAATTTGGATTTAATATTATTTGTGTATTTTGTTAACTATAACTTATTTTTTACTAATGTTTCATATTACTATTATTTTTTTACTTTTCGTAAATCGAAAGTAATATAAAATAATCCGAGTGCTGGAATGGGTAGACAGGATAATCTTAAGATTTATTGATGTAAATCGTGTGGGTTCAAATCCCTCCTCGGATAATTTCTTTTATAATTTAATATTAAATTATATACCAATTATGTCCTTATAAAATAATCAAATAAGCTAAATAAAATTTATGATAAGTAATAATATGATTTAATATCAATTGTTCCTATTTGTTCTTGCCTAAATGTTGATATCATATTTGAAAATAGTTAATTTTTTAACCTAATCAGCGACCATAAGTTAATGGTAAACTTTTAATAAAATTATTCATACTTTTAGTTGTAGAATTTTTAAACCGAACACTTTATGTCCTGTACATATTAAATGTACAGGACAGGATAGGAATGTTTATTCGAAATTTTATCATTTTTATTATTAAAGTATAATACTTTTTGCTTCATTTCTAATTTTAATTTAATAACATAACACTATAGATAGGTTTATCTAGTTCCTTTAATCTAGTATTATTTTATATTAAAATTAATAATATAAAATTAACGGCTATAAGTTAATGGTAAACTAGTTGTTTGCCAAATAAAAAATATCGATTCGAATTCGGTTGGCCGTAGGTTTGTCTAGTGCCTTTGTAATATAAAAACTAGTATTGTGTTATTATTATACTAAAAATTTATATTATGAAAAAACCCTATTGTTTTAATAATATTCAAACTCTTTTCTTTGTTTTTATTTTATTTTTTATAGCTTATTTAATAGTATTTCCTCACGAAGCTTTTTGCATGAATCCTTATGATAATATTATTTTTGATGAGGATATGATTTCTGATGAAGATGTTCGTTCTAGATTAATTATAGCTAAAAAAGAGACTTATATGTCTTATAATGGTATGAATACTTATAATACTAGACAAGATATAATTAGAAGTTTATATCCTCGTGGAATACCTTTAGATTCTAGTATTGTTAATGATTCTTATGATGGTGAAAAGTATTTTGATATTCCTCTTAGAATGATTTGTGGAGAATCTAAGAATATTGAGTTATTAGATGGTGTTTATTCTGGTTGTATATCAAGAAATATAGATGGTTTATTGATTTGACCGGAACGTTTTTCCTTTCAAGCAGAATTTGTGAAAGATTATACACAAGTATTAGCTAAAGATAGTAATATATCTTCAGTAAGTTTAGGTGCTAGAATTATTGATAGATTTGTATTTGTTTACATAAAATGTCAAGACATTAATAAATGTAAGTATCACTGAACTATTTGAGAGAGAACTCACATAGCTAAATATTGATCTTATAAAGCTTTTAAAAAACGTTGAGATAATGAGACTAATGTGTGATCAAATATAGATGAGAATATTAGAAAAGATATAATAATAGAAGTAAAAGATTTATTAGGTATAAAAAGACTAAATGGAAATGTAAGAAAAAGTGTTAGATCAGAAGTAGAGAAATTAATACGTAAAACTAAACCTTTTTCTACTATGCCATCTTAATACATATATATGGTTTGTCTAGCTCCAATAATCTAGTATTGTGTTATTAAAAAAATATAAATTAAAATCATGGAGAAATTTGATATAGTTTTAGTGATCTTACATGATCAAATTAATATTGACAGACGTAATTTGATTAATATATTATGTAATATTGAGGATTTGTATCCCAAGGATCCTCTTCCGGAATATACTAGATTATTGTATCTAAATTACATTTCTTTATCTGAATTATCTTATTCTATAAAAGAATATTTTATATTAAAGGATATAATAATACATAAGTTTTAATATTATTATGTTTTAAGGTTTGTCTAGTGCCTGAATAATTAAAACTAGTATTGTGTTATTATTATACTAAAAATTTATATTATGAAAAAACTTTTTTCTATTAATATTAAAACTTTTTTATTAAAAGTTTTTCTTATATTTTTTATTGGTTTTGCTTATAGAATTCTTATTCATCATTGTCTAGGTATTAATGTTTTTTTAGATTATACTAATAATATATCTATATTATATTATATAAGTTTATTTTCATTAACGGTTTATTTTGATCAACTTTTCTCTTTCCAATATTGTGGCTCAACTAATGTTGAATCTATTAATATTATTAAAATTTTTAATAATGATTCTAAAACTACTAATTTATTATTTACTAAGAATCACGATAATAGTTCTTCTTCGCAATATTCAACTGATCATTCTTCTAAACATAGTAAAGGTAGTCGTAAACATTTTACTAATAATGAAAAATATACTTATTTAAGACCAGCTGTTAACAATAAGGGAAATATTTTTTTGGTTCCTGGCTTAGAAATAGGTAAACATAGTTCAAATTATTTATCTTCAAGAAATAACTCGGACTTTATACCTAATATGCCATCTAAGCCTAAACCATCTAATTTGTCTACTCCTTCTACTATGTCGCCTTTATTTCCAAATTCACAACAAAGTAATACATTTATTGAACCTTATCATTCTTGTTCCCGTTCACCTTTGCCCTTTAACATGTCACGTGAATCTAAATGGTATACAACAACTGAAAGTTCAGTTATTCATAGTGAACCTTCAGTTAAAGTATCAGCTGATATTGATTTAGGAAAAAAACATAGAAGAGATACTTTTGATACAGCTGATTTTGCTGATAGAAGAAGAAAAATAATAGAGTCTGTACAATTTAAGATTAAAGAATTTAATCTAAGTAAACCTACTACAAATACATCTTTTTCAGGTAAAATTTCATCTAGTTTAAATTATTTGGATTCTAAGGTCGTGTCAAAACTTCTAAATGAACCTTCAGGTGTCACGGATCCCAGATTACCAGAATTTGTAGAAAAAACGAGACGTAGAGCTCATTTATATAAACAGTCTCAACATGAAGAATTTCTTCGTGAATATGATGAAAGAATGACTCGTTATCGTGTGAGATTTGGAATAAAAAAATAAGTTACTAACTTATTTTTTTATCTTTAAGGTCTGTCTAGTACCTTTTAATTTTTAATTATTAAAACTAGTATTGTGTTATTATTATATTTAAAAATTTTTATTATGAAAAAAATAACTAATATTCTTAACTTGACTAATATAATCAAAATATTAGTTATTTTTTCGGTCGGTTTTATTTCTAGAATTGCTATTTACCATTATTTAGATATTAATGTATTTTCAGAATATACTAATAATATATCTATATTATATTATTTTAGTTTATCTACATTTTCGGTTTATTTTGATCAACTTTTCTCTTATCAATATAGCGCCTCAATTAATCTTGAACCTATTAATAACAAAATTAAATTTTTTAATAATAATTCGAAAGGTTCTATATTATTTACTAAAGATTCTACACTTAAACTACCATTACACCACAAAGTTAGGTGTAAACTTTCTTGATATAGCTTGGATAAAAGCAAAAATACCTTTACTACATATGAAGAATATAAGCTAATTTGAAATCCTAAGGATAGTGTTTGAATAGAATTTAAAAACTTTGTTAAATGGTCAATTCATTGAATTGATAACAAACCCACTGGTAATGTAGATTCTAGATGGTCACAACTTGCAGAAGAAACGAGACGTAGTGGACATTATTATGGATGAAAACGGCGTGAAGAATATGCTCGTACATGAAGAGGAAAAAAAAATTAGCCTTTTTAGTGTATTTTTAAGGTTTGTTTAGTACCTTTTAATTTTTAATTATTAAAACTAATATTGTATTATTTTATAATATATTATATAAATGTAATGAAAAAATTAACTGAAAAAAATATAATCAAATTATATGACTTATTAATGGTAGTAAAAGAAATATTTATGTTTTCATTCTATATATTTATAATTATTTCTTATTATTATATTTGTATGCATATATATAACTTATTTAATAATGATAATTGTGAATTAATCAATGTTTGTACTATAAATTTAGAAGAATTAAAACCAATTAGTCAAAGAAATATATGACATAAGTATATCTTAGACGACTTTTTTAATAAATTTTTTACAAAAAATAAAACCATTAATCCTAAATTGATGGAAATTAAAGCAAATTTTATTATAAAAACATTTATGCCTTTGGAACCAGAACATAATATAAATATGGAGAAAAAATCTATAATATTAAACAAAATTAAAGATGATCATATAAATAATCTTATATCAGAATGTGAGTATTATAAATACAAAACTAGCTTATTAGAAATGCAAATACTAAAGGCTAAAATATCTTTTCAAGATTTAATAAAAGATATAAGTGATATTGTGAAAGAAATATCTAATTCATCTAAAAAATCATAATACTTTTTAATCGCATTATATAATTGGACTTTAGTTTAATTGGTAAAACACAATATTATTAGTAATTGTAATATAGACTCAACACCTATAAGTCCGATTTTTCATCAATTTGAATATTTAAATATTAGCAGCTTTTAAATAAGATATTGATCATATAGATGTTTAATATTAATTTATTGTTAAATAAATTTTTCTTAAAGGTTTGTCTAGTACCTTTTAATTTTTAATTATTAAAACTAGTATTGTGTTGTATTGTACTTATTATTAAAATACTATGAAAGATTCAAAAATAAAAAACCATTTAGATAATTTATCTAATTCATTAGATGTTGACAATTGTTTGTTTACATCAGAACTATTAGCTTATCTACTTAGATCTAATAAAAATAAGTCTACTTATTTTAAACATATTAGTAATAAACATTCAAAGTTAGTTAAAGACAAAGAAGGTATATACCTTATAGCTTTTAGAATACTTAACAAAGAAAAAAAAAGTTTAGTTTATAACTATATATATTATAATGATATGCTTTATTTAACTTTAATAGTATACTTTTTGCTAAGAAATTATTATATTACTGAAGATAACCACGAATGAGGTAAATATTTAGTAATTCTGGATAATAAATTTTTAAACTATGATTTAGTGGATAAATATTTTTATTTACACTCTAAAGATAAAGCGTGGCATAAATCTTAAATATAATTTTTCTCAAGATAATTTAATTTTAAAAAAGATTATGAATGAAAAATATATATTAGATCTTAAAAGCTTGGTAGAATTCAGCAGCAGTTTAATATATGTAAATAATTATGAAATAATGACCTATTTGTTAGATTATAGTTTTAACAAAAATTACTATGAATATAGTAAGGTTATATATAATTCTATATGTCCTGATAAATTTGCTAATAAAAAAATTTTTTTCAACAATGATGTAAAGTTAACTAATCCTTTTAATAAATTACTTTTTGTAGTTAAAGATAAAGAGACTTTACTAAAAAATATACTTGATAAAGGTTATAATGTAAATCAAGGACCTAAACCATGAAGAGGCCAGATTAACAGTATAAATAGTTTTTTAAATTATTTGGATGTAGATTATAGAAAATCTTTATATAATCACAGTATGCTTCATTATTCTAAAGGTAACATAGACAACAGTTGAAATGATGAGCTTTTGACTAAAGAACATTTTACCTTTAGGAATATACACCAAAATTTAGGAAATGTAAAATGATAATCTATTTATCATTTAATATATTATTAGAAAAATATAATAACTTTATCTTACATAAGATCAAAATTTCAATTTATCTAAATTGAAAAAAAATTTTTTTTATAAAAATAAAATAATTATTAATTAATTAAAATATTCTTGTATTTTACATAATGTATTATTTAGGATTTGATTAATTGTAATTATTTTAAAGGGGAAATTGTATAACATGGTAATACAATAATGTCGCATATTATTTATCTGGGTTCAAATCCTAGTTTCTCCAACCATAATAGACAATTATTATTTAATATGTATATATAAGTATATTTGTTTATAAATAATTCGCCTATAAATATAATAAAAATTATATTTAGCTCAGGAAGCTCAATTGGTAGAGCAGAAAATTGAAGATTTTTAGGTTGTAAGTTCAAGTCTTACTCTGGGCAATAAATAACATAAAAGTTATTTCATAGATGTGTTGAAATTGGAAGACAAACTTCACTTAGGATGAAGTGGCGAAAGCCATTATGAGTTCGACTCTCATCATCTATATATAGATGATTTACATTATCATCTATAGGCCTATATAGAGCCGTAATCTATAATTGTGTTAAAAATAATAAAGATAAAAAAAGTAAGATGACAATTGATAAATTAGATCCTAAATGAGTAACAGGTTTTACAGATGCAGAAGGTTGTTTTATGATTAATATTACTAAACGTAAAACTAATAAAATGGGATGGCAAATACGTCCTTGTTTTCAAATAAAATTACATTACAGAGATGAGAAACTGTTAATGAAAATAAAATCTTTTTTCAATGAAATAGGGTCTATTTCATTTAGTAATGATAATGGAGCAATGTATAGAGTTAATAAACTTGATGATATTATAAATATAATAATTCCACATTTTGATAAATATTCCTTAATTACTCAAAAGCAAAGTGATTATAAAATTTTTAAAAATATTGTAGAGTTAATATATAAAGGTGAACATTTAAATAAAAATGGTATAATAAAAATTATTAATTTAAAAGCAGTTTTAAATAAAGGACTTTCAGAAAAATTAAAAATATACTTTCCAGATATAATTAATACAGAAAAACTAAAAGTAAATACTCCTATAAATATAGATTATAATTGAATAACAGGATTTTATTCAGGAGAAGGTAATTTTTTAATAGATATTTTTAAATCTAAAGTTAAAGTAGGTTATTCTGTAGTATTACGAATAGCAATAACTCAACATTTTAAAGATGTGTTGTTAATGAATAATATAAAAAATATTTTAAATTGTGGTTTTATAACTAAAGATTCAAAGAGAAATACTATAATCTTCAAAATTTCTAATTTTGAAGATGTTTATTATAAGATAATTCCAATTTTTAACAAACATAAAATAATAGGAGTAAAATTATTAGACTATTTAGATTTTTGTCTAGCAGCAGAGTTAATAAACAAAAAAGCTCATCTAACGTTAGAAGGAATAGAAGAAATTAGAAAAATAAAATCAAGAATGAATAAAAATAGATATGATTTATATAATAATGAATTATGTAAAACAAGAAAAATTTAGTAAAATTCTAAATATTGAATTAATTATTAATTAATAATTTATCATTCGGAATAGACTAATAGGTAAGTCATAGGTCTTTGATACCTAAAATTGAGTGTTCGAATCGCCCTTCCGAAATTAATGTTTTTAGCCATAGTAATTTAATGAATTAAACTCCAACCCTATGAGTTAAAGATAGGAATCCTAGCTTCCCTCCTGGATAGAATGAATATGTAATTTAAAGATAAAACAGTTATAGCATATCTTCGTTCATTCCAACATAATTATATATACATTAAACTTTATACATACATATATTAATTGACGCGTTGGTTTAATGGTTAAAATGCTGTGCTACGGACATGGCGATACAAGTTCGAATCTTGTGCGCGTTATAGTTACTATTTTTACTAGTGTAATAATACCATATATTGAACTATTTAAAATAACTGCCCTTATAGCTCAAAGGTAGAGCAAAATACTGTTAATATTTGTATAGATGTTCGAGTCATCTTAAGGGCGTGTTTTATATTAATAACGTATAATATTTATTATGCTCAACAGTTGAGCATAATACTTCTAATATTTGGACCCAAATATTAATATTAGATAATAAATAATTTAAATAGGTGGATATAGTTTAATGGTAGAACTGCTGTATGTGGCATAGTATATCCTTGTTCGAATCAAGGTATCCTCCCTTAAATACTTAATAATTTTTATTATTTTTATCCTAAAAAGTAATAAAAATATAAATAGGTAATAACTAGTAATATAATAACAATTTCGAACATGACGTACGCTATAGTGTACACGTATACGTGAGACTTAATTTTAGTTTATGTCAACGAAGGGTGAGCATTTATAAGGAAGAGCAGAAAGGTAAAATATGTAAAAATTATATTTATTCATTTCCTGCTTTGCTGTTTTAATATATATTTTAATAGTCTATTTTATGTAATATTAAAACGAATATAAACAACTCTATTCGCTCAACATTAAAACAAATATCTTGCAAAAATAGTGCAAGATAAGAGGGTTGATCTTAATTATAATAATAGCTTCAGATATTACTCTACAACGCAGAATATAAATTCAACTTTAGGTGAAAAAGAAAAATCGAATATATTTAAAATAACTATGTGAAAAGAAAGATGATTTCTTTCATCTAATGCAAAAGATATTGGAACATTATATTTAATGTTTGCATTATTTTCAGGATTAATTGGTACATCATTTTCTGTTCTTATACGTCTGGAATTATCAGGACCTGGAGTACAGTATATAGCAGATAATCAATTATATAATAGCATAATAACAGCACATGCTATTCTAATGATATTTTTTATGGTCATGCCTGCTATGATAGGAGGATTTGGTAATTTCTTATTACCGTTAATGGTAGGAGGTCCTGATATGGCATTTCCTAGATTAAATAATATAAGTTTTTGATTATTAATACCTAGTTTAGTTTTATTTTTATTTGCAGCTTTGATAGAAAATGGAGCTGGTACAGGTTGAACACTTTATCCACCTTTAGCTGGTATACAAAGTCATAGTGGACCTAGTGTAGATCTAGCTATATTTGCCTTACATCTAGCAGGTGTAAGTAGTTTATTAGGTGCTATGAATTTTATTACTACAATTTTAAACATGAGAAGTCCAGGTATAAGATTACATAAATTAGCTTTATTTGGCTGAGCAGTAGTAGTTACTGCTGTATTATTATTATTATCTTTACCTGTATTAGCTGGAGCCATTACTATGATATTAACTGATAGAAATTTCAATACATCCTTCTTTGAATTAGCTGGAGGTGGTGACCCTATATTATATCAACATCTTTTCTGATTTTTTGGACATCCAGAAGTTTATATTTTAATTATACCAGGATTTGGTATAATTAGTACCACAATTTCCGCTAGTTCAAATAAAAATGTATTTGGTTATCTTGGTATGGTATATGCTATGATGTCTATAGGAGTATTAGGTTTTGTTGTATGAAGTCATCATATGTATACAGTAGGATTAGATGTTGATACAAGAGCTTATTTTACAGCTGCAACATTAATAATCGCAGTACCTACTGGTATTAAAATATTTAGTTGATTAGCTACTACTTATGGAGGATCTATACACATGACACCTGCAATGTTATTCGCATTAGGTTTCGTTGTAATGTTCACAATAGGTGGATTTAGTGGTGTTGTTTTAGCCAATGCATCACTTGATACAGCATTTCATGATACATATTACGTAGTAGCTCACTTTCATTATGTATTGTCTTTAGGAGCTGTTTTTGCTTTATTTAGTGCATGATATTTCTGAATACCAAAAATAACAGGTCTTAATTATAATATTATGTTAGGTAAAGTACACTTTATAATATTATTCACAGGTGTTAATGTAACATTCTTCCCTCAACATTTCCTTGGTTTACAAGGTATGCCTAGAAGAATTAGTGACTATCCTGATGCGTTTGCAGGTTGAAATATAATAAGTAGTTTTGGTTCAATCATAAGTTTAGTAGCTACTTGATTATTTTTATATATTGTATACGTACAATTAGTATATGGCGAAGCTACTTCAAGATATCCTTGATTAACTCCTCAGTTTTTTAGTGATTTATTCCAAAGTTTATTTAACAGAAATTACAATTCACTTGAATGAAGTCTAAATAGCCCACCTAAACCACATGCTTTTGTGAGTCTACCTTTACAAAGTTCACTTTTATTATTTTTCAGTAAAAAATAATAAATAATCGTTTAAAAAGAACGCTTATTCTTAGTATAAGGAGGAGAAAAATATTATATAATAAATGATACAAGCAGCTAAAATAATAGGTACAGGACTAGCCACAACAGGTTTAATAGGAGCAGGTGTAGGAATCGGTGTAGTATTTGGTGCACTTATAATAGGTGTATCTAGAAACCCATCTTTAAGAGGGCAATTATTCGCTTATGCGATATTAGGTTTTGCATTTTCTGAAGCTACAGGTTTATTTGCATTAATGATGGCATTCTTATTATTATACGTTGCCTAAATAAAATACGAAAAATGAGATAAAAAATCTTAAATTATTAAAAATTTTAACTACAATAATAGCCCTTTAACAATAAGTAATAGATAAATTTTATAATTTAAATATGCAAGACTCATTATTTAAACAAACTCCAATTTGAAATCAAAGTCCCTTAGACCAATTTGTTATTAGAGACCTATTTAGTATTAAAGGTGATTTATTAGACAATATACAAATATCTTTAACAAATATAGGTTTGTATTTACTTATAACAACTTTTATTATATTTGTGTATTATTTACTAGCAACTAACTATAATATATTAACACCTAATTCTTGATCAATAAGTCAAGAATCTATATATTCTACTGTGTATAGTATAATAGTAAATCAAATTAACTCAAATAAAGGGCAAATGTTTTTTCCTCTAATATTTTCACTATTTATATATATATTAACAAATAATTTAGTAGGTATGGTACCTTATAGTTTTGCACCTACTTCACATTTTATAA
>Ga0335073_10012003_pt1 | contig 12176 bp, 7 predicted proteins | sample Lox_Sample_22_FD_207093 | JGI IMG/M metagenome (GOLD analysis project Ga0335073, IMG submission 207093) | Soil microbial communities from Loxahatchee National Wildlife Refuge, Florida, United States - Lox_Sample_2.2 | ecosystem: Environmental > Terrestrial > Soil > Wetlands | place: USA: Florida... | reverse complement strand
ACCTCGAAAAAATCGGGAAGGGCATGAGTTTACTCGTGCCGTGAAGGCGTTTATTTTTGTCATTCCGAGCCGTCCGCCAGCCGCGCTTGCGTGGGGAAGACGGCGAGGAATCTGCTTTTTTCAACGATCTCTTTAACCGTTGAGGAACCTAATCAGAGTCTCCCTAGTCAATTGAGGAGGGGCCTATCGCTTACCTGGGAATTGATGTCGGGACCGGCGGCACGCGAGCGCTGGTCATGGATCATGCAGGCGCGGTCGTCGCGTCGGCGTCAGCGGAGCACGCGAACTTTGCCAGTCCCAAGCCAGGATGGGCGGAGCAGGATCCCCGCGACTGGTGGCGCGCGTGCGGCGAAGCGGTGCGCAAAGCGCTGCAATCGTCGAGCGTGCGTGCGAATGACATTGAATGCGTCGGATTCTCCGGGCAGATGCATGGCGCGGTCTTGCTCGATTCTTCGGATGAAGTGGTGCGGCCGGCGATCATCTGGTGCGATCAGCGCAGCGAGGCGCAATCGAATGAACTGCTTGAGATCTTCGGCCGCGATACGATCATTCGGCTGACCTGCAATCCTCCGCTGACCAATTTCACGCTGACAAAATTGTTGTGGGTGCGCGAGAACGAGCCGTCGAACTGGAAACGCGTGGCGCATATTATGCTGCCGAAAGATTATGTGCGCTTCCGTTTGACTGGCGAGCGCGCAATCGACATGGCCGATGCTTCAGGCACGCTCATGCTCGATGTGGCGCATCGGCGATGGTCGAAGGAAGTTCTGGCTAAGACAGATGTCTCCGAAAAGATGCTGCCTGCGCTGTATGAATCGCCGCAGGTTTGCGGACGAGTCTCGGCGGATGGCGCGGCGGCGACGGGACTGAAGGCGGGAACTCCGGTCGTGGCTGGCGCTGGCGATCAGGCTGCCGGCGCGGTGGGCATGGGAATCGCTCGCGCCGGAGCCGTGAGCGCGACAATTGGAACTTCGGGAGTGGTGTTTGCGGCGACAGATCGTCCCGCGCTCGATCCGCAGGGAAGATTGCACACGTTCTGCCACGCGATTCCCGGACGCTGGCACGTCATGGGCGTGACACAGGCCGCGGGACTGTCGCTGCGCTGGTTTCGCGATCAGTTCGGAGTTCAGGCGCATGCGGGAAACGGATCACAGCAAGGCGCGCAAGCGGTTTTGGAAAAAAAAGATCCGTACGATGTGCTCGCCGACGAGGCCGCTGGAGTTCCGGCCGGTTCCGAGGGCGCATTCTGGGTTCCCTATCTGATGGGCGAGCGCACGCCGCATCTCGATCCGAACGCGCGGGCGGCCCTGGTCGGTCTGACGGCTTCGCATACGCGCGCGCACGTGATTCGCGCGGTGATGGAAGGCGTGGCCTTCAGCTTGAAAGATGCGTTCACGATTTTCGACGAGATGAAGATTCCTGTGACCTCGATTCGCCTGGGCGGCGGCGGCGCGCGTTCGCCGTTGTGGCGGCAGATTCAGGCCGATGTCTACGGACATGAAGTCGAAATCGTCGCCGCGGAAGAAGGCGCGGCGTATGGAGCCGCGATTCTGGCGGGAGTGGGCGCGGGCGGATGGAAGTCCGTCGACGAAGCCTGCGACCGCGTGGTTAAAGTGGCGAAACGAATCGAGCCGAATCCGGCGGCATCGAAGGCGATGCAGGCGGCATATCAGACCTATCGGAAGATCTATCCAGCGCTGAGCCAGATCCGGTAGCGGAAAACATCGTGGTGTTCGGCCGTCCTCGCCGAACGGGTCTACTCGAACTCGTACTTGATCGCAAAGAGCGAGACGTACACCCCAAGGCCAAGCGTCACAACCCCATAAACAATTGGAAAAATCGTCTCGCGTTCATGCTTGGCGATGAAGTAAAGGACCGCAATTGCAAACAAAGTGACGAAAGCGGTTGCCGTCCTAACAAGTGCTTTCGAACTATGGTCACGAACCTGCCTTTCGTTCGCGAGGTAGAGCAAAGGGCAAAACAACAGCGATAATGCACCAAAAACCATGAACACCTCGCGTGCAAGCGCTGAGCTAAAGCCGATAGAGGAATAGGCGACCCACGCCCAGAACGCACTTATCGGCAATGACAAGATGGCACTCAACGCATACCCCCACCAAGGACGTCTTTTGACTTTTACCTTGACGGTTAGGAGCGGCAAATATCCCTCGCGCAAATCCGAAGAAATTATCGATGAGCGCAGCGCGATCCGCCAGATGACCGATGTAACCGGAAATCAGCGCCTCCGCTTTATTTCGCCGGTTCTTTCACTACCACCACCCGATCCGCTTCGACATTTTTCAGCGTCTGCACGATGCCCGATGGCCAGTGAATTTCTACCAGATCCGCCACCGCATTTTTGCCGAGGCCGAAGTGCACTGGGCCCGCGCTCGAGGACGCGTAGCCGCAGGCTGTGGTCATGTGGTTGTATTGCGCGCCGGATTTTGTGACCAGCTTGATCCTGGCGCCGATGCCGTCGCGGTTCGACTTTGTCCCCTGCAGCTTGAATTCCAGCCAGTGATTCTGATTCGGGCTTTGGTTGATCCAGACTTCGGCAGGAGCACTGAGCGCGCTCACGACAACATCTAACTTGCCGTCGCCATTGAGATCGCCGACGGCAGAGCCGCGATGGCGCGAAGGAGGAAACGTGGTGAATCCAGCTTCGGCGGTGAGCGCGGCGAATTTCATTCCGCCGAGATTGCGAAACACGGTGTTCGGTTGCTCGATGCTCAGATTGTTCGACGACGCGAGCGACTGCACGTGCCCGCGGGAGACGAAAATGTCTTTCCATCCGTCATTGTCAAAATCGGCAATGTTCGGAGAGTATCCGGCCATGGGCAGCGACATTCGTGTCATGCCGCTTTCGCGCGTAACTTCGACGAAGCTGCCTTTGCCGGTGTTGCGAAAGAGCGGGAAAGTTTCGCCGTCGAGCGCGACCAGGAAAATATCGGGATAGCCGTCATTGTCGAGATCGCGGAAATCGGCTCCCATGCCGGAGATGTAGACGCCGTCTTCGCGCAAGGCAACGTTCTCATCGAAGGCATCTTCTTCGAACTTGCCGCCGCCTTTGTTCACGAAAAATGAGTTCATCAGCTTGTCGTTGGTGACAAAAAGATCCATGCGGCCGTCGAGCGTCGAATCGGCCAGCGCGGCGCTCATACCTTTGCCAGGATGCGCGCGGAATCCGGCTTCGACCGACGCGTCGCGAAACGTGCCATCGCCATTGTTGAGGAAGAGCTGATTCGGCGTCGGCCCGTACATCTTGGGATGGCAATAGTCGCGATGGCCATAGCCTTCGCAGACCGGTTCGTGATTCACATCCCACTTCAAATAGTTGATGACGACAAGATCGAGCAGGCCGTCATTGTTGACATCGACCCACGCGGCGGTGACGGCCCAGAGCGGCCCATACTGCGGATCATTGGACTTGTTCAGGCCGGCTTTCGCGGTGACATCGGTGAAAGTTCCGTCGCAGTTGTTGTGATAGAGAGTGTTGCGGTGAACCCCTGCTACAAAAATGTCTTCGCAGCCGTCGTTGTCGTAGTCGCCGATGGCAACGCCAGTGTCGAAGCCGGTTCCGGCGAGGCCTGCTTTTTCGGTGACGTCGGTGAAGTGTCCGTGGCCGTCGTTTTCGAAAAGACGATTGGAATATTTCGGCGAATCTTTTTTCAGCGTCTGGATGTTAGCGCCGTTGGTGAAAAAAATGTCGAGCTTGCCGTCGTTGTTGTAGTCGAAAACGGCGACGCCGCCGGCCATGGTTTCGGGCGCATGGCGCTCGGGAGTTTCGTCGCTGTCGAGGGTGAAATCGATCGGCTGATAGCTGAATTGGATGGGACTGTCAGCGGCCGGTTTCGGAGCCGGCGCGGGGGCATTGGACTGCGAGTACACCGGCCAGTGAACGGCAGTCATGGCTAGCAGCGCGAAGGCGGAGAGCAGGCAGGGAGTCCGGGAAATTCTCATCAGAGATTGTGTGGTTTCAATCTTACTCCGGACAGGCCGCGTCGATCGGGAAAGTCAAACCCCCACCCTGTCGCAAGAACGCGACAAGTGTGGGGCAACCGCTGATTCTCTTGCGAGTTCTGTGCCTTCACGCGGTTAGATTTTCGGATCGCGAAGATCGCCCAAGACTGGGCAAAGAACGCGAAGCAAGATTCCTCGGCGTTTCCGCCTTACTTGGCGGCGTGTTTGGCGGGAGTCGCCAGCAGAGCCGAACTGGCGAGAACGTAGGTGTTTGCTCGATCTAATTTGATGTTCGAATGGTTCGAGACCAGCGTCACGGTGCCGTCAGGGTTTCGATCGGTGTCCACATTCTTCATCTTGACCCGATGCAGAGACGTGGCGGAGCTCGACGTATCGGGACCCGAGGAGCTTGAATCTGAGTTACCGCTGGGAAACGGGCGATACGCCTTGGTGGTGTCCGCGGGGTATTCCCCCTCCCCGTTCCAGCTTCGGCTTGCCGGTTGTTGGGGGCCGTATTGAACGTCCTGGCCGGCTTGCGAAATAAAGGGGTAAAACCATCCCACCAGATAAACCTTCAGCGTAGCTGAGCCGCCTTTCCACTGCGCGGAGTCGATCTGGATGGCAAGTTTCGAGGGATCGGATTTCGTCTTGGCAACCGATTCCACCACTTCTCCGGAGAAAACCGCGCCCTGCGGGATGACAACTCCGTGGACGAGAGTCGCCATACCAAGTTTTGCCTGAATCTTGGTTCCGACCGTGGTTTTGCCGGCGACAATATTCTGTTGAAAAATAACGGGAAATTCCTGGTTTGCAGGGGATTGCGCCGGCAGCGGAGGCGACTGCTGGCCGAGTACAACTGCGCCCAACAAGATGTCCAGCACCGCGCACGGACGTAGCAATTGAGTAAACATCCTGCACCCCTACGAGACAAGCCAGTGCCCGTGATTTGTGGAACGGTACTCTTATTCCCCGCCTTTTGCAATCCGGGCCTTGCCGGGTCCAGACCTATCCAAAACCCGCAAAAGCACGCGGAACTCGATGCCGCGGGAAAAAATGTAAAAAAATTCCCCAAAATCGATTTTCTTCTTGACAACGGCCAGCGATCAAAGATAGACCGTAAACGTTTACGTCTCGGGATGTTTGTGTTGGCGGTAAACCCGGACGAAAAGTACTTCTGGAGGCTGGCAAATGAAATCACTCTCGCCCAAGTACGCCGCGAGTCTGGGCCTTCCGGCAAGAGTCCGCATGATGCGCCGTGTTTCGTATCTCGGGCTCTTCGCCTTCCTGTTAGCCATCTTTACAACATCTGCGTTCGCCCAGGAAGCGACCATCGTTGGAACGATCACGGATCCGACAGGCGCCGCAGTCCCGAACGCCAAGATTACCCTCACCAACACCGATACGGGGATCTCCCGTGTCATCACAACGGGCTCGGACGGGCAGTATGTCGCTCCGGACCTCCACATCGGGCACTACAACGTAAGCGCCAACGCCAGCGGCTTTAAAGTCGGCCAGCAGAATGGAATCATGCTCAACGTGGGCGACCGCACCCGCGTGGATTTCAGGCTGCAGGTCGGCAATGCGCAGGAACAGGTTACGGTTGAGGCCAACGCTGTCGCGGTGCAGACCGATACCGGCGAAGTCAGCGGCGTGGTTACCGGACAGCAGATCACGCAGCTTGCGACCAACGGCCGCAGCGTGTTCTCGCTTGAGGCGCTGCAACCGGGCGCATCCAGCATCCAGGCGGATTTCATTATTCCGACCTCATCCACAGGCGATTTCAATGTGAGCTTCAATGGACAACGTGTCGTTCACAACCTCTGGCTAATCGATGGCGACGAGGCTGCGGACCGCGGGGGTGGTGGTGGAGCTATTGTGCTGCCGTCGGAAGACGCCATCGCCGAATTCCGTACCCTGACCTCGAATTACAGTGCTGAATACGGCTTGTCTTCGGCAGGCACGATGAGTATGGTCATCAAGTCGGGCACGAAGGCCTTGCACGCCAGTGCATGGTACTTCGGGCGCAACAACGCGCTTGACGCCCGGAACTACTTCAATCCGGCGCCAAATCAATACAATACTTCCCCCGATCCGGTTTCAGAACTGCGTCTCGACGTCTTCGGATTTAACGCCGGCGGGCCGCTAAGCGTGCACCCGTCGAGATCGAATCCCAAGACGTTCTGGTTTTACAACCAGGAGTGGCGGCGCTATGTCACCGGCGGCTTGTTCAATTCTGTAGTGCCCTTGGCCTCCTGGTATCCGGATGCGGGCGGCGCGGGCACTGGCGCTGTGCTTCCCACAACCACCCCGGGCGGAGCGTCAATTAACATGGTGGTCCCTGCCAACATCGCAACCATTGCGCCCGGATGCACGGGGCTTACTCCCGGGGCGGCATTCCCGAACAATACGATCCCGGACTGTGCCATAACTGCCAATGCGAAGGCTCTGCTCCAAGCGGGCATCTTCCCCAACCCCAGCAATCAGAGCACCTGGACTAACATTGGCCAGGTCAAACAGCCCATTACCGCAGGCGAGCAAATTGCCCGTATCGACCATACATTTACGGACAAATTCTCGATCTTCGGCCACTGGATTTCCGATCAGTCCCAGCAGACTTATGGGGAAACCTTGTGGAGTTCCGACAATGTTCCCACGGTCGGCAACACGTATGGCAATCCATCGTACAGCGCGACGGTGCATGCCACCTACGCGATTCATCCGAACCTGCTCAACGAGGTTGCCTTCAACTATGATGGCAATCGCATTCACATCCTGCCCCACGGAATCTATCAGGCGCCCTCCGGTTTCACGTTCAACCGGATATTCACCGGTACCAACGTGGACAACCGAATTCCTGATATCCATTTAAATGACCAGCTTGGAAGTTTCTATCAGGTGAATTGGCTGCCGTGGAACAACACCGCGAATGATTATCAGGGCCGCGATGATCTTTCCTGGGTATGGGGAGCGCATCAGCTGAAGTTTGGATTCGGCTATGCCATGTACATAAAGACGCAAGATTACTTTGCCGAAACCCAGGGCGGATTCCAATTTAACGGGTCGGCCACGACTCCTGCCGGATGCACAGCCTCGAAGACCGTGACCTGCGGGTTCGACTACGCTGACTTTCTCCTTGGAGAGGCCAGCAATTACAATGAGAATGCGTACAAAGGAACAGGTGACTGGTACGCCCCCTCGCCAGACGCTTACGTTCAGGATAACTGGCGCGCAGCCAGCCGGTTGACTTTGAACCTAGGACTGCGCTGGGACGGAATCCCGCACACCTATGAGGACCATTACAACCAGTCGTCCTTCTATCCCAACCTGTACAACCCGGCGAATACGCCGCAGTGGGTCGCGGGCTCCAACTACGGTCAAATTGCGTCCACTAGTCCGGGCTTGTACACGCCAACAAGCTTCGATCCGGAGTTCAACATCCAACCACTGGAGCCGTATTCCTTCTACCTGAACGGAATGGGCGTTGGCGGCAAGAACGGAGCCCCGAGGGGACTCGCCAAGAATGCGTGGTGGAACTTTGGCCCACGTATCGGTTTTGCCTATGACATCACTGGAAGTGGCAAAACCGTTATTCGCGGCGGTTATGGCGTGATGTATGAACGCATTCAGGGCAACGATATGTACGACGGCGCAACCAATGCTCCGTTCGGTTACTCGTTAGGAACCACCAACGTTCTCTTGTCCAACCCGCACACTGGTTGGAGCGGGTCGACGATTACGGTGCCGATCGTGCCTTCCGGCGTTGTCGCCCCGTACTCGTACTACCCAGCGCCAAGGACGTCCTCCTACAGCGCCGGTGTGCAGCGAGCTGTGGCGGCTAACGCAGTGCTGTCGGTGTCCTATGTCGGCAGCGTGGACCGGCATGAGAGCTACTTCCAGGAGATCAACTTGGCGCCATTCGCAGACTTGGGTTGCCTGCAGCAGGGCAACTGCGCCGCCGGCACGCCTGCGTACAATGGGTTGGTACCTTATCAAGGCTACTCGTCCATCAAGATGGCGTTTAACGGAGCCAACTCCCACTACAACTCGTTGCAGGCGGAGTTACGCGGGAATGTGACTCACGATCTAACCCTGCAGGTGGCCTACACCTTGTCTAAGGCGATTGATCCCACCACAGGCAACGGCGGCAACGGTTGGGATTTGGACTCTATCACAAATCCCTATCAGGGTTGGCAGTACGATGTCGGGCGGTCGGTGTTTGACCGCAGGAACATCGCATTCGTCAACTTTGTGTACAACCTTCCGTTCCTCAAGAACAGCTCGAACCACCTACTGAAGACTACAGTTGGCGGATGGGAGCTGTCGGGAATCATTACCGCCGAGTCGGGTGCACCATATAATCTGGGCATCAGTGGCGGAGGTGTTTCCAACAGTTTCTTCCCCGGCGGTGACGTCAGCAACCGGCCGGATTTGGCCGGGACGATCTCCTATCCCCATACGCTGGTGAGCAGTAATGCGCGTCCGACTGGTCTGCAATGGGTCAGCCCGTCCGCATTCGCCGCCCCGGCAGCGGGAACGTTTGGGAATCTCCCGTTCGACGCTATAAACGGGCCGGGCCGAGATAACTGGAACTTGGCTCTGTTCAAGAGATTCATCATCAGCGAATCTCGCGGCTCCGAATTCCAGTTCCGGGCTGAGAGCTTTAACACCTGGAACCACACCCAGTTTGGAAATCCGGGTCAGAATGGCGGTTTCAGCACCAACCTTGGTGCCAGCAACTTCGGACAAATCACGGGTGCATTTGACCCGCGGGTGTTCCAGCTTGGTGCCAAGCTGATTTTCTAACGGCTGTAAGCGAAACCGATCTCCCCGCTCGCATCGAACCTGGTGCGGGCGAGGGATTTCCTCTTGCAATGCTTTTCTTGCGCCTTCTGTGTTGTGGCCCCGAGTTGCGGAATAATGGATCAAGGCCCACTCGCCGGGTCACGAGCATGAGGACATCACAAATAGTTCTTGCCGGGGCATTGTTGTCTGCATTCGCGGTATCTCTGCGAGCGCAGACTCCGGATGATGCAATCCGTTTCGAACAAGAGGGAAAGCTCCCCGAAGCGGCCCAGGCCTGGCGGGCGGTCACGGCGCGCGATCCCTCCGATGCCGCGGCTTTCGCCGCGCTGGGAACGGTGCTCTCGAAGGAGCAGAAGTACTCGGACGCGGCGGCGGCTTACAAAAAGGCGCTCGCGCTCAATCCCAAGCTGCCGGGGATCGAACTGAACCTTGGATTGGCAGAATTCAAGCAGGGACATTTCACGGCAGCGACGGCGGCGCTGCGTTCGGCATTGGCGGCGGATCCGGGAAGTTCGCAGGCGCGCATCCTGTTAGGGATGAGCTACTACGGGGCGAGAAAATTCGATCTCGCAGTCGAGTATCTGGAACCTGCGGCGCAAGCCGAACCGGGAAATGCTGAGCTTCAGGAATTGCTGGCGCAGAGCTGTTTGTGGGCGAAGAAGTATGCTTGCGCGCAGCAAGAGTTTCAGCGAATTCTGGAGCAGAATCCGAATTCAGCCCAGGCTCACATACTGACCGGAGAAGCGCTCGACGGGCTAGACCGAACCGAGGAGGCGATCGCGGAATTCGAGGCCGCTGCGAAGATCGCTCCGCAGGAACCGAACCTGCATTTCGGGCTCGGCTATCTGTACTGGAAAAAGCAGCAGTACGATCGCGCGAAGCAAGAGTTTCAAATCGAGCGATCGATCGATCCGAAAAATGCAGAGGCGTTGGCATATCTGGGCGACATCGCATGGAAGAACGATGATGCGGATTCGGCACTGTCGTTCCTGAATCAGTCGCGAACGCTTAGCAGCGATATTCGCATTGTGCAGCTCGACCTGGGCGAGATTTATTTGCGGCAGAAGAATTATCCGGAGGCGAAAGTCGCGCTGATGCGGGCTGTGCAACTCGACCCGTCCCGGCCGGATGCGCACTATCAGTTGAGCCGGCTGTATCAAAGCCTGGGCGATAAAGCCGAGGCCGAGAAAGAACTTCAAAAAGTGCAGGAGCTACACAAGAAGGCGGAAGAAAATCTGGTGGGAAAGATGGCAAAGTCCCCGCCGGCGTTGGATTCACCGCAGAAATGATCTTTTTAATTTAATTCAGCAATTATCAAGAGGCGCTATGGCATCGAAAAATGGAAGTTACCAACCGAAGCCGGAAGATAAATTCTCTTTCGGATTATGGACTCTGGGCAATCGTGGACGCGATCCGTTTGGCGATTTCGTGCGTCCGACGCTTCCACCCAACGACATTGTTGCGATTCTAGGAGAACTTGGTGCGTGGGGCGTGAACCTGCACGATAACGACCTGGTTCCGATCGACGCAAGTGCGGCTGAGCGCGAGCGCATTGTGCGCGAATTCAAGCGCGCCTGCAAAGATCATGGCGTGGTTGTACCCATGGCCACGGTCTCGCTGTTCTTCCATCCGGTGTTTCGCGATGGAGCCTTTACCGCGAATGATCCCGAAGTTCGCGCTTACGCGCTGCAGAAAACCATGCGCGCCATGGACTTGGGCGCGGAACTCGGCGCAAAGATCTTTGTGTTGTGGGGCGGACGCGAAGGCGTGGAAACCGATGCCTGCCGCCGCGCCGATGATGCGGTGAAGCGCCTGCGCGAAGCCGTCAACTATCTCTGTGAATACAACATCGCTTGCGGATATGGTTACAAGTTCGCGCTCGAAGCCAAGCCCAACGAGCCGCGCGCCGATATCTACATGGCGACGACCGGACATTATCTCGGCTTTATTCCGACGCTGGACTATCCTGAGATGGTTGGAGTCAATCCCGAGGTGGCGCATGAAACCATGGCCGGCCTTAACTTCATGCACGGAGTCGCGCAGGCTTGGGAGGCGGGAAAGCTATTTCACATCGACCTCAACGATCAAATGCCCGGACGCTACGATCAGGATCTGCGTTTTGGATCGGCGAATCCGAAATCGGCATTCTGGCTGGTGAAGTTTCTGGAAGATGTCGAATATGACGGCCCGCGGCATTTCGACGCGCATGCCTATCGCACCGAAGACTGCGCCGGTGTGAAAGACTTCGCGCGCGGCTGCATGCGGACTTATCTGATCCTGAAAGAAAAAGCGGCGGAGTGGAATGCGGACCGAGAAATTCAGTCCATCGTGAAGGAACTCTCGCGGCGCAACGGAAGTCCCGCTATCGGCAAATTTTCCAAGAAGGGCTCGGCCGGGCTACTGGCGTACACGTTCGATAAAGACAGAATTCTGAAAAAGCGCCTGCCGTACGAGCAGCTTGATCAATTAACCATCGACATTTTGCTCGGTGCACGATAAATGTGTTCAGGTGGCGCAGGTGCACGCCCGCGCCATCCCCAACCGACGGCGAATCTCGAGGATGCAAGAAAGCCGCTGCCATCGGATAGACTTTACTGCGTCTTGCCGTCCGGCTTGAACGCTATTTTCTTCATGACTGGCCACAACTCACAAAAGTAAGTACCATCCTACAGTGCCGGTTCCGGCATCCTAAGTGATCGTCGCGCGCGGCGAGCAAATGTAATCTTTTGTGTGTTTTAGCACACAGCCGGTAAAACAAAATCAAAATGCCTGAGCAAGTTTCTGCCAACCATACCCCTGCTGATCGTCAATTGCCGGAGCAAGGAAGGCCTGTCAACCGAAAACGAAGGTATTGGGTCTGGCCGGTCATATTGATTGTGATTGGCTTGCTCGCCTATTGGTTCTTCTCGGGCAACCACGGCCAGGGCGCCCAGCCTGCAGGTGCTGTGCGCCGTGCCTTCACCGGGCCGGTGACGGTCACGACCGCGACCGCGAAAACAGGCGACATCGGCGTCTATCTGAACGCCATCGGAACCGTCACGGCGGTTTATACCGTCTCAGTCACCGCACAGGTCACGGGAGTAATCACCCGCGTGTATTACAAGCAAGGGCAATTGGTTCGAATCGGAGATCCGCTGATCGAGATCGATCCGCGGCCGTATGAGGCGCTGGTGACCGAGGCGCAAGGTGCGTTGGAGCGTGATCAGAACTTGCTCGCGCAAGCGCAGATGGACCTCGCTCGATACAAAGAAGCCTGGGCTAAAAACGCGATTCCGCGGCAAACCTACGAAGATCAGGAAAAGATCGTCAAGCAGGAGGAGGGAACAGTAAAAAATGACCAGGGCACTCTGCGCTACAACCAGGTGCAGCTCGCATATTGTCACATCGCTTCGCCGATCAACGGAAAAGTAGGC
>Ga0335073_10012002_pt1 | contig 12176 bp, 9 predicted proteins | sample Lox_Sample_22_FD_207093 | JGI IMG/M metagenome (GOLD analysis project Ga0335073, IMG submission 207093) | Soil microbial communities from Loxahatchee National Wildlife Refuge, Florida, United States - Lox_Sample_2.2 | ecosystem: Environmental > Terrestrial > Soil > Wetlands | place: USA: Florida... | reverse complement strand
ACGGGTTCTCTTCGAGGACCACCTGGCCGCCGAGGACTTCGGAGTAGAACGCGCGGGACCGGGCGACGCTTCGCACGGTGATGAAGTGGGTGACGAGAATGCCCTCCTTCGGTGCGGGGATGTTCTCGTAGTCGATGAATGGCGTGTGTGCTTCGGTGGCGCTCATGGCTTCCTCCCGGTTGCGGTGGCGAATTCAGCTGGCGTGCACCAGCTCTGACGCCTTGTCCTTGATCGCGTCGAGCAGCGAGTCGTAGGACGCCGAGAACGACTTCACACCTTCGTCGACGAGTTCTTTGAGCACGATCTTGTCGAAATCGACTCCGGCCGCCTTGACCTGTTCGATCAGCTTGTGCGCCTGATCGACGTCTTGATCGACGGTCCGGGCCGGGGTGGCATGGTCGCGCGCTCCGTCGATCGTTGCTTCGGGCATGGTGTTGACCGTGTCGGGCCCGATCAGCTCGTCAACGTACAGCGTGTCCGGGTAATCCGGGTTCTTGGTCGAGGTCGACGCCCACAGCGGGCGCTGGACCCGAGCGCCCTTCGCGGCGAGGGTCTCCCAGCGCGGGCCGTCGAAGATTCGCTGGAAGGACTCGTAGGCGATGCGGGCATTTGCCACCGCCGCCTTGCCCCTGAGCTCGTCGTGGCCCGTCCCTACGAGCGCCTTGTCGACCTTCGTGTCCACGCGCGAGACGAAGAAGCTCGCCACCGAGGCTGACTTGTCGATCGACTCGCCCTGTTCAACGCGCCGCTCGAGGCCTTTGATGAACGCCTCCGCGATCGCCTCGTAGCGTTCGACTGCGAACAGGAGGGTGACGTTCACGTTGACGCCCAGCGCGGTCAGCTCCTCGAACGCCTCGACGCCTTCGCCTGTGCCCGGGACCTTGATCAGCACGTTGGGCCGGTCGATCTCGCGCTCGTAGCGCTGGGCGGCGTCGATCGTCTTACGCGCGTCGAAGGCCACCGACGCCGGCACTTCGAAGGACGCGTATCCGTCCTCGCCGTGGGTCTTCGCAAAGGTGGGCCTGAGGAGGTCGGCAGCCTCGCGGATGTCGAGATACGCGAGCCGCTCGAAGATCTCCTGGGGATCCTCGGTCTCGTCGATCACCTCTCGGAACGCGTCGTCGTACCGGTCCGAATGCCCCATCGCCTTCTCGAAGATGGTCGGGTTCGAAGTCACGCCGCTGATCCCGTCCTCCTCGACCAGCCGGGCCATGATCCCGTCCTCGAGCAGCTGGCGGCTGATGTTGTCGATCCAGATCGACTGGCCCAGGGCCTCGATCTCGCGCAGTCTGTTGCTCATCTCGTCCGCTCCGTCCGTCGTGTCGCTCTGTTCAGCAGAATGTTCCTCCGCTCACGCACGTGCGCTCGTTTTTTTCTCGACCCCGGGACGTCGATTTCTCGCTCCTCCCTTGCTTGCCGGACGCGGTCGATCTCGTGCTCGAACGAGAACTCAGGCGTGGACCCCGGTGACAAAATCCATCCTTGCGGTACGACGTGGCCGCGCAGCTCGGCCGGGCCGAGTGGCTCAGAGTTGAGCCACTCGGTCGCACCCTCCAGAGAGGGGATGTGCACCCGGCCGAACATGTTCGTCTCAGCGCAGCGAGCGGAACGTTGCCCGGAGGTCTTCGGAGAGCAGCTGCGGCTGCTCCCAGGACGCGAAGTGCCCACCCCTGTCGTGCGTGCTGTAGTGGACGAGGTTGGGGTAGGCCTGTTCGGCCCAGCTCCGCGGTGCCCGGTAGATCTCATCGATGAAGCAGCTCACGCCGACCGGGATCTTCACGCCCTTGACACTGAAGAACGGGAGTTTGTTCTCCCAGTACAACCGCGCCGAGGACACCCCGGTGTTGGTCAGCCAGAACAGCGTGATGTTGTCGAGGATGTCGTCGCGCGTAAGATCGCTCGGCCGCTCGAGACGCTCCTCGAGGACCTGCTGGACGATGCCGGGCTGACCGCTCCCGTCGCCGTGATCGATCATGAACGCGGCGAGGTCGACGGGTGAGTCCGCCAGGCCGTACAGCGTCTGCGGACGCGTCCCCATTATCAGGCCGTAGGCGACGTGCGTCGCGAAGAACGCACGCAGCTGCTCGTAGGCGCTCAGCTCCTCATCGGAGAGCCCGGACGGCGCCGGACTGCCAACGAAGGATGCGGCGAAGAGATCCGGCGGAACCACGCCGGCCATGTTGGTGTTGATCGCGATCAGCTCGGGCGGCGCCGGCTCCGCGGCCGCGGGGTCGGCGCGGCCGCCCGCCATCGCGTCGACGACGATCGCGCGCCCCAGTCTCCGCCCTGCGCCACGAACCGCTCGTAGCCGAGGCGCTTCATGAGCTCGACGTAGGCCTTCGCGATGCGCACGGGATCCCAGCCGGCACTGGTCGGCTTGCCCGAGAACCCGTACCCCGGCATCGACGGAATCACGACGTGGAAGGCGTCCGACGGGCTGGCGCCGTGCGCGGTGGGATCGGTGAGCGGCCCGATCAGCTTCAGCTGCTCGATGATCGAACCGGGCCAGCCGTGGCAGACGACCAGCGGTAGCGCGTCCTCGTGCTTCGAGCGGACGTGGATGAAGTGGATGTCCACCCCGTCGATCTCGGTGACGAAGTTCGGCATGGCGTTCAACCGGGCCTCGCACTTGCGCCAGTCGTACTCGGTCGCCCAGTAGCGAGCGAGGTCCTGCATCAGCGTGAGCGGTACGCCCTGCGACTCGTCCTCGACGGTTTCCCTGTCGGGAAAGCGCGTCGCGGCGATGCGCGCACGCATGTCCTCGAGCTCCGCCTCGGAGGCCTCGTATGTAAACGGGCGGATCGCGGTGGCGGCAGCCGGCCTCTCGGTGGTGACAGCCATGTGGTTCCTCCTTAGTGTGGTAATGGATAACGCTCGGTCGTCGCGGCGATCTCACATCTCGGCCGTCGCCGTCGGCGCGATCGGCACTTGCTTACTCGCGCGGCCGAAGAGCTCGATCGCCGCCAGCACGATGCCGATAGTGACGACGATCGCGAAGGCGAGAATCGTGACCTTTGGGGTGACGTGACGTGAGAGCGCTATCCCAGCGCCGACGACGGGCAGGGAAATACCTGTGAACGCCGCTAGGAGCACGCCCGTTACCGACTCCGCAATCCGTTCGGGCGGCGAGATGCTCGTGACCGTTCCGATCGCGCCCTTGAAGATCGTCCCCGCGCCCGCGCCGATCAGGACGCCACCGGCTATGAACAGAGCCAGCGAGGGAGAGTGCAGCCATACCCCGAGGACCGCGAGTCCGACTCCGATAACCATGACCGCCATCCCGGCCTTGAGGTCACGGGTGATCGACCAGCTTACGGTCAGGAATTGCGCGGCAACCCCGGCTCCGAACATAGCGCACAGGACGCCGCCCGCTAGAGCGAGGGACGGATGGTGAAGCGTGACGGCCAGGAAAAGTCCGGCAAGCCCGGCGAACAGGCCGTTCCCCGCAAACCCGACGAACGTGCTCAGAGCCGCGGCGAAGTACCGGGCCCTCTCACCCGACGGTACTGACAGGCGCTGGGGGCGGTATCGCGGCGCTGGTTTCGCCGCCTCGCGGGTCTCCGGTAACAGCGCACCGCCGACTGCAGCGAGCACAAGTGCCCCGAGGAATACGAAGTAGGTCACCGTGAGCGGGTCCGCTACCCACTGGGCGAGGATTCCCGCTACGAGCGCGCCGACCCCTAATCCGCCGATGTTGACGGACGAAGCCGTCAGCTGGGCCAGTCGTGGGGTCGCCTGCGGCCGGCCAACTGCGTGCAGTTCCGCCAGGTACGCGGTCGCCGTTGGGGCGACTATCCCGATTGAGATCCCGGTGATCAGCCGTCCGACGAGCAAAGCCGGGAGGCTCTTCGAAGCCAGGAAAATGCACACGCTGAGAATCGATGTACCGACCGCCGGGAGCAGCAGCCGCCGTCGCCCGTACACATCCGACGCGTGCCCTGCCAGGAGGAGCGCGACGATAATGCCGACCGCATACACCGCGAACGCAACGGTGACGATGAACGGCGAGAAGTGGTCGCGTGCGCGGTAAAGGCCGTAGAGAGGACTTGGAACGGTTCCCATCGCCATCACCACCAGAAACGCGAACGTCACAACCCAGAACCCTCGGCGGTGGCGCCGGCTGCCCACCGGACCGACCGGGTCCGGACCGGTCGTTAACTTCTGCAAACCAGTCGTTGCTGACGTCTCTGTGGTAGCAGCCATCTCGGTCCTCCTCAGTGTGGTAGTAGATGACCCGGTAAAGCGTGGACCGGGCGCTCGAAAGTCGCACCCGGCGACACCCTGGGTTTGCTCACTGGGTTTTTGCGACCCCGGTGGTGACCCTCGCGTCAATCGATCCCATGGCGTGAGACTGGCGGGCGTCGATCGCGGCGCGCATAGGTCCGGGTTCACTCAACCGGCGCTATACCAGCGCGAGCTCGCGAACGTTGCTCTTGGCGACTTCGATGACCTCGTCTCCCTGGCCGGAAAGGATGCTTCGTGTCGCCCACAGCGTGAACCCTCTGGCCTGGTCGTAGGAGATCTTCGGCGGGATCGACAGCTCCTGGCGGATGGTCATGATCTCGATGATCGACGCGCCGTCGTGGGAGAGGCCCTCGCGTAGGCCGTCCTCGAGTTCGCTCGGGCGTTCGATGCGCACGCCGTGGAGGCCCACCGCCCGGCCGATCTCCGCGAAGCTCGGATTGTCGAGGTCAGTGCCGAAGGTGACGAAGCCGTCGGCCTTCATCTCGAGCTCGACGAACGCCAGCGCTCCGTTGTTGAGCACGACCACCTTGACGGGCAGATGTTGCTGGCGAAGGGTCAGGAGCTCACCCATCAACATCGCTAGACCGCCGTCACCTGAGAGCGATACGACTTGACGCTCCGGGCTGGACGCCATGATGCCGATCGCCAGCGGGAGCGCGTCCGCCATCGACCCATGGTTGAACGAGCCGATCAGCCGGCGCCGTCCGTTCATGCGCAGGTAGCGTGCACCCCAAAGCGTGGGTGTCCCGACGTCGACGGTGAATACGGCATCGTCCGCTGCCATCCGGTCCAGCGCCGTGACGATCCGCTGAGGATGGATCGGGCCTTTGTCGCCGTGGGTGTCGGCCAGCGCATCGAGCCGCTCGCGCGTGCGGCGGTAATGCGCTTGCATCCGCTCCAGGTGTGCGTCGTCGCGCGACGTCGCGAGATGGGGCATGAGCGCGTTGATCGTGTCTTTCACCGTGCCGACGAGCGCGACGTCGACCGGAACGCGGCGGCCGATGTGCTCGCCGCGGATGTCAATCTGAACCACCTTCGCGTTGTCGGGGTAGAACGGCCCGTACGGGAAGTCCGTCCCGAGCATGAGCAGGGCATCGCAGTGCTCCATCGCGCGGTAGCCCGACGAGAATCCCAGCAGCCCCGTCATGCCGACGTCGTAAGGGTTGTCGTACTCGACGAACTCCTTGCCGCGGAGGGCGTGGACGACCGGCGCCTGTAGCGCGCCGGCGACAGCCACGAGCTCGTCATGGGCACCCTGGCAACCGGCGCCGGCAAGGATCGTGACGGCCTCGGCTTCATTCAGGACCTCAGCGGCAGCGCGCAACTGATCGTCAGCAGGGCACACGATCGATGAGGTCGGTCGAATCACGCGAGGCCGGGCGCTGTTGGGCGCGTTCGCCGAGAAGACCTCGCCCGGAATCACCAGGACCGAGACCCCACTCCGTTCGATCGCGAAGCGCATCGCGATCTCGAGCAATCGCGGCATTTGCTCGGGCCCACTGACGAGCTCTGCATAGACGCTGCACTCTCGGAACAGCTCCTGTGGGTGTGTCTCCTGGAAGTAGCTCGTCCCGATCTCGACGCGCGGGATCTGCGCAGCAATCGCCAGCACCGGGACGCGGCTCCCCGCCGCGTCGAACAGGCCGTTGATCAGATGCAGATTCCCGGGCCCGCAGCTCGCCGCGCACACGGCGAGCTGGCCGGTCATCGCCGCCTCGCCGGCGGCCGCGAACGCCGCCGCCTCCTCGTGCCGAACGTGCTCCCACGCGATCCCGCCGTCACGGCGGACCGCGTCGGTGAACCCGTTGACCGAATCTCCCGGCAGCCCATACACCCGGCGCACGCCCGAAGCCTTCAGAGTCGCAACGATCACGTCTGCAACGGTCTCAGCCATAACCGGCTCCTTACTCGTGCTCGCGTTGATTGACGTGGGCGGCAGCGTTGCGCGTCTTGTCCCAGTTCGCACCCGTCGACACCCTGGGTTGGGACCCTGGGATGAGTCATCACATTTTGCGACGGCGCAAGGAAGCGGTGGCGGGTGACCGCGGGGGGGCGCTCGCCCAGGGATCGGAGCATGGGCTCGTACCTAGGACGAGTCGGGATAGCCACGCAGACAAACCAGGGAGCAAACCCAGGGTGTCGACGGGTGCGACTTTCGAACGCGCCGTCCAGGCTTCGCAGGGTCATCCATCGCCCCTTCAGGAGGACCCACATGGCTGTCATCACCGAGACAAGTCGACGAGAGGAGCGCGTGATGGGCGCCGTAGAGCTGGACGGGTTGTCGTGGCCGGAGGTGAAAGCCGAGATTGAGGCTGGGCGGGATACGGTCGTGATGGCATTGGGTGCGTTCGAGCAGCACGGTCCGGCCCTGCCGCTCGAGACCGACGTGCTGCTCGGCGACCACCTCGCGTGGGCGATCGCCGACCGGCTCGACGCGTTCGTGGCGCCGACCGTGAGGATCGGATGCTCACGCCATCACCTCGGGTTCCCGGGCACGCTGTCGCTGTCCGATGAGACCTTCGCCGGGGTTGTCGGTGACGTCGTCTCCTCGCTGGCAGGCGGAGGCTTCAGGCGCGTCGTCCTGCTCCCATCGCACGGGGGCAATTTCGCTCCGCTCGCGGCGGCGATCAAGAAGATCGGCGACACCGTCGACGGGCTCCGGGTCACGGCACTCACCGACCCGGCGCCTTTGTTCTCACCCGCGCAGGTCGGCGCGGATGAGTTCGGCGTGCCGCTCCGGGAGGGCGGCATCCACTCCGGCGAGTGGGAGACCTCGATGATCATGGCGATTCGTCCCGAGCTCGTTCACCTCGAACGGGCCGAGGCCGGCTACACGGGTGACCCGGACGAGGCGTTCCGCAGAATCTTCAACGACGGGACCGCTTCGCTTTCGAAGATCGGCGTGGTTGGCGATCCAAGGCGCGCCAGCGCCGAACACGGCAAGCGGTACTGGGAAGCGGTCATCGAAGCCACGCTGGAAGCAATCGGCGAGCGCTAAGGGAGCTACCCCGTCCATCCTCATCAAACGCGGAGACTCAGGAGGTCGTCATGACCACCCTCGACACTAGCTCCTCTACCAACGGCCGCGGTTCGGCCGCGTGGTCGTCGTCCTGGACGACGATAAGGGTCGATCGCCGTAGCCGCGGCTACTGCCGCGTGACCTTCGAGCACCCTCCGATCAACACGATCACCGCGACGATGGTCGCTGAGCTCGCGGAGCTTGTCGGCCTGATCGAGCAGGACCCGGCCCTCAACGTGGTCGTGTTCGACAGCTCCAACCCGGACTTCTACCTCGCGCACTACGACACCGAGCACGACCCGAGCCGGACCGCCGCGCTCCCACGAGGCCCGACCGGATTGCATGCGTGGCTTGATCTGCTTGTCCGTCTGTCCCGGGCCCCCGTCGTTAGCATTGCCGCGATCCGCGGACGGGCCCGCGGCGCCGGGAGCGAGTTTGTGCTCGCGTGTGACCTGCGATTCGCCTCGCGCGAGAACACGCTTCTCGGCCAATTCGAGGTGGCGACGGGTCTGGTCCCAGGGGGCGGGCCAATGGCCCGACTCTCTCGGCTGGCTGGACGGGGCCGCGCGCTCGAGATCCTCCTCGTAGCTGACGACCTCGACGGCCCACGGGCGGAGCAGTACGGCTACGTGAATCGAGCGATCGCCGACGACCAGCTCGACGGTGAGGTCGAAGGCATCGCCTCACGACTCGCCCGGTTCGAGCACGAGGCGCTGGCGCTCACGAAGTCTTATGTCGACCGGGTCACGCTGCCGGCCGACAGCGAGTTTCCGCCGGCACTGGCCGATTCCTTCGATCTGTTCGGCCGGCCCACGCAACGGGCACGGTACGCGCGGCTCGAATCACTCGGACTTAACGTCGACAGCGATCTCGAACGATCGCTCGGGCGGCGTGTGGTGGAGGCGCTTCCCGACATTTGAGCCGATCGCTGAACTTGACGGCCATGCCTATCGTTGCGGCTACCGCGTCGTCCGTGCGATCACCCCGAGATGAGTATTGGTGTCAGAGTTCGGCAATGCGTGAGCCAACTCTCGGCGAGAGCGAATGTCGAGCTTGTTGAACACGTTGCGCAGGTGCCACTCGACGGTGCGTGGGCTGAGAAACAGTCGAGCGCCGATCTCCGGATTGGAAAGGCCTTCGCGTGCGAGGCGGGCTATCTGCTCTTCCTGGGACGTCAGTTCATCGCGCGTCTCTAGTGTGCGCTTGCGCACGGTCTCACCCGTAGCGAGCAGCTCGTGGCGGGCGCGTTCGGCGAACGCCTCGACGCCAGATGCCGTCAGGATCTCGTATGCGATGCGCAAATCCCTCCGGGCGTCGACGCGGCGATCCTCGCGTCGCAGCCATTCGCCGTAGACCAGATGCGAACGTGCGAGTTCTAGTCTCGCTTCGGTCCGCGACAGGTATTCGATCGCCTGGCGGTACAGCGATTCAGCCTCCTTATCGTCGCTCACGAGAGCTCGTGAGCGCGCCGCGACTCCGAGCGCCCAATCGGTGCCAGTGATCTGCGCTATCTCGGATAGCTCCTCACTCGCGGCGACTGCACGCTCATGATTCCCACTTCGTGCCGCGGCTTCGGCAAGTTCGTGCAACCAGCGCGGCGCCCAAATGTCCTGCGGGAGGCGGAGCCTGGCGGCCGCCTCGAACGCATCGCCGTACCTGCCGAGTCCGTTGTAAAGCAGCGCCGTCGCCCAATCGATGAACGTGAATACGAAACCCTCACCCCGAGCAACGGCGGCCGCCCTCGAGGTCTCCATGATCTGTACCGCGTTCGCTTCCCTGCCACGCCAGGCCGCGAGCGCGATGGCGCCGAGCGAGGGACGGTTAGTGCCGGTCGCCTCGGCGACAGCGTCCAATTCGTCCACGAGGACGGCTGCGTTAGCGAGGTCGCCCTCGTACAGCCGGCAACCGCACGCGATCGTGAGGCCGAGCGGCAGGACCAATAGCACCCCGGATTCTCGAGCCAGGGCAAGCACGCGGCCGGCAATCACTGCCCAGCGTTCGTCCCAGAGCGCTTGTGCGCCGTACGCAGCGATATTTCCGAACCGAAGCTGATCGTGGACTGGCACATCGCCACCGGCAAAAGCATCGATCGCCAGTCTCAGAATCGGCACGCCCGCGCCATATCCGTCGGTCAGCAAAAGCCCGAGACCGTCAACCAACAAATCAACTGCGCGCGCAGGTTCGGGGGCGGCCGGTGCGCGCCGGATCGCTTGCGCTACAGCCCGCACCCCACCGGCCTCTCCGAAGCGTCCGGCGAGCAACCCGGCAAACACGGCTTCGAGATAGGTGTCCCGTGCGAGCAACGGGTCGAGCCGCTCGAACCGCTCGGCGGCTTTGAGCAGCAGTGACGGAGCCTCCCGCCCGCGGTTCACCAGAAATGCAAGCTGGCCGCGCTGCAAATACACCTCGGCACTGTGGAACTCGTCAAGCGGCGAGGCTTCCGCAAGGGTGAGCAATGTCAACGCCTCGTCTGGCGATCCCGAGGACATCTTTGCCTGAGCGGCGGCGAGCGCGCGCCGACCGCGCTCGACCGGATCCGGCGTCAGATTAACCGCACGTACAAGCAGAGCAGCCGCGGCCGCCATCCCCCCACGTCCGCGCGCCCAATCGGCCGAACGCTCCAGCTCGCGGGCTACCTCTTCGTCGGGCCCGCGCGCGGCCTGGGCCCGGTGCCACGCTCGTCGTTCGGACCCAGGGTCGGTGACCTCCGCGAGTGCGCCGTGCACCCGCCGACGCTCACGTGGACTCGCGACCCGGTAGACCACAGAGCGGACAAGTGGGTGACGGAACACCACGCTCACGCCGATGGTGATCAGGCCGGCCGCCTCGGCGGGCTCAGACGCCTCCGGCGCTACGCCAAGGCAAGCGGCCGCGCGCCACAACAGCAACGGATCACCCAACGGTTCCGCGGCTGCGATGAGCAACAACATCTGGGTCTCGCTCGGCAGCTCGTCGATCCGTCGCCGAAAGCTCTCCTCGATCTGATCGGAGACACTCGACTCATCGCGAGGGACGAGGTCGTCCATGAACCGAGCGGTGCCCAGCTCACCCGACAGCTCCGTCAGCGCGAGCGGGTTACCCCGTGTCTCCGTGATGATCCGCTTGCACACCCGTGCGTCCAACGTGTCCTTCACCACTGAAGTCAGCAACTTGAGTGCATCCGGATCCGCCAGACCTTGGAGCACAAGCTCCGGAAGGTTGGCGAAATCCTTGTTCGGCTCCCGAGTCGCGAACACCATCGCGATCCCTTCGGTGTGCAGGCGCCGTGCAGTGAACGCCAGTGCCTGCGCGGATGCGCGGTCCAGCCACTGCGCATCGTCGATCACGCAGACCATCGGTAGATCCTCTGCTACCTCGGATAGCAGGGTCAGCATCGCTAAGCCGACCAAGAACTGATCCGGCCCTATCCCGTCCCTGAGCCCGAACACGGTTTGCAGCGCGTCGTGCTGTGGGCCCGGGAGCCGCTCGAGACGGCCTAGCATCGGCCCGCACAACTGATGAAGTCCAGCGAATGCAAGCTCCATCTCCGACTCCACCCCCACTGCCCGCACGACGTGAAGATCTGACGCCGACGCGACGAGATACTCGAGCAGCGCCGTCTTGCCGATCCCAGCCTCGCCTCGCAGAACCAACGACCGGCTCTCCCCGCGGCGGATCGCCAAGACCAGATCGTCCAGCAACGCACACTCGCTCGTCCGGCCGCGCAAGCCACCGGGCGGGCCCGGTGCACGTACAGCGCTCTCCATCAGCGCCAACCCGTCATCGAGGATGCGAGCATGGCGGTCGTTCGGCCAGCGCCAGAAAACCGTCGGGCCGGGACGCAGTAGGCGGCAACCGTGAGATCGCCACGGTCCGCCTGATAAGCGTCGCCGTCTCGGTTGTATTCACGCGCCCGGTCCGCTCGAGCTATTTCCGACTCCCTCGGTGAAGATTACGCTGTCGGAGGACCCGCGCAGAGGCAATCCCGTGAACGTTGGTTCCAAACACTGGCCGCTCCGTCGCAAGGGCCGTGCCCGTCAATGGCTGGCTATCGGCTGGCGAACGTGTCGCAGGCGCTGGGTCGCCCGCTCTGGTAACCCGTTATCAGCCAGTACTGGCGCTGCTGCGATGAGCCGTGCCTCCACAGTGAACTGTCGACGAGTTCGCCTGCAGCGCGCTGAATGTAATCGTCGCCGATAACGTCGGCGGTCTTGAGGGCTTCGTCGAGCTCCCCGGTGGTCAGCCCGCTTCGCGGATAGGCGGAGTGGCCCCAGACCCCGGCGAGACAATCGGCCTGGAGCTCGACCCGGACCGTGCGGGCGTTTTCTCCGCTCGGATTGGCGTGATTGGCATCCGCGACGCTACCGGCGATGCCGACCAGTTGCTGAACGTGATGCCCAAATTCGTGGCCGATGATGTACGCCTGTGCGGCGCTCCCCACGCCGGCGTTATCCGGGAGCTCGGTAAAGAACCGCACGTCGAGATATACCGTCCGGTCCCCGGGGCAGTAGAAGGGACCAGACTCCTCGCCACAGGCGGACCGCACCTTGCTCGAGAACAGCACGACTCGCGCCGGCTGGTAGATCAGGTGCGACACGGCGAACTCCCGCCGCCATAGTCGCTGGATGTCGGTGGCGATCACTCTCAGATAGTCGCGTTCGACGGCCGCCGATCGTGACGGCGCGGGGAGCTTCGCTGACACGTACGGCAAGCTTTCCCGAAGCTGGGCGAGCTGGTCTGTGGCCCGTGCGGCCGTGGTCGACGTGCCGGCTCTCCGCGCAGCTGCGCTCGGGGTCGGTGTCGAAGTTGAGCGCCTGCCCGATCCGCAGCCCGCGATGAGCAGAGCAACACCGAGGACAGGAAGCGCTCGGCGTCTCGTTGGCAAGTTCGTCGGCTTCGTGCGGGGCTTCAGTTCTTGGATGTTAGGCCTGAG
>Ga0335073_10012001_pt1 | contig 12177 bp, 7 predicted proteins | sample Lox_Sample_22_FD_207093 | JGI IMG/M metagenome (GOLD analysis project Ga0335073, IMG submission 207093) | Soil microbial communities from Loxahatchee National Wildlife Refuge, Florida, United States - Lox_Sample_2.2 | ecosystem: Environmental > Terrestrial > Soil > Wetlands | place: USA: Florida... | reverse complement strand
GATGGCCCCGGTGACGGTCACGATCCCCAGCCGGGCCAGCGACAACGTGACCAGCGTCGCCCGCTGCACGCCGAGCGCGCGCAGCACGGGGAACTCGGCCGCGTCGAGCGCGAGCTGGCGGCTGAGCAGCTGGCCGATGACGGCGAGCGCGATCAGCCCGGCGAGCCCGGCGAAGACGGCGAGCGCGACGGCTTCCGGCCTGATGGCCCGTTCGGTGGCGTTGACCTGGTCTGCCTGGTTGATGGTGATGACGCTGCCCGCCGTGTCGGGGTACTTCTTGGCGAGTACTCCCGCGGCGCTGGTGAACGCGGCCTGCGACGCCCCTGGCGCCAGCCGGACCGCGGCCTCGTACCCGTCGTTGAGGCTCGCGGCCACGGCCGCGGGGGCGAACGGCCAGCTGAGGAGGGCGGTCGGCGCCGCGTTGTTGCTGCCCGTGGGGACGATCGCGTCGTCGAACGCGACGATCGCGGTCACCCGGTACGTCAGCGTGACGGCCTTGCTGTACTCCGGCTCGCCGCTTGGGGCGCTAGGCACCGCGTACAGCCGCAGCGTGCCGCCCGGCGCCAGGTGCTCGATGCTGGCCGTCTGCTGATCGACCATGGCCTGGTTTGGTGCCTTCGCGTCGTACAGCCGGCCCGCGAGGACCTTGACCCGGTCGACGGTGACGCCCATGGCCCCGTCCGGGCTCGACATCACGGTCACGTTCCTCGGGTTGCCGCGCGACACCACCGCGCTGTAGAGGCCTGCCGTGGTCATGGCCGCGACGTGCGGCTGCCTGGCGAGCGCGGCGAAGTAGTCGGCCGGGATGCTGTTCGCCGTGGGGATGATGTCCACCTGGGTCGCGTTGGCCCAGGTCAGCAGCCGCGGGTAGGCGGTGTCGGTGCGCCGCGCCCCGGCCGCGGCGGTCAGCACCACGCCGCCGATGAGCCCGAGCAGCACGGCGAGGCTCAGCAGCGCCGGCCAGCGCCGCCCGACGTCCGCGCGCAGCGCGAGCCAGACCGTGGTCATAGCCAGCATTCCATCGCCGCCGAGGACCGGCGGCAATACAGGCGCCATCCCGGCGGGAGTGGTGCTGCCATCACTCTGCCCGGAGCACCGTCGCGGGACGCAGCCGGGCGGCGGTCCAGCCGGGCCAGGCGGCGATGCCGTTGGCGAGCAGCAGGGTGGCCGGGATGGCGAGCAGGACGAGCGGCACGTTCACCGTGGCCTGGCTGGCGATCCCGGTGGCGTCGGCGAACAGCGCCCAGGCTACCCGGCCCGCGATCACCCCGAGCGGGATCCCGGCGAGCAGCGCGGCGGCGGCCAGCGCGCTGGCCTCCCAGCTCACCGTGCGCAGCACTTCCCCGCGGGTGAACCCGAGGGTCTTGAGCACCGCCAGGTCACGCCGCCGCCGGCGGACCCCGGTGAGCAGCACGTGGGCAAGGGTGCCGACGGCGAGCACGCCGAGGACCGCGGCGAGCGTGAGCGGGGTGTCCCTGATGGCGGCGTAGTTCTTGATGTCGCCGGGGCGCTGGTCAGCGGTCACCGTGCACGAGCCGTAGGGGCAGCCGGCCTTGGCAGCGGCGGCGAGCAGTCCTGCCCCCGCGGCGGCCGTGTCGGTGCCCTGGCGATAGCGGAACAGCAGCAGGCTGTAGCACGTGTCGCTGGCCGTCCGGCAGCCGGGAAACGTCTGGATGGTGGACAGCAGCGACGGTGACACTACTGCGCCGCTGCCAAGGTCGGTGTCGCTGCTGAGCCCGGACTGGCCGAAGTCCGGCAGCACGACCGTGCCAGTCACGCGCAGCAGGCGCTGCGTGGCCGGGCCTGGGTGTCCTGTCGCCCAGTCGACCGTGGCCCGCACGGTCTGCCCGATCCGCACGCGGAGCGCGCGCATGGTCTGCGCGCCCAGCGCGATCTCGCCGGCGTTCGCCGGCGGCCGCCCGGCCAGCATCGTCAGATACCCGTCGCCATGTACCTGGTTCACGCCGATCGCGGCCACCCGCGTCCCGCCGATGTTGAGCTGGCCGATGTCCCCGAGCGCGTATCCGGTGACGCGCGGGGTAGCGGCGGCGAACTGTGCGGCGTACGAGGCGGGGACGGCCGAGAAGCCCAGGCTGAGCTGCTGGTCCCAGTTCTGCCCGTATTGCGTCGGGCTGCTGACCAGCCCGACGAGGCTGGTGCCGAAGACGGCGGCGGCGACCACCGCGGCGACCGCGATCGCGGTGCCGGCCAGCGCGCTGCGCACCGGCACCGCGGTGCGGCCGTGCCCGGGCTCGAACGCCATCCGCGTGCCGATGCCGCCGGTGACCGTGCCCGCCCGGGTGAGCGCGCCCGCCAGCCAGGACGGCCGCGCCGTTGGCTGGACGGCGGGTGGTCCCGACGCACCGGCGCCGCGCGCCTGCCGCACCGCTCGGATAGCGGGCGCCATAAGCACCACGAGCGGCAGCAGGACGACGGCGGCGAAGCCGACGCCGAGAATCAGGGGGTCGAGGTCGAGTCCTGGCTGCGGTTCGGCCAGCCGGGCTGCCCCGATCGGCATCAGCGGTGAGGCCGCGATCGCGATGCCGATGGCGATGACCCCGCCGGCCACGGTGACTAGCGCGAGCCTGGCGGCCGCGAGTGCGAGCAGTCCGCCGCGAGTCATGCCAAGCGCGCTCAGCACCCCGTAGTCGGCCGCGTCCAGCGTGATCTGGCGGGCCAGCAACTGGCCGATCACCGCGAGCGCGATGAGCCCGGCCAGCGCGGCGAACAGCCCAAGCGCGACGGCGAGCGGCCTGATCGCCCGCTCGGTACCGGTGACCTGCGAGGAGTTGTCGGTGAAGACGAGGCCGCCGTTTGCCCGGACGCCCGGATACTTCGCGGACAGCGCCTGAGCGGCGGCGATGAACGCCGCCGGGTCCGCGCCTGGCCGCAGCCGCACGTCCGCCTGCGCCAGATAGTCGATCGACCCCGTGGAACCGTACGCGCGGGAGGCCAGGGCGGTACGGGTGAACCCAGGGCTGAGCAGGATCCGCGGTTCGCTGGTGTTGCCGGTGGTAGGCACCACCTGGTCGTCGAACACCCCGACAGCGGCTACCCGGAAGGTCAGCGGGACCTGCGACTTGGCGGGGTTGATGTCGCCGTTCGTGTCGAGATACGGGGTGGCGGTCAGGTGCAGCGTGGCGCCGGGGGCCAGGTGATCCGCTGCGGCGAGCCGCGGGTCGATGACGGCCTCGCCGACCGTGCCGGGACCGAACATCCGTCCCTGCAGCACCTTGATCCGGTCGACGGTCGTGCCGAGGCTCCCGTCGGAGCTCGCGAGCACCTGCACCTCGTTGTCGGGCAGGCCGCCGGTCACGGGCAGCGCAATGTTGTACTGCATGCCCGTCGCGACCGCCGCCACCTGCGGCAGCTGGCGCAGCCCGGCGAAGTAGGCCGGGTCGAGCCCGCCGAGCACGACAGTCACCTGGCTGCCGTTGGCCCAGGCCAGCAACCGTGGGTAGGCGGTATCTGTGCGCCGCGCGCCCGCCGCCGCGGTCAGCACCACGCCGCCAGCCAGCCCGAGCAGCAGCGCGAGGCTGACCAGGGCCCGCCATCTGCGCCGCGTCCCGGCGCGCAGCGTGAACCAGACCGGTGCCATAGGAAGCATTCCACCGGCAGGCCCGCCGCCGGGCAATGGGGGAGGTATCCCGCGCCCGGTGGTGCTGCCCGCACCGCTGGCGTGTGGCGGAAGGCAGGCTGACTCCCTCCCGCGCGGTCCCCGCGCCGGGGGATACTGCGGGTCATGCGGGGTGCGGACGCCTTCGGAGTCGCGTGGTACCGGTTTCGGTGCACGTGGGGTGAGCGCTGGCCGGGGTACCTCGCGCTTGTGCTGCTGCTCGGACTGGTCGGCGGCCTCGCGATGGGCTCGGTGGCCGCCGCCCGCCGCACCCAGGCCGCGTTCCCTGCCTACCTGGCCAGCACCAACCCGTCCGACCTGACCGTGCTGACCGGCCTGTACGGGGTGGCGGGCAGCAAGGGCTACGACCCGGCCGTCATCGCGAAGATCGCCGCGCTGCCCGGCGTCCGGCACGTCACCAGCTATGAAGGGCTGAACGTGGCGGTGCTCGGATCCGGGCAGAACCAGCAGGAGCAGGCGGGCAGCCAGGGCCTGGCCGGAAGCCTGGACGGCTTGTACTTCAGCACCGACCGAGTGACCGTCGTCCAGGGCCGGATGGCCGACCCCAGCAAGACCGACGAAGCGGTGATCGACGCCAAGGGGACCACCGGGCCGGTCGGCGTCGGCACGGTCGCGCCGCTCGGCTTCTTCACGAATGCCCAGGTGACGGCGCCGGGGTTCGGCGCGAAGCCGGCCAAGCCGTACCTGACCGTCAACATGAAGGTCGTCGGCAAGGTGGTCTACAGCCAGGAAGAGACGCAGGACGACGCGGACGTCCAGCGCGACGGCGGCGCGCTGTTCACCCCGGCGCTGACCCGGCTGCTCGCCCGGTGCTGCGCCAACTTCACCGAGACCGCCGTGCAGCTCAAGCCGGGAGCCAGCGTCGCCGCCGCCGAGGCCAGCATCCAGCAGGTCCTGCCGAAGGGGTTCCCCATCGAGTTCTACGTCACGTCGCTCACCGCGGCGAAGGCGGAACGGGCCATCGAGCCCACGTCGATCGCACTGGCGGTCTTCGGCGGCATCGCGGCGGTCGCCGCGCTGCTCATCGCGGGCCAGGTGATCGGCAGGCAGCTGCGCCTCGGCGCTGGCGACCTCGGCACGCTGCGCGCGCTCGGCGCGAGCCCGGCCGTGACGACCGGCGACGGGCTGCCGGGGGTGCTCGGCGCCATCGCAGCCGGCGCGCTGCTGGCCTGCGTCGTCGCCGTCGGCCTGTCGCCGCTCGCGCCGCTCGGCTCGATACGCGACGTCTACCCGGACCCGGGCGTCGCCTTCGACTGGACCGTTCTCGGCATCGGCTTCGCCCTGTTCACCTGCCTGCTGACCGCGGCGGCCGTCCTGATCGCGTACCGGCGGGCGCCGCACCGCGCCGTGGCCCGCAGCGTGCCGTCCCGCGCGACCGGGTCCGCCGTGGTACGCGCCGCCTGGGCGGCCGGCCTGCCGGCCCCGGCCGCCGAGGGCGTCCGGCTGGCCCTGGACCCCCGCGCCGAGCGCGGCCGGGCGCCGGTGCGGTCGGCCATCCTCGGCACGGTGCTGGCCACCGTGGTCCTGCTCGCCACGGTCACGTTCGGCGCGAGCCTGACCACGCTTGTGTCGCACCCGTCGCTGTACGGCTGGAACTGGACGTACGCGCTGAGCTCAGGGGTCATTACCGTCAACCACAACCAGGCGACGGCCGTCCTCGACCACGACCCGGAGGTCGCCGCGTGGACGGGCGTCTGGTACGGCACCGCGCAGATCGACGGCGCGACCGTTCCCCTGCTCGGCACCGACACGGACGCGCCGGTCGCGCCCCCGGTGCTATCCGGGCACGGCCTGCAGGGCCAGGGCCAGCTTGTGCTCGGCGCCGCCACGCTGGCCCAGCTGCACAAGCAGGTCGGCGATGTTGTCGCGGTCGCCGACGGCGGCCCGCGCCCGGTCCAGCTCCGTATCGTCGGCACCGCGACGCTGCCCTCGATGGGCGTTGCGGCCACCCTGCATACCGAGATGGGGACCGGCGCGGTGCTGCCCTACCAGGACATTCCCGGCGCTGCCGGGAACCAGCCGAACGACATCCTGGTCTCGCTCCGCCCCGGCGCCGACCTTGCCGCGCAGCAGAAGCTGCTCCAGACCATCGTCCCGGCCAACGTGGGCGGCGTGGTGCTGCCCGTGCAGCGCCCGGCGGAAATCGCCGACTACCAGTCGATGGGCACCGCGCCGGTGATCCTGGCCGGCGCGCTGGTGCTCGGCGCGCTCAGCTCGCTGCTGCTGACCCTGATGTCGTCGGTCCGGCGCCGCCGCAGGGACCTTGCGCTGCTCAAGACCCTCGGGTTCACCAGGCGCCAGCTGTCCGCCACGGTGGCGTGGCAGTCCACGGCCGCGATCGCCGTCGGCGCCATCGTGGGCGTCCCGCTGGGCATCGCACTCGGCCGCGCGCTGTGGGACCTGTTCGCCAGGCAGATCAGCGTGGTGCCGCAGCCGACGGTCCCGGCGCTGACCGTCGTCCTGATCGTGGCCGGCGCGCTGGTCACCGCCAACCTGGTGGCCCTGCTGCCAGGCTGGGTGGCCGGCCGCACACCCGCGGCCACTCTGCTGCGCGCCGAGTTACTGATCCTCGTACAGTTCGGTCGAGTCAGCCGCGACCGGGCCGAACTCGGCGCTGAAGGCCTCCTGCACGACTGGGTCTGCGCTGGTGCCGAGCAGCCGCCAGTCCTCGCCGGGCTCGAGGATCTTCTCGGCGCCGCGGATGGACGCGAAGTCCAGGCCGGCGCCGACAGCGGGCGGTTCGCCGCCCGCGGCCAGGCCCTTGGCCGCGGAGATCAGGATGTGCCGCATCCGGCTGATGGCCTTGTCGGTGGAGCCGAGCTGCTCCTGGGTGCGGTCATAGATCGGCCCCATCGACTCGGTCACCATGAGGTCCTGGCTCACGAAGTCCGAGACGCCGCTGAAGATGCCGCCGCCGCGCTGCAGCTCGCGGTCCATCAGGTAGTCGTTCTCCGCCGTGTACTCGCGCGGGGTGATGCCGTTGGCCGGCCGGGAGAGCGGCGTGGAGAACGGGGCGATGGAGAACAGGTTCGCACCGCCGAGCCCTCGCGGGTTCGGCCGCTCCTTGGGCGCGAAGAAGTACCGCCAGCAGTTGTTGTCGTCGACCGGGATGAACATCCCCTGGCCCACGCTGAACGGGATGCTCGCCACCATCGTGTGGAACGGCACCACGAAGGCGGTGATGCGCACGTGGGTGTTGCCGTTCGGGGTGGTGCGGATGCCCGCGTAGCGGTACCCGTACCAGGTGTCGTCTACCTCGAGGCGGGGCGCGCGGTCGTGCCGCCAGAACTTCCACGACATGGCGTTGGACGGGTATCCGGGCTTGTCCGAGCCGTCGTCGGGGATGTCGTCGATGCCGCCCCACTGGTGCAGGTGGGAGATGTGGGCCGTGTCGATGTTGCCCTCCATCGCCTGCACCCAGTTGCAGGTCGTGAGCTGCTTGCTGGCCACATACTCACCGGAGGCCGCCCCGTCGGACCCGAAGTCCCTGAAGGGCGTCATGGTCTCCCGCGGCCCCAGGTAAGCCCAGACGATTCCGCCGGACTCGTGCGTGGGGTACGCGCGCATCCGGACCTTCTCGCAGAAGGGCACCGGCTCGCTCGGCATGTCCACGCACCGGCCCTCGGTGTCGAACGCCCATCCGTGGTAGACGCAGCGGATGGCGGCGTCCTCGTTCCGGCCGAAGTACAGCGACGCCCCCCGGTGCGGGCAGTTCTCCTGCACCAGGCCGACCCGCCCCGTGGTGTCCCTGAAGGCGACGAGGTTCTCACCGAGCAGCCGCACCCGCGCGGGCGCGCCCCCTGGCTCGGGAATCTCGGCCGTCAGGCAGGCTGGCGTCCAGTACCGGCGCAGCAGCTCGCCCATCAGCGTTCCCGGTCCGACCCGAGTGAGGATCTCGTTCTCTTCCGCCCGCAGCACGCCGCACCTCCGATGAGAAGACCGTCGCAATTATATCAATTACTCTATTAATGAAAATGATTAAAAATATCGACCGCGATTATGATCCAATTACCGTGCGGGATTCGTCGCGGATTCCGGCGCGTAATCCCGCACGGTGATTCTCTCGCGCTGATAACAGCAAGAAGCAGGGCGGCACTCCGCGCGACTGCCTCTTGCCTCGCCGGGCGCACTCGTCGTACGGTGGTGACCGAACACCGTGTCCGGTCTCCGGACGCATGAGAAAACCTCGGCGCGTGGCATAGAACCGCGTAAAGCGGGCAGACGTGCCAGGTCAGCTTTCCGGCGGGTGGGAGTAGGGTCGTGCCGCAGCCGATCGCGCATCGCATCGCTCATCGAGCGATGCAGCTTGCGATCGCGGCCGCCGGGATCTTCATCATCATGCTGGTGTTCTCGCGGCAGGCACACGCGGCCACGGATCCTCCGCCGCTCTCGCCAGTCTCAACGGCCAGTTCAGCGGCCGGTTCGGCCATCAACACCGCCTCGCACGCACTCTCCGGGCAGTCAGGCTCAGCGGCCGCGGGCACGAGCTCCAGCGACTCAAGCTCCAGCGGCACCCACTCGGCCACGGCCAGCACTAGCTCCGCAAACGCCGCCCCAGCCGCGTACAGCACCAGCCACTCGAGCACAACCGCTGGCACCGCCCAGCCGAGTGCCGCTCGCCCGGTCACGAAGACCGTCTCCGCGAGCACAGCTTCCGCAAGCGCCGCCTCGGTGAGCACCGCCTCGTCAGGCTCGGCCCCGGGTACCCGTCACGTGGCGGCGCCCCTGGTTCCGTCCACAGGGACGTCCGGACCGTCCGGGACGAGCCCGTCGGGGACCGTCCGGCAGGCCACTGCCGCCGGCGCGGCGCTGCCTGGCTCGCCGACGGGCGCGGCGCCGCAGCCGCAGACGGATGGCTCCGCGACGGCCCACCGCACGGCTTCGGCGGCCGCCGGGCAGCCGCTGGCGCCGGTCACTCGCGCTGCCCATCGCCTTCAGCCGGCCACCAAGACCAAGACGGCGAGCCCGCCGGAGCCCGCCGCCGCGCAGACGCCGACCGCATCTCCTGTGACGCGAGGGCCCGCGAACACGACGGCGACCCCGGTTAAGACGACCGTCCGCAACGCGTTTACCCCAGCGACGAACACGGCGCAGTCGAACGTCCGCGGCGCTCTCGCTCCGGTGAACGGAACGCCGCCGCCGCCCGGGTCGACTTCCCGCGGCGCGCTGGTTCCGGCGATGGGCACGGCGACCCCGATCCTGACGGGCCCCCGCGGGGCACTGGCCTCCGCGACGAACACGGCGACACCCACGCTGCCGAACGTCCGTGGACCGCTCGCTCCGGCGGCGGGCCAGGCGTTGCCGGCCGCCGACGGGGCGCTGACCCCAGCCGCGGGCGCGACGGCCCCGGTGCTGTCGGGTGCCCGCGGCGCGCTAGCTCCCGTGCAGGACATGGCGGCCCCGGCGCTGTCGAACGCCGGCGGTGCGCTGGCTCCGGCGGCGGACACGGCGGGCCCAGGTCTGTCGACCTTGAGCAACCCTCTGACTCCCATAACGAACACGGTCGGGCCGGCTGCCCCGACAGTCGGCGGTGCGCTGCGCCCGGTGACGACGACGGCGGTGCCCGTACTGTCGACGGTCACTGGCGCACTGGGTCCCGTTACCGGCACGGCGGTGCCCGTCTTGTCCACGGTGACCGGTGCGCTGGCTCCGGTGACTGGCACGGCGGCGCCGGTTCTCTCGACAGTCACCGGTGCGCTGGCTCCGGTCACAGGGCTGGTCGGACCGGTCCTGTCCACGGTGACCGGTGCGCTGGCTCCGGTGACTGGCACGGTGGCGCCGCTGGTGTCGACCATTACCGGCGCGCTGCAGCCCGTCCTGTCGACAGCGACCGGGGCGCTGGCGCCGGTGACTGGCACGGTGGCGCCGCTGCTGTCGACAGCGACTGAGGCGCTGGCTCCGGTGACCGGCACGGTCCCGCCAGTTCTCTCGACGGTCAGTGGCGCGCTGGGTTCCGTGACGGCGCCGGTGCTGTCCACCGCTACCGGTGTGGTGGCGCCCGTGACGAACACGGCCGGATCGGCCGTCAGCGGGGCCCTGGGTCTCCTGACCGGTACGGTGCCGCCGTCCGGGCCGGCCGGTGGCGGCGGGCCCGGGTCTGTCACAGGCCCGGCACCGATGAGCCTTCCGTCCGGCACAGGGAGCCTGGGTTCGCCCGCGGGGCTCACCGGCGGTGTGCCGGGGTCGTCCGTTCCGCCGATTCCCAAAGCCCCGGCGCCGGCTGGCATCCCCGGCAGCGTTCCGGCTGGTGCGCCAGGCGGGGCCACTGGTGCCGTGGGCGGCGTCGGCGGACCTGGTGCCGGCAGCAGTGGTGTCGCCATGCTAGGCGGGCTGGCGGCGGCACTGGTGCTGCTTTTGCTGCTGCTGGCGCGGCGCGCCCAGCTGCAGCCACTGTGGCGTTCGTACCTGCCGGAGGTTCCGCCGGCGTAAGTCCTTTCCTTCCCGATGGTTCGTGCCAAGTGCCGGACCTGTGCGTTCGGCACTGATTCAGTGGAAGGAAAGTGACGCACCTTGCGCGTATGGACGAAGTCCGCGTGCGTGGTGCTTGCCTGGGGGATGCTGCTCACCATTCTGGTGACCGGCATAACAGGGTCGGTTCCTCCGGCCCAGGCGAGCATCCGCATGGCGAGTAGTACTACCGAAGTCACCCAGCACGTGACCGTGACGTCCCCGATGGCGGCGAAGCCCGCCGCGGCGGCCGCGCGGTACGTCGTGCGGCCTGGTGACACACTGTCCGGCATCGCCACCGCACTGGACGTGCGGGGTGGCTGGCAGGCGCTGTACGAGACCAATCGGACGGTCATCGGCGCGGATCCTGACGTGATCCGACCCGGGACCGTGCTGGTGCTGCCCGGCCGGGCGACCCCGGCCCGCTACACCATCCAGGCCGGCGATTCCCTGTCGGGGATCGCTGCCGCGCTGGGTGTGCGGGGCGGCTGGCCGACCCTGTACGCGGCCAACCGGAAGGCCATTGGCCCGGATCCGGATGTCATCCGTCCGGGCACGACCCTGGTTCTGCCCGGTCGGCCGGCGGCCGCGCCGTCCGCATCAAGGCCGGCCAGTCACCATCAGGCGCACCCCGCGCCACCGGTAACGCATGCCGTACGGCCGCATCATGCCCCGCAGCTGCGGACCAGCGCGCCAGCGCCCGCGGGTATGCCGGGGTGGCTGCGGATCATGCTGCTAGCGGCGGGCCTGCTCATCGCGGCCGCCTTCCTGGCCGAGCTAATCCTGGCGATCGCCCGCAGGCGCCGTCAGCCCGTGGCCAGCCAGGCCCAGCCCGAGAATGCCCCGCCCGAGACCACCCCACCGCCCGAGCCCGCCCACCCTGAGGCCGCCAGCCCCAGCCCGCCGCGGAGCTGCAGGCGGTTCGTCCTCGCCGACTACGACCGGCTGGTCGTGACGCACGACCAGGCCGATGACACGGTCTGCGTGCTGCGCCCGCCCGGCGAGGATCCCAGGGCGATCCTGCGGGTCGCCCGTCTCGTACTGCCGGAGGATCCCTATGAGGAACTGGCCGATCAGCTCGGGGTGCCCGCGAGCTGGCCGATGGAGTGATGCGATAAAGAGGAATCGCGGTTCCGGAGCGATTCGACGAGCGCGGCGACGTGCCGGCGGTCGTCGGGTGACAGCTCATCGATGCTGGCGATCAGGAGCTCCCGCTCCCGGTCGGCCTGCCTCTGCTGTCCCGCCGGCGCCTGGTCGTAGTAGTGCAGGCCCGTCGACTCGGCGGCGGCGGTACGAACCACCGACACGGGCGCGTCGAGCCCTTTGGCGAGCGCGTCGATGGTGGCCGGGCGCGGCGGCCGGACCAGGTTCCGCGTGGTGGCGAGCGTGTAAACCGTGGACCGGGGCAGCCCTGCGCGGCGGGCGACCGCGCCGTAGGACCAGCCCCGGTCTCGCAGCCGCTGATGGATCAGCCGCTGCAGCGGGTTCATCTCCCGCTGCGGCGGCGTGGCGGCATCCTCAGGGGCGCCTGGCTTGTCGTCTGCGGCATGCGCCGTCATGCGTACCAACCCTAATCCTGCGGAGGGACGGAGCCTTCGTCGTGCTTCATACGTTGACTAATCCGGTCCTTCTATTGTACGGTGGTAAGCGTACAGTTTGCACGTTGAAAAACGTACAAACAAGGAATGCCAAAGGAGGCTCCCATGTCCACGACCGCCATCACGCTGGAGGAGCTCGACTCCGAGCGCGCCGACCTGCTCCCCAGCCGCGAGACGATGTGCTGCTGCCGCCCGTGTGGCTGCGGCCTCGAGATCGTCGTCGCCGTCGCAATTTGCGTGTAACTCCGCGACTAGCCCAGGAGGGCCTGCTGTGCGTGTCAATCGCGGGGACGCGTCGCAGCAGGCCGGGAGGGGCCGCCCGGCCGCATCCGGGCGGCCCCTCCCTTTGTTCCCGCGGCGGAGAGGTGAGAAGTCGTGACCGCTGTCACCGAATCTGCAGGCACAGGACTCGCGGCGCCCGCGGCGATGCCAGGCGCAGCGGGCGCCGCGGGGCGGCTGGTTGACCCGCCCCGGCTGGCTGACGGTACTGAACTG
>Ga0335073_10012000_pt1 | contig 12178 bp, 11 predicted proteins | sample Lox_Sample_22_FD_207093 | JGI IMG/M metagenome (GOLD analysis project Ga0335073, IMG submission 207093) | Soil microbial communities from Loxahatchee National Wildlife Refuge, Florida, United States - Lox_Sample_2.2 | ecosystem: Environmental > Terrestrial > Soil > Wetlands | place: USA... | reverse complement strand
GTGACCGCTGTCGCCGCGGATCTGCGCCGCCCAGCCGGCGTCGGCCTCGCCCGCCTGCGAAGGATCGCCGCGCATCGTCCGGAACTTGAGCATCATGAACTCGCACCCGTCCCTGCCGACGCGCCGCTGGCGGAACAGGATCGGGCCGGGCGAGCTGAACCTGACCGCGAGCGCACACGCCACCAGCACCGGACTGAGCAGCAGCAGGGCCGTGAAGGCAAACACGCGGTCGAACGCGTGCTTGATCGTGAACTGCCAGCCGCGCGGATTGGTCGGGTGCAGGGTCATCAGCGGCAGGCCGCCGACGTGATCGAGCGTGGCGCGTTCGTTGATCGACTCGTACAGCCGGGGAATCAGCGAGACGCCGACCCCGAGTCGCTCGCACTCCCTGACCCGGTCGACGAGCACGTGGTCGGGCTCGGTCGAGAACGCGAGGATCACGTGCCGGGCAGCGGTTCGCTGCACGGCGGCGGCCAGGTCGTGGGGGCCGCCGAGGATCGGGAGCGACTCGCGACCGGCCGGGTGGAATCCCGGGAGCGGATCGTCGTCGAGGTATCCGATCGGTCGCAGGCCGTAGGAGGGATCGCTCACGAGTCGCTTGACCAGGTGCTCGCCGACTTGCCCAGCGCCGACGATCAGCGTCGGGGTCGCGAACGCCTTGGTCCGGATCGCGTGCCTTCGGACCGACAGCAGAACGGCCCGCGCCACCGCCAGGTACACCCCGCCGAACAGCCACAGCCGGACCGCCATCCCGACGGGATGCGCGGCGCCGGCGATCGAGGCCAGCGCGATCGTCAGCATCGCGGCGAGCGAGACCACCCCGAGCACGTGCGTGGTCGAGTCGACCAGCGAACTGCTCAGACGGTCGTCCCTGCCCTTGCCCGCGTACAGGAACGCGAGCGCGATCAGCGGGAAGATCGCGGCGAGCCACCGGCTCGCGACCGTGCCGCTGAAGTTGGAATCGGCGAACAGGGCGGCGCTCGACGCCACATACAGGACGACGACGTCGACCAGCAGCCGGAGCCTGGACCAGTTGGGGGGATCGAGCAGCCGGGTGGCCTCACCGCCGACCAGGCCTTCGGTCGATCGCGCGAACGGGAGCGTTCTCGACTGATCGACGTGCGATGCGGCAGGAGTAGGCGTCACTGCGATGTCCCTATCCGGTTCCCCAAGTCGTAGAAAACGAGCATCCGCCTATGCGCCCCGCCTGTCCCTACCAAACGGCTCGCGATGCTCTCCCTTTCTGTCCGGCGACAAGATAACACAGCACACCGCAAACCTGGACAACTCTTCTGATCAGGTTCGGATATTGCGAAAGGTTGGTCATTTGGGCGGTGCGCGGGGCGTAGCATTGGGGGCCAGCGCTATTCCGAGGAGGCTCTGCCATGTCCCGACTAGTCCGCATGGACGACACCGGTCACACGACCGTCGCTGAATGGACCGCCGGTGACGCGCGGGCGCTCGAGGCGGCGGTTCTCGCCTTCCGTGCCGAGCTCGACAACGGCTACTTCGCGGTCGTGTCGGAGGGGGAGGGGCACGCCGAGCAGGTGCGCGAGTTGCCCGCCGGCGCCTCGCTCGTGATCCTGCGCAGGCCGATCGCCGGCGGGTAGCCACGAGCACGGAGGCACTTCCCGAGCTCGCGCGGGTCCACTGGCGCCCGCGGGCGAGCGATCAGCGACTGGCACGGACCGGGCGCGTGTGGACGGCGACGACCGTCGCCCACGTGGTTCCGTTCGTCGGCGGCGCGTTCGCGCTGACGCTGCTGGCGCCGATCCTGGCGCCGGTGTCGCTCGTGCTGCTCGTCCACGCGTGGGCGATTCCGGAGCTGTATGCGGCGCGCGGGGCGAAGGCCGTGCGGCCCCGGGATCCGCGCCGCGACACCTCGGGCGAGGCCGAGCGCGTCGCCATGGGGCTGCTGGGCGACCTGCTCGACCATCGTGCGCGCGAACTGCAGGCGCGGACGGGGGTGGCGGTCGAGCGGGGCCGGCTCGGGGTGTGGGTGCTCGGCCAGGCCGGCGCGCTGCTCGTCCGACCGGGCGGCCGGCGGGTCAACTGCTACTGCGTCAAGGTACCCGACGTCTCGCTGCCCCCAAGCGACCGAGTCGCTCATCTGCTGCTCGCGCTGCGCACCGACGAGGCCGGATTCGCGACCGTCGCCAACCTGTCGTTCTCCGGGGCGCGGCGGCGGGTGCGCCGGCGGCTGGCTCCGGTGGCGCGGGAGGCGCTCGACGTGGCGGCGGCCGAGGCTCGCGCAAGCCGCTGATCGGGGCTCAGCCGGCCGGCAGCGAATCGGCGCCGTTGGCGCCGGCGGGCCCCCGGGCGCATGCCCCCCGACGATGTTTGTCCCCAGGGCCAATGTGCCCGGAAGCGCGGGGGCCGATCATCTTCGCCATGACCCGCTCACTCAAAACCTCCAAGGTGCTGCTCGTCGCGGACCGGCGGGCGGAACCCTCCCAGGACGTGGCCGCGCCGGTCCGGCGATACCGGCTCGCCCGCCTGCGCTTCGATCCACCGCCGGCCACGGCGCAGTCGCGCTTCGAGTACCTCAAGCGCGCCTACGACTGAACCCGAGCGCAGCGTTCTTAGCGACTCCTTCGGGAGCCGTGCTGTCGCTGGAGTACGCTTGTCTCATGGATTCCCAAATTGAGCATTCTCGCTCGCGCACTCCGGTGTTGCGGAAGGCCGCGGCGGGGCTGGTTCTGGTCGTTGTAGCGGCGCTGCTCGTCAAGGCCGTGATCGGGTTCGTGATCTGGGCTTTTTGGACTGTCGTCGTGATCGCGGCGGTACTGGCCGTTCTCTGGGCGGTCAAGACGCTCGTCTGGTAAGGCCAGGCCCATGGCTGGCATGGGCCTGGTTGTAATCATGCTCTTTTTCGGCCTGGCGGGCGGGATCGTCGGCCGGATCAAGGGCAGTTCCTTCGCACTCTGGTTCTTGATCTCGGGGCTGGTCCCGTTCTTCGGGCTGCTGGCCGCCGTCTGCTATCGCTGGGACAATCGCGAGCTGCGGCGCCAGTGCCCGGGGTGCGGCCGGGTGATCAAGCTCCACGACGCCGTCTGCGTCAGATGCGGCGAGGAGCTCGAATTTCCTGACGTCGCGATCGCGCCCGAAGCGGCGATCGGCCGGCCGCGGGCATAACCTGCACACCACGATGCAGGGACGCAGCGTCAGGTCGAACCTTGGGTGGTTGCTGGTCGCATCGCTCGGCCTGTTGGTATTCCTCGGGGTCACCAACAAATGGGTGAGCTGGCACGCCGCGATCTACCAATACAAGAGCTACGACGACACGAACTACCGCCTGATGGCGCAGGCGGCGCCGGGGCTGTTCCACGGGACGCTCCCCGAATGGCACGCCGAGCGATTCGCCGTGGCCTGGGTCGTCGGGGTCACCGCCAAGGTGCTGGGCTTCTCGGTCGTCACCTCGTTCCGCGTCTGGGTGATCCTGCTGATCCTCGGAACGTGCCTCGTGCTCGCCGACTTGCTGGTCCAGATGGGCCTCAGCCTGCAGGCATCGATCGTGTGCATGGCCGTCTGGATCCTCAACGCGTACGCGCTTCGCCCGTACCTGCTGGCGCCCGGAAGCGTCGACGACCTCGCGTTCGTATTCGGGGCGACGATCGCCGTCCGCGGTCTCGTGCTGCGCTCCCCGGTCAGTCTGCTCGGCGGGCTGCTGCTCGCTACCGCCGCGCGCCAGACGGCCCTGCCGCCGGCGGCCGTCGCGGCCGTCGCGGTTGCCCTCGACCCGGCCTGGCGCCAGCGCCTGGACCGCTGGCGGATCCCGTTCGCGGCGCTCACGATCGGGCTGCCGCTGGTCGCCTACGGCGTGATCCGCGTCGTGTCGCATCCGTTCGCGGGTCCGCCGCCGACGATCGATGGGATGACGCTGCTCGGGGCATCGCTGTCGCTCGGCGGCCTCGGCCAGCACTTCGCGCGTTGCATCAACGTGCTGCTGTCGATCGGGGCGCTGCTGCTCGGCGCGCTGTGGCTGCTGCGAGGGACGCCACACGGCCTGCGGGAGCGCAGGTCGCCGGTCCCGGGCCCGACCGCGGCGATCGTGGCGTGCCTCGGATTCGGGCTGGCGATCATCGCCCAGCCGGCGGTGATGAATCCCGCGTGGGCGAGCTACAACGAGAACCGCCTGTCGGTGATGGGCCTCGTCCCGCTCGTGGCCGCGCTCGGCCTGATGCTCGCCAAGCTCGAGCGGGCGCGGGCGCGCCAGCTGTCGGTCGGCGCCGCGGGCGCGATGGTCGGGCTGCTGCTGCTCGGTTCGTTCCATCACATCTCGACCGTGATCGGGACGGCGAACAAGGGCCAGACGCTGGTACTCGAAGTGCTCGTCGCGCTGGGCCTGCTCGCGATCATGCCCCGGGCGTTTCCGCCGATCCGGCTGCGGAGCCGGGCGCTCGGACCGGCCGCCGCGGACACGACCCGGTCCACGTGAGCGGATCCGGACCCGCGCGGATCATCGGCCTCGATCTGGAGCCGATCCGTGACTTCCGCACCGAGCACACGCGGCAAGCCGGGCTCTATCGCGCACTTGACGCGACTTCGCAGTTCGACGTCGTATCGGCGACGTCCCCACGCACGCCGCTTCCAATTCTGAGGCTGATACAGCTCGCGTACATCCGTCCGGGTCGCGCCCGGTGGCGCCAGCGATCGGGCCTGTCATCGGTGGCGTTCCGCGCTCGCACGCTCAGCGCCGATCGGATCCTGTCCGCGCGCGAGGACACGTTCGATGTCGTGTTCCAGGTCGGCTGCACGTTCGCCCCCGGACGGTGGCAGCGTGGAAGGGCGTACACCCAGTATCTCGACTGCACGCTGCTGCAAACCCACCGCTACTGGCCGGCCGCGGCGTCGCACGGGACAAGGGCGCTCACGCACTGGGTGTCGATGGAACGTGACGTGTACCAGCGCGCGCATCACATCTTCACGATGAGCGAGTGGGCCCGGAGGTCGGTGATCGAGGACTACGGGGTCGGCCCCGAGCGGGTGACCGCGACCGGCGCCGGCACCAACCTGATCCCGGCAGATGACGACGTGAGCGCGCAGACGTCGCCGATCGCGCTGTTCGTGGGCCGCGAGTTCGTCCGGAAGGGGGGACCGACGCTGCTCTCGGCCTGGCCGGCGGTGGCGCGCGACGTGCCGGACGCGCAACTGTGGATCGTCGGCACGCGCGACGAGCGCAGGAGCGAGGGTCAGATCACCTGGCACGGAGGGGTGAACGCGGACGCGCTGCGTGAGCTGTACCGGCAGGCGTCCGTGCTGGTGCTGCCGACGATGTACGACATGTCGCCGCACGTCGTCCGCGAGGCGCTCGGCTACGGGCTTCCGTGCGTGACCACGATGGTCGGCGGCATACCCGAGATCGTCCGGGACGGTGTGGACTCGTTGCTCGTGGCGCCCGGCGACGGCGCCGCCCTGGCGGCCGGGCTGTCGGCGCTTCTGAGCGACCCGGAGCGGGCGCGCGAGATGGGCCGCGCCGGACGGGCGCGAGTGCTCCGCGACCTGACCTGGGAGCGGGTCGTGGAGCGGATGACGCCGCATCTGCTGTCCGCGGCCGGCCGCGGCTGACCGCGGTCTCGCAGCGTCCGCAACGCCCACTTGTGAAGCCGAAACCCGTTGTTAGACTGGCCCGGCGCTCCCGCGTCCTGCGGTTGCGCGTACCCAAAGACAACTTTGCCGAGAGGAGGCGAAAGTTATGCGTGCAGTCGACGCCCTGATGGAATGCTTGAAGGCCGAGGGTGTGGACGTCGTATTCGGCCTCCCCGGCGGAGCGAACCTCCCGACGTACGACGCGTTCTATGACGCCGGGATCCGTCACATCCTCGTGCGCCACGAGGCGGGCGGCGGCCATGCGGCCGAGGGCTATGCGAAGGCGACCGGCAAGGTCGGCGTGTCGCTGGCCACGAGCGGGCCGGGCGCGACCAACCTGATCACGCCGATCTGCGACGCGATGATGGACTCGGTCCCGGTCGTGTTCATCACCGGCCAGGTGCGGACCGAGCTGCTCGGCACCGACGGGTTCCAGGAGGCCGACACGATCGGCATCACGATGCCGGTCGTCAAGCACAGTTTCATGATCCAGCACCCGCTCGAGATCCCGCGCTCGATCCACGAGGCGTTCCACATCGCGCGGACCGGACGACCCGGCCCGGTCGTGGTCGACATCCCGCAAGACCTGAGCCGCGCCGACATCCCGTACGAGCCGGTCAGCGATGTGCGCCTCCCCGGTTACCAGCCGACGACCGAGGGCAACCAGAAGCAGATCCGGATCGCCGCGAAGGCGCTTGCGAACGCCCGGCGCCCGATCATCTACGCCGGCGGCGGGGTCATCGCTTCGAACGCGGCCGCCGAGCTGACCGAGCTGGCGACGGTCGATCGCTTCCCGGTCACGTGCACGGTGATGGGGCTCGGGTCGTTCCCGGGCACGCACGACCAATGGCTCGGAATGCTCGGGATGCACGGCACCCGCGCCGCCAACTACGCGATGGACGAGGCCGACCTGATCTGCGCGATCGGGGCACGATTCGACGATCGCGTCACCGGCAAGCTGTCGGAGTTCGCGCCGCGCGCCAAGTTCATCCACATCGACATCGATCCCGCCGAGATCTCCAAGAACGTCCCGGCGCACATCCCGATCGTCGGCGACGCGAAGAACATCCTCCCGCGCCTGACCGCCGAGTATCGCGCGGCGACGGACGAGCCGGGGCGGCTCGAGGAGTGGTGGTCGCGGATCCGCGTGTGGCAGGAACGCCATCCGCTCCGCTACGAGGACTCGACCGACTCCGAGATCAAGCCCCAGTACATGATCCAGGCGATGTACGAGGCGACCGGCGGCGACGCGATCATCACCAGCGACGTCGGGCAGCACCAGATGTGGACGGCCCAGTACTACCACTTCGCCAAGCCGCGCCGGTGGATCAACTCTGGCGGTCTGGGCACGATGGGCTTCGGGCTGCCGGCGGCGATGGGCGCGAAGGTCGGGTGCCCCGATCAGACCGTCGTGTGCATCGCCGGCGACGGCTCGGTGCAGATGAACATGCAGGAACTCGCGACGTGCGCCCAGGAGGGGATCGCGATCAAGGTGTTCATCATGAACAACGGCTACCTCGGCATGGTCCGACAGTGGCAGGAATTGTTCTGGGACAAGCGCTACAGCCAGGTCGAGATGGGTCAATGGCCCGAGTTCGTCAAGCTCGCCGAGGCGTACGGGGCGACCGGTCTGCGCTTCGAGGACAAGAAAACGCTGGTGTCCGACATGAAGGAAGCTCTCGCCATGGACGGACCGGTGCTCGTCGACGTCCGCGTCACGCGCGAGGAGAACACGTATCCGATGATCCCCGCGGGCCAGCCCGCGCGGAACATGGTGGGCTGAGCGATGGGTGAACCAGGAACCAAGGAAGTCCTCTCGCTCGACGAGCTCGAGGCGGTGGCCGGGCTCCGTACCGGTCGTAAGCACGTGCTCTCGATCCTCGTCGAGAACAAGCCCGGCGTCCTGACCCGGATCGCGGGGCTGTTCGCGCGCCGCGGCTTCAACATCGACACGCTCGCGGTCGGGCCCACCGACGACGAGCGCATCTCGCGGATCACGTTGACGCTCGACGGAGCGCTGCACCCGATCGATCAGGTCACCAAGCAGCTGCACAAGCTCGTCAACGTGCTCAAGATCCGAGACCTCGAGCCGCGCGAGACGCTCGCGCGCGAGCTCGCGATGTTCAAGGTCTCAGCCGACGGCGCCAGCCGGACCGAGGTCATGCAGATCTGCGAGATCTTTCGCGGCAAGGTCGTCGACGTGACCAAGCGCTCGATCGTGGTCGAGATGACCGGTACCTGCGACAAGATCGACGCGTTCGAAGCGCTGGTCAGGCCGTTCGGGCTGATCGAGATGGCGCGAACCGGCGAGATCGCGATCGCGCGCGGACGCGCCGAGACGTAGGCGCGCGGCCCGCACTGCGCGTAGGGATCGATCTCGTCCGGGTCGACGAGGTCCGGGAGTCGCTGGCCGGACACGGCGAGCGCTACCTGGAGCGGATCTACACCGAAGCCGAGCGTCGCGACTGCGGATCGGATCCCCGCTGCCTGGCGGGACGGTTCGCCGCCAAGGAGGCCGCGGTCAAGGCGCTCGGCGGCGCCGACGGCGCGCTGCCGTGGGACTCGATCGGCGTCGAGCGAGACGCCGGCGGGCGGCTCTGCCTGTGCCTCAGCGGACCGGCGGCCGAGCTCGCGCGCCGCCGCGGCGCCCGCCGGCTGGAACTTGCCTTGACGCACCGAAATTCGGTCGCGTTAGCGGTAGTCTTAGTAGATATGGGAGGGGTCCAGGAGAAATGGGGAGGATCGCGTTGAGGAACATCACACCGGGGATGCCCTCTGGCGCGACCGATCCCGGATGCGTGGAAGGCGATGAGATAACCCGGTGAGGTCCAGCGACACGGTGGGGGACCCTTGCGCCGCCGGTAGCCGCCCGGTGTGGCTCGCGCTGGCGCCAGAGCCCGTGCTCGCGTTCCTGCACCTGCCGCCATCCGGGGCCGCGCGGCGGACGGCGGTGCTGATGTGCCCGCCGTTCGGCTGGCAGGAGAACTGCTCCTATCGCGGCCGCCGGCGCTGGGCGTTGGCGATGGCGGAGGCGGGCTACCCGAGCGCCACATTCGACCTCCCGGGTTCCGGGGACAGCGGCGGGTCCGCGCGCGACCCGGACCGTCTCGAGGCGTGGACCGGCGCGGTCGCCGGCGCCGCCGCATGGCTGACGGACGCGACCGACGCCGAGCGGATCGTGGCGATCGGCATCGGCCTGGGAGGCGTGCTCGCGTGCCGAGCGGTCGCGTCCGGCGCCCCGATCGACGACCTGATCCTGTGGGAGGTTCCGGCATCCGGACGGACGCTGCTGCGAGAGATGACGGCGTACGCTCAGATGGTCGCGTCGATGCGGCCCGAGGATCAGCGCCCGGCCGGCGCCGACGGCGACATCGAGTGTTCCGGTTACCTGCTCTCGGGCGGGACCGCGCGCGACCTCGAGGACCTGCGGTTGCCGGCGCTCGAGCTTCCCGATGCGGCACGGCGGCGCGTCCTGTTGCTCGGCCGCGACGGCCGCGCCCCCGACCGGCGCGTACGCGAGCACTTCGAGCAGGCGGGGGCGGCCGTCACCGCGGAGCCGACCGACGACTTCCGCGATCTGATGCTCCATCCCCAGAAGTCCCGGACGCCCTCGAGCACGATTGCACGAACGATCTCGTGGCTCTCGGAGCGTGCCGAGAGCGAGCCGAGCGACCGCGTCACCAGGCCCGGCGCCGAGCCGCTCGAGCGAGGGTCCGTCGACGTAGCCTGGGGCGGCGGGTCCGTTCGCGAGACCCCGATCCGTTTCGAGGGTCCGGCCGGCGAGATCTTCGCCGTCCACGCCGAGAGCACCGAACTCGCGCCGGCACCGGTGTGCGCCGTCTGGCTGAACGGCGGCGCGCTCCGGCACACCGGTCCGAACCGGGCATGGGTCGAAGTGGCCCGCCGCTGGGCGGCGCGCGGGGTGCCGACGGTTCGCGTCGACCATCTCGGGATCGGGGACTCCGACGGCGCGGATGAAGACGTGTCCAACGCGTCCCTGTACCGGCCGGAGCGGATGGGCGAGACGATGGCGGTGCTGGACCAGCTGTCCGAACGTGGGCTCGGCGACCGGTTCATTCTCGGCGGCCTGTGCTCCGGCGCGTACTGGTCGCTGCACGCGGCGCTGGCCGACGCCCGCGTCGCCGGCGTGATGCTGCTGAACATGTCGATGTTCTTCTGGAGCGACGCCCTCGTCGACGAGCGCATGACGGCGCGTTCGCTGTCGGCGCTGCGCGGACCCGGCTGGAAGCGCCTGGCCCGGGGCGATGTGACGCTTGGCGACATCCGGACCGTCGCCGACAGCATGCGCCCGAGTCGCCTCCGTCGGGTCGCCGAACACCGGGTCGAACGCGCGCAGCAGGCCGACGTGGAATCGGCGCTCGACCGGCTCCGCGACCGCCACACGCAGGTGCTGATGCTGCTCTCCCGTGGAGCGCTGCTGCACGACCAGCTGATCAGGCAGGGCGCGCTCGAGCAGTCCGAGCGGTGGCCGAACCTGACCGTCGAGCGGATCCCGTCGCGGGACCACATGTTCCGGGCGCTGTGGCTCCAGCACCACGTCCACGACGTCCTCGACCGGGCGCTCGAACGGGTGCTGGCGGCCGAAGGCCCGCCGACGTTGCATTAGGCTCCAGCTCATGGTTCGGTCCGTGCCCGGCGTCTCGCCGGCGTGGAGTTGGCTCGACGCCGACAGCGCAGCGCGACTCGAGCGCCGGCTCGAGGCGGCGCTCCACCGCGCCCGCTCCACCGGGAGGACCGAGCTCGCGAGCGTGACCTGCCGGGTGGACGCCGGCGTCGACCCGACCGCGGTGGCCGTCGCGTCGCGCCGCCCGGGCGAACCGTGGTTCTGCCTCGAGCAACCCGACCGCGACGGGTATGCGGTGGCGGCGATCGGGTCGGTCCGCGTGCTCGAGGCGCGCGGCGAGGACCGGTTCGGGACCGTGGCCAGGCGCTGGTCGGCGGTGGCCGCGGCCGCGCTCGCGGACGCCCCCGATGGCCCGCCGGGCTCGGGACTGCTCGCGCTCGGCGGGTTCGCGTTCGCGCCCGACGGGGGTGGGTCGCCACGCTGGGACGGGTTCGCGCCGGCCTCGCTGGTGGTCCCGGAGGTGTCGCTGGCACGGAATGGCGACCGGGTGGCGCTGACCGTGACCGTCGAGGTCGCCCCGGACGACACGCCCCAGGATCTGTCGGATCGGGTGGCGGCGCGTCTGGGGGAATTGCGCTCGGTGGCGCTCCCGATGCTCGACCCGGCGCCGGCGGGCGAGTACAAGGTGCTGAGTCCGATGCCGCCGTCGCACTACGAGGAGGCGGTGGCGCGGGCGGTGCAGCGAATCCGCGCCGGCGAGCTCGAGAAGATCGTGCTCGCGCGCGAGGTGGAGGTCCATGCGCCGGTCCACCACGACATCGGCGCCGTGCTGGGCCTGCTCCGGGAGGCGTTCCCGTCGTGCTACGTGTTCGCCGTGGGCCGCGGTGACGGCGCGTTCATCGCCGCCAGCCCCGAGTTGCTCGTGCGCCGCGACGGTCAGCGGGCGTCGACCGTGGGGTTGGCCGGCTCCTCGCGCCGGAGCGCCGACCCGGCGATCGACGAACACCTCGGCGAACAACTCCTGCGCAGCGATAAGGACCGCGAAGAGAACGCGATCGTCGTGCGGCGAATCGCCCGGGCGCTACGCCCTGTGTCGGTGTGGGTCACGGCCGCGCCCGAACCGGCGCTGGTGCGGGTCGCCAACATCATCCACCTGGGCACGCCGATCCGAGCGCAGCTGGCGGCGCCGCTGAGCGCGATCGAGCTCGCCGGCGTGCTCCACCCGACGCCGGCGGTCGGCGGCGAGCCGCTCGAGGTCGCCGCCCCGCTGATTCCGGCGCTCGAAGGGCTCGACCGGGGCTGGTACGCCGGGACCGTGGGGTGGACCGACGCCGCCGGTGACGGCGAGTTCTGCGTGGGGTTGCGGTGTGCCTTGGTGCGGGGGCGCGTCGCGCACCTGTACGCCGGCGGCGGGATCGTCCGCGACTCCGACCCGGTCGCGGAGCTAGCCGAGACCGAGGTCAAGCTGGGGGCGTTGCTACCCGTGCTGGCGGGGTAGCCGCGCTGCACCTAGCGGTGCAAAACTCGCCAAACCTCCGCCACGAGGGCCGCCCCGGGACACATAAGCGCCCCCCAGGCGCTTATGTCGCCAAGGCGGCTGGCGGTTGGTGGCTCTGGCGAGTTGTGCACCGGCTATGGCCTCGGCAGCGCCGCCAGAGCCGCCTCCGCGACCCGCCGGTGGAGCCTGAGGTTGTGCTCGCGGTCGGTGCGCACCTCGACGATCGTGGTCGAGTTGCCGGAGTTGCCGGCGGCGATCGCGGTCTCGACGGCATCGCGTAGCTCGGCCAGCGTCCGCGGACGGTCGTACGAGCACCCGTAGAGCGCGGCGGCTCGCGCGAACTCGAGGCCGTGCGGGGTGGCCACGTGCTCCTCGAACGCGTCGGCCTCGCCGGCGACCGCGAGGAAGTGGAAGATCCCGCCGCCGTCGTTGTTGAGCAGCACGATCGTGAGGGGGAGACGCAGTCTCGACGCGGCCATCAGCCCGCCGATGTCGTGGGCGAGCGC
>Ga0335073_10011997_pt1 | contig 12179 bp, 9 predicted proteins | sample Lox_Sample_22_FD_207093 | JGI IMG/M metagenome (GOLD analysis project Ga0335073, IMG submission 207093) | Soil microbial communities from Loxahatchee National Wildlife Refuge, Florida, United States - Lox_Sample_2.2 | ecosystem: Environmental > Terrestrial > Soil > Wetlands | place: USA: Florida... | reverse complement strand
GCCGAGCGCGTCGAGCGCGAGCAGCGCGGCGCCGACAATCGGCTCGCTCGGCGATACCACTACCCGAGCGTCCGGCGCGACCCGGTGAACGCCTGAAGCAATCGTCTCGACCGCGCGCACCGAGACCGCCCTCAAGAGGCTCCCGCCGAGCACGACGTCGGGATCGTCCGCGGTCAGCTCCAGGCGCCCGATAGCGGCGACGGCGAACGCGGTCACTTCGTCGATCAGTCGCTCGACGATCGCCGCGGCGACTCCGTCCTCGTCGCAGAGGGCGAGCACGATCGGAGCCAGCTCACCGACCCGCACGGCCTCGATCTCTCCCACGTGAAACGCCGTCGCCACCTCGAGCGGGTCGCCGAGCCCGAAGTACTCGGGCACGGCTTCGCCGAGTTGAGTGCGCGGCCCGCGTCCGTCGGCGGCGCGCACCGCGGCGGCAAGCGCGGCGAGACCGACGTCGCGGCCGCCGCCCCAGTCGCCGGATTCCGGGCCGAACGAAAGGAACCTCGCCTCGCGTGGTCCCGAGCTCCGCCCAGCCGGAGCCACCCCGAGGCAGTTGATCCCCGTGCCGCACACGACCGCGATGCCCCAGCCCCGGTCGGTCCCCGCCCGCAGCAGCGCCTCGGTGTCGTTCCCGAGCACGAGCCGCTCGCTCCAGTGCAGCCGCTCCATCGCGGCGCTCAGCGCCGACAGCTCCTCGGGGAGGTCGACGCCGGCGAGCAGCAGCTGCGCCGTGGCCGCGAACGGGCGCTCGAGCGGACGCCCGAGACCCGCCTCGGCGATCGCGCTGTCGAGCAGCCCCGAGAGCACCTCGACGCAACCTTCCACACCCAGGTAGTACGCCTGGCTGCTCCCTCCCCGGACGAGCGAGAGCAAGGTCCCACTCGAGTCGAGCAGCGCGAGGTCAGTCTTGACGCCCCCTCCGTCGACCGCGACCACGAGCCGGCGGTCCGCGCTCACCCGGGCTCGGTTCCCCGGGCGAGCGGCAGCGGCACCTCGGGCGCCACCATGCGCTCGGTCAGACTGGACGCGAGCCGGTACTCGCGCACGAGTGGATTCGCCAGCGCCGCCAGCCGCGCGGCGTCGACGTCGCCGCTGGCCGCCGCGGCCGCGGCGAGTCGCTCATACGCCGCCACGTGCTGGACGAGACCGAGCAGCTCGGGCGCCAGCGGTTTCAGCGCCACCGGCACCGCCCCGCCGCTGCCGATCCGCGCCGGCACCTCGATCACGTCATCGTCCGCCAGCCCGGTCAACGCGCCGCCGTTGCGCACGTCGACCACCTGCACGTCTCCGCTGTCGGTCACCAACGATCCGACGAGCGCCACGGCGGCCTCGCTGTAGAACGCTCCCCCGCGCTGATCGAGCAGCGCGGGCTTCTCGGCGAGCGCCGGATCGCGGTACATGTCGAGCAGCCGCCGCTCGATGTCCGCGACGGTGCGGGCACGCGGTGTCGTCATCTTCTGCTCCTGCACCACCTCACGCTCGGCGTAGAAGTAGCGCAGGTAGTACGACGGGATCGCCCCGAGCGCTTCGATCAGCGAGCGCGGCAGCCCGATCTCGTGGGCGAGCGCATCGCCAAAGCGATCGATCACATCTGGCAGGACGTCGTTCCCGTCGACCCACACCGCCCGGATCCAGGTCAGGTGATTGAGGCCGACCTGCTCGACGAGCACGCGTTCGGGCGGCACGCCGAGATGCGCGGCGATCTGCCGTTGGAAGTTGATCGCGACGTTGCAGAGCCCGATTGCACGATGGCCCGCGTCGAGCAGCGCCCGGGTCACGATCCCGACCGGGTTGGTGAAGTCGACGATCCAGGCGTCGTCGGCGGCGAGCTCGCGCGCCCGCTGCGCGATCTCGAGCACGACCGGCACCGTCCGCATCGCCTTGGCGAGTCCGCCGGCACCGGTCGTCTCCTGACCGACGCACCCGCAGGCCGCCGGGATCGTCTCGTCGCGCAATCGCGCCGCCTGGCCGCCGACGCGGATCTGGATCAGGACCGCGTCGGCGCCGTCGAGCGCGCGGTCGAGCTCCTCCGTGAGCTCGAGCTCGCCCGTGAAGCCCTGACGCTCGAGGATCCGCCGAGAGAGCCCGCCGACGACCTCCAACCGACCAGCATCGATGTCCTGCAGAACCAGCTGGCCCACGCCCAGCCGGTCTCGCTCGCGCGCCAACCCCGACACGAGCTCGGGTGTGTACGTCGACCCGGCGCCGACCACCGCCAGTTTCATCCGGCCACCCCCCACGCCGCATCTCATCCCGCGACCCCCATCCCGTACCGATTGTCCGACGGTCGGGAGATGATCGCGGTCGCGAACTGCGTCGCCATCGCGAGCGCCTCGGGCCAGCCGGCACCGTGGGCGAGCGCGTGGACGAGTCCGGCGTTGAACGCGTCGCCGGCCCCGGTGGTATCGGCGACGTCGACGGCCGGCGCCGGGACCGCCATCTCGGTCCCGTCGGGTCCAACCGCGAAGCATCCACGGGGCCCTCGCTTGACTACGACCCACCCGCCTGACGCGGCCTGCAACTCGCGCGCCGCCTCGGCCGACTGTCCGGCGCGACGGTCGGCGAGCGCGCACGCCTCGACCTCGTTGGGGAGGAACACGTCTACCGAAGGCAGCAGTTCGCGGACCTCGGCCCGGCTTCCCGCGGAAAAGCCCTCGGGGTCCCACGTGGTGTCGAACAGCGTCCGAGCGCCATGGGCGCGCGCGGTGTCGAGCAGCCGGCGGGCCGCTTCGCCGCGCAGCCGCGGCGCGACGAAGTAATCGCAAAGGAGCAGGTTGTCGCAGACGAGTGCGTCGCCGGGAATCATCCCCGCCTCCCAGCGCGCGTTGACGCCAAGATAGGTCAGGAAGGTGCGGTCGCGCGCGGGGGACTCGAGCACAACCGTCAACCCGCTCGTCTCGCCCGCGATCACGACGAGCTCGTCGGCGAGTCCCGCGAGCGCGAGCTGGTCGCGCATCCAGCCCCCGAGCTGATCGTCGCCGATGCAGCCCATCAGCCGCACCTCCATGCCGGCTTCGACCGACGCGAGCGCGGCGTTCGCGCCGGCGCCGCCGACCCGTACGGTCGTCTGCTCGGTCAACAGCGTCCCGCCGGCGGGAGGCAGGTCGGTGACCGGGCTCATGACGACGTCCGCCTGAACGCACCCGATGATCGTCACCGTCGGCACGTCGAGCGACTTGCGCACGTCCCCGTCCACGACGCTACACCCCGCCGACAGCCTTACGAAAAGCTCTTGCCTTATCGCCGCCTCGGCGCCTATTCTTCCGCGTCACGTGCCGCATCGTATTCGTAAAGGATCCTAACCTCAATGCCTCGCACCGGCCGCGACGACGGCGCCCGCCGACCCGGACGGGCCGAACCCGACTCGCGCCTGAGCCTGCTGCGGGAGTTGGGCGAGCAGGCGGTGCTCGAGACGATCTTCCGCACCGGCCCGATCACGCGCCCGGAGATCGCGGCGGCCACCAACCTGTCCAAGCCGACGGTGTCGGCGGCCGTCAGCCGTCTCGAGCAGGGCGGGCTCGTGCGCGCGGCCGGTCGGCGCGCGGGCCAGCGCGGGCGCAACCCGGTCGCGTACGTCGTGAGTGCGCGGGCTGGGTTTGTCGTCGGCGCCGACATCGGCGGTAGCAATGTACGCGTCGCCGCGGCCGATCTGTTCGGCGAGCCGATCTGCGATCTCAAGAGGCCGACCGCGAAGGACGGGAGCCGGGCCGTCGGGGTCCAGGTCCTCGAGATGGTCAGCGAAGTGATCGACCAGGCCGGTGCCGTCCACGGTCGGGCGCTCGCGCTCGGAATCTCGTCCCCCGGGATCGTCGATCAGACGAGCGGACGGGTCACCTCACTGGCCTACAACGTGGTGCCCGAAGGCGGGTTCGATCCGCTCGAGGTGATCCGCGACCGGTTTGACCTGCCCGTGTTCGTCGAGAACAACGTCAACCTCGCGGCGGTCGGCGAGAAGTGGTTCGGCCTCGCCCGGGGCGTCTCGACGATGGTGTTCATCGCGATCGGCGCGGGCATTGGCATGGGGATCATCATCGACGAAGAGCTGGTTCGCGGGGCTCATGGCGCGGCCGGCGAGATCGGCTATCTGCCGCTGGTCGGCGATCCGTTCAACCCCCGGCACCGGTTGCACGGAGGATTGGAGGACGAGATCGGCGCCGCGGGCATCGTCGCGGCCTACCAGGACCGCCGCGGGCCGGACGACCCCGAGCTCTCGTCCGTGCACGACGTATTCGAGCTCGCCGGCGATGGGAATGCGGCCGGGCGCGCCGTGGTCGATCACGTCGCGTCGCGGCTGGGCACGGCAATCGCGACCGTATGCGCGATTCTCGATCCGCAGCTCGTCGTGCTCGGCGGAGGCATCGGCGCGAGCCCGCTGCTGCTGCGTCCGGTCCGCGGATCGGCGGCCGCGCTCGTCCCGATCACCGCGCGGATCGAGACCAGCCTGCTGGGTGAGCAGGCCGCGCTCCAGGGCGCGATTGCGGTGGCGCTGCACTCCGCGCGGACGACGCTGCTATCCGGAGGCGCCGCTCCGAAGACGCACCGGAACGTGGTGGCGATGGCGCCGCGGAGCCGATAGCCGGAGGCACGGTGATCACGACCGGTCAACGAACACTCACGGCGCAGCGGACGCCGGCGGCCGCGGTCTCCACGGCGGCTGATCGAGGAATTGGAAAGGGATCTCCGATCTGTCTTGTGGTTGAACCTCGGCAACCAGGCCGATATATTCCGCTTTTGTTTAGGTCTTTCCCAAATGATCTTGTCAGCTGACCGGTTTTGGGATGGTGGCGCCGCGGTGTCCGCTCGGATTGAGCGGCCGGCCGTCGGGGGTCTCGCCAAGCCGCGACTCAAGCCTGAGTTCGATCCCGCGCGGCGCCCGATGATCGGCACAACGCTCAGCGGGCGAGCGACGGGAGATGCGGGAAATCACGTATTCGCGGTCCGTTCCGGCACTGATGTCCCGGGCACCACGCGCTCGTACTTTGGATCGGGAATGTTCGAGATCCAGGAATCCTGGCCGCACACGAAGTGTCGGCGCCCCGGACTCAGCGGTAACGAGAGGAACTTTCGATGAGCGGTCAAATCAGGGAACGGAGGGTGTCGATGAAGCGCTTCCAATGGGTCGTGGCCGTAGCCGCGGTATGCATGCTGGTCGCCGCCTGCGGCGGGAGCTCGTCCAGCACCTCGTCGGCGACATCGACCTCGTCGGGGACATCGACCACGTCGGCCAACGCCGGCAAGGTCGGGGGCAAGGTCGTGATCGACAACGTCACCGGAGCCACCTGGACCTGTGGTTTCAATCCGTTCAATTCGTCGGTCCTCACCACCGGCGCGACGTTCGGCCTCATCTACGAGCCTCTCGAATACGTCAACATCCTCCAGAGCACCAAGCCTCCGACCCCGTGGCTGGCCAGCTCCTCGCAGTGGTCGAACGGGTACAAGACGCTCACCTTCACGATCCGCAACGGGGTGACGTGGAGCGACGGCAAGCCTTTCAGCGCGAACGACGTGGCCTACACGTTCAACGCCATGAAGAGCGACAAGACGATCGATCTCAACGCGCTCTGGACCGCGGATGGCGGTCCCCTGACCAGCGTGGCCGTCAAGGGAACAGACCAGGTCGTGTTCACCTTCAGCGCTGCGGCCCAACCGTATTTCTACTTCGTGGCGGATCTCACGCCGATCATTCCGCAGCACATCTGGTCGACGCTCAACCAAAGCAAGCTCTCGTCGTACACGGACACGACGCCGGTCGGCACCGGTCCTTACGTGATGTCCGCGTGCTCGGGTCAGAACGTGAAGTACCTGCGCAACTCCCACTACTGGCAGAGCGCGGCGGGCCATCCGGTTCCGCAGATCGCGGAAATCGACTACCCCGCGTTCCTGAGCAACACTCCGGGCAATCTGGCGCTCGCCCAGGGCCAGGCACAGTGGGGCGGTCAGTACATCCCCAACATCCAGTCCTTCTATATCGGGAAAGATCCGGCCCACCGCCACATCTGGTTCCCGCCGGTCGGCAACGTGTCGCTGGTTCCGAACCTGTCCAACACGCTCCTTGGCGAGCTGCCGGTTCGACAGGCGCTCGCGTACGCCATCAACAAGGCCATGGTCGCCCGGCTCGGGGAGAGCGGCTACCAGCAGCCGGCCAACCAGACCGGCGTGATCACCCCCACGTTCCAGAGCTGGTCCGACAGTTCGCTCGCCCAGCCGACCTATGACCCGGCCAAGGCCGAGCAGATCCTGAACTCGGCGGGCTTCAAGAAGGGATCCGACGGCATCTACGCCGACAACAGCGGGAACAAGCTCTCGTTCACGATCAAGACGATCGCCGGCTACTCGGACTGGGACGCGTCGCTCCAGGTCATCACCCAGGAGCTGAAGGCCGTCGGGATCGCCGTCACCGCGCAGGATGAGAATTCCACGTCCTACGCCTCCGACCTCCAGGGCGGCCACTTCCAGCTCGCGTATGCCGGAAGCGGCGGCCTGGGGCCGATCCCGGGACCCAGTCCGTACTACGAGCTGCGTGGGGCCCTGTACAGCGGGAGCATCGGTTCGTATAACTTCGCCCGGTACAAGTCCGCGTCGACCGACGCCCTGTTCAATCAGTACGCCGCGGCGAGCCCGGCCCAGCAGCAGCAGATCATCGACAAGATCCAGCAGGTGATGGTCAGCGACATTCCGTTCATCCCGGTGACCGAGGGCGTCGACTGGTTCCAGTACGACACCACCGACGTCGGTGGGTGGCCGACAGCTTCGAACCCGTACGCGCAGCCGGCGCCGTTCAACTCGCCCGACAGCGCTGTTGTGGTGACCCACCTGTATCCGACGCACTGATGGGTGACGCCTCGGGTCAGGCTGAGAGGCGATGAGATACCTCGCGAAACGAGGCGGTCTGTTTCTGGTGACCCTTTGGGCCGCTCTGACCGTCAACTTCATCATTCCCCGCGTGATGCCCGGCAACGAGGCTCAGGCTGTGCTGGCCACCTTCCGGGGCGCCAACCCAGGCGCGCTGCACGCCTTGGAGATCCAGTTCGGCGTCAACGTGCATCAGAGCGTGCTGGCGAGTTACTTCCAGTACCTCGGGAACTGCGTGACCGGCCAGTTCGGCGTCACCGCGCAGGGCGTGCCGGTAATGACGGAGATCATGTCGAAGCTACCGTGGACGCTCGGGCTCGTCGGGGTGACGACCATCCTCGCGTTCGTGATCGGCACGGTAGCGGGCGTGTACAGCGCCTGGCGGCGGGGTGGACGGCTCGATGCCATCCTCCCGCCGACGCTGTTCATCGTCTCGACCGTCCCGGTCTTCTTCGTCGGCCTGCTTCTGATCTACCTGTTCGCGGTCAAGCTGAACTGGCTGCCGCTCAGCGGCAACTACAGCGTGGGCGCGACACCGTCGTTCACACTGCCCTTCATCTGGGACGTGCTCAAACACGCCATCCTGCCGGGCCTCAGTCTCGTGATCGTGACCGCTGGGCTGTGGGTCTACTCGATGCGCAACAACATGATCACCACGATCGCGGAGGACTACGTCAAGACCGCCCGCGCCAAAGGGCTCTCTAGCCGGCGGATCATGTACGACTACGCCGCCCGCAACGCGATCCTTCCCAATCTGACCGGGTTCGCGATGCAGCTCGGTTACGTACTTGGCGGCGCGATCGTAATCGAGTACCTGTTCTCCTATCCAGGCCTCGGCTATCTGTTCTACACCGCGTCGACCGATCATGATCTGCCGCTGATGCAGGGCCTGTTCCTCTTCTACACGCTCGCGGTGCTGATCTGCGTTCTGATCGCGGACCTGCTCACGGCGGTGGTCGATCCACGCACTCGAGAGGCGTGAGATGGCGACCGACGCAGCCTCGAACGTCGCGATCGCCGAAAGACCCCCCGACACCGAGGAGAGGGCAGAGCCCCGCCGTTTGGTGCGCGCGGTTCTCGGCAACCGCAAGGCGGTCGTGGGAGCCGTGATCCTGCTCGTGATGGTGTTCGTGGCTGTGTTCCCGGGGCTAATCGCGCCGCACGACCCCCAGGCGACCGTAGGTCCTCCTAACGCATCACCGTCGTCGGCATACCTGCTCGGCACTACCCAGCTGGGTCAGGACGTTCTCTCGCAGCTGATCTGGAGCACCCGCCTGACCCTGTGGGTCACGCTCGTGGTCAGCGTGATCGCGACCTTCATCTCGATGATCATCGGGGTGACCGCCGCCTATATAGGAGGGGTCACCGATCGTGTCCTGACGGTGTTGATCGACGTCTTTCTGATCATCCCCGTGCTCCCGCTGCTGATCCTTCTGTCGGCGTACCTGGCACCCGGCACCACTTCTCTGATAATCGTGCTGACCATCACCAGCTGGGCGTTCCAGGCCCGTCAGCTGCGATCTCAGGGCCTGTCGGTGCGCAATCGCGACTTCCTGGTCGCGGCGCGCGCACGGGGAGAGCGGCCCATGTACATCATCCTGGTCGAGATCGTCCCGACCATGACCTCGCTGCTGGCGGCCTCGTTCCTCGCGTTGGCGGTGTTCGAGGTCGGGTTCGCCGCCAGCCTCCAGTTCCTCGGGCTGGGGAACGCCAGCCAGCTGATGTGGGGCACGATGCTGTACAACGCCCAACAGGCAGCCGCGCTCGAGTCCGGCAACGCGTGGTGGGCGCTGGCACCGGGGCTCGCCGTGGCCCTGATGGGAGCGGGCTTCGCACTTGTGAATTATGCGTTCGACGAGATCGGGAATCCCGCGTTGCGGCCGGTGAGGAGGCGGCGCCGTGGCCGACCCTCTACTTGAGGTCACCGACCTGTCGATCGAGTATCTGACCGACCGGGCGGACGTACATGCCGTGGATCGGGTCAGCTTTACGGTCGATCCGGGCGAGTTCCTGGGGATCGTGGGCGAGTCCGGCTGTGGCAAGTCGACGTTGCTATTCGGGGCAGCTCAGCTGCTTTCGCCTCCCGGCGCGGTCGCCGGCGGGACGGTCATCTTTCGTGGGCATGACATGGTGAGGATCAACCGGAATGAGCTACAGCACATGCGCTGGCGCGATTACTCGGTCGTGATGCAGAGCGCCATGAACGCGCTCAACCCGATGAAGAGCATCGGAGCTCAATTCAAGGACACCCTCCAGGCACACGGCACCGCTTCGAGAGCGGAGATTGAGCAGCGGTCGGCGGAAGTCCTGAGTCTCGTGGGCATCGACGCCGCGCACCTGGATAGCTACCCCCACCAGCTGAGCGGCGGGATGCGCCAGCGCGCGATGATCGCGATGGCGCTTCTGTTCACACCGCAGCTCGTGATGATGGATGAGCCGACTTCGGCGCTCGACGTGGTGGCCCAGCGGTCGCTGATGAGCAAGATCAAGGACCTGCAGCGGAGTCTTGGTTTCGCCGTCATCTTCGTGACGCACGACATGTCGGTGGTGAGCCGCTACTCCGATCGCGTGATCGTGATGTACGCCGGACAGATCGCGGAGGCGGCTCCGACCGATGCCATCTTCGAGCGGCCCCAGCATCCGTATACGCGCGGTCTGATGGACGCGTTCCCGTCGATCCGCGGCCCGCGCCGAACGCTGGCTGGGATTCCCGGAAGCCCCCCGGACCTCGCCCGGCCACCGAGCGGCTGTCGCTTCCATCCACGCTGCCCGGACGTGATGCCGCAGTGTGTGAGCCGCGCGCCGGAGCTGTACAACGTCGGCGATGCCTCGGTCCGGTGCCTGCTGTACGCGGAACCGGCGAAGGAGGCCGTCTGAGCAATGGCCACCCCGGCGAATCCGCACGACCGCAGTCGAGCGAACGGTGAGCCCCTGATCCGAACCGTCGATCTGACCCGCCATTTCCGGCTCGGTGGGATGTTCTCGAAGCAGGTGCTGCACGCCGTCGACGACTTCAATATCGCGGTTGACGAGCGCGAGATCGTTGCGCTCGTGGGCGAGAGCGGTAGCGGCAAGAGCACGGTCGCGCGGCTGCTGGCCCGGATCTATCGGCCCACCGGGGGGGAGATCTACTACCGCGGTCGGCCGCTGCGCAGCCTGCGCTCCCGGAAGGACGTCCTCGCGTACCGCGGCGAGGTTGCCATCGTCCTCCAAGACCCGTTCAGCGCCTTCAATCCCGTGCATCGGGTGTCGCACGGCGTGATGCGGAATATCGCCCTGCACCGGTCAGATTTGAGCCGGGCGGAGCGCCACACGGAGGCCGAGCGTGTCTTTGACAGTGTGGGCCTTAGCCCGAAGATGCTGAACCGGTTCCCTTATGAGATGAGCGGGGGCGAACGCCAGCGGGTCGGGTTCGCTCAGGCCCTGGCCGTGCGACCGAACCTGATCCTTGCCGACGAGCCGGTGTCGATGCTCGATGTCTCCATCCGCGCCGGGGTGCTCAACATGATGGGCAACCTCCGCGACGAGGAGGGCGTCTCGCTTCTGTACATCACCCACGATCTGGCGAGTGCACGGTATGTCGCTGACCGCATCGTCGTCATGTACGCGGGTCACCTGGTGGAGGAGGGGCCGACGGAGACGGTCCTCAGCGATCCCAAGCACCCGTACACGCAGTTGCTCCTCTCGGCCGTGGCCGACCCCCGCGACAAGGAGGAGGACATCTCCGCCGACACCGGGGAGCCACCTCGCGTGATCAACCCAAGCGAGGGCTGCCGGTTCCGGTGGCGGTGTCCGTGCGCGATCGAAAAGTGCGCGCAGATCACGCCGCACCTGAAGCCGATCGGTCCGACGCTGGTCGCGTGTCACGTCGCGACCGGCGACACGGCGGCGGTCCCCGACCCCGCCGGCACCGCCCCGGTCACGAACCGCTGAAGCGATCGGTGCCCGGGTCGGTCGAACTCGTGGTCTTCGATTGCGACGGCGTGCTGATCGACTCGGAGCGCATCGCGGTCAAGGTCGACGTGGCCGTCCTGGGCGACCTGGGCTGGACGCTCAGCGAAGCGGAGGTGATCGAGCGGTTCGTCGGGCGCTCGGACGCCGACGCGCACGCCGAGATCGAGGCGCATCTCGGGCGCAAGCTCCCCACGGGGTTCGGTGAGGCGGTCGAGCAGCGCTACCGCGAGGCGTTCGCGAACGAGCTCGGTCCGGTCGAGGGCGTGCTCGACGCGCTCGACCGGATCACGAAGCCGAGCTGCATCGCGTCGAGCGGGACCCATGATCACATGCGCTACACGCTCGGGCTGACCGGCCTCTACGAGCGGTTCGCGGGGCGGATCTTCAGCGCCGAGGACGTCGCGAACGGCAAGCCCGCCCCCGACCTGTTCCTCCACGCCGCCCGGCGGATGGGGGCGACGCCGGGTGGCTGCGTGGTCGTCGAGGACAGCCGCCACGGTGTACAGGCGGCGCGCGCCGCGGGCATGCGCGTCCTCGGCTTCACCGGCGGACTGACGCGACCCGAGGCGCTCGAGGGTCCGGACACGATCGTGTTCGACGACATGCGCGAGCTGACCAAGCTCCTCGACCAGCTCGACGTCGCATGAACGGAACGTCGATGGCGGCCGAGATGGCCGAGCAGCCGGCGCGGCTCCGGGAGCTCATCGGCCGGTTCGGGGCGATCGCCGAGCGGGTGCAGGCGGCCGTACCGGTGCCGCTGCACGGGATCACGATCATCGCCCGGGGCTCATCGGACAACGCGGCCGTGTACGGGCGCTATCTGCTCGAAGCGGCGACCGGAAAGCCGATCTCGCTGGCGGCCCCGAGCCTCCACACGCTGTACGGGATCGACGTCGACTACCGCGGCCAGCTCGTGATCGCGGTGAGCCAGTCGGGGGCCACGCCCGAGATCGTCCGGACCCTGCAGGCGCTGCAGGCGGCGGGCGGAAGCGGCCTGGCGATCACCAACGACCCCGGCAGCCCGCTCGCACGGGCCGCCGCCCACACGATCGAGCTCGACATGGGCGTCGAGCGGGCCGTACCCGCGACCAAGACCGTCACCGGCCAGCTGACCGCGTTCGCGATCATCGCCGCGGCCCTGGGACGCCCACCGTTCACGCGCGACCGGCTGCTCGCGGTCCCGGACGCCGTGGAGGCGGTGCTCGACGATCCGGAGCCGGCCGTCACCGCTGCGAGGCACCTTGCCAGCGCGTCGCAGTTGATCGTGGTCGCGCGGGGCTATCTGTTCGCGGCCGCGCTCGAGACCGCGCTGAAGATCAAGGAGACGTGCTCGCTGCTCGCCGACGGCTACTCGGCCGCCGATCTCCGCCATG